>ERZ773063.137-NODE-137-length-49655-cov-12.596472_pt1 | contig 49655 bp, 44 predicted proteins | sample MGYA00580625_ERZ773063 | MGnify/ENA primary metagenome ERZ773063 (study PRJEB29015, sample SAMEA2738022) | human oral metagenome | biome: human oral; feature: human-associated habitat; material: dental | place: China | collected 2042 ... | reverse complement strand
CAGGTCCCTGTTCCCCCCTGTCTCCTTTAGGTCCTATTGGTCCTGGGAGTCCTGGAAGCCCTTGATTGCCAATAGGTCCTTGAGGTCCTTGCAGTCCTCGTTCTCCCTGTGGTCCTTGAGGTCCAGCAGATCCCTGCTCTCCAGCGTCTCCCTTATCTCCCTTATCTCCCTTATCTCCTTTAGGTCCAGCAGGTCCTGGGTTTCCTTTAGGTCCTTTTACTAGCCCATGGAACTCTCTTCCAAAAGTTGTTGTTAGTGTGATGTTACCATCATCATCTAGTACAACATCTTCTAGACTATCACACGCAACTATAGCTAGTGGTGACTTAAGATTAAATGCAATAGTGTCTGCGTTGTGCTGTGCTTTGTACTTGCGTTTTAGTTCTTCTAGCTTACTCATTATTCAACCTCCAATTCGTAAGTTATAAAAGCTGTAATAGGTTGGAAAGCATCTACATACTTTTTAAAGGCATTTGCTTTTGTGATCGCAAGCGTTATTGGAGCAGAGCTGTTTAGATACACAGAGCAGAATGTGGTAATATCCGTAGCATTTTCATCAGGAGTTAATGCTATTGTTTCTCCAGTAAGACTACGCAAATACGCATTTATCCTTTTTATTTTTAACCCACTACCGTTGATAAGTACACTTACTGGGATACTAAACTGTACTGTGTCCTTATCTAATACTAACGTGACTGCACCATAGACATTACCAGAAATAGTATCTCCAGTGCTGACTACAAGTGCTCTTTTATACGTTTTGTTGTGTCCGTATACTTTATTATACACGTGGAAATCTTTAGATGCTACACCTGAATTTTCAACTGGAACACCAACGCCTACGCCTTTTTTAACTGTGTCTATAACTACAGTTCTATCTACAGATGTAGCACTGAGTACATCCATAGTATATGTATTAAAGCTGTCTTCAATAATTAAAATTATTTTAGCAAAGCCCTGTATAGGCTGTGGTATTGTACGCTCAATAGTTGTAACATCCGCTTGAGCACTAATGTGCTCTGGTTTGAGTTCTACATTATTTGTACCACCAGCGTGTGTAACACGCATATAATATTTAGGAGTGTTCTTGCCTAAAACATTATCAACACGCACAGCTATTTTAGCGTGGATATAATCTCCGCCTGCAATTTCTTCCGTACCTGTCTCTGTATTTGTTCTCCATACTTTACCGCTTACAATCTCTGGAGCTTTATAATCTAATACATTATCCAGAGTAACAGATGTAGTTGTTGTCATACCTCTGCTGTCTGTTACTACTGCAGTAATGACAGGATGCATACTTGTTATAGCTTCTGTAGTTATTGCTGTAGTTTCGTTCTGTAGATTATAGATCTGGTTGTCTATAGTTATAGTTCCGTTAATAAACGCAGCCCCGTAGGAAAAGGTAGGCAGTAAATTTATATATAGTTTAGAAACTCCTCTGATAAAGTTATTTCTAAATTTTGCATAAAGAGCAGGATTCTCTGCTTCATAATTTATTGAGACAACAGGAGCCATACTACTGATGGTTGCTACGTTTAGTATGTTTCCGTAATCTGTACTGCCTATATCTGTTCCATTGTAATAAGTAGTCATATACAGTTGGAAGCTAGTGTCTGTACCTGTAACAAATCTAGCGTACTCTTCTGGAATAGTCCAAGTATGTACTCCTTCTTTTACGTTATCTAAAATAACTCTCCAGTCCAAGGACCCTGTTTTACCTATCCAAACCTTGTGTGTAAACGCAGGGTTCTTACTTGTAATTCTAAACTGTATCTCGTCTCCGAAACTAACGCTAGCGTTTACAATTGATAGCTCGGACTTTCTATAAAGAGTTGTGAGGTTTAGAGAAGCACTAGCAGTTAGTGTTCCTACGGACACGCCTGTAGCAAAAGATGCAGAGGCTGCGAGCGTCTTTGTACCGTCATCCCAATGTGGTACAACAACATTGGCTAACGTGTATAGTGTCTGCCAAGATGTTGATTTTGAAAATGTAGATGTAAATGAGTATTTACTACCATTAAACCAGAGGTTACCATTGCATTGATAGTTACTCCAAGACTTACCTTGACTGGCAAGCTGTACTACTGCGGTACACGTTGATGTATTATTCGCAATATTATAGGAGTTCTCTGTTAATAGTATTCTTAATTGTACTCCAGCCATATCTTAATCCTCCGCTGTTTTAATTTCTAAAATGCCTGTGCCTGCGTTCTTTAGAACTATATCTCCTACACGCAGTTCGTCTAGTATGTGCAATTTATGTACACGCACTACACCAGTACTTGTTACCTTTAAGTAAGGTACTCCTTTATAACTTACTATGAAATCATCATTACTACACTTTATTTTAAAGTGCACGCTATTACCTAGCGTAACCCCTGATTCGTCATAAGATAAATGCTTGTTCAATTCTAGCAACATCTTCTGGAAGTTATATAAGAAGTTCTGTACAAACTGCACGGAGTTTCTGTAGTTTGCATCTAGCTGTGCGTATGTTCCTCGGAGTTGTGTAGTTATATCCTGAATCTGCTTTACTAAAGAGTCTTTGCTAACGTACTCTGTGTTTAACCTTTCAGATATGACTTTTAAAACCTCAGTCTGCATCTCAACTGCGTGTTCTTCCTGTATGGTTGAAAATCTTGCAATGCCGTCAGGATCCACAATAGAGTTCCCATTAACAAGTACATCTGTAATTTTACCAGAAGCACCTGTATCGCCTTTAGGTCCTTTAAGAGATGGAGATTTAATAACCTTACCATTGGATAAGGTTATAACCATCTCACCGTCTTCTGTAACTGCAATCTGCTTAACGCCAACTTGTACTACTGCAGCTTGCTCTAATTTAAATATTAAAGTACGTTTAGCCATTAGTGCCCCTCCACAAGTATGTCTTTGACTGCCTGACTAGCATAGTTAGTATGCTTCTGTACCCCGTTCTTAAATTTAATTAAGCATTGGAACACTAAAGCACGGTCAGGACGCAGACAATCCGTATCTTCTTTTGTGAGTACAATATACCACGTGCCGTCTGTGTCTATGTCTTCAGGAAGTACTTTTGTTGTTTTCCACCACGTAGCGTCTTCCTGTGTGTAGCTGACTTCTATGTACTCTATCTCTGCAAGAATCTCTGGAGTAGCTTTGTCCAGCTTTGCCTGTAGAACTACATCATCAGCTCTATAAAAAGAATTTCTCATTAGTTCACCTACCTTAAATACATTATGCGATATACCCAGATAAAGTTTATAAGCTCAAACTCTTTCTGGTTTTTAGATGCGAATAAAAATCTAGGAGCATACCCTTTGCCTGAAATACCTGTACGTATCTTCCAGAGCTGTACTGTAGGTATAGTCTCTTGGTTAATAGTAAAGTTATTAGACAGATGAGGTGCAACCTCAGTAAGTCCGGGAACTTTATCTAAATAAACAACCATAGCTCCTGTGTTTGAATCGAAAGTTGTAGACTCTAGGTATTTAAACATAGGGTATCTATCAACCCCATCTAACAAGAACTCTAGATTAAACGTGAGGTCTTCTTCTGTACGATTATGTACAAATAACTGTAGCTCTCTAAATCTCTTTTGAGATTCTAGTAGATAGTCATGTTGTCCAGAATCTATAAGCTGGTAGTTCAAGTAAGACGCAGGATACTCATTCTCCCAAGATGCAGCTAAATTATCTACAAGTCCTGTTCTAGGTACGCTGTATAGCTTGTACGACTTTTCATTATTACCTGTTTGTTCAGGAACGAGTCCTACTAAATCCGTCTTCTTTGTAGCGTCTGCAGTATATGGAACTAGAGCTGTTGCACACTCATATGTGTACGCTCTCCAGTATCTAATAACTGTGTTGTACAGTAACTCTACAGTTAAGTAACGTAGCTGGTCTTTGTGTGCAACTTGTAGTCTATACACGTTGTGTACATCCTCATAGTCTAGATAACAATACGCATCCACTATTTTTATTTCAGCATCTCTAAAGTCTATCTTTAAATCAGCACCATATCTACCGTAGGTGCTAGATAGTATATCTCTAACACTCTTATTAAAATCCTCGAAGAGTACATCTAAACTCCTAGATACAGGTGCTAGAGTAAGTTCGCCGGTAGAGCTCTGTGTTTTAGGTACTACCATAAAGTAATTATCAGCAGATTTAAAGTAGACCATGTTTTTAACTACCTGTATGAATCGGATATCATAGTCAGATATATTAAGATTACCCTGCACAAGTGTTTTAACCCAGCCTGCTTTATCTACATTTTTAGTTAAACGCCAAAGCTGTGTTTCTGTAAAGACTAACAGATCAGATAGATACGGAGTGACGTATCTGATATCCTCTTCAAAGATATCTGTATTATTAGGGTATGGGAAAAACTCAGGCTCATTAAATGCACTGATGAAGAGGATGTTACGCCCTTTCTCTGGAGCATAACAAACTAAAGAGCCAGCCCAGTAACTCATACCTTTGCATGTAGCTAGTGTGTAGTTCTCAAACTTCATACCTCTTGTAGAGTCTTCAGTACTACTAGAGAAGTTGAAGCTGTGTTCTATACGCTGTGTAACAGGTACATCTCTAACTATCTCTGCCTGATTTACAGGAATGTACTTTTTATCTACGATACTGTAATACCATTTAGCAGAGCCACCTGTATTATCTGGCTTCTGATATATCACAGATGTTTTGCCCGGTACAGCGGAGTTAGGCTCCTTATCTATAGTAGTACAGAGGTATACATCTAACTCTACAAATAGAGTTGTGTGCGGTACTGCTACAGAGTAAGTTAGCTGTTGTAGATTTCCTGAAGAGGCTACGTCTAAAGTACCTACTTTTACTATCTGGTAGTTGTCATTGTCTGCAGTACGAGTACGCCAGATGTAATAATACTTACCCGGAGCAGCTTCATAGAACGCTCTGAACTTAACATACTCATTAACTCTAGGGTCAAATTTAATTTGTCCTGTGTCTACATCATACGGAAGAACACCATTGAATATAAAACGGTCAGTTCCAGATATACGCTTATCAACAAATGAATATGGATTATCTAAAAGCATATTGTAACCATACATTGCTGCTTCTGCTGCATTGAGTTTCCTAGGCTCTAGTTCTGTTATAGGGCTGTCAGATAACTCATCTGGATTTTTAATTATTGTAAATCCATGTGGAGCAGGGAGGTAATAATCCCCATGATAAGCAGTAGTACCTATAGGCGTGCTGAATGTAGAATTGATGCAAGGAATATTATGTACAAAGTCTGAAACACCTGTAATTACTGGCGTTGGGATTTCTCGTTTATGCGTAGTACTACTGTGGTCTGTTCTAACATAAAGCGTCTTCTGTCCGTCATATACAATAGAGTGCTCTGCGTTTACAGAGTTACTGTACTTTAATACACTAGGCATTGCGTTCTCACTAAAAGGAAGTAGCCTTGTGTTATTAAAAAGTGCTTTATCAAAGTGCAGTCCACGCCTAGGTATAAGTACCTTACGGTCATTGGATAAATCGAAGTTGACTAGCTGTCTAGACTGTCCTTCATCTAAAGGAGCGTCACTGTATTTCATTCCTCCAGTGAACACATTCTCAAGAGTGTATGTTCTATGTCCTCTTGCGTACGATTTGTACTGTCCTGTTCTTGCCATTAGAACCACCACCCTGTAAGTATAGGCTCTATCTCAAGCTCACTTAAATTCTCAAAGTTAGTGTCTACTGCTGCAATATGGTCTACTCTGAACTCAGCAGGAACCTCACGTACATAATCTCGTAGCATAACAAATAGTGCATCCTTATACTCTATGCCGTACTGGTTAGCGGTAGGGATACCTTCCTCGTCCTGTGTATAAAATTTATATGCAGCTCCTTTAATTACTACTTCTCTAATATACTTATCAGGAAAATAGTCATACTCAATATCTGTATCTGTAGGGTTATCTACAACCTCACTAAATACAGGAAAGCACGCAGAGAGCTGGTCATTAATCTCATCCACCACAGCATCTAGAAACTGCTCTAGCTTACTGTAAGGATACAGCTCATCACCAAGCAGTCTATTCACTTGTAGTACTATTTTATTTACGTTCATATATAACTCCTTAAATAAAAAGAGGGACAACTTAATGTCCCTTCTTTAGCTGCGTTATACAAGCTCTAGTTCACCCGGAGTGCTTTCTACATTACCAGAAATATTACTCATAATATCTGTCTTGTAATCAAGCTGATCTGCGAGAACACGTCTGTTGTTAATCTCATCAGCAAATGTAGCAGGGACTCTCTGAAGAGAACCATCTACAGGGAACATGATTGTAATACCGTTGATTGTGACAGGCATTACGTTTCCAAAGCGTCCTCTGTATGCAGGAGATAGATAGATGTCTACCATCTCCTCTTCCATGTACTCTTTGTACACCTCTGCCTTCTGCTTCTGTGCATCAATCAGATTAGGTGCTGCTACATCCTCCAGAGACTTCTTTGTGCTGTCTGCTTCTGCAAGTGCTTTGGCTACAGCGTCCTGAACTAGCTTATTTACTTCCTCTGCTGAAACCATAGCAGGCTCCTGATTGTCAGGAGCTTCTGCTGTGATTTCGGAGGTAACGACATCTTTCTTTGCCATTATATACTCCTCTCTATACTATAGTACATTTACCTGTGTTGGTACGCAGATGTAGTCTACTACAGCTTCGAGTCTTACGGTTCCAAAACCTACAGAGTTGATCTTGAATCCAATGGACTGTCTCTGGTCGATAGGATCCAGAACACCAGTGGAGCCTAGTGGCTTGGTGTAAACCTTGGTATTTCCTTCGCCTGCAAGACCAGTTCTGATAAGAGCGTCCTTACCGAGCACAAGAATGTGCTGTGCCTTGAACTCTCTCCAGTCCCTGTTACTGCCTCCAGTGTACTTGGATACATCCCAAGTTACGTGGTCAGGAATCCAAGAAGCATCCTGCTTTGTTCTTGCATCCTTTACGTAACCTGTCTCCTTCTTATACACAGTTGCGTCTGTGCTAGGAACAGAGTCGTACTGGTATGTAGCTCCATTCTTTCTAAATACACGTAGGTTGAGTACACCGTTCTTCATGAACTCTCCTGATGTAGGAACAGCCATGGTCTCGTAGAACTCCATATCGAATAGAGGAACGAGCTTTGTATCAGAGTACATTGTAGCTGTAGTCTGATTAATCTTCATGTACTGCTCCACTGTAGGGTCAGAGATCATGTCGAAGTAGAACTCTGGAGAACCAATAACGTGGAATCTTCCATTAGTTCTTGGCTTTACGAGTGCCTTCTTCATCTGAAGTACGATCATACGTAGGTCAGTGAGGTTAGGAACAGATGCTACTGTTAGTGCCTCGAAGTCCTTTGCTGCCTTTGCGTACTGCTTCTGTGCTGTTGCAAGAAGAGTTTCTCTAGCAAGCATATCAAGAGTCTCAATAGCTACGATAGCGTACTGTCTAGTGTAGTGTGCAATCACAGGGTCTACTACAGCGAAACTAACTCGGTCGGTAAACTCCATGAAACGTCCGTACTGCTTTGCAGTAAGTTCGTATTTCTCTACTGAACCCTTATCAGAAACAGGAGGTACTCCTTCCTGAAGTGGTGTGGTGTGAGCCTGAAGTGGTGCCCATCTGCGTAGTGTTAGCTTGTCTGCCTTTTCCTGAATAGGTGTCTCATCTGCGTATCTGTAGTACACGTAGTTGTCAGCATCCATCTGGATAGTGTCAAGCACCTGCTTCGAGTAGAAGATTTCAGGGTTGGTCAGATTTGTCTGTCCGTTCGCAAGGTCAATCATTCGGTTAAGGTTAGCCTGTGAATTGCTTGCGTTCAAGTATAGTGCTCCGTTTGCCATAATACTTTCTCCTTATTAAATTATAGTGTTAAGTTATTTAGTGCTCTCTCGAAATCCTTTACGCTATTTATTTCAGCCCCGTTTTCTGGAGCCTTGCTTGTAGAGTTGTTAGGAGTACTAGCCTGCGCTTTAGCCTTATCCCTACGCTCTAACTCTGCATTAACTTTAGCTTCAACCTGTGCTGCAACAACCTTATCAAAGTTACGTTTAACGTATTCTGTTGCTAGGTCTACAGCTTGGTGCATAGGATCAATTCCGTCCTGTGCTAGGTTTGAGAGAAACTCTGTTAGTTCTTCCTGCGAAGCACCGTACTGCTGCTTAATAGCAAGAAGCCCATTTCTAGCTTCAGCGTGGTATCTCTCTGCCTCACGTTCCTTGTTCTGGTTCTCTAGGTAGTTAAGTCTATCTAGAAACTCTTTAGGAATGTTTGTCTGCTTTGACTGAGCTTCTAGTATAGCCTGATTCATGGCTGTCTTTAGCTCGTCTGCTGACATCTGTGCAGGGTCTAGTCCAATAACTGAAGCAATGCTGTTTACAATACCTGTGAGTTCTTTGTTCTTAACACGCATAGAAGCAAATGCTTTGTTTGCGTCTTTAGGATCATCTCCAAGTAGTGCATCAACATCAGCGTCATCTCCAGATGTATTCTGTGGTTCAGGTTCCTGTCCTTCTGTAGAACCTTCAGGTTCCTGTGGTTCTACTGGGTCGGGTTCCTGTCCGCTAGGTGCTGGATCACCTTCTGGTGGTGCAGTTGAGCCAAGGGAATCTACGAAAGCCTGCTCTTCTGCGGATAGTGTCTGGTTGTTATCTTCCATCTGTTGTATATACTCCTTTCGCTACAACGATTACGTGGAGAGCAAATAACATACACACTAATTTAAGGCTAGTGGAAACCAATATACTTGCTGCAATAATAATATAAAAAAAGTAGCCTAGTGTCAACTAGACTACTTGTAAGGAAGATAAAATAGTTAATCACAACTATCCTATATCTCAACCCCTCCAGTTAAATTATCTGGAGAGAGTGAGGTCTGTGGTGTTAGTGCAGTGTTCTCTTCTAATGGTGTTGGCTGTCCTTGCCTTCTATTCATGACGCCTTGTGCGGTCTGAAGTAGTGCATCTTCAGGAGCCATACCTTGGTCAATCATTTCTCCATATTCATAGATGCTCTGTGCAGTTTCTTCTAGGATAGAAGTTTCTCTTTGAATACCCATACGCTCTAGGAGTTGTTCTTTATAAGGTACGTCCTGATACATGAGCCACTCTTCTGCAGTAATTAGATCCACCTGCATGTTAGCTTCCTGATACTGCATTTGTTTTTCCATAAGCGTGTTAGCCCACGCCATAACTCTCTGCTTATTCTTTGGAAGCTCTGAACTAATCTGAATGTTGTAGTTCAGTGCAACTGAATCCGGAATCTCTGGGAAGTCTATAGTTAGCTCTACGTACTCGTTAGTTCCTTTTTCTTTTGTAATATAAGTCCTAGCTGGTGAGAACTCAATCATATTACGCAGAACTAAATCAGTTAGCTGTTTAGCGTAACGCTCAAATAGCATAATCTTCGGAGTGTCTACGAGCGTAACTCTGTTAAGCATCTCCTCTGTTCCGCCTGTAGTAATAATACTTCCTGTGTCTCTACCTGTATATCTACCATCTACTCCTGAAACGTCCTGAATGTCTTTAGCTAGATTCATGAGTTCCTTATCAAGTGTATTAGATACAGTAGGGAACTGGTGGTAGTGTACAGCTTTAGAAGCATCTCCATTTACAATAAATGTTCTGTCTGCTTCATCTCCGTGTTTAGCAAATGCCTGAACGTTAAGTCCTGACTGTGTGCTTACAAATTTAGGAGGTCTCTGGTTCTTATACTCCGCAGTAAGTGCTACAGAGTTAAGTGTGTTATAAGCTACAGAGTTTGCAAATATCTTTGCTGGCTCTGATGTACCTATAAGACCTGCACTAGGTAAGTTACAGTACAGAATTGCGAATGGGAATTTACTTGGTCTAATGTCTTCCTTCTTATGTAGTAGATATTCATTATCTAAAATGTGGTACTCATTAATCTTACCGTTGTCCTGCTTAACCCAGTAAATAAGTAGTGCGTGGTGATTTTCGCCTCCAGTCTTAACTGGTCCTGAAATGTACTCAGGTTTGCTAAAGGTTGTTGCTACGTCATCCTTACCTGCGTACTTATTAAACGCTTCCTTATATAGTGGGTGTGCCTTAAAGTAATACTTGTCGTATACCTCAACAATAGCACACCACTTCGCAGAGTCTAAATCAGTTGCGTAAGGATCCCTCCTAAAGTTAATCGGGTCAATGTTCTTAAAGGCAACCTTACCTTTACGCTTGCCTTCTCTAAAACTGTCGTCCCAACCTACCTGTGTAATTCCCATGTTGGTTAGTGCTGCACGCTCTCCTGCTAGGAACTGATAGTACCCTACGCTGTCAGTATCCCAGATGTGCTCTAGTGCTACATTAATGTGCGTAATAGCTTCCTTATCTAGTTCAGATGTAAAGGTCAGCTCTGCACTCTTTGTCGTAGTGTACAGTGACGCTAGGATATTATTCTTAATGTAGCTAACCCAGTTAGAGTCCGGAAGAACCTGAAAGTTTGGGAACTTTGCTTTAAGTGCTCTCCACATATCTCCGTTGTCGGTTGCGTCTAAAAGCTGAATCTTCTTAATAGCTCTGCTGTATAGCGGTGCACATCTTTCCCAGTACCCTCTGCACTCTTTCACTACTTTGTTGTCAGCTTCACGCTCTTCACGCTTCTTATCTTCTGCTTTGCTCATGCTCATCTCCTAACATAATGTCGTTAATAACTTCAATAAGTCCCTCAAACTCTGGCTTATCCTCATTGAGCTTATCGTTAGCTTCTTCTGTTTCAGGTGTAGTTTCATTTATAGATTCTAACGTACATATCTTTTGAGGTCGCATCTGTGCTTCCTCTGATGCCTTAGTTACTCTATCTAATATATGACAGGTTCTGGCTAAGTGTAAACTAACAGTAGCTAACATAACAAGCCCTACCAATAAGCACATAGCAATGATAATTAATATAATAGTGTTTGCATAAACCATAGTTCCTCCTTATTAGCTGGCGTTAATACCACTCCGTTATTTCGAACGGTGTTTCCTTTACAAGAGTATTATACTCTAAATCCTCGTCATCTGTAAGTGCATAAAAAGCAACCTTATCTTCGTCACTTGCACTTGCGGTGTCAAGCCTATTTCCTGTTTTAGCGTACACTCCATTTATTAAATTCTGGGGGTCACTAGGTAACTCCATAGTAATCCACTCAAGTGCGTTAATGGCGTGGTTGTTTTTATCTATAGGTTTGTTAGTAAATCCGAACTCTGCCCCAGAGTCTTTTTGGAATCTGTATTTAGATAACTCCTCTCGTAAGTCTACGCAAGAGTTAAACATCTCCAGTCTTCCTGACTCAATGTAAGTATTAAGCCTAAACATTCTAGCCTCAACGTTTACTGTTCCCGGCTGAAAAGCTATTCCGTAATCTAGGAAGTGATCTGCTAAAGACTTCTTCTCATAATCTCGTTTAGGTCCAGACTTCGGGTCAATGATAGGTGGAATCCACATACCTCCCATAGGAATGTCCCTACACTCATGGTGGAAAAGCATAGCCAGTTCTTCTACGTTCTTGTCATTAATCCTTACCTCTTTGTAGATGACTGCTTTGTTGTGCTCCATATCTACAGCACAGAATAAGAAAACAGATGGGTCTACAAGCCCGTAGTCAAATGCTATAACTCTTTTCCACTGCGGAGGTATGTCATAGTCATCTACAAAACACTTTGCGTAGTTTGGATATACAAGCCCCTCTGCGTAAAGAAAGCTCCCGTAGATAAACCTGTTAACCCACCATAACGGTTTGTTCTTTGTGTTCTGCTCTATAAAGTCTGCCGGAAGAAACTCGTTAGCTGATGTCGCAGTTATGTGCGTAGAAATCATAGGGTCTTTCCTAGACTCCTCTATATGAATCTCATCTAGAACATCCCCGTGCTTATATATCTCCTCGGAGTTTAAAAGCACCTCGTCTCTAATCCATCCTGCGTCCGGATTACTCTCAATAATCCCCTCAAGCCACTCCTGTTCAATTACAGGAATCTTCGCTCCGTTCTTGGCTTTTCTAAAGAGTAGTGACCCGTCCTCATCCTTCTTCTGAAGCATAGCTGCCTTATTACGTAGTCTCGTTTTTAGCTGCGTGAAACTAGCCTGCTTAACTTCAGATGCCTCCAGAATTACAAACAAATCTACATTATAAGAACGCAGTTTATCTGGATCGTCAAAAGGTCTAAACAGAAGTCTGTACCCGTTCTTAAACTCGTAGTAGTTCTTCTGGGTACTAACCTTGGCTATAAACGCTTTAGGGATATCTGCTTCTATTTCCCTCTTAATTGTCTGCTCATACTGCGAACTTACATTAGCTCCAATAACTCCCGTCCCATTTGGAGTTAGGAAAATGTGTTTATAAATCTCCTGTCTGGAGGTTAAAGTCTTACCACTACCGTCAATGTTGTTACCCTATAGGCTTTTTATCCTATAGCTCTATATGTCCCCATATAGTTCAGCATATATTTTCTGTATGTAGTTCCCAGAAATAACCACCTGCACTTTTACGTACTCCTCGTACAGTTGCGGAAATACCAGTCCAACCTATGCCTGTTTGTCTCTCTGCTTCTTTCATACTCCTAAACACAGCTAGTGTGGCACCTGTTTGTTTATCAACCTGTCTTACAGCTTTTTCTCCTTGCGTCTTCTGTAAGCCTAACTGTCTAGCGTGTCTAATATTTTCAGAAGCAGTCACCCATTCTAGGTTGCTTATGTGGTTGTTCTTTTTATTTCCGTCCTTGTGGTTAATCTGAGGCTTATTATCTGGATTAGGAAGATGGGCTTCAGCAACAGCTCTGTGTATCTTTTTAGTAATAACCTTATCTTTATTACGTAGTTTACACACCGCATACCCGTCTGAATCTGTAGAATGGCTCATAATGTGTTCCTTATATCCATTCCCATTTCTAGGGGTACTTACTATTACACCTTCTTCATTTACCTGATAAAGTCCTTCAAATCCTTTGACATCCTTAAACATAATTGTCTCCTTTTAGCTTTTGCCTTTTTTATTTTAAGTGTAACAATTATGTTTTGTAGAGTCAAGCTACATAACAGTTCGGCACTCGTGGGCGTGTTATATTCTCTGTGAGTTTCAACGCCTATGCGTTACGGTGCTAACACTTGTTAAGGTGCTAGTTACCTCGGTATTAACTGTTCTAGTCTTCCACCGATTTTGCCGAATTTACCGAGGGCTACGGATTTTCTACCCTCCGAAGTTAGCTTTAAACCTATGCCCGTCCTCGTGGAACTCGAACTGGTGTGCCTGAGGCATATACGTATTTAGGTACGTATTGCACTTCGGGTTACTACACTCTTTCCAAAATTCAGACGGACCTTCGTTTAAGGCTAAAGTAGTTTGCCAAGGAGCTCCGCAGCGAGGACACCTCTGCATCCTCTCTGCTAATAGATCTACCTCGTCTAAACCTAAATCTTCCTCTGCAAGGAAGTGGTCAATGTCTTTAAGCATCTTCTTCCTCTACCATTTCTACAGGTGCCTTTGGAAATTCTACAGGTGTAGCCTTATCTTCCTCCGAAAGCTGGTCGTAGGCTTCCTGAATCAGCTCATTTTCCGCTCTTACGATAGCTTCTGCAGTTAGATTCTCCGTAAACTCTTTAGATGGTGGTAGAATCTCGTCCAGGACCCTAGCAAATGCGTAGTTGAAGCGGTCATATACGCCCTCTTTTAGGCACTGAACTCCTTCTGCATCCATTCCATCCTGTTCTGCTGCAGCAAATAGGCTGTTAGCCTGACCTAATACTGCAGTTAGAAGCATGGTGATCCCATCCTCGAAGTTAATATCGCCTTCTGGCTGGAAATCTAGCTGTCCGTTTGTTTCTGTAATTGTGATTTTCATAATATACCCCCTTAATATGTGGGTATTATAACACGTTTTTAGGGTGAGGGGGAGGGCTTTTAGGTGGGAGGGGGTGTGGGATTTTAAAATTTATGTTGTTTTACTCCTTGAGAAATTTTTAAATTCTGGATGGTGTTTTACTCTGTGCCACTTTTTTAAATTTTGTGGTGTTTTACTAGAAACACACAAACATAAAGGTAACTACATACATATATAAATATAACCTTATATATAGATTTTTAAACCCGACCCCCATGTCATACAGTCGCCGCCACATATTACGCAAGCTCCATACGTGAGCTAGATTATATTTTATTTTATTAGCCAGATAGGAGGTAAATATCATGGCAAACATTAAAACAGTTAAGAACGTTAATTCTAATGAGATGGCAAAGGAGGCACCTATGACTAATAAGCCACAGACACAGCAAGTTAATTCAATGGAACTATTCTTCCAGCAGTATGGAGACATCAAAATAGATGTTTCAATGACGGAGCTACTGGAGCCAGAAGCAGAGTTTCTAGCTCTCAAACTACAGTACAAAGCTGTAGAGTTCGTTAACACAGCTAAGGTTAGAGGTCTCAAGTTCAGACTTGAGGCTAAAAACCTCATAACAGATGAACACTACAATGAGGTAGTGTTCTTCACAAAATTACCAGAGGATGTGCGTAAGCACTTACCTCTGATGTTAAAAGGTCTATTAGACCAACTCAGGGTAAATTCCCTAGAGCAGTTATATCACGAAGGAAGTGATAAGACTGCAATAGCCCTACTAACTCATGAGGTTAGTAAGGAAGGTAAAGAATATGTCAAGGTAGACTTTACCAGACAGGCTAGAGCAGATGCTTTAATAGCTAGAGATAATGCTCTAGCAAATAAGTAAGTTAATGCTAAACAGTTATATCAACAAATAGTAAAGGAGTATTAAAATGAAAACTACTACAATCAACAACAACAACAACAGCAACAATTATTTCAATGACAAAGATGCAACTTACATTTGCATATATGACAACAAGGTAGGAGTTGTGTCCTACTTTGAAGAAGAAGATGGAGATGCACTATATATACGTAGCTTAGATGCTACTGAAGCGTGCTACGTAGATGTAGATGATAACAGCATCATCATAGTTCCACACGGAATTATAGATGATTGGGGTATGTACCATCTAACTGATAAAGAGCTAAAGCGTAAAGCTCTATACTGGCTAGATCTAAAGAAAGATAACAGCCCACACACAGCCCACATCTGCACCTTACTAGAAGCAGGACACACTATGGAAGAAGCAGCTAGGAGTGCAAACCGTCTCAACAGAAAAACAGATGTAACTAGAGTTAAAGAAGAATCATCAGCTCTAGATAATACAGCTAAACATCTGTTAGATGAGTTAGCAGAGCGTAAAGCACATGCAAAGGCTAAGGCTAAAAGAGAGGCAAGAATACGCAAAGGTAAGAGACAGCTAAAGTCTCCAGAGTATACAAACTTACGTAGACGTAAGTCAGGTAGATTACACCTATCAGATAGAGAGAAATATGCTCTCACAGAGTATTCCAACTTTGATAGAAAACCATACCAGCTCGTAATTGAGATAGATGATTACGAGGAAAAACAGTACACTCTAGAACTCATAGAAGCTCTACGAAGAGAGAGCTACTATAGGAGAATACAGAGGCAGGCTGCTAGTCTCCGTAAAAGAGACAAGATGCTCGGAACTAACAGAGAAGCACAGCTCTGGAGGGAATATAACAAGCCTTACGATAAGGTAAAGGCTGAAAATAATGCTAATGACGACCAAGCTAAAAGAACACCAGCTACATATATGGTAGAGGGTGTGCTCTATCGTAGAGAAGATTTGGAGGAACTCTACTCAGACTTTAGGGATATATTACAGTCCCTAGATTGGGCAGGTGAAAAACAGCTCCGTAAGGTTCCAACAAAGAACCTGGCAGAGTGGGGTCACGCAGTGCTAACAATCCTCAACAACGAGGAACTGTTAGAACTGTACACAGAGACTATGCCTGAAACCAAAGGCGGTAAGGCAGTTTATGGAGTTTGCCCTGACTGCGGTGAACTCATGCTCCTAGATGAAGGCAGAGACAACTTCTGCCCTAACTGCGACAAGCTCGTACTGGAGAATCAGCTCATCTATAGTAACACTCCAGAAGATTATGGTTACACTTCCTATAAAGGTGACTGGGTAGACCTAGGTGCTGATGTATCCTATGAAAACCTATTCAGAGATAGACCTGATGAAGATACTGACTTCTGCCTAGATGGAGTAAACAGTATCCTAGATGAGTTAGGACTAGATAATGAGGACGTAGGGCTATAAGCTCTACGTTCCTCTAGTGTGTGTGTGTATTCAATAGAAGAAGATTGTATGTATCGCTGTATCTCCCATAGCACGAGATAGGTTAACGTCCCACCACCTCCCCACGAGCTATAGCACCCGACAGATTAAGTACTAAGCACCTAGAGCCATACACACTCTAACTGACCGATGCTCACCCCTCAGACTCCCCGTGTGGGCTAAAGTAACTTTTATTGTAAACTCACCCACTGTGGCGTATGTTGTTATGTATCTCTAACTCACTGCTAGACGAAATGTACCTGTGAGTTTTAAAATATTAAAAATTGGTTGAGAGCTTCGTGCTCACAGGGGTACCCCCCCCACACCCTTACTCATCAAAAAAAAAATCAGTGTAACATATTTGCTACACTAATTTTACCAAAATAATCACCTACCCCCAGGTGTATATATATCATAAAATATATATATAATGATATATATATACACCTTCCTACTATATATTATAAAGATACGAGGAGTCAATGTGTGAAGATTATGTGAAGAATAGATGATATTAAATATCACATAAAATGGGTTTTGTGTAGAAACAGTGAATTAGTGTACTATATATGCTACACTCATTTTAAAATCTTATACAGCCCCTGTAGGGGGGTCAGCCCAAATCAGGTTGAAAAAGTCATATTATTCGTAAACAAATCTTCACACAGTTTTCACACGATTTAGCGAAAACGCAAAAACATACAATTAAATTGAGCACAATTTCTAGACCTAAAATTTTAATCATTTTTATATTTTAATCAATAAAATCCCCTACGGAGCATGTGTAAACAATCAGGTTTACAAATATAATTATTACCTAGTATATAATATTTTATTTCTTTTATTATTTTAGTCCCCTACGGGACGTATAAGTTATCACAGCCATAAACAACAATAATATAATTAGGAGGTATATCATGGCTAACATTAACAGAACAAAATCAACTAATTCTAATTTTCAGGAGTTTTCGGCTCCTACAGGTAGCTTTGCGGAGTTTACGGCTCCAGTAGAGCTATCACAGAATGAACTCTGTGCTGACACAGACCTTGTATACTTAAAGGGAGTGTGCACAGGATTCAGCATGTTCACCAGCAGAGTAACAGGCAGGGACATAGTTCTGCTTCACTTTGTTGACGGTATCAACTTAGATACCAAAGAGCCTGTGGGAGCATTTAGCCTCATGCAGGTAGTACCAGAGCAGAGGCAGATGCTCGTACAGTTCCTGGCGCCTGTTATTAGGCAGATGGGCAAGAGAACTGTCCCAGAAGCTGCAAATGGCTCAGACGCAACAGTGTACGTTCGACTGGAGCGTAATGAACAGAATCCAGAGTTCGTTAACTGGAGGGCAACTGCGGAGGTTATTTCAGAGTGCCAGATTTTGGAGAATAAGTAGGGATAATTCCCTACTTTTTTTTTATTGAAAGGAGACTATTAAAATGAATGAAATTACTATGGATATGACTGTAAATCCAGAGACAATACTGGAAGGAGCAGAGATGACATATCCGAAGGCTCTGGAGCAAACTCAGGCACAAGGGGTGCCAGCAGAGGACCTGCCAGAGGTTATGTACACTATCGGCTTTTGTAGGGCGTCAGAACTAATGCATCAGAGTATATGCGAGGGTCTAGAACAGCTTCTGACAGTCCTCAAGGAATGTATCGAAAATGACGAGGACTTCACGATAGACTACAACAACAGAAGGCATATATTTACGGAGGATAATAATGGAAACTCAAGTTTCAGTTAGAGTTACGCAGTGCTTAATAACGGTTGTATTAGTGCTCCGAATATTTATGGCACACAGTAACGAAGAAATACTGCTGTACGGAATTGGAGCTGTTGTAAGCTGTATAGTATTAATGTTTGCAGATGATCTGTTAGTTCTTGACGCAATACTCGTAGCTTTTATAGACACGCCTATTCTGTTTATATACGTGCTCCTAGAGAATAACCTTATCTTTAGGGGCGTATATGTTATACTTATCACTATACATACGATAGCACTCAATCAAGCAAGCGAGGAGATATAACATGAAAATTAATATGAAAGTAACTGACACGAAGTACACACCTGAATATGCCACAGAAGGAGCTGCAGGCATGGACTTAAAAGCTAGATTAGAAGAACCTATAACGCTCTTGCCACGGCAGAGGATGCTTATTCCAACAGGCGTGTTTATTGAACTACCTGAAGGCTATGAGGCACAGATTAGAGCTCGTTCAGGACTGGCATCAAAGTTCGGAATTACGCTTATAAGTGGCGTAGGTACTATTGACTCAGACTACAGAGGCGAGTTACACGTACCTCTGATTAATCAGAGTGAACATGTAATGCAGATTAAAGACGGAGACCGTATTGCACAGATGGTAGTGACGGAGTATACACGCATTACACCAAATATTGTATATGAACTATCAGAAACCACTAGAGGCAATAAAGGCTTCGGACACACAGGAGTTTAAGGAGGTTAGTTATGTTACCTAAAACATGGGATTTAGCTACACCACGCCAGAGGTACTACATCAGAAAGACAGAAATTAAATATGATGTTATTTGTGCTTGTCTAAATAAAAGTGCTATAGTTCGCTGGATTGCCAAGTACAAAGAACTAGACGCTTTAGAAGAAACAGAGTCCCCTACTGAGGGCGTTGTAACCAGCGGTAGTACAAAGCCTATTAATCCTATATTCTAGGAGGTGAACAAAATGAGAGCAGTAACACACGCACTCATTAAGTCAGAAATGGAATGGTTTAAACACAGCACAGACTGGACTAATGACCCTATGGAAATTTACAACTCAGCATTAACAGATTGTCAGATGAAACTAGATTGGTTTTATGCAGAGCACGAGGATTGTCCAGTAACTGAAGAAGAATATAAAGAACTTTATGAGCTCTTTAGTGAACTATTCCAGAGAAGACCTGATAGAAACACAAGAAACAAAGAAAAGTATGAACCATATAACCTAGGTATAGAACACGCTATTGAAACATTATATAGGTTCATGGAAAAAGAAATTTATTAATGTCCCATACGGGGAGCGTGAGGTAAGACGCACAAAATAACAATAGGTAACTTAACTAACACTTACCTCACAATACCGTTTATTTTATAGTCTTCACAAGGAGGTAAATTATGAAGATTAGAACACTAAAGCACCTAGCAGTTATTGAACTAAAAAAGTATGATCCAGAGCACATACTGGAAGTTGCAAGAAACAACAGAGAAGCAACCGTACTGAAGGACGAAGACGGAAATGAAACATTCCGTGTAAATGTTGTAGATGGTAACTACTACAACGCAGCACGTGACATTGTACACGGAGTGACAATTGCTACACGCAAAGACGGTACAGACATTACAATTGCGTTTGACCTGCCAGTAAGCAAAGAGAAGATGGCAAAAGCTATCGCACCTATGCTACCTAAACTAGACGCTGTACTAACTAAGTTCGGTGAAGCAATTGTTAAGTATGACGCTGCAGTGAACGCTACTCTGGAGATGTTTGAAGACACAGCAGAAGTTACCGCAGACGCAGTACCAACAACAAACGAAGAGGCTTAAAGCCTCTTCAGCTTTTTAATGAAAAGAAAAGATAAGGAGATAAAATCATGAAAAACATGCTAATAGCAGATAATCACAACAGAAAGAGCGTAATAATTGAGCCAGGTGAACTTACAGTAAGACAGGCTTTTCTAGACAACGGTATGCAGCCTGAGGTTGGACTACCATTCCTAAACGGAGTAGCAGTTCCAGAACACAAACTAGATGAAACAATCCTAAATCTTGCAGGTGAAGCTGATGAATACAGACTAACAAAGACAGTTAAGTCTGACGGAAACTTTTAGAAATAGGGGATACATTCCCCTATTTTTTTTTAGGAGGATATAAACATGACAAAATATAAAAACTTTAAGGAGTATGTGAATAGCGAAAATCAAGAGTTCATCTTTGATTTACTTCCAAGATTAAACAGAATGCTACCTAACCCTAGCTCATATGCTCCAGTTTATGTAGACAACGTAACACCAAACATAGAGCACATTACAGAATTACGTACATTTATAACTAACTGCGTATCGCTACTTAGTTATAAAAGTCTAGATGTAATCCTAATAGATAAAAATACAGCAACAAATTTTATACAAATGATAGAACACACGCTCACAAATCCAAATAGACATAGAAGTCAGATACACCTTTCATGTGCAAGCGTACAAGACATAGAACAGATAAAACGAATAAGAGCATTAATTCCAAATAGTAATGATTGGGAAATAGATAATACACTCACGCAGCTCTTACACACACTATATAGCACAGAAACATATGCAGTAACATACAAAACACCAAATGGTACCAAAATGACACTCTGCTTTATGGATACACCTATAGATTCTTTTGCAAAAAATAAGTATGCAGTATTAGAGATACTAATGTATTTCTATAGCAGACTACCAAAAGAAATAAGAACAAACCCATATAGTATCTTCGCAGAATTACACACCACAAATGATATAAACAAAACCATAGCAAGTATTAAAGAGAAGTGTGCAAGTGAAGAGTTTGCACTAAAAGAACGCTGTGTTAATACGTGGTACAATAAACAAAAGGAACTAGAAGATGTAATAAAGAGTTATGAAAAAGAATTATTCGCTACAAACGCAACAATAAGAGATTACACAAACCGTATAAAGGACAAACAGGAGGACATAACCAACTATCAAAATAAAATAATTGAAGTTAAAGATAGATTACTAACACTTAAAGAAGAAGGACCTGATTACAGTCTTATAGTAACACAAAAAGAGATGGTCAAAAATCTATTAAGCTATGCAGGTAAATATCTTTCACATCTAACAGTAGACGTTGATACGCTAGAACAAAAAGTACATATAGCAGGAGCAACACACTTAACTGAATGGGATCCTGACAAAATAGATATAATGCTAGAAGAGTTTAATACAGAGCCTCTACCAAAACTAGCTTTACTATGGGCGTGCTTTATACAGAAAAAATATGAAGTACCTGTGTATACTGAGTGTGACTTAAATTATAGAACAAAGACTATAAACGCACACATAGGAGAAGACACAGCAGTAACACGCCTAAATCCAGAAACAAAAAACCTATACCACCCCCACTTAATGAGATTTGATTGTTGGGGCTCTCACGAATATGCAATCAAAGAGTTCCTAGATAACAATGATTTAGAAGGTGCAGTAACACAAGTTAATTATGCTATGACACAGATAAATCTAACTGATGATTATGTAGTAAGGGCACTCGTAAAGTATTGTCTAAATAATGCAGAATCCGGTCTATATGACACTGTAGAAAAAAAGAGAGTATATACAAGAAGTGTATTACGCCAAATCATAAAAGACTTTATACAGACAGATTACTATAAAGAATGGGACGGACCTACTTTTGATTGGGAAGATATTGATTTTTGTAGAGAGTATGAAACAGAGAGAGAAACAAATGAAACCGATTCTTAAAAAAGATTATGTACAGCCAGTTGTAACATTTACAGAAACAGCCTATAACAAAATGTGGGCTCTAGTAGATTACAACACAAAAGAAATTGGCTGGCACGGAACAGTAGAAAGAAAAGATAACACTTTCATAATAACTGATATTCTAGTATACCCACAGGCTGTAGATGCAACATCTATAGTAGCAGACGAAGCTAAGTTTGCAGAATGGCTAGACGGTTATAGACTTGACCTTAACTCAAACGTATTCGATAAACTACGTATACACGGACACTCCCACGTAACTATGGGAACATCACCTAGTGCTACAGACACCAAATTACAAGAAGACCATTTAGCACAGCTACAAGAGGGTGACTTCTACATATTCTTAATTGTAAATAAGAAAAGAGAAATCTGGTGCACCATTTATGACACAGTAACTGGCTTACAGTATGAAACAAAGGATATTCAGATAATCCCAGTTGCTAACAAAGAAACAGAGTGGGCTATTAGAGAAACAAAAGAAAAAGTCACAGAGTATAAGCCAACAGTTTATACTTATAACAAGAACAATAAGAATAAGAATAAGAACAAGAACAATTGGAAAGACACGACAGCACTATTAGAAATGGATGATGACATTCTGGAAGATTATTACTACGGTGACGCAGGATATCCTATAGGTGATGAACGTAATTTCTACTATGGAAGGAGAAACAAATAATGATTAACCTAAACAAAAGTAAGGACTACTTTGACCCAAAGAAACTAGGCAAAACAGAAGTACATATTGTAGGCTGTGGAGCAACAGGTTCATTTCTAGCTGATATGCTAGTACGCTCTGGAATAGACAAGATTACACTATGGGATTTTGACACAATTGAGTCTCACAATGTAGTAAATCAGCTCTACGATAACACAGAAGTAGGTATGCTAAAAACAGACGCACTTGAAGCAAGATTACTTAAAATAAATGACTCTTGCAGAATCACAAAGAAAGAACGTTGCACACCAGCAGATAGACTAGCTGGTTATGTTTTTCTAGCAGTAGATAACATTGACACAAGAAGAGACATAACAACTGTAGCTACAAAGAACAAACAGATAAAAGCAATCTTTGACATTAGGCTCGGTTTGGAAGATGGTACTGTTTTAGCTGCGGATTGGAAGAATAAGGAAGACCAAGAACGCTTACTAGCTTCTATGTGTTTTAGTCATGAAGAAGCAAAAGCTGAAACACCAACAAGTGCTTGTGGGATGTCGTTATCAGTGTCCCCTACGGTGCACGTGTTAGCGAGCTTGCAGGTAGCCAACTTTATAAACTATATAAACACAGGCGCACAAAAAAAGTTTGCAACAATTAACGTATTTGACATGTTTTTAGACTCGTTCTAAAATCAAAATATTATCCATTAGTTATTTTATACTCTTAATAAAAAATATAAGCATTATGCTATTAGCTAATGTAACGCATTGTCAGAGAAAAACGGAAGAGCTGGATGACGTAGAAAAGAAAAAATTACTCAGGAACCTGACGCTACAGAAGGATGCAAATAATCCAAATGCAGGATAAACCAGCAAAAGATTAAAACTCCAAGGTGCACAAACCAAACGAGTCCAGTGCGACGCCCTGTCAGCAGCTACAGACAAAGAGCTCAAACTATCACAGTAATGGAGGAAACAAAAATGTATTACACAATTCACAGAGAAAAAAATAAACTACCCAAAAGTAACATTAAGAAAAATACTTCTAAACGAACCTATACCAGAAAAAACGAAACTACGAGAGTATACAACAGTAGAGCTACCAGATACTACTAACTTTACACTAACAGAGGACGCTACACGATTTAGAGACTACATCTTAAATAGTTGGGAGTCTTTAAGTAAATCTAATTTACAGCTATACTCTTCGTTCAAAATTCCAAAGAAGTCTGGAGGACTGCGTGAGATTGATGCCCCAATACAGGAACTCAAAACTATACAGTCAACACTTGCGTATTGGTTACAAGACGAATTGCATATACTACCACATGACGCTGCTTATGCATACGTCAAAGGAAGAAGCCATATAGAAAGTTTAAAGAAACATCAAAACATGCAAGCTAAATGGTTCTTGAAAATAGACTTTAGCAACTTCTTCCCAGCACACAACAAAGAATATATCTTAAACATGCTGGAGCAGGTTTACCCTATAGGAGCACTTATCAAAAATGATAGAGCTGTCATCTCTAAAATGCTAGACATTTGCCTCCTAAACGATAAACTCCCACAGGGTACGCCTGTTAGTCCAGCACTTACAAATCTTTGCATGGTACCTATAGACTATGACATAACAAACTTATGCGTAGAACTAGGTAAGAAGTATGGAACATTCTTCACATACACAAGATACGCTGATGATATTATCATTAGTGCAGGTAAGAGTTTTAAGTGGACAGACGTTATTAAAGAAATAGAAAACATTCTAAATAACTTTAATGCTCCATTTAAAATCAACAATAAGAAAACAAGATACGGGTCTAACGCAGGAAGAAACTGGAATGTAGGACTCATGCTGAACAAAGATAACAGAATTACATTAGGACATAAAAACAATAAAATCCTAAACGCAAAGATAAATAGATTCTGTTATGAAAACATAGTTGAAAAGAAGACATGGACTGTACCCGAAATACAGGAACTACAGGGGAACATAGCTTACGCAAAGGCTGTAGACCCTGATTACACAAATTACATATTACATAAATATACTGTAAAATATAAAACCAACGTAGAGCAGTATATGAAAAATATGCTATACTAACTTTGTTAAGAACAGTAGGTGCTTATAAACAAAAGACACATAAACACAAATAAGAGAGCACTTACTGTTTTTAAATACGAAATAGATACTCAAAACTTTTACGTTATTACTTTAGATATTTCTAACGAATTACTCAAAACATGTTCATCATAAATTCTCTCTAAAATTAGTCACATGTATACACACTCTTGAGTATCTATTTTTTTTATGAAAACTTTATGCTATATTACTTTAGCCATTTTGACTACTAAGTTAAGCATTATGCGTTTCGCTAATGTAACACAAAGTGATACACTCACTAAATATAGCGCTCATGCGAAGGGATCTTTCCAGGCACCCCACTAGCCGGAAAGATCCACTTGCACGCCCTGCTATATAACAGTAAAGTAATAAAAGGAACATAATATGTATAAATCAAAGTATGAAGAACTAAATTACATGCTATATGCAGAAGCACAATTTTTACAAATTTGCTTTATGTTTTCAAATAGAGCTGGCTTTGACATACAAAGATTACTAGAGTTCCTATTCACTATAGCAAATCTAGCTAAAGAAGACCTCTATACAGCACAAATTAAATCATTAGTAATGAAAGCAATAAGACATGCCCCAAAGAAAATAGCAAAAGGATACTGGGTATTGATGCTAACTAATCTGAACTACTCACCTTATCAAATTGCTAAAATTTTAGGCGTGTCTTATTCTAGTGTTAAGCATCACCTAGGAGACGGTGAGCACAGACCTAGAGCAGAAGTACTTCCACCACATTGGATATACAACCTAACTGCAAAAGACCATAGAACAATGATTATATTAATAGAGACTATTATAGATTTAAAGGAGGTATTAGTATTAAATGAGTACAACAGTCCGACTGAATAAAACACAGAAAGAAAGACTCTGGGAGATTTTTAAGAGTCTAGGAGAAACAGCAATAGGTGCAAACCAATACGAGCTTGCAGAACTATGTGACGAAATAAATCCAAGCCTAACTGATTTAAAGTATTTAACTTCAGAATACTGGTCAGCATTTCTAAAGGAACCTGATGTAATTAAATACAGAAGTTCTGAAATGCAGATACTAAAAGACTCTGCACTAATCAAAATGGTTGCAAACTCTAGTGACTCTAGGTCAGTAGCACAGTCACAACTCATTAATGCACTTCAGAAAATCGAGTCAGACACAGACAATGACAAAGGACCTGCGTTTATTTACTGCTATGTACCATTAACATCCGCACAGAAGCACGCACCAACTGCAACAGAGCTAGATGCACAATTAAGAAAACTACAGAGTACAGTTGAACTTACAAAGGAAGAAAAAGAATGGGTAAAGAAACAAGAACTACCAGAGTACTAAGACCTTATCAGAAAGAAGATGCAAAGTTTTTAGTAACAAAACCTGCTATGGCTTGTTTTAATGAACAGCGTACAGGTAAGACACCTACAGCATTAGCAACAATCAAGCTGCGTAAATTAGAAAATGAAAAAGTATTAATCATTGCTACAGCCTCATCACTATATCAATGGGCTGCTGAATACGAACGCTGGGTAGGAAAACCATGTATAGTGTGTGACGGTACTTTAGCTAAACGTAAGAAAATCATAAAAGAGAACTGGACCCACGGTTTAGTAATATCTTTAGACAGTTGTAAAACAACAGTTGTATCTAAAGGTGTTATAGAAGAAATCCTAAAAGCTAAACCTAAATATATAATTTTAGATGAGGCACACAGAATCAAAACACCTGATTCAGCGAGTGCTAAATCAATGTTTAAACTAGCAAAAAAGATACCAAACAGACTAGCACTTACAGGAACGCCAGCACCAGGAAAAGCATATGACATATACTCCATATTATACTTTTTAGGAATAACTACAGACACAGACTGGCAGTTTAAACACAAGTATTTTGATAGTGAAGTACATCAAATCTGGGATAAGATAAGAAAACAACCTAGGACATATACAGAGTTTACAGACTTTAAGAAAGGTATGCAGGAAGAACTACAGAGCATCCTAGCTGACTACTCTACACAGAGAAAACGTAAAGATGTAATGCCTTGGTTACCTAGTAAAGACTATGTGAGAGTACCATTAACACTTGCACCAAAACAAAAAAGAGCAATCAATCAACTACACACCGAGTTCAGAGTAGGAGATTTAGAAACAAAGAATGTATTAGAGGCTCTGATAAGAGAAAGACAGCTTTGTCTACATCCCGCTCTGGTGGGGGTTGAGGGTCGCTCACCTAAATTAGATTATATTAAACAGTATATATCAGATTATCCTGAGGAACCTATTATCATATTTAGCACATCAACACAGTTCTTGAAACTGCTCTATAATGAGCTAAAGGCAAGAACAAAACTAGCTATGATTATAGGAGCTACACCAAAGAAAACCAGAGAGGTCTATAAACAGGATTTTCAAGCAGGTAAGTTTAATATATTCCTAATAAACATACAGGCAGGTAAAGAAGCTCTTACATTAGATAGGGCTGAAACAGCTATCTTCGCTGATAAATTTCCACCTATAGGAGATATCATGCAAGCAGAAGATAGGTTTGTAGCTACTACTGAGGACAAAGCAAGTAAGCCACATAAGATAATCGAATTAATGATGACTGAATCCTATGATGAACAAATCTACACATTGTTAGAACAACGCTTCACAGAAACAGACGTCATTAATGATTATAATAAATATCTAAAGCAGAAAGGAGTACGTTATGTCACAAAATCCAGTATTTAGTTTCCATAAAGCAGAACGTAAACAGTGCAAAGCATCTATACTGATTGAAGGACTTACAGGTTCAGGCAAATCAGGACTAGCACTTGTGCTTGGTAAGGCTTTAGCTGGAGACTACAAAAAGGTATTTGCTATTGACACAGAGAACGGATCGCTACCGCTATTTAGTGGACTTAATAGCTCATCAGGAGGTAAGTTTGAAGATTTTCAGATTGGAAACTTCACACCGGATATTGGCTATAAGCCATCACATTATCTAGCGTTTAGAGATGAAGCTGTTAAAGCAGGAGCTACAGTAGTAATCATGGACTCAATCTCACATGCATGGCAGTATAAAGGAGGTATCCTAGATATCCTAAATGATGTTAAAGCAACGTCAAGAAACAGTAATGAATACGCTGCATGGGGAGACCCTAGAGTAGCCAAAGAAAAAGGACTACTGTTTGAACTCTTGAGAGACAACAGAGTACACTGTATTACAACTGTTAGAGTCAAAGAGAAAATGGAAATTGGCACTAACGAACAAGGTAAAACAACAGTACAGTCTTTAGGTGAACAGCAGATTATGCAGGCAGACATTAAGTATGAGCCTGACTTAGTGCTACATATGATTACAGCAGGAACACCAACTACGCCTCCTGTAGCTAAAGTAGTTAAGTCAAGATACGCTATGTTTGTAAAAGGAGAAACATATCACTTTACACCAGAACTTTGTGAACAGCTACGTAAGTATCTGGAAGATGGTACATCACCAGAAGAGATTGAAGCAGCACAGCATAAAGAATATGAGGACGCTGTAAAAGGATATCTCACAGAAAACGCAAACAAGAAAACACTTTGGAAGTTAATACTAACAGAACTAGGCTATAAGGATGCCAAGGTAAAAGATTTACCTTTGAGCACGTTAAAGCAAGCATACATTAAACTAACCGTAGATTAAAAAGGAGAAAAGAAAAATGGAAACAAAGAAGACAACAGAAAAGGTAACTGAAAAGGTAACACCTGTAGTAAAGAAAGAAGAAGCACCAAAGAAGACTAGAAAGCCTAGAGCAAAGACTAGAACATTAGATGTACTAGAGAATGTGCCTTACACAAAGATGACTCAGAAGGAACTTATCCTTTGCATTAATGACCTCAAGAAAGAAGTAGCATTAGCAGACAATAAACTTGTAATGCTAGAAAACAATCTTAAATCTGCATATGAAGCAAAGAGAAACACAGAGGATGCATACCACGACCTATTGAGACAGGTAGGAGATGACATTGAATACATCCAGAGACTAACCGCTACATTCACAGAATCAATGCTCAGAGTAACACAGAAAGGACAGTAACATTATGATTAATTTTGACGCACTAAACAACGCAGAAAAACCAGCAAACAACCTACTAATTGAGGGCTGGCACAAGATGGAAATTAAGAAAGCGGAAATGAAGACAAACAAAGCTGGAGACCCTTACCTAAAGGTAGGTATGCAGCAGGTAACTGATGGAGACAAAGGTGGAGCTTATGTTTTTGATATCTTCAAGGAAGCCTCAGAAGGTTTTATGCTCTTCAAGCTGAAGCAGTTCTTAACTGCTTTTGGTATACAGCCTGAAGGAGACTTTGAACTGGCTGACCTTACAAAGATACTTGTAGGTAAGCAAGCTATGGTAGAGCTCAAAATAGATAGCAACAAACAGTACGGTGACAAGTCTGTAGTTGATATCAGAAATGAAATGTATCTGGGACTAGATGTCTATGTACCAGAGCCTAGCATTGCTGACCGCTTCAAGGAAGTTGAAGACGATATTCCATTTGAAGCTACACCAGAACCAACAACACCCGCACCAACACTAGAAGATGAGGAGATCTAAATGAGTTTTTTACTGGACTACTTTAATATTTTAGATAGTAAAACAGAAGTCCAAGTAATGTGTCCATTCCCACACACAACTGTGAATGGACTAACTTATTATGAAACAAACCCATCTGCATCTGTTAATACAGATAAAATGTTATACCACTGTATGTCCTGTGGGGAAGGATTATCTGAAACACAGTTCATACAAAAGGTATTAGAGACAGGTCTAGTACAAGCTAAACGAATCCAATCTACTTTTAATACAGAAGAAGATGTACTCACTTGGTCTAGGGAAACATTAGAACCAGAGACAAAAGAACTTTGTAACAAGCTAGGAATTAGTGATGCTGTCATAGAAGAACTCAAACTAAAGACAACTAATATGACATTACACTCAATTGACTTTCCAGTTATTATGTATGGAAAACTACTAGATGTTAGAAGCTATCATCCGGGAGGAAAGCCTAAACTGAAAGGTAGGCAAGGCTCCCCCACTGGGCTAATAATACCTTATGACCAGTGGGTAGAATCTTCTACAAAGCGTACAACTATAATCTGTGCAGGAGAAAAAGACATGGCAGTTGCTCGCAGCAACGGACTCAATGCAATCACCTTAACAGGAGGTGAAATGGCAAAGCCATTATTCCTAGCACCATTTCGTGATCGTAACGTAGTTATCTGTTATGACAATGATGAAGCAGGACTCAAAGGAGCCTCGCAGTTAGCAACACAGCTAACAGGTGTAGCAAACTCAGTAAGAGTCTGCACCAAGTTCCACGAGGGCATGGAAAATAAAGAAGACATAACAGACTACTTCACAAAATACAAGCACACAAAAGAAGATTTAGTTAAGTGTATAAAAGCAACGGAGTTGTTTGTACCACCTCCAGAGGAGAAACCAGAATTACCAGAGTGGACACTCCTAGAAGCATCTAAACCAGAGCACGTAGGTGTACTTTGTAAAACAAACATACAAGTCACCGCAGTAACGGATACAACATTTTCCTGTCCATCAGCACTTATCCTAGAGAAGTATGCTGTAGGAGACGGAAATGATACTATGCACATAGGAGATACTAAAGAGTGGGAACTCAAACCTAGAAACTGTAGAGACATCCTACACCTAGTAGATAACAACTTTAAAGAGACTGTAATCAAAGACAACATCAGAGATATTGTCGGAGTCATGCAGAAAGAAAAGTTTGTTAGACAAACTGTTCTAAAGAGAGCTACAATCTTTAAGGCTTATGCTTCTGACTTATTTGAAACACAGAATACAGAAACTAATCAGCCTATGGAGTACACTTGTTATTCCATTAATCAGCGATTAGAGTCTGGTAAAAAATACTCTGTAACTTATAAGCTAGTACCACACCCTTATAAGGGACAACAGCTTACAATGATTATAGTTGACGCAGAAGATGCTAATGATTCTGTTTCAAATTTCAAAGTAACAGAAGATGTAAAGGAACACCTGAAGATGTTCCAAGCGGACCCCGGCAGGGCTAAAGATAAGCTAACTGAAATTACAGAAAGAGTTAAAGGACTACTAGGCTATGATGGTAACAACCAACTTATACAGACAATTGACTTAACTTACCACACACCTCTTATGTTTAATATGGGTAGATTCCAAAACATAAGAGCGTACCTAGATACACTTATCGTAGGGGAATCTAGAGTAGGTAAGTCTAGCACAGCTAACTGTTTAAGAGAATTATACGGACTAGGTACGTTCACATCTCTAGCAGGAAACTCTGCAACAATTCCGGGATTAGTTGGAGGTAGTAACAAAACCAGTAACGGATTTCAAACTCGTGCAGGTATCATACCTCAGAACCATAAAGGTATGATTATCTTTGAAGAGTTTGGAAAATCTAATAGAACTGTAATTACTGAATTAACAGATATCAGATCAAGTAATGAGGTACGTATTACTAGAGTTTCTGGAACAATTACAATGCCAGCAATGGTAAGAATGTTATCACTAACAAATCCTAAAAATGAAAAAGGACAAATCAAAAGCATTGCCAGCTATCCGAACGGAGTTCAAATAGTCACAGACTTAATTGAAGCTGCAGAGGACATAGCCAGGTATGACATAATACTGATTTTATCAGATAAAGGTAACACTACATTTAACCCTATGTGGACTCCATTAGATCCATTTCCTAAAGAGGCTTATAGAGATAAGATTCGTTGGGTTTGGTCTAGAACTCCTGAACAGATTATATTTGAAGATGGGGTTATAGAAGCTATCATGGAAGCTGCTAGTGATTTAAATAAAGTATATAACAGTCATATCAAGATATTTGGAACAGAGGCTTGGAAGAAGCTGACTAGAATATCTATAGCTTTAGCAGGCTACCTATGTAGTACTGATGAATCCTTTGAGAATATCGTAGTAACAAACGAACATGTAGCTCTTGCAGTAAAATACTTTGTTGATTTATATGACAACGATACGTTTAAGTTCAAACAGTTTGTAGACCATGAACGTAAGTACACAGAGATTGACGAAGATGGAGTTGCATTACTACAGACTATATTTGATAAGTACCCTATGCTGGTTATGCAGTTAGAGCAGAGTGCAGGCATTACTAAAAACGTATTGGGCTCTGCTACAGGTTTAGGCAATGAGGCTTTAAACTCTGCAACAAACCTATTAGCTAAAGGACTATTTATTAAATTCTCAAACTACGAGATGATACCAACTGAACGATTCAGGTTAGGCATCAATCAAATTGACCGCAACACTTACACAGAGAGGCTAGGAGAAAATGTTACAGTTTAAATGGTATTTCTGTAATGTAGATACAGAACAGGACATAGAAAATATGATAGAAGTGTATAATAAATACGCTTCTCTATATGGTGCTGTAGATACTGAGACTACAGGATTACACATTGTAAAAGACATTCCATTCCTAGCCCAATTTGGATTTATAGATCCAGAGCGTATGAGAGGGTATGCCTACGTAGTAGACTTACGTACTGAAATAGGTAAGAAGGCTCTAGACGTATGGCTTACCCAGCTCATACAAAAACATACTTTACTTGCAGGGCATAACATAAGTTTTGATATACACATGCTTATAAATATAGGACATGATATATTCAAAATAAAACCAGAGACCTTAACATTAACTGACACACAGTTTTATATAAGGTATGGTCATGATGCCCTGCATACAAGTGAAGGCGGACCTCCATTAGGTCTAAAAGATTACACTACACGTTATGTAGATAAGGACGCTAAAGTACATGAGTCTGCTCTAAAGAAAGAACGAACAGATATTGCCAAAATGTATAACACCGAGCTCAAACAGGCTTTAGGTATTACATTAAAACAATTAAATGAATACACTAAAGATTGCATCTTCGAGTTAGAAGACTTACCTGAAGATTTAAGAGAGCGTTATAAGAAGTGGCATAGTAGACTTCCAGATTGGTTACAACCTAAAGTAAACAGTATTGTAGAAAGTGATATGATTCAATATGACCAACTCAATACTGAAACCCTAAAGCGATATGCTGCATATGATATTGTTTACACTTTAGAAATACTTTGGTTCTTAAAACCAAAGGTAAAAGCTAGAGATAATGAAAACGCTGTAAGCATTGAAAACGCTCTATTAGAGCCTATCGTTCGTATGGAACGAGTAGGGTTCAAATGCAACACAAAGTATCTAGAAGAATCTAGAGTGCGTATGAAAAACTACATCTTAACTTTACGTGCTGAATTAAATGAACTTGCAGAACAAGAATTAAGTGTAGGACAGTACGCATTAATCAAACAAATCATAAACACAAAGTATGAAACTGAATTAACTTCTACAAATGATGAACAACTTAAACTGTTGTACAACACTACAAAGAATGAAGAACTAAAACAGTTTATCTGGTTAGTACAAGAGTTAAGAACTTTAGAGAAGTGGTACAGCACATACATACTTCGCTTTCAGGAACGTCTAATCAAAGGCAAGGATAGACTCTACACTCAGATCAATCAAGTTGGAACTGTATCTGGAAGAGTTACTTCAGATTTCCAACAATTCCCTAGAAACGGTATTAAGGATAGAGAAGGTAACGACCTCTTCAACCCAAGATACATGGTTGAAACAGATAGTGCAATTTTGTATCTAGACTACTCACAGATTGAGTTACGCTTTCAGGCATTATACACAATTTTAGTAGGGCACCCTGATACAAACTTATGTAGAGCATACATGCCTTATAAATGCCATAGAGCTTCAGGAGAGTTATTTGATTATAACAATCCTGTACACATCAAAGAAGCGTATGATGGTAGTTGGTATCATGATGAAGATGACTTACCTTGGGAGCCTGTAGATGTACACGGAGCTACTACTACAGCAGCAACAGGACTCAAACCTGGAGATGAAGGATTTAAGGAAGCACGTTATGATATAGGCAAACGCACGAACTTCGCTAAAAATTACGGAGCACAGCTAGGACGTATAAGACAGATGTTTCCTGATAAGTCTTTAGAAGAAGTTAAAAAGATTGACGCTGCTTATTACAATGCTTTTCCAGGAGTAAAACAGTACCACAACTATTGTTATAACAGAGCTCAACTCTACTCTAATACTACCAACTTATTTGGAGTGCACTACTACAATGTATCAGGACACAAACTGATTAATATGTTGATACAGGGTAGTGCTGCGTTTTACTTAAAGAAAAAGATTATAGAGCTTTGGGAATATACTAAAGCTAATGGTCTTAAAACTAAATGGCAGATGCAAATACATGATGAGCTATCATGGGAATGGAATCCGGAAGATAGTATAGAACACTTCTTTGAATTTAAAAGAATCATGGAAGACTGGAGTGATACTAAAGTACCTATCGTAGCGGACATGGAAGTAACTACTACTAATTGGGCAGAGAAACAAGAGATTGAAACACTAGAAGATTTAGAAAGGATGCTAGAAAATGATTCCACAAATGAATAAAACATATCAGTACGTATTAGCAATAGACCCATCAGGATCCTTTGAAGAGGGTAAAGGTTGCACAGGCTGGGTGCTTGCAACAGGAGCTGGTAAAGTACTTCGTTTTGGAAAGATTGATGCTGTTGAATTTATAGCAGCAGAACATTATTGGAGTGAGCACATAGACCTTATTGAGGAAATGTACAGCAAGTACGGAGAAGAACTTATTGTAGTTCTGGAAGACTATGTACTCTACTATGAGAAAGCTATTGTACAGAGCTACTCTAAAATGGAGACTTCAAAACTAATCGGTGCGATTCAGGTATATTGCTATAACACTAGCATACCTTTAATACTTCAGAGAGCTGTAGAGATTAAAGCTCGTTGGTCCACAGAGGTACTTCTAAAAAGAAACCTACTTAAAGGTTTAGGAGTGAATCAGGGGTATGCACTTCCAATAAAAGATGGATTCAAAAAGATTAATAGGCACATACTAGATGCGTACAGACATATGCTACACTTTGTAACATTCAAGAATAACAATAGTAAGGATTTTAAATTAAGAACAGTGGAGGTAGATAGCTATGATAACTACAGATAACTACAAACCAAAGCACGCTAAATCTCTAAAGAAAAGAGTTATAGAGATGTTTGAAAGTAGCATGCCTGAAGAGTATGAACCTAAACATCCTAGAGTTCCACAGCAAGAGGAACTATTCTATGATTATATAGGAACAGAGCGTAAGGCTATTCTAGATTATGATGAAGATGGTGATTTATATATTACAGCAGATAGTGAGGTATTTGACTAATGGAAAGAAGAATGACAGTAGCAGAACAGTATGAGTGGGCAAAAGCTAACGCACCACACCTAGATGAGATGAATACAGATTATCTAGACACAAGCATCTTACCTATTCATACTGCAGTAAAAGATATTGACCAGCTTCCTAATGAAGTATATGCTCTACTTCGTAAGAATGGTCTTGGCTGTTCTGACTCCTCAGTACTAGTAAGTGTAAATCCTTATAAGAAACTGGAGGAACTTATAGAAGAAAAATCTAGGAATTATCTAACACCTGAAGAGGCTGCAGTTAGCGATCAGGTTGCTGTTAGAAAGGGAGTAGACCTAGAGCCTTTTATTATACAGAAGCACAGCCAGATTTCAGGAAGACGCATTATGAAACCTGCTAATATGTATAGGCATAATGACTTCCCATTCCTAACTGTAAACTTTGACGGGGTCATGGAGTGTTATGATGATGACGGAACATTACATTACATTCCTGATGAGATTAAAGTTTGTACAGAACAAGGAGCTAGGCACTATGATAGAACTAAAGCAGACTGGAGAGAATCAACAGGCTACGCAACAGACGGGCTTATATCACAGCATATTGCAGACAGTACAGCTTCTATCATAGAGAAAGCTAATAGGTATGGAATACCGCCTTATTACTATACGCAGGTACAAATGGAGATGTATCACCTAGGTGCACCGTTTGGATATCTAACTGTACTCTTTGAAAAAGAATGGGAGATGTGTACATGGTTTGTTTGGCAGGATAAACATACACAGAACCAAGTAGTTATCGCTGCTGCTAAAGCATGGGATAAGATAGCACCCCATAAACCAAAGGACGTACTAGAAGACAACATAGAAACAGTACAGCGAGATATTGCAGAAGTTGAATCAGAAACACATAAAGATATTGATGAAGATATTTAAAAGAAATGCCAGAGCTTAAATGCTCTGGCTTTTTTTATAGTATTTTACAAAGGATGTTTGCATCCGCTGTACTTCCTGTAACCTCATACGAGGTACTGGGCGTTTAGTACGCAGGCTCTTAACCTGATACATATTTAGACTAGGCATTGTCGTTATGTTATAACGCACGTTAGGATCCTGATTATTAATATACTTATCTATCATGGAGTCTAGGTAGTTTCGTTTAGGTTTAATCTTACCTACATGATACTTCATATGATAATCATAGTTGAACTGTGCCTTAGGTGTTCTCATCTTTTTACCACCTACATAACGTTGCTGTATATAATCATAGGTCTTACCAGTAGACTTCTTATAGTTTTGGAAGTCTTTCCACTTCTTACCTATAGCAGAACCTTTAGGTACCCAGGTCTTCTGTATATAATCCCACTCTAATCCTTGGGACTCTTTATACTTCTGATACTGGTCCCAAGTAGGTACCTTATCCAGCTCAACCCATTGTTTATTAATTCTATCCCAGCCTAATCCTTTGGACTTCTTATACTCTACTAGATCATCCCAAGTAGCTTCTGTTCCTAGCTTAACCCACTTACGAGTTATACTATCCCAAGCAAGTCCACGTCCACGCTGAAATTCTACAACCTCCTCCCACGTATCAAATCTCTTAAACTTATGTCCTTTACGTCTCTTCCAATGCTTATGGAAGTGTCTACGTCTATGCCAACCATCTCCATACAAGTCTTTCCAGCTAGATGCTTTAGCAGTACCTAGTGGTACCCACTGTCTAGTTGCGTAATCCCATTCAAGTCCATTACGCTCCCTCTGGAATCTCTTATACTCATTGAAGTTGTTTACTGTAGCTCTACCTTTAGGTACATACGCATTACGTGCGTAGTCATATTCCAAGCCATACGCTGCATAGAGCTTATTGGCTTCTTTATAGTTATGTGCTAATGCAGTTCCGCTAGGCACATACTTCTTAAGAATATAATCCCACTCCATACCTCTGGTACGCATGTACTCTGCAGCCTCACCATAGCTATGAGCTCTAGCAGTTCCAATAGGCACCCAAGTGTTAGTGAGATATTCCTTCTCATAACCTTGGGAGTGTTGCCACTTCTCATACTGCTTTCTATCAAAGATTGCACCTTTAGTTTCTAAATCAACAAAACTTCCGGATACAAAATCATAACCTTTATTTTGATAGAGTTTAGCAAGTGCTTGTATATCAGACCACTGTGCTTGACTATGCGGTGTTTTAAAACTTACATTTCGAGTCACAGGGTCCTTGGATAGATACGCTGGTACAAATGTTTTAGTAATGAAGTCATATACTAACCCATACTTTTTGTACATATACATAGATAACTCTTTACTATCTCTAGCCACACAGTCCTTAATTGGTTTTATCTGACGAGTGTAGAAATCGTAAGCATAACCATTAGCATTTAAGAACTTATTAAACTTCTCATAATCCTCTCCAAAGTCTATCTTTGAAAAAGCAAGGATTGTAGGAAGCTGTGCAAATGAGCCGGGTGATTTTAATAGCTGGGCGAAAGTATCGTTTCTATACTCTGTAAAGGTTTTATCTATATACCTGAGTTTATTCTCATGCATTGGTAATATAGTAGAACCTATCAGCGGTAAGAAATCCATTAAGCCATTTCCACCATAACCTTGGTTAAAGATACCTGCTTTAATAGCACCATCAAAGAAGTGTCTATCCTGGAGTACATTCTGAATTGGACTGAATATATCCTGCATACCTTGATTCATAGGATCGAGTAGGAAGTTATACGCATCATAGAATGATGGATTTAACTTTAACCACGCAGCCTGTCCCTCATTCTGTGCTGGGTTAGGTATCCTAGGGTTACCTGCCATAGCATGATTAAGATAAGACATATCAACCCACTGTCCATTTCTTGTACGCTCATAGTTATCATCCAGAGCCTCTTTAAGGTTCTGCTGGTTTAGCCTGAGTAGGTTATGAATAGAGTGTGCGTCTTTAGTCCATGCGTTCATCCAGTAGTCTATATTTAGTTTAGTAAAGTTAAAGAATGGGAACAGAAGCTGTGCATAAACTGCTGCTCTATCTTTAACATCATAATTGAAATGTGTTTTAGATATTCTGGAGAACGCTTCTATTTTACCTATCCCTAGCTCCTCAAGAGTGTACATATGTGTAAGTCTTGTAATCTGCTCTGTATAAGCCATTGGAGTTAGTGCTGCTGAAACACCTTTACTAAAGAGATAGTTACCCATGGATACATAGGAGTCTAAATCTTTATCAGGCATTTTCAGAAAAGCACCTAGAGTTCCAAACACACCTTTGTTTCTAGCAGCAACACCCTCTAGTTCAGGGATAGAGTGTGCTAATGCACGTGCTTGTATTTCTCCAGCCTGAGTACCACCAGATGCACCCTCTAGCATAAATGCGTGCATACGTAAGAAGTTACTTGCATCCATACGTTCAGTGAGGTGTTTAGGTAGTATTCCAGCTTCAGCTAAATAACCATAATACTTCTGTGCATCAGATACAGGGATATTAAAATAATATGGTGTATCTGCAAAACCTTTTTGTATTAGGCTCTGGTGTGCTCTAGCTTGTGCTGAATTAAGTTTACCCTTAATAAGTTGTCCTGTATTGAGGTCTTTCTTAATAGCATCCATAATCTGATTATAATCAGATAGGTCCGCCATAGCCTGAAATCTAGCTCTATGCACAATAGGTACACCTTCCCAACCTACATCTATATAGGTCTTGATGGTTTCGTCTATGTAGTTACGCATGGCTGTACCTAGCGTAGAGATATAAAACGCTTTCATCATAGTTACATATCTGTTGTAACCACGCAGTATAGGATTGGTTGGTGTAAAGTTATTCACGTGTCCGTAGAGTGTTTCATACACAACTCTAGGGACTAGAACTGCATTAGCTTCTTTAGCTCTTTGTAAATCCCTCGAAGATTTTATTTCAAAGGATTTAAGCTGTACTGGATTATAAGCTCTATACTCTTCACCTAACTTCTCTAGTGTCTTAACGTCATCAGCCTTTTTAGCTTCTTTAATTTGTGACTCTAACTTACTTAAATACTTTTTATTCTTGTTGTCTGTACCCATAGCACAAACAACAAAGGAATCCTCTAGCTGGTCTAATACTCTAAACCACTCTTTATCAGATAAATCAAATTTATTTAAAGAGTTAAGATCTTCATTACGTAAGAAGTAAGCAACAGTAGTGTGACTATCAAGAGCTTGCTCTGCATTACGTTTTAATAATGTCTCGGCTGTGAGTAATGGATTGTTATAGAACTTAACACCATTAACTGCCTTAGGTGGTTCTAGTGTTAAGTAAGAACCTGCACTTACGAATCCATCTATAGTCTGCATACCAAACTTATCTAAATCCATCATATTAACTACATCAAAGACTTCACGTAACTGGTCTATCTTTTCTACATTGAGTAACCCGTGCGTGTAATCTCTAAAGTTGTGTTTGCTATATGCTGCTAGATTCTGTAATGACTCATAGTAAAGTCTTAATACAGAATCAGGTGCTAGAGTATCTAGCTTATCTATTTGCTTTTTAAATGTATTAAGTAATTCAGTAGGCATACTCCTTCCTATTATGTTATTTCGCTGTATGGTTTTTCCTGTGTCGAGTAGATGTAGTGCTTTATCATCTAGGTCACACAAATTATTTAGAGTTACAGCGACAACCTCATCTTTTTCTAAATAACGCACTTGTAGGTATTTGCTGTTAGGGTGTGTTCCTGATAATAGCTGGTCTACTAGCTTGATGTTATCATCATCAGGAGAGAAACGCAGGAACATCATACCGTTAAAGTCAGGCGTGATTAGATGCTCTAAGATAGCGTCTTCATTCTGAAGCATATCGGATACAAGAGCTTTAACCCTAGTGTGATGTACTTCGTCCCAAACATTTTTTATTTGCTGTAAATCATAGTAAAGGTTTGTGATTGTGTTTTTTGCATCCGTACTATTAAGTATTCTTACTATTTGCTTACGTAAATTATTAATAGGTTGTAGTGCTACAGCCATAGTGTGTTTTTCTACAGAAGCACCTCCAGTTATTCCAGAGAGTCTTTCTGCAAACTCCTCAAAAGCATCTGTATCATACTTAACACGTTCTAATTCACTAGCTATCTCATACGCAGCTCCCTTTGCATTTCTAGTAAAGAAACCTATCTCTTTATCAAAGAGATAATAATTATTATGTTTACGTGTATTAAATATGTAGTTTATTACGTCTACAGTGTGTTCTGAAAAATCAAAGTATGCAGACGGAAGTAACCTTACTGCACTGTCAGAAGTACCAAACAGTGTCTCACGCATACCGTACTTTTTACCCATAATTAATTCTTCAAGAATTGCAAACTTTTCACTCACTGTGCGTGCATCAAAATCTATATTAAAAATATAGAGTGCACTAGCGAGTTCTGGACGTGCAATACAATAATCTTTAAGCTCACGCCATGCTATGCCTGTTAGTAACATTCTGTTGTCTATATCAAATATATCATCAGCGTTGTGTCTGAGATTATTTTGAATATTAGCAGTAAGCTGTCTGTATGTCTCTATAGCGTGATAGTTATTCATCACATGTCCAAACCAGTCTAGCATGTTCTTATTTACTTTATTCTGTACAGCTAGTGTTTGGAAATAGGAGTAACCTCCATCAGCTACACCATTAATCCATCTGATGATGTTACTTGTTTGTCCACCAGTCATAACATCTGCTGCTGCACGAAGCTCATCTGCTTTAGCTATAAACTCTTCTGGAGTTAATTTAAGCACATCAATCTCCGGGCTACTGTCTAGGATATGGAACCAATTAGAAATTGTAGTTTCGTATTTAGCAAGTTCCCCAGATTTATACAGTGCTTCGTACTCTGCTCTAGTTAGTTTAGGATTCTCTAGTTTCATAACTAGATAACCTGTTTCCCAAGCACGCTCGTTACTAGGAATCAGATTAAAGACGTGATCTACAATTAGAGAATCATCTTTAAGATGGTTAATAGACTTCAGTAGGAACTTCTGTTCTCGGAGTTCACTAGCAACTAGATTAAGGTCTATACTCTCTGGCGTGTTTTTAAATAGAGTATCTAAAGCAGAGGCATACTGAGTACCATCTGTTCCATGTGCAACAGCAACGTCAAGACTTGTAGCACTGTGTCCTAAACGCTGAAGTGTGCTATAAAATCTATCATAGCTATCTATAAGTCTACTTGGATAAGCATACTTAAACTTCTCTATATCTGTATCATGCAGTGCAGATAAAAGACTATTGTATAGATTGCCTATTATATTCTTATCTTTATCCGAGATAATTAAACCGTGTTTAGCTTTGATGTTAACTAGCATATCTATATTCTGCGGTACATCTCTGAATAGTGCTGCAATCTCTGGGCAGTTATTAGCTAGAACTACATTATCAAATCCATGGTTGTTAAATCCGCACAATACAACATTGTGTAAATCTAATGTGGGAGTACCCTGCATCTCCTGCATAGTATTTACAATGTTATTAGCGAATACATCATTTTCTATTCTATAGCCTTCATGACCATACATCTTTTTAAATGTAGCAATATCCATGAAAGACGTATCCGGATGCCACCCATTATCAATCAAGTAATTAGGAATCTTATTTAAGATTTCTTTATATCCATTGCCAGAATCAGCATCTTTTAGTAAAGCACGCATAAACTCATTGATACTCTCGCTAGTGTATCTTTCTAGCTCCTTATCATATTTAAGTAAACTGCAACGCTCTGGGTCTAATTTATACAAACCCATACTGAACACATGGTTAGTATTTCGTTTAGTATTAAGACCTAGTGTTTCTGTATCAAATATAAATACATCTCTGCCTGCTTTAGCACGTTCAATTAAATCACCAAAACTTTCAGGGTCATGTACTATATTAGTTAAGATAGAACGGTACGTGTCTATACCAGCAGTATGTCCTATAGATAATCTATCTAGTATCTCTTTGTCTATATCATATTTTTTAGACAGGTCTGATTTACTAAATGAGTACAAGTCACCTATGGTTTTATCTATGTTGTAGTTAGCTTTTGCATACTGATAGTAGTGCTGTTCTATAACGTGATCTACAAAATCAGGAGCCAGAAATTCTGGGTGCTCCATAGCACTATGTCCTAAATCACGTGCATCAAATAAAGCATCACGATAAATGTTATATAGCTCTGGAGATAATGCAGATTCTGCTTCTTCTAATGAAGATGATAGCAGTGCATTAGCTTTTTTCTTTTTAGCTATATCATCAGCAAAAGTTGCTAACTGCTCTACAGTTGTGGCAGTTTTATAATCATCAGCTAATCTGTAAGACTCTATAATATTATCAAGCATTTCAGATTTAATTAGGCGGTCTACTCTTTCTAAATAGTAATCTCCCGTTTTAAATAAATGCTTATTCTGTTTATAGATGTCTTGTGCTGTAGCTTCTAGTTGTGCTGCATTAGCTTTAATAGCTCTTACTGTTGTGAACTGGTCTAGAGTAATGTCCTCATACTTTGCAGCATTTCTAGTTTTAATCAGCGTGCTCTCTACGTCAGCTAGATAATTAGCTAGAGGTGCCCCTGTTTTAGAATCTATAAGGCGTAGTGTATCTATAGCTTCAGAAACGCTTTCCTCAATATAACTATCTAGGTGCTTTACAAAAGTAACCATATTACTATTGGCGTCTAGGTTTAATAGTATGCTTAACTTTTTAAAGTCTTGCGTTTCTAGAGTCTGCATGAGGTCTGTAATTCCATTAGGGAAATCAGAGAGTCCTATATATTTGATATCACTGCTTACTGCTTTTTCTATATCTTCTCCTCTGCGAAATGCTTTACGTTTTGCAGTTTGTAATGCTAAATCATCTACATTAACATCCGTAACACTTTCTAAAGCGCTATGCAGATACTCAGGTAAATACTGTTTTAAACCAGACACAACGCTTATATACTCATCAGAAATATCTGTTAAAGTAGTAAATGCATTTGCTGTAGCTTTATCTTTAAGTACCCGCTCTATAGTATTATCTTTATAGAACGTACCTTTAACTGACTTTGCTCCAAGCTCTTCTTTTACTTTATTGAATTTAGAAAAGAACGAACTAATAGATACAGCTTTAGACTCTTTCTTTAGAGTCTTGAGCTGACTAGCGGTTGATTTAACATCTCCTATAATCTGGTTAATAGTGTGGTTAAACTCTTTAGTTGTAGCATCACTACGTAGTAGTTCCTTAACCTCATCTATACGTTTTGTAACAAGCTCCTGTAAATGTGTATCTACATAATGTGTAGCGTTGTGTGCTTGCTCTATGCTCTCAACTAAATATTTTTCAAGAGCAGTGTAATTTTCTACAGAGCGTACCTGTTGTTTAGCTATGTTAGTAAACTGTGCTAAATCCTTTAAACGCTTTGTAGCCTCAGTATTATCTAAAACACGCTGTGTTTTATATATCTGATTTTCTCTAGCGTTAAGGAGTGTACTTAAAGTTTTACGCTCTGAGTCGTCAGTTACGTAAACAAGTCCTTCACGGAAGTTATCATTAGATTGTAGAGCGTTATCTAGAAACTCATGTACAGAAGTTACATCTGCTGCGTCATCATAAGTATCTTTAATAATACGCATAGCTGTTCCATAACCATTTTCTTTAGATGAAACAGCGGTCTGAATATTGTCTAAAGTATCTATGAGCTGACTGTCTCTAGCAGTAATAAGGTCAGCTAGACTATCTGTGTTACCAAACTGTCCATATCTTTTAGCTGCTACAACTTTTTCAGCTTCTTCATTAAGTAGCTCCATAGAGAGTTTGTGGTTTTTGGCTAAAGGCTCTACTGCTTTATCTACCTGTTTAACAGCTCTACGTTTAGTTAGGTCTAAAAGCTCATCACTTTTAAACACATCAGAAAGAGGCATCTGTTTAAGTGCTTTTGCTTTTTCTACAAAAGACTTTAATTCAGAAGCCTTGATAGCTCTTACTACTTTTTTAGTTCCTTTTACAGTTCCAGTAAATACTGGGAACGCTGCTTTAGTGAGTGCAGTATCTACTCTGTCTATTTCTTCTCCAAAGGCTTTAAACTTCTTATAAACCTTATAAGCTCCTGATGTAGAGTCTGCAATCTTATTAGCTCTAGCTGTGTTAGTCACAAGTCTGCTAGTTCTGTAGCTATCATAGATTGCATCTGCTAAATCTTCTTTAAGGTTATTTCTAAATCCAGCTTCATGTAGTACATTAGCAATCCAGTTTTTATTTACCTGTTTAGGATTAGTAACCATTGTATTGATAAGCTGACGTTTAGTACGGTTAGGCAGTAGAGCTTTAGGTAGAGTATTATCTAAAGCATCAGCTGTCATCTGCACACCTTTAAGTCTACCTAGGGTTCTGGAATAAACGCCTCTAGTTTGATGAACTGTACCTAGTTTGTGTGTTTCAAATACACTGTGTAGACTTTCTTTAAATGTTAATCCTTCATTTTTATTAAGAAGTCTAGCACCTCCTAGATACTTACTTGTAACCTCACGCAAACTACGCTCTGTTATTTCGGATTTAACAGAAGCCTTTGTTATACCTTTAGCTACACCTGCACCACCTTTAGCTATAAAGTCAGTAAAGAGTAGTGGGTCTGAAATACTATCAAAGAGTAATCCTTTTAAGTAAGGATGCTTATCTTTTTTAGTAAGATAGTATTCTGTAAAGGATGTATCCTTACCCTCAACAAATCCAGCATACATATCTTTACGTATCTGTGACGCAGTCTTTCCTTCTTTCTTACCTAAGATATAAGCAGACACACCTTGCTGCGGTCTGTTAATAATATTTAATCCTAGTCCTAAAAAGTTAATAGCAAGATTAGCTCCTATAGAGCGTGTACTCATTTGAGGATAACCGCCAAAGTATTTATTCTGAACATAATCATCAGCAGACTTAACTAGATATCTCTGCATCATTAAATCATCTGCTCTACGTTTTGGGCTTATAGCTTCAAATAGAGACGTGCTATTACTTCTTACTCCGTTATTCTCCAGATACTGTTTAAGCCCTTTATTAGAAATATAAGGGAGCCCCTTGCTGTCTCTAGCAAGAAGTCCTGAATTATAGTTAGGGTCTAGTAGCTGTGAGAGGAACTGGTCTCCATCTTTAACACGAAATACTTTATCTCTAGGAATAAGCCCTATACTCTTATATGTGTTTACCCTATCTTTAGGCAGTGCAGTTATATCTAAACTTAACGCTTTTCCGTTGCTATCAATATAACTATAAGTGTCACCGCCATTTTTACTACCTTTAATAGCATATACACGTCCCTTATCATCCTCTACATAGTATGTTTGCTGCTTTCTATTTAAACCATAGAGCTCATTCATTTTACGCTCACGTAGTTTAAGCCTGTCTTTAAGCTCTGCCTGTTGCCATGCGTTCTGATAGAATGGACGTATAATAGTATCCGCTATTAAATCACCAGTACCTTTAGTAAACGCACGTAGAGCTTTAGCTTGATTAGCTCTCTGCATTTCATGTATCTTACGTCTAGTAGGATCAGAGAGCATACCTCTAGGGTCAGCATCAGAACTTAATACTTTAAATAGTCCTGTAGTAAAGTTTCTGACATAACTGTTATTACTAAACGCTCCTGTACCAGACCTACGCTCTCCTACGTTGGGTACTTTCTTTTCGTACCATTTGAATATAGGATTCTTCCTGAAAGCATAGTTCTTTACTTTAAAATCTCTAACTGCTTGAGGGCGTGTGTCTATAAAAGGTGCTACTCTTTTATTAAACTCTACACCTTTAAATATTCCAGAGGTAGCATTAGCAATTACGTTATTAGATTTAAAATCACTTATTGCTCTATTAGCTCTAGCGTTAGCTTTTACAAACTCATTGTGTCTTGCCTTAATTGCTGTTGGGCTAGGTAGTGCTGGCTGGATAGGAATATTAAAAAATGGTTTTGTTACAATAGAACTTTTGTTAGAGCTTGTAGTAGGTAAAGGTTTTGTAGGTATCTTATCTGGAACTACTTTCTTTACTGGGATAGGTCCTTTAGGTAAAGGTTTTGTATAAGTAATAGAAGAAGACCCCTGTGGTTTAGAGGTCTTCTTTTTTGGTTTCACGTATTTCTTGATATTAAAATCTTCTAAAAACTTCATACGACTCTCCTACGAGGTGGAGCCTGACGTATTGGTAGTTGTTTTCAGTTCACCATTTTTAGTGGTGTTCTTGGTGCTATAAGGAGATGTTGTGCTAATACCATTATTAGCTGTATTGCCCCACTCTCTAGCTTTAGTTGCTCCTGCAAAACTACCAGCCTGTCCACCCATACTGTACAGTGCTGAACCTGCTGCTGCAACTCTAGCATTTTTCTCCTCGTTGAGTAGTGAGCCTAATGTGCCTGCTGCTTGGTTAGCTGTCGTCGTAGCTGTATTCTCATTTTCAGAGAGTGTCTGTCTACGCTTTTCAGCAAGAGCCTGCAACTGCTGTAATGCAGAGGTTTGCTCTCCTACGCCTTGCTGTTGCTGTGTTAACAGATTAGTAAGTATACTTGCATTAATCTGTCCGGCATTAGCACCAGATAAAGCAGACGTCTGTAGGTTTGCTCTAGCGTTCTGGATAGCTCTGTCTCTATTTTGTGCTTCCAGATTAGCTTGAGCTAATAGGTTTGCCTGTCCTTCCATACGCTGGGTATCATAGGCTGCATTAGTTGCTGCGTTTAGGTTATTCAATATTGTATCTCTATCTGTGAGTATACCATAATCTCGATTACTAAACGAGCCTGTTTTAAACAAACTATTAACGTCTTCTAGCAAAGCTCTGTTGGTTGCTCTTACTTGCTCTGGATCATACGTAGCTTCAGAGCGTCCAGATTCAAACCTACCTTGTGCTGTGGAACGAGCTACTAAATCTGCAAGCTGTTGTATAAACTCTGGGGTTATATTAGAAGTTGCAGAGCTTGTATTCTCGTTGGTCTGTGGAGACTGTACCTGTGTTTGTGTAGTATTACTTGTAGCCACTACTTAACCTCCTTTCTTATACTGTTAGCAATAACTTTAAGGGGTTGTGCTGTGGCTAGTTTGTACAAGGCATCTCCTGTACCATTGCCCTTTAACCCTTTGTATGCTTCATGCAAACTATCTAAATCAGTAAGCTCCTCACTTGTGATGTACGACTGATTTATAATACGTTCGCACTCAACAAACAACCTATAGCGTAGTAGGGCTAATACACCTTTTTTAAGTGCACTAAACATTATCGCATATGTGACTATAAAGGTGCACAGCCCTCCTACAGTGAAGGTGATTACTTGTGATATGACATGGTGCATTATTTAAACTCCTTTAAAAATAGGACCAACCAAACACACCAACTTCAATACCCACTTGTGCGTTTAGCATTATAAAAGTGATTCCGTCTAATAAAGCGTTCATTATATTACCTCATAAATCTTGTATTACCCTGCCAGATACACACCCAGCCTGATGGTATTCTAGCCCAGTTACCTCGTACTTCTAGAATAGTGATTCTAGTGCCCGCACGTAGCAGAGCATAGAGTCCTACAGCACTGTGCTTCCTACCGTCAGGTGTTAATTCTGCACGCTTCTTAACGCTATAGTTCGTTCCTGGACCTGTACGCACTCTCATGTCTGCAGTTAGTGTATACGTGCCTCCTGCAACTACATTTGTTCCCGGAACAGATGTAGCTCCACCTACTTTAGTTAGGTAGTCCATACAGATCCAACCACCTGCTTTAGGTGCGTAACCCCAGTTACCTGCAACCTGTGTGATAGTAACTGTTGTTCCGTTTGCAAGACCGCCTACTCTAGCGTAGCTTGTTCCTGCTCCGCCTCTAACGTTTAATCCTATTGGAGAGTTTACTTTGTAAACTACACTACCAACGGATTGAGCAGCAGGAGGTGCTGGGTTACTAGCAGGAGGTGATACTAGAGTAGAGTCATTAGCATCTACTACACACGACCAAAGCGTAGGAATAAGTCCCTGCATGTGGTCTTCATATGTATACCAACCATCATGACCTCTACCGCCTGAGTCTGAAATATATAAATAGTGTCTTCCGTTCTCGTACTTGTAGCCCTTAACTACTGCTACGAAATGTCCGCCCATAGTCCACGTGATGCCACCTCTAGTTCCTGCTCGGAATAGAATAACACCCCATCTATTTCCTTTAGCCATTTCATTAAAGAAAGGCTGCATAGACGAGTGCTGTGTTGCTGGACAGCCATAAGCATCTAGTGCTGCTTTAATTCCAGACCAGTAGGTTCCATTACCGTTAGACGCATACCCATGTGATGTAAGCCAATCTGCTACGTGTACTGGTGTGACGTCTGTGTGCTTGGCACTAACTATATTGGCTATAGCCGTAGGACCACAGCCTGATATAGCCATAGTCCTACCAGCATATGCTTTACGTGACCACCTAGGGTCGTATTGATTATACCACATGCTACCCATTCATCTTCTCTCCTATATTAATTTCTTCTTCAGGAAGTGGTTCTGCGAACTGTGCCTCTAGTGTAGGGAGTCCTGCACTAGGCTTGTTATATGACATTGCTAGTTTGCTATCATTAGTACCTGCAGTTGTAGGGTCTGTAATGATACCTATAATTGCTAGTATATCTAACAGCATTGTTATAAGATGCATGATTGCATCCTGTGGTACTCTAGGAATAATCCCAAAGGTAGCTAGTATTGTGTATATAAACGACAACACCTGTGGGATAAAGCATATAAGCCACGCTCTATTCCTAAACCTAACTTTCCAATTAATTCTCATAATTATCTCCTTTCTAGTCCGCTGTATACGTTACTGTTAATTTAAGTGTAGCTGGTTGGTTCTTAAGAATATCCATAATACTGGTTGTAATGAAGGATACTAGAGTATGCCCTCCTGAATTACTTTCTAAAGAAAGATTACCATTTACAGCGTTATTAGCTGTCATAGGTAATAGTATCTGGCTTCCAGCTACGGAGAGTGCACCTGTAATACTTTTAATATTATCTATAGGAACCTCAACGGTCTGTATATAAGGCGTGTTCTCTTTAAGAGTAATATCTTTAATAAGCTCTTTGCTCTGATAAAAAGCAGCAGGACTTAACTGAGCCATACGAGTGTTTACCTCTGTTCTATACGTTTCCAGCATATTGCTCATGTTAGCAATAGTGCCATTAAGAGCTTCTATATACGCTTCTAGCATATCTGATGTAACAACATCACCGTTAAGTGCTGATGTTCTTCTAGTTGCAGCACTACTACCATACATATTCCAGTGTTCACCTGTATATACAAAGTATTCTAAATCATCTTTAGTTTCAGGAGTTGTACCGTTCACCTTAACAAAGGCTATATCCCCTGGCTTTGCTTTAGCCTTGAACTCCTCATTAGTAATAAGTGCATTGTAATTAGGGAGTACACCTAAAAACATAACAGCTTCTGCACCAATCTGATACGTAACATACTGCTGTACATATTCTTGCGTAGCAACTGACCCGTTCACTTGGGATAGCATATTAATTGTACGCTCATTACTGTAATGGCACCACTGTTTGTCTTTAAACATAAAGTAGGTTAGGTTTGGGTCAGAATTATTATCTATGCCTCGGTCGTTTAAAAGAGCTAGGTCACCTGTCTTTGCTTTCGATACAACGTCTTCTGCATAAAGCTCTTCAAAAGCAGAGAACACACCCCAGAATTTAACACCGTCGGATGCACCCGTACCTGCCGGTCCCATAGGTCCCTGTGGTCCCACAGGTCCTTGTTCACCTTTATCGCCCTTAGGTCCAGGAGCTCCTACAGGTCCCTGTTCCCCCCTGTCTCCTTTAGGTCCTATTGGTCCTGGGAGTCCTGG
>ERZ773063.126-NODE-126-length-51417-cov-7.369553_pt1 | contig 51417 bp, 50 predicted proteins | sample MGYA00580625_ERZ773063 | MGnify/ENA primary metagenome ERZ773063 (study PRJEB29015, sample SAMEA2738022) | human oral metagenome | biome: human oral; feature: human-associated habitat; material: dental | place: China | collected 2042 ... | reverse complement strand
TAATCTTGCGGATTGTACTTATAGACTGCTTCCATGATGAATCCCTCGTTTCTTCACGTAGTTCTCTTTTTCTTATTATACCACAGACAACGAACAACAAAACAGCAGCATCATTTGAACGGCACGAATCCTTGCGGTTTTGGCCGCTCGTAGCCGGTGAGGGCTGCTGAAGCCTTGTCAAAGGGATCGGCGATGAGAATTTTCGCGTCCTGCATGGTCTTCTGATGCTCGATTGCCTCGTCGAGTTCTTCCCTCTGTTTTGTGACGCCGAGATTCAGCCATGCGGCATAGAGCGCTTTCGTCTGCGCCTTTTCCGCAGCTTCAAGCGCTTGGAGCTGCGTAACGATCTGCTTGAGTGCTGTCTCGCTCTCGGTGTTGGCCGCCGCTTCGACGAGCGCGTTGACGGCGGCGTTCGCCTGTGCGCGATCGGCGAGCGCCTTCTGCGCTGCTGCGGCGTAGCTCGCTGCGGCAGCGTCAATTTCCCGTCTCTGCTCCGCCTTGTTGCGCGGCGCTTCGTATTGCGCCTCGTTTTCTTCATAGTTGTGGAAGTACGGACTTGTGCGCAGATCGTTTCTCTCGATCGCCATCTGATAGATCGCATCGGTGTTCTGCTGCTTCTCGCCCATGACGGCACTGTTGTAGACGATGAGACTCGGAGGAAGCTGACGGCGGTTGTCCGTGTAGATGCCGAGCTGTTCGGCCACCAGCTTTAGGATGTCGAGGAAGTTGCCGCCGAAGAGGACGGACTTGATGTCTCGCGTGTAGTCATAGACGTTGCCGCCTTGCGCCGCCATATCACGCAGCGTGAACGGAGACGGCGCGGAATCCGGATAGGATATGCTCGTCAGACTGTAGTAGTTCGGCGGATCGAACGGTCGATCGACGCCCGGAATGATGTGCGCCCAACCGCCGCGCACGCTGCCCGCCAGAAGTCCGCCGGTTACAGCAAGAACGAGCGCGGCTTTTCCCCACAGGGGAAGTTTTGGCCTTTTCATCGAAATCTCTCCCTTCGTATCTATCAACCGTCTTTTGAGAGGCGGAAGCCTCCGCCGCCGAACTGCGTGAGGATGAACTTGCTCATGCGGTCGGCGAAGAACATGTAGAGCAGCACGACGAGCGTCAGCTGCAAGAGCAGGGCGACGTTGGCGAACGACTGCGTGATCGAGCCGCCTCCTTGTCCCAATGCGCCCTTCATGCCTTGGATGTACTCTTCTAAAGGTGCGGTATAGTAATGCCCATGACGCAAGGCGGCGGCGTATTCCTCCACCGTCTTTGCCTCGAAAAGCCCGTCTTCGGCATATGCCGCGAGCGTCCTTGCATAGTCCTGGGCAAACTCCTCATCGGTGTCATAGTGCGTGTAGTTGCCGTGCCCATCGTAACCCATGCCTGTATAGTTGTGGTCTTCGACGGCGAGCGGGCTTGTGAAATAGGAGGATTCATGCGCCATCTGCGCCCAGATCCAGTCCGCACGCAGTTCGTAGCCTCTTGCACGCAGGAGCGCCTGCACGCGGTAGGCAAGCTCCGCCTTGGGCTTGCCTGTGAGATCGGCGCCCTGGCTTCCCGCCGATTCGGACACCGTGCCTGGCGGCTTGGCCGGCTCGGCGCTCGCCGTGCTCGTCGCCTTGATCGTGGTTGAGCCGGCGAGGTTGCCGACGACGAGGTTCTGCATCGTCATTTGCAGCATGAGCGCGAACAGGCAGAAGAACATGAGGTTCAAGGAAGCGGCGAATACGCCGCTGATGCCGTTCGAGGCATACTTGCGGACATGCTTCAATCCGGCAAAAGTGAAGCTCATGAAGCTGAAGAGAATCGTCAGGTAGAACTCGATATACGCCATGGCGATCTGGTAGCCAATGATGCAGAAGAGCGCGAAGAGGATGACGCCGAAGACAAGGCAGGCAAGGGCGACCTTGCCGTGGAAGACGAAATCAAGGATGCTGTGAACCTGCATCGCTTGATTGATGACCTGCGCGATGATGTTCATGCCCTTCTGCACGACGAGCGTCGGATCGGACACAGCCGCCTCGGCTGCCGCTGCGTCCCCGCCGACGAGCGCACCGATCTGCGGCAGACCGTGCAGCGAAAGATTGCCGACGAAATCACCCCAGCCGAAGAGCAGGACACAGCAGAAACCGTAGAAGAGTCCGCGACGCACGATCCACGGGAATAGACCTTCGCGGTCTTCCTCGGTGGAGCGCATCGCTTTCAGCATAGCAGCCAAGGCAATGTCGATGGAAACGAGGATGAAGAAGATCTTCGCGACATGCGTCTTCAAGATGTCGAGCGCCTTCGTGATAAGTTCAGTCAGCTTCTCGATGACGTCGCGGATAGGCTTCGCGAAGTCGTTTGCAACGACCCAATCCTTGACCGCGCCGTGCGCATCCTGCGGCGCTGCTCCACCGCCGTTGCCGCCACCCAGTGCCTTTTCCATGTCCAGAAGCCCCGGCACATACAGCCCTGGATCGACGGGATCACCGTAGATGCCGTTGGGCAGGACTTCAAAGTGGCAGTGCGGCCCAGTTGAGTTGCCCGTCGAGCCTGCATAGGCGATGACCTGCCCCTGCGCTACAGACTGTCCTGCCTCCACGGCGCACGCATTGTTGTGCCCGTAAAGCGTATAAAGGTTGCCTCCGTGGTCGATGATTACGGTATTGCCGTAGCCCGAAACCCAGCCGGCGGAGTAAACGACACCGGATGTCGCTGCATAAACTTCCTGATCGTAGTCTGCCGCCAAGTCAACACCCGAATGATACTTCCATGTGCCTTCGATGGGGTGAATGCGCCAGCCCTGCGGACTGGTGACCTTCATCGGATTGACCGGCGAGATCATCTGGCCTCTCTGCCCATAGTTGCCGTCCATGCGGTCGATTTCCTGCGTGTCCTCGCTGTAGGCGTGGACGACGCCCGGCAATGCGGCGAAAACGCCTGCAAGGAAAAGCAGGAAGAGCAAGCATCTGCGAATCATGAACGAGCCTCCTTGGCAGAAAGTTATGGAAAAACCTTGACAATGCTCCATGCCTATACTACGATGAGCATAGAGTTTTTTTGCACATACATTGGATATGGGAGGAATTACGATGGGACTCTTTTGGGGAAACGACAATCCGAAACAGCAGCAAGAGCAGCCGCCGCAGCAGCCGCAAAAAACGCCCTACGGCAATCCCGTCGTCGATCGGGAAACCTTGCGCTGCATGAGTCTCGCAACGATGGATACGCTCGGCTGCGGCATGAGCGCCAAGTTTTCCGGCGACACCTGGCTCGAATATGTGATGCCCAATCTGACCTGCCTCATTCACAATATCAATGACGGTGTTTATAAAAACAACTGCCACATCCGCGAAATCAAAGATATGGTGAAGCAACTGGTCGAGGAAAACAAGGAACTGCGTGAGCGCGTAGCTCATCTTGAAGAGCAGCAAGCCTCAGCACAAACCGCATCAACCCATCGCACGAATCATCCCAGAAGCATGGCCATCTAAACAGGAAGGACAGGGAGAGCCTGTCCTTCTTTTATTTGTTCTTGGTGTCTTTGTCGATGTCACTCTTTGGTGTCACTGCAACAGCGCCGCCACCGCCGCCACCCGGAGGCGGTGGCGGTTTGTCGTCATAATCTCCCGTACGAATCTTGTGAAGCGTCTTCGTCGGCGGATTTTTCAAGTTGTTGTAGAAGGTATCGATCGAGCCGCGATAGCTCTGTCCGATGCGCGAGTTCATCGCATAATTGCGTCCGAGCTGCGTCAGCGTGCCTGTGACGCCGCCTTGCCCGGCGAAGGAGGCCGCCGCTCTTGCCGCCTGCAGCGTGCCGGTCTGTCCAGCGACAGCGGCTGCAGCGTTGACGGCGGTGTTCGCACCGCTCTTGATCGTGCCGATCATGTCGCTGCCGCTGAGCTGCGGCGAGCCATTCAGAAGACCCGAGACGAGCGCCGGGGCTTTCTTCGTCAGAAGATAGACCATGCCGCTCGCGAGGACGATCTGCAGGATGACGCCCATATCGTCGATCAAACTCGACGACTTCGGCAGCTTGTTGACGAAGCTCTCGATGAACGGCACGCTCATCGCACCGATAAAGCCGACGACACTGAGCTTGATCGCGAGATTGAACATCGCGCCGATGCCCTTTTCCGCAAGGAAGGCAAACTTGCTCATCACGCCGAAGGCGAGCAAGGGAATCGTCAGGAGCGCCATCGTGAGGAACTCGATCTTCGCCATGAAGATTTCAAGCGCGACCATGAAGAGGCAGTAGGTCAGGATGACGAGTGCGGCAATGACGACGAGCATCAAGCCCAAGCTGTTGAAATGCAGGTCGCCGTAGATGCCCGCTGCCGCCGTAATCGTCATGGAGACGATCTTGTTGCACGTCTGCCCGAGCGTCAAAGAGCCTCCTCCCGCCTTCTCGCCGAGCATCTGGAAGCCCTCTCCTAAAGAGGTCATGAGCTTGATCCAGTTCGTCATGAGAAACATGAAGAAGCCGATTTTGAGTGTCATGTGGATCAAATATTGCAGTTTGTCGCCCGACATGAACTTCAGGCTCAGCTCCCACGAAGCCTGTACGACAGCAAGAATGATGAGAAGGCGCAGGCAGTACGGCATGATGTTCTCAGCGCCGGGCGTGATGACCTTTTTCTCGTAGTGGTCGAGGAAGCCGCCGAGGATGCTGACGTCTTCCGCCTTGCCCGCATCCTTCGTGACAAGATCGGGCTTGTAGTATTCGATATGCGCCGTCTTGTGGTCTTCATTCGCCAAACTCCAGAGATCCGTATCGACGAGGAACGCACCGAAGTTGAAAGCAAGCCCGATGCCGAGCATCGCCTGCCAAAGGAACTTCTTGCCATCCTCCAGACCGAAGGCGATCATCATGCCCGCAATCGCCGTCATGACGATGAGGATGATGTGCAGTGCCTTGAGCGTGCCGGAGACGAGCGTCTTGAGGTTCTCGTCAAAGTTCCCGCCAAGTCCCGTGCCCGCCTGCGCGATCGTTGTCGTCTCCTCGCCATGCGGGATAAAGCCCGTGCCTGCGGCAAAACCAAAGCTCGCGTTCGCTGCTGCGGCTGCGAGGAGAATTGCGAACACAAGGAAGAACTTCCTCTTGTCGATGCCGCAAACAAGCTCCCGAATCGTTTCCATAATTCCTCCTTGTTTTAATTTCCACTTAATTCAAGGTGTCCAAAATGGACACCTGAATCCGATTCATACTTTAATCTTACATTCATATTTGGTGTCCAATTTGGACACCTGAAGAAATTCATTCAAAATTCATCTTTTATCATCTGCTTGTCGTCGGTGTCCAAATTAAATATATGAAGATGTTTATTTTTTATTCATATTTTAATCTTTTCTTCAATCTAGGTGTCCAAATTGGACACCTGAATCACATTCATTTTTATTTCAATCCGGCAAATGCCTTGAGTCCGTCCTTGGAACGCTGCTCTGCTGTTTCCTGCAGTGCCTTTTCACGGTTCTCGACGTAGTATTTTTCCGCCTGTGCTGCCAGCAGGTTGGCGAGCAGGTCTTTTTCATCGGCGTTCTGCAGCACGCTTGCCGCCAAGATGGCAGTCTGCGCTTGGAGGATCTGCGATTCACCCTCTGCGTTGTTCGCACGTTCCAAAGCTTCATTGATGGTCTTGTTGATGGATTCGGTGACTTTCTGCGAGGTCTGCGCCCTCGCGGCTGCCGCTTGATAGGTCGAATCGAGCACGCGATGATTCTTTGAGCTTTCCAAGTACGGATCGACGAGCGTCCTGTTCTTGTCAAGCACCGTGTCGATGGAGCCGATATGCTTGATGAGAATGTCGCCCGTCGTGCTCTTCTGATTCAAGATGGCAGGGGACTTGCCCATCTGGCGTAGCACTTCGGGATCGATGGTGACGCCCCAGACGTCCATGCGCTTGCCGAGCCAGCCGATGACCTGTCCCGTGATCTGCTGCGCCTCCTCATTGCCCGCCAGCCATTTCATCAGCACGCCCTTGTCGAACTTCTTTGCATCGAGGAGCATGAGAGCGAGCTGCTTCTGCTCGTTCGTCAGGATGTCCGCCGTGGTGATGGCGGTCTTGATGGCTTCGGCGACGTTCTTTGCATCGTAGACGAGCACGGCAGCCTCTGCCCTGGGCGCACGGTTCTCGTGGAAGATCATCGCGCCGAAAGGCACGCTGATGCCGAGCAGGCAGCCGCAGATGACGACGGTTTGCAGTCTCTTCGTTGTCCAGTTTCGGAGCATGGCTATCTCTTCCTTTCTTTCAAGCAATGGGATCGCGTACAAGTGCGCGTTCCTGTTCATAGCGTGTGAGCGGCTCGTGTCGCTCCAGTTTGTTCTGCAGGTATTTCGTTTCTTCCTTGGCGACGGCAGTCTGCACAAAGCTCTTGAGAAGATCTTTGACAGCAGGCTTCTCCTTGACGTATTTCAAGATGTTCTTCGCGTACGATTTCTGCTTCATGCGCAGCGGCGATCGTTCATTGAGCGTGTCCTCGATCTCACGTTCCTCGTAGCCGACGGCGAACATGTGCTGTATGATTGTCTCGTCCATCTGTTGGCTGAACGGCAGCGCGATGTCGTTTTCCATCTGCTCGCGGCACGCATCGTACATTTCCTCAGCGAACATGCCTTCCCGTGTACGCACCTTTTCCTCGCGAAAAGTATAGCCTTTGAGCTTCTTCTTCTCGGCGAGAATTTCTTTAGCCGTCGAGGCGATTTTTCTTTCGCGCTCGGCAGGTGCAAGGCTCTTCGCCTCGCCCTCCCAAACGACAGGACGTTCTTCTTCCTCTGCCTCTTCCTGCCGCATTTTCGGTACACGCATGGCGTCCTTGACAAGCTCGGACAGATACTCGTCTGTGTTCTCATCGGCATCGATGCCGCCGATGTCTTTGAGCACTTCTTTTACTTCTTCTTGCGCTGCACCATATTCTTCCATCATCCGTCTGGCAGCCATGACGTTATAGCGGCGTCGGTCGAGGGAGATTCTCGCCTCTTCGCCTGCGTCGATGCCGGCATCATCCAGATCGACGAGGATGCGGCGATATGTGTCGGCTAGATTGACGAAATCGCCTTCGATGTAGGTTGCCGCCTCGTCCTTGCCTTCGAGCAGCGCCTCGATAGTGCGCCCTTCCTCGCGGCCTGCGGCGCGGATTGCGGGCGAGTATTCCAAGATGCCTTCCTTGAGATCGGCAAGCGTGCCTTCCGCATGGTCGGCGAGGAACTTCGCCGCTTGCACCTCCTGATCGAAGGTGAGCATCTGTGTGCCAAGCACGGCGCACATGCCCTTGAGATACGCGCCATAAGCTTCTGTATCGTTCTGCACGGCTTCAATGGCGGGCGCTTCTTCGATGCGTCGCCATGCTGCCGCTTCTTTCGTCGCTGCAGCAGCAACTTTCTTCGCATAGGCTTCCTTGTCTTTGCCGCTGTAGACGCTTCTTTCCAGCAAAAGATTCGCCGCTGTCTCTTCATGAAACCCCCGAAGCAGGAATCTCGTGAGCAAAGCTCCTTCGACGAGCGCCAAAGGAACTGCGCCCGTCTGCAGCTTCTCTGCAGGATTTTCCTTGCACAACTCATCGAAGGATTCCCTTCCCGCTTCTTCTTCGGCTTCCATGATTTCCCTGCGCCGTCTCCGTGCATCCTGCCAGACGCTTCTTTCAAAGGCATCGCGGCGCACGGGATTCGGTTCAAGGTCGCCGTAGACGCTTCCGCCAAGATAGGCTTCGCGAATATCCGCCTGCGGAATGCCCATGTCTGCCATGGCTTCAAGCGCTTTCTTATCGGCTTCTCTGAGCTGCGGCTCGATTTTTGCCATGGCTCTTTCGTAGCCTTGCTCAAAGGCGACTTGCGGATTGGCAAGGCGCATGTCGCCCGCTCCCGCCTCCTTGGGAAGAATCCCTTCGAGGTACGCTGTCGCTTCTTCTTTGCTGTCTGCCAATGCCGGATAGCGGCTGTGTCCGAGGAGCGCCGCTCTCATCTGCCCTGCGCCATAGCCTTGACGCTGCATATCGTCCAAGATGGAGCTTTCGATGCGCCGAACGATGGGAAGGAGCTTCGCTTGGCGTCTTGCTGCGCGAAAATAAGCTTCTTGTACGGTCTGCATACTACTTCCCCTTCCATACGGCAGAGAGGAAGTCCTTGAGTCCTGTTGATCCGGAGAATGGCTTGCCGAGAACTTCCGTATCAAGTTCGCCGTTCTTGGCGACTTGGTTCAGGGCTTTTTCCAAGGCGTTCATGCGCAATTCCACGCGATTGACACGGATTGCAAAGTAACAAATCATGAGGACGCTGAGCGCCGCGATGGATTCTGCCATCAAATGCGCCTCCTTTTGTTCAGGTGTCGAAGGACGATGTAGAAAATGCCGACGATGACGATGAGGTGAAAAAGCGTCAGGATGCCGTTCATAACACCGCCTCCTGCGCCTTGGGATAGTCAGGAACGACAAGCTCGTTTTCCTCAATCCAGCGCTCGTTGAAGCGCTCTCTGCCGTAGGTGTCCAAGATGCGCTGGCACTGGGCGAGCGCCCCCTTGTTGACGGAAACGTAGGAGAGCGTGAACGGGCAGAGTTCCAGGGCGAGATTGTAGAGCCTTGAGCCACGCGGCGAATCGTAGTAGTATTCGCGCTGCGGCTGTGCGTGCGCCAAGAGACTGATCTGCTGCCGATTGAGGCCGAAGGCGCGATAAAGCTCTCTTCTCGATTCGGTGATAGCAAGCTTGTCGGGAAGGAAGATGCGCGATTGGCACGAGGAGAGCACCGTATCAAGGATCGGCGACTTCGCGATGTCGTCAAGGCTCTGCGTCGCAAAGAGCACCGATGTGTTGTACTTTCGGAGCGTCTTGAGCCATTCTTTGATTTTGTCCGCGAACATGGGATTTTCGAAGAACACCCAGCACTCGTCCAAAACGATCAGTGTCGGTCCGGCTGCCGAGCTATGGACATTCTTCACGACGTTTTCAATGCGATGGAAAATGTACATGAGCGTCGTGCCGACGATGCGCTTGGAATTCATCAAGGTTTCCATCTCGAAGGACTGCCAGCTGCCGATTGACAGATGATCCTCGCTGCTGTCGAAGATTTCCCCGTACTCGCCCTTGTTGGCGTTGTTGTCAGCAAGCGCGAGCGGATAGAAGGCCTCCTTGAGTTCGCGGCTCTGCAGGAAACTGATGAAGGTCGTCATGGTGCGGAAACTCTTTTCCATGCCGGCGACGGTCGTGAGACTGTCACGGATGATGCTTTTGTGTTCCGGCGTGACTTCGACGCCCTCTTCTCTCAAATAGTCCGAGAGCCATTCCTGCGCCCATTGACGCTCATCCTCATCGTCGATGCGCGAAAGCGGCTGAAAAGACATCTCGCCCGCCTTGCCGATGTCGTAGAATTTGCCGCCGACGCCCATTGTGAGGACTTTGCTCGATGCGCCCTTGTCAAAGATGATGACGCGTGCATCCTTGTACTTGCGGAATGCCGCTTCGATGCAGTTGAGGTGAACGGACTTGCCCGCGCCAGTCGGCCCGATCATGAGCGAGTGGCCGATCTCGCCTATGTGAAGGTTCAGCCGATAGGGGCTTGCTCCATCCGTCTGCGCATAGAGGAGCGGCGGCGCGTCGAGATGCTTGTTGCGTTCTTCCCCTGCCCATGCGAGCGCCAGGGGCATCATGTGGATGAGGTTGCCGGTCGATATGAGGGGGCGACGGATGTTGTGGCCGACAAGACCGGGCACGCAGCCAAGCCATGTGTCAACAGCATTGAAATCTTCGATCTTGGCTTTCATGCCGCGCTCGATAAAGATCTGTCGCACGAGCTTCGCCTTCTCTTCCACTTCAGCGCGGTCTTCATCGAGGATGATGACAGCAGTCGAATAGTAGACGAAGGAGATGTGATCGCCTTCGACAGCATTGATCGCGTCGCGAATTTCCGCAATGCGGTCTATGGCAACATCGTCGATGTTTTCAGCATTTGTCGTACCCTCTCGAATCGCCGTGTCGGCAATTGTCGAGGTCAGAGACTGCACCTTTCCCTTCCAGTGTCGGCGTTCGGTGTCGAGTTCGGCGAGGACGTCGTTCTTTGTCATGCAGTAGATGCGCGTCATCCAGCGATAGGCAAAATCCAAACGATTGAGTTCGTCGAACAGTCCGAATACGGTTTCCTTGCCGTAGGTAATGGGCGCGACGATGCGCATGTGCTTCTTGCCGAGCTGCGGCTCAAGGCCGCCATAAAGCGGCGTGTCGAAAAGATACTTGTCCATGAACAAGGCTTTTTCCGGATATTTCAACGGCCTATGATTCTCCGACACCGTTGAATGAAGATAGCTGAAAAGCTCATCCTCATTCAGGAAATCGACGCTGATGCGCAGGTTGCGAAACATCAGATAGAGCTTGTGCAGGTCTTCGGCAAAGCCTAGAAGCACGTCCTCGCCTTTCGTAATCTTCTTCTCGCGTCCTTCGACAAGCATTTCCTTGAGTTTTTCCTGCCGATCCTTTGGCGGCAGGAAGTAGAGCGTGCAATAGAAGGTGGACTCGAAATAGATGCCGCTGGAAAAGAGACGGGCGCGCTCGGCATCCATGGCTCGCGTCACGAGGTCAGGGAAATAATCCGTCGTCTCGTAGGCGGTGGACGGCGTGCGCTGCGCCTCGAAATAGAGGACGTAGTTCGTCTTCATGGCGGCGATCGCGCCCTGCAGTCGATTCGTCATGACGGCAAGCTCTTCTTCCACGGAGGAATCGAGATCAGGTCCCCTGTAGCGCCACGTCGCCTGCAAGGAGCCGTCCTTGCCTAAGAGTACGGCGACACGCTTGTCGGCGACCGTGATATGCGTGATGCGCCCAAACGGCATGACATCACAAAGACGGTTGACTTTGTGCCGGAACAAATTGAGCTTATACATCGTCCGTCTCCTCTCTGTTTGCTTCTTCCTCCTCCGCTTCTTCCGACTTCTCCATCGCCAGAAGTTCCTCCAGACTGGAAAAGCCGCAAAGCGGCGGCACAAGTCCCGCACGGAAGAGTCCCGGAAGACTGCCCCACCAGAGATCCTTGGCGTTGTAATCCTCGATGATGAAGGGAAGCTCCATCTCATAGAGGATAGTCCGCAGGTATTCGCTCATGCGTTCGTAGTCAATCGCAGGGATGAGGAAGATCATCTGGTTGTTGTAATAGCCGTTGAGTTTTTGCAGTATGCCGTCGGTCAGCATGTCTTTGATATATTTGCGTGACGGGCACCACTTGGCCGTATAGGATGCAAGCTCCTTCCTGGCTGTTTTTTCGTCGAAGAGCAGCAGCCTCTGCACATGGCGGTATGGGATGCCCGCGTGCAGCACGCCTCGGCCAATCCTTTCATAGACCGGATCGCGCGTGCCCGTGATGCCGGGCAGCGTGAGAACGAGGAAGACCTCATTCCCCAGCCGCACATGGTTGGCAGAAAAGTCCAGATCGAGATCCTGCGTGAGGTACGAATCAAGATCGAGCGGAGGATCGGGCATCTCGATGCGCTCACGTCCCAAGGTCAGCGCAAATGTCAGATTGTCGATGATCTCCTGATAGGCGAGCACCTTCGCTGCAGCTTCCTCCGGAAAACTCCGAGCAATCCTCTGCAGGAGCTTTGCCAAAACGCTTTCCATCGCATCTAAGGGAATAGACTCGCCGTCGAGCGTATTTTTTACCATATCGCCCGTTTTCGTTAAGAACGGATTCCACGCGACAGTCAAAATGCAGTCTGCATCGAAAGGATTTTCTTTCTCAATATCATATTGTTCCTCAAACCAGATGCTCCAGCCCTGACGGAAGGAAGGCAGCGCAATGCGCTGCACTTTTGTTCCGTCCTCGCGAAATCTTTTATAACGAATCATACCGAGCACGCTGTCGTCCTTGTTGCGCAGGACATTCTCATGCGAAAGGCCGAGCCACGGCAGCCAATCGGCAATGCTTTTATTGGAAAGATCGTATTCCTTCCATGACATCTTTTGCTGCATAGCCTGCCTCCCTCATGTGGAATAGTAGTCGCGCTTGTAGGTGTAGTTGGAAAAGCAATCGAAGAACTGCGCATCGTCCTGCGAGAAGTAGCGAAAGGTGAAATGAACGGCGATGTTCGCCAAAAGAATATACCAATAGGAAAGGCCAAAGGTCAGGAGGACGAAGATTGCCGCGCCCGCATTGAATACGAGGCAATTCCTCGGCACGCCCATGAAGAGGATGTATTCTGTCATGGAACGGTAAAGCGGCAAATGCGTCCAAGAAATGGCATTGCTTTCCTGCGTCTTTTCTTCCATCATGGCAAGTCCTTAAAACAGGCAGCCAGAAGCGCCGTCGCTGATGACGGAACTCATGAAACTTCCTGCGCCCATAGCAATCGCACCGCCGCCTGCGCCCTTGATGCAGCGGCTCATAACCTGCTGCTCCCAGCCCATCGCCCAGCTCATGCCACCCATGGCTACGCAAACGCCCGTGACGATTTTCGGGATGGGCCCCGTGAGCGCGGTGTGGATCGTCTGCAGCGGCTTATCGAGCGGCGAGATGCCCGTAGCGCCTTCGCTGGCTGTGTTGCCTCCCACGCTGTTGGCAAATACGCTGTTGTCAGATGCAAGGACAGATACGGCGCAGAACACGCCGATGCGCAGAAGCGGCACCCAGTTGTTCTTGCAGAAGGACTTCACGTCGTCCTTCGTGATGCCCTTGACGGCAGCGACGTTCTCACGGATGTTCTTCTGGATGTTCTCTTTGATACTCATGATGGTTTCCTCCTTGATGTTTGAAAATAGATGAGACTGCCAGGGAAAATCCCCATAGTATTATTATAAAAATGTGCAGAATTAAAAAACTGCACATTTTTGCAGAAGAGAAAAAATTTTTAATCGCCTGCATGACAACGTGCTTCTAGGGACGCATAAGAAAGAGAGCACGAGACAAAGAATGAAAAATTTACGGTATCTCATGCAACAAGTGCCTCGAAAAATTTCGGATTGCAGCTGTTTTATGTATCATGCTTGATAACTTTATATAATAAATATAATTATATTTATATAAAGTTATTTATATAAATATATATTTATGATATACTCTAATCAAGGTAAAGGTTTGGAGCACAATTTATAGGAGATAGATATAATGAGAAAGAAAAAATGTCTGTCAGAGATTGCACAAGATGTGATTATAGAATATCGCCGCCTCGGAAGCATAAAGGCGGTAGCTGCAACTCTGCGAATTTCCGAGATTAAGGTCAGAAAGATATTGATTACTGAACGTGAAATAGAGTATGAGCGGACAGCTCAAGCTATGGCTTTGCTTAAATATGGGAAAAGCCTAGCAGAAATTGCCTACTCTCTCGGCATATCGGAGAAGGTATTAAACAACTACCTGCCGTACTCGAAGGGTGAATACATGACGGAGAATCCTTCAGAAAATGCGTTGAAGATACGGGCACATCGACAAAGAAAGAAAACACAAGACAAAGAATAAAAAGTTTCCGGCATTGCATGCGAGTCAGATTGCGAAAAAGCTTCAGCTTTAGAGCTTATTTTTATGTATTATATCAGAGATAATTATACAATAAATATTAAAATAGTATATAAAATACTTGACAAAAGTATATACTTGTGGTATACTCTAATCAAGGTAAAGGTTTGGAGCACAATTTAGGAGGCAAGCAAAATGGCAAAATACGATGTAACATGCAGTTGCGGGCACACGGAGACCGTGCAAATTTACGGAAAGGCAGCCGATCGCGAGAAAGAAATTGCCCGTCGCGAAAAGGGCATCTGCAAAGAGTGCTGGAAGGCAGAATCCGCTTCAGAAACGACTCGGGCTTTCGGACTTGCACAGCTCGAAGGTTCTGAGAAGCAGATCGCTTGGGCAAACGACATCCGGGCGAAGATTTTTGACAAGTATGGCAGCCAGTTGCAAGCTGCCACTGACGAAAAGACCAAGAACTTCGCGGCGTTTCTGGTTGGTCAGCCCAGTGCAAAGTACTGGATTGACCGAAGAGATTCTACACTGAGGGGCATGGCGCAGGAGTGGATGAAAGGAGAGGGAAAATGAAGAAGATCATCACCGAGGAGATTGCCCGCCAAATGCTTCACGGCGGCGGGCATGTAGACGTTGTCGCTGGTGTAGAATACTACATCAGCGACAACGATCAATACACAATCGAGGGGGATTTCTCCTACTTTCTGGCGGTTCCCCTTGTCGAGATCGAGGTAAAGGATGAGGAGGAGTTTGAAAATCTCTCCTCCTATAACCTCCCCTCACTCTCTGTAGAGATCGCATTCCCGCAGCGCGAGGACGCCGATGAGGACGGCGAGTGGGATGCTCAATACGATTTAGACGCCCCGCGTATATGGAATATCGGAGAACGCCTCCCCCAAGATCTTGATGAAAAGGAAGGATGAGAACAGTGATCAAGAAATACAATGGCATTGAAGAGGCCATCGATGCAATGCCGGGCAGAGATCGCCATAACGGTTTGTATGTTCAAGTGAGCTATGATATCGACGAGGATGCAGTGCTCTATGACGTCCTCGTCGATATCGGTGGAGGGAAACGGATCGAGTATGAGAACCCGCGTATTTTGCGCATAGGTTTTTTCTACAGTCGCGTATCCCCCGCACGGCTGCGGGAGCTCATTGACGAGAATGTCAACCTCTATAACGAGCACATCGCGAGTTGCGAATGAGCTGAAAATGGAAAGGAGATAAAATGGCAAAAAAAATGATTTCCATGGGAGCCTCAGTTGAGGCTCTCGCGGAGAAGATGCGCCGGGAAAGAGGAAACTTTTCCGGGCGTCTCGACGAAATCGTCGAGCGATATAACATATTGCTCGACCTCGAGACGCTTCCTGATTTCTCAGCGCAAGAAATTGCTATTCTCGCCGAGACGATTGGCGGCAGCGCCGTCGATCGGCGTCGAGTGCGAGGACTGCATCTCGACATCATCGACGCGGCGACGGGAACGTCGCAGGAGCGCGACATTCTCAGCGCGAAAATCGAAGGAATGACCGCAGGCCAGAGGCTCAAGCTGATTGAGACGCTGCACTTTGCAAGAAAATGAATAAACAATAAAATAGGAAGTAGGCTCCGGGGCGACATCTCGGAGCCTACTTTTTGTGCAGGAATGGTTGACGCAATATTGAGATTAGTGTATAATAAAAATGCAAGTTGATTCGCTCGTAAGGGCGCGGATTAAAATAACGGCATGGTGTCCATGATGGTGTGAAGAATCACTCCAATGGTGGCAACACCAACAAAAAGGAGAGGCTGAAAGCCCCTCCTTTTTGTTTTAAGAAGAAATTAGCGCTCATTTCCTTGTTTACAGATCTGCATCCAGTCGATGCGTGATGTATTCACCCTTCTCCCTGTCCCAGCCGTCGATGGCGAGGACTTCTTCCACTTTTCTTGATGTGGCTCTTCGTGCGATGTAGACGATGACATCGATGGCGCGTGCGATGCCGGCCTGCTGCGTGGATAGCGATACGCGGCTCACGAGGTCTTCCAAGCGAAAAAGCGTGTCTGCAGCGCTGTCACTGTGCACGGTGGAACAGCCGCCTCGGTGGCCAGTTGACCACGCATCCATGAGGATCAGCGCCTCTTTGCCGCGCACCTCGCCGACAACGATACGGTTCGGCGAGAGACGCAGCGTCTTTCTAAGAAGGTTTTCCATATCTACGGTGTCCGTCGTCGTCAGTGCGACCTTGTTTTGTGCCGTACACTTGAGTTCCTTCGTGTCCTCGATGGTGATGACACGTTCATCGAGTTTGGAAATCTCGGCAAGGATGGCATTCAGAAGCGTCGTCTTGCCGGAAGCCGTGCCGCCTGCCGCAATGATGTTCTTCTTGGCATGGATGGCTTCCATGATGACTTCGCATTGCTTTTTGCTCATAGTTCCCTGCTTGACGTAATTTTCTAGGGTGAACACCTGCTTGGAATGCTTGCGGATGTTGAAGCTTGGCGCTTCTACGATATTCGGCAGTTCCGCTTGAAAACGGCAGTTGGCAAAAAGGCGTGATTCCGGGATGTCCGCCTGCAGCGACGGATCTTCCTTCAAGTCAATGACTTGTCCCGAAAGGTCGGCGACCGCGTAGATGACGCGCTTCGTCTCTTCGCTGTCCAAGACGATGCCTGTATTTTGAAAGCCCTTGTCGAAGGTGTCAACCCAGAGCTTTCCATCCGGATTGACGATGACCTCGGTCACATTGTCGTCGTGCATGTAGTGCATGACGGATGTCCCCAGACTCATTTCGAGCACCTTCAAGCGGCGCTCTTTCACCTCTTCATTGAATTCCGCCACGTTCTTTATCCTTTCTGTGTCATAGGTTTGACAATGGTTTCAAGGAAATGCGCATAGTTCTCCACATACGGATTGACCTTTTCGCTCATCGTCTGCGCGTCTTCGGGCTGTGCGTCTTCCAAAGAGCCTCTGCTTTCGCAGAGATTGACTGCGGCTTTTTCTTCAAGCCCTTCTTGATCTTCCCTTCGAGTGTCGGGAGTGCCGACTTCTTTCGCTTCAACTTCTTTCACGTCTCTTTCTTTCGGTGCAGCTGATTTCTGCAGTCGGACTTTTTCCTGCAGCGGTTTCTCCCTTTCGGCAGCAGTAAGATTCGATTCGGTTTCTTCTTGCAGCGCCTTGATGGTTTTGTTCTCGGCAGTATGCCCTTGGCACTTCTCCGCCTTTTCTTTTGCCGCCTTGACATCCTGCTGTCTCTTGCGGATTTGTGCAAGGTCAGCGGCGTGGACGGCGAAGAGCTGCGCGTAGGATTCTACTTTGGTGCAGGTGTCAGAAAAGGCCGGTGGAGCTTTCACACGGTCTGTGAAGAACTTTTCTTCATAGTAGCGAATCTTCTTGCCATAAATCGGTCGAAAACCTGCGACAAAAACAAGTTCGCGGTCATCGGGCATCCGGCGCACTTCATCCGGTGTCATGAGTTTTCGTGCAATCTGCGAGGTGGACACCGAGCCTTCAAACATCTTGCCGTTCGTACTCTTGGACTGTGAATGAATCGTGCGCTCGCCGAGCGTATCGGAAAGCGTCTTGGCCGTACCGCCACCGTCTTCCAAGGTCGGCGTAAAGTAGACTTGGACGTGACAGTTGCCGGGGATGGCATTGTCCTTCGTGTAAATCTTGTTGAGTTGTCCCATGCTCTGTGCAACGATGCAGATCTTTACGCCATATCCCGCACAGATGGCGAGCGTCTTTTCAATGGATTCAAGCCGGCCAAGCTGAGGAAACTCATCGAGCATGAGGAGAAGCCTCTGCTTTTTCGGTTTCTTGCCGCTTTCTTCGTTCGTATCAAACTTCATATCGCGCACGAGCTTCGCGAGCATCGTGTTCACGAAGAGGCGCAGGACGGGGCGCAGCTTGTCGATGTCGTTCGGCTGCAGCACGAGATAAAGCGAGACTTCTCCCGACGGATCGAGGAGATCGCGCAGAGAGAAGTCGGAAACAGCCGTGTTCTTTTTGACGAGCGGATCTTGGTAGACCGCCATCGAGGTCTGCGCTGTCTGCATGATGGAAGCACGGGTCTGTTCAGCGCCGTTGTACATGTTGGCCGCCGCTTCAGCAACCTTCGGGTGCACAAGCAGAAAGTGCCAAGGCGGCGTCACTTGTATTGCCGCATCAATTTCCTGCTTGTTCTTCGCGCCCGTGAAATCGGGAGGCGAGAAGTCGAACTCAGCGCCATGTTCCTCAAGTTCGCGCAGCGTCCTCTGCAGGAGGCTCAAGTTGCTTTCCGGTGGTTCTACATCGCTTCTTCCTTGCTGCAAGGCTTCTTCGTATTTCTGCGCCTGCTCCTCGTTTTTTTTGACGGCGACAGAAAACTCTTGGCAGGCAAGGGCGAAGGGACGAAAATCTTCGATGTATTCGCCGTAAATCTCCTTGAGGACATTCTTTTTCCCGTTTCTCTCCAGAAACTCATCTTTGGAAATATGCGGATATGTCTTCATCGTAGCAAAGAGCAGATCGGTGCTCATGCCCGGTGACGACAGGAGGCTCATAACATCGGAAGGGCACGGCAGAAGCCTGCGCTCTTGGTGGTGTTTGTATAGAAGGTGCAGGATTGCGCCGTTGACGAGCGCGGCAGCGGAGTTTTCCCAGAAAGGATCTTTGCTGCCGCCTTCGCCTGTCTTGACCATCATCTCGGAGATGGTCGATACATCCGTTAGTTCCTCAAAGGACTGGAAGTCGATCTCAGCGAACGGATTCCACTTCGCGGCGCTGCCGTCCTTGCAAAGCGGCTCAAACTTCATGACGCGCTGGTGCATGTGCTCCTTGCGCCAACTTGCCGTGAAGTTCCACAGCTCTCCCTTGGGATCGAAGAAGAAAATGCTGTGCTTCCAGCAGATGCCTGTCGGCACCATGTTGCAGACGCCTTTGCCGGAGCGCGTCGGCGCGACGAGCAGGATGTGCTCGGGTCCGTTGTGGAGCATGATCTTGTTGTTGAACGGGTTTCGTCCGACGACGAAGCCCGTTTCTTTTGAAGCCAATCCTGCCGCCTTGATGTCCTTCTCTTTTGCAAAATCCGCCGTTCCATGGCTCGTCATGCGTGACATATTGCGGTACACCTGATAGCAGGAGAACGCGCCGAGCGCATAGACACACCACTGGAAAAAGGCGTATTGGGAAAGTGTCCGTGCCATGGCACGGGAAAGCTCGGGATCGCTTCGCCATGCGTCTATGGCAAACGGCTGATAGATATGGTCGAACAGCTCGCCTGTGAGGAGCGGGCTGTATCTGAAGGTTTCCGCAACGAGCTGCGTCGCAATCCAGTTCGCACTGATGTAAGCGACAGCCGCAATGGCGAGGCAGATTGCAACGAACTTCGGCTTGTCCTTGTCGTCGATGCTGTTCCATCCTTCCATGTACGGACTCCTTTAATAAGATGCCGCGCCGAAGGAAATCGGCTGCTTGACGTAGATTTGGAATGTGTGTCCCGGCTCAACGGTCACAGTGGGTTTTGCCGACGCAGCACGGGAAATCATGCCCGATGCCGACTGAATGAGATTCGCCATAGCACCCTGCATGGCAATCTGCCCGCCAGTGTAGCTTGCTTGCCCTGCGGAATTGCCGGAAGCGATAGAACCGAGCGCAGCGATGGCGCTCGATAAGAATCCTGCGCCCATGACGCGCATCGTATGTCGATTCACCTTGCCTGCGATGCCGTTGTAACCGCCGCCGTCAACCGCTGTCATGCTCGAACCTATGTCATAGGTATTGCCGTTGGGCAAGATGAGCGAGTTGAACGTCACGGAAACGCGCCCGTTCTCCGTGCCCGCATCAGAGTAAGTGCCAATGAGACGCGAACCTGCCGGGATAAGGAGATTGCTGTGGGTCAGGGAATCGTAAACGTCGGCACTCACCTGCGCTGTAACAGCGCCAGGCGTGTCCGTATTTATGCCGGAAAAGAGCATGGCAGGGATGAGTGTTCCTGCCTGCAGGACGTAGGGATTGCCGGATGTGTAGGACAGGTTCGCCGACTGCACAGTGTTGGCGTTGGGTGCAGAGGCTTCAGACAAAAGCGCTGTTCCTGCGCTGTCTTCCGCTGCAGCAGGCGCAGCGGGCGCACTCGCCGCAGTTGCACTGCCTTGCCCGAGAGCGAAGGCGATTGCGGACTTGTAACGGCTTTCTCGCTCCTGCTCTTCTTTCTGTGCAGTGGAAGGCTGCGCATCTTTGCCGCCATTTTCCGATGCTGCAGGAATTGCCGGCGTAGGCACGGAAAGTGCCGGTCGCTGCGCTTGTTGGATAGCTCGCAAGGTTGCCTCGTTACTGTTCGGATTGCTTCCCATCGCAGGATTTATGCCGGACGCATTCGTTCCTGCCGTCTGAGCAGAAGCCGTTTTCGCCGCTTGATTTTTTGCGCCGTTCTTCTGATCAAGTGCACGAAGATCCTGATAGCTCATCTCGGCAGATGTACTGGTTTCCGCTCCCTTGCGGGACGGCTCTGTCGTTTCGCTTGCCTTTGAGGCAGGGCGCGGTTTCTTTGCCGTCTGCTCCGCATCATCGTTCGTCATCAGGTAGCCGCCGGCAAAGGCGAGGGCGAAAAACAGGAGAACGAAACCGATGAGCTTCTTGCGGATGCCGAAGACCTGCTTGTGCTTCCCGCTGTTCAGTCGGACATCGCCTGGGGACTCGTCTTGCGCGTCACCCGCAAACTCCTGCGCTTCGCGATCTTTCTCGGCCTCCTCCTCGTCTGTCGTCCGACTGCCCCGCTTATTGCGCTTGAAATATGTCTGGAACGCTTTTAAATAATCGCCGATCTTTCCCATTTCAAAGTTCGCCATGCTCTCACCTCTTCTTTTCGATCGTCACCGTTTCGCGCTCCGACACGCGAAGCTGCGCTTTTTCAAACGTCGCTTCGATAATGTAATAGTTATCCTTCTGGCGATAGTTGACCAATGTCATGCCTTTTCTCCCCTGTTCTTGAATGAAGATGGGAACTTGCTGCTTGGGGAGCGTGGCATATTTCAGATAAACTCTCTGCCCATCGGAAAAGACGGCTTCCGGCTTGTATTCTTTGTTCTTTCCCGACACCTTGTAGTTGAAATCGAGATCTTCCACGCTCGTCACGCCGACGCTTCCCGTGCGCAGCGCATTATCCTGCTGCTTCTGCAGCAGCGCATCGGCATGATCTTCCGCGCCATACGTCCAGTAAACCATCGGATTGTACCAATTCGATGTATTCAAGATGAGCTGATAGCTTCTCTTGTTAGTCGTGACGATGAGGTTCGTCGTCGAGGTTTCCACGATCGGCTTGATATAGAGATGTGCCGTGCCGTCGACCGTCGTCGTCGAGACAGACCAGCCCGCCGTATCGCCTCCGCCGACAAACTGGATCGCCTCGCCCTTTTTGAAGGCAAGATCGGTCAAGTAGCCGCGCCGGCAATAGATTTTATAGAGCTGCTCCGGTGCATAGGTGAACACCATCGTCGAATTGCCTTGGGAATTGATGGCATCCTGCGTGTAGCTCACGCGCTCGTTGCCCGGCGCAGGGTTGACGAGGGAATAGGAGGACGGCGCAGGAATCGCCTTATATTCGCGCTCCTGCTCCTGTTCGAGTTCATGCAAACGGTTTTCCAAACGATCGAGGATGTTCAGAATCTGCGTCTGCGTGAGGTTCACGGACTGAATATCGGAACGCAGGTCATCCACCTCAGAAGCAACAGCACGCAGCCGTTCTGTGCGTGACGGCGCCTTCGTCTGTGCGCTCTCCACCGGCGTATCTTCCGCATCCCTTGCGAGGCGCTCTTGGTGGAATTTCGCCAAGGTTTCCTCCGCCGACGGAATCGTTCTTGCCGCGCCTTCCGCAGCTGCGTCCTCTGCAGAAGTCGCAGCGAGAGCCGTACTCTGCATACTTCCCGTTCCGGCCGCCAGAAGGCCGAGCATGATGGCTGTCACAAGACGCTTTTTCATGGTTTTGTTTGTCATGGGAATCCTCCTTAAAACATGAATATCTTTATCATTCGTTCAGGTGTCCAAATTGGACACCTAGTATTAAAATACGATTGGACGACAGGCACGCTCCTTATGGATTTCCATGCGCAGTCTGCGATGCCGTCTGCGGTTCTGCTGCCGGTGCTGCACTTTGGGATTGCTGCTGGTTTTTGGCTGCCTTTGAGCCTATTTCCGCCGAGAAGTTCAGATCGGATATGTAGAGTCCGAGCGGATTGATGAGCAGCGTCTTGTCATCCTTTGGTGGAATGACAGTCACGGAAAACACTGCCTGATAATTCTTGGTTTCCTGCTTGCCCGTCGCAATCTGGAACTCTTCTTCCGTCCACGACACATGATAGGAATCGGTGTCAGGAATTTTTTCAATGCTGCTGATCTTCGTTTGGACGGTATAGTTCGCATAGCGTTCGGCAAAATGTTCATTCTGCTGGATAGCCGCATACTTCTGTCCTGCCGCCTGTGTGAGAAAAGCGAAGGCTTTTTTCTGCATTTTCTCCTGCTGAACGGGATCGAGCTGAATGTTTCTTGCGTTTTGAATAAATTGGCCAATGAAGTAGCGCGTCTCTGCTTCCTGCGGCGTGTAATCTTGCGATACGAAAGCTCCCGCCTTTTCAACCTCTCCCGTAGACTTGTCGACGGTCACGACATAGGGAACGACACGAGATTTCAAGGATTGCACGGTGAAGCCAATGGAAAGGACGATGCAGGCAACCAAAAGCCCGAGGGCGATTCGCCGCCAATTATAGCTTTGCACAACAACGTCACCGATGCGCCTGTCCATGGCTTCACGCGCCCTCTCTGCCGGAGTGGCAGGACTTCTAAGATTGCTGGTGTCCGAGAATTTCTCAGGCTGTTTGAATAGATTGATTGCCATAAATTTCTCCTTTAGCGTGTTCCATTCTCATTCGACTGGATAGGGACGTCCGTGCCCCCGATAAAAGCAATGCGTCCATCTTGATAGTTGGCGCCTTGCGCGACGACTGTTTCTGTCGATTTTGGATGCGTCGTCTCCTCCGTTGCGGATGTCGTAGCCTGTACGACGGGCTGCACGGGTGCAGCAACGGCAGGCGTTGTTTGTACAGCAGGGAAACTCGGCGCAACGGGAACAGCAGGAAGCGGAATGCTCGCAGGAGCGACCGGACCGCCTATGCCTGCACTTTGTCCGCTGATCTGCCGCGCCTGCACGACGCCGCTTTGCGGCGCAGCAGGTTGTGTCTGTGCAGCAAGCGTCGGTTTCGGCAAGAAATTCTCCTTCCAAAAGACCGGGCTTCCTGCAACGTCATATGGTGCTGTGGCTGCCTCCGGCACATTCTTCGCTTGCGCGGCAAATTTCGGATAGAGGAATACGCCTCCTGCCGCAAGCAAAAACGATGCGATGCCGAAGCCGATGAGACCTCCGATGGCAGAGCCATAAATAAAGGCTTGCCGCTTGTCTTTCTCATCCCGATAGGGCATGATGTTCATGATTTCCTCCCATCTTGAAAGATAACATCTTCCTGTTCCCAAAAAAGTTTTTCCAGAAGTTCCCCCAGTGAATAAGAGAGCGCGTTCTTGCTGAAAGGATAGCGAAAGAACAGCACGATTTTCTTGCCGTTCAGAGAAAAGCATGCGTTTTGTACAGGTATGAGGATGCTCAAAAGCTTGCATCCACCTGTTTTTTCCATCCATTTCTGCCACGAAAGCGAATGGAACGTCCTGCGCACGATATGAACTTGATGCTGCAGTTCATGCACGGGAAAGATTCCTTCCTCCGCTCGCAAAACGACGCGCAGGTCGCCGGAAACGATATAGAACCGAATGGAAATCGCTACGGTTTTGCCGCCGGCAAGCCTTCTTACTGCTTCGGCGATGGCATATTCTGCATACGCACTGTTGCCGCCAAGCGCCGCGAGCGTTTGATGTACGAGGGGAACAAGCCTGCCTTGATAGTCAGCACAGCCGACGCACTGCCACGATTTCACACGCATTTGCTCCTGCATCGCCGCTCACCTCACCAAGACGTCAAAAGCGGGATGACCACCGACTCGATATTTTCGAGCGGTACAGTTCCCGTATAGCGTCCGTCGAAGCTCTTCGTGACCGTCGTGACGGGCAGGAATTCGCCTTGCGGTACGACAAAATCGCAATCCCGCACTAACTGCGGCAAGGGGCGATCCTTGCTGTCGCGCTCCTGTACGAAGCCGACGTATGCCCCGTTGATTGTGAAAGTGCCGTCATGCGACACGCGGTACGTATCGCCCGTCATCGCGCCTATACGCTTCAAAAAGCTGGCACTCGGCCGAGGCAGATACCCACGCGCTACAGCGTAGCGGCGCTCAAGCTCCGTTGGTTTGAATACCACGATGTCTCCTCTTTCCGGCTGTTTCGGAATTTTGATATACAAACCCCGCGGCAAACTCGCCGTGCTGTTCCATACGAATCTGTCCATTTTCATTTCCCAGCCCAATGCTTGTGCGCTCACAATGACAATCACAAGCGTCAGCATGAGCCACAGTCCTGGCCGCTCCCTCGGTCGCGGAAATCGCCGCTTTTTTTCCATCTGCATCGCCTCGCATCCCTCAAGAATCTCTGTTATCAAGCATAAACCCTTGCAGAATTAAAAAACTGCACATTTTTACAGCTACTCAAGATTCAGGCACCGATTCGCCCAAGATGTCGGCCACCTGCCCTTGATATTGGCGCAGGTACACATGCACGGAACTTGCCGAAGTCTCTTGAACACAGGCTGCAAGTTCCTCGACGGTAGTGAAAGGTGCGGCCAGCTTGCGACACACGATGCGGTGGTATGTATCTCCCGTTTCCTGGCCTCGAAAGGATTCCATGAAGCAGAGGAGTGCACGAGCACGGCGACGCGCATCGTAAAGCGTCGAAAGCCAATCCTCAGCGACAGGAATTTCCGCACGCAAAGCAAAAGTGCCAAGTCGCACGTCAAGTACGGCAAGCAAATTGATGATGACCAATGGGAAATATGCCTCTGCCATGCTTGGCCGATAAAAGAGGAGCGCGGACAGCCGCTTCAAAAAGCGCTCATGCAAAGAGTAGAGCTGCCTCTCTGATGCCGGAAGGCGCAAAGACAGATAGCGGATGCTGCGTTCCTCGCCATAGTGGCGGCGCAGGAACTCTGCCACAAGCGGTTCGACATTGGCGAGAAGAACTTGCGCCAAGATACAGTTGATTTCCTCTCGCTGCCAGCGCAGATAACCCGAAAGGATGCGTGGACGCGTTTCTCGTGCGCAAAGCGATGCCAGTTCCTCCATGGTGAGCGGCAACCTATGCTTGCTGAACGTACGGCGCAATGTTTCTTGGGCAAGCTCGCGACCGAGATCAGGATGCTTGATTATCTGCATGGTCAACCTCCTCCAGGCGATGCCCGATTGTCACCCTGTGCGGATGCTTTTTCTTGTCGGAGCCGCTCCTGCGTTTCTTTGCTGCGTATGAGCATCGCCCGCCAACGCACAGAATCCGGATCGTCGCCTGTGGTTTCGGCAATCATCTCGTCGATGGACTTCGCAGGCTCTGTCCTTTCGTTATTTTCATCGTTCCATCGCGCTCTTTCTTGTCGCCGTTCCGCGCTGCGCCGTTGCCTGTTCTTGCGTCGCAACTCCTCTTCGATCTCACGCTGCGGCGGGGAAAAATCCTGCGCCAAAGCAGTGCAAAGCCAGCCCGAAGGATTCTGTATGCGCTGCGTCCTGCGAGCTTTTCGAAGAAGTTTTAGCTTTTGGCGTACGACTTCTGAACCGTACACGCGCACAAATTTCTGCGCCGATGCGTGCTCAATGCCAAGCTCATCGCATTGCGCTAAAACAGAAACACAAAAATCCTCGGAAACAACAGCATCCAGCGAGACAGACTCCGCCTTTGTCGTCCGTTTTGAGGCAGCGTCTGATGAAGTGCCGACTTCCGGCTCCCATTCACCGGCTATAGCCTCTTCTGTTTGTTTTGTCTCTGTTGTTTTCAAGTTAGTCTGTGTTGTAGTCTGTGTTACGCGCACGCGCGAGGAGATGCCTTGAAGTCTTGCGGTATCTGGACTTACGGCCTCTTCATCCAATGTGCCAATTTGGCACTTTCCATCGTGCCATTTTGGCACATTGGTCAGGACGCTTTGACCTTTTTCCTTGAGAAATTCCTCTGAGCCTTGATTTTCTGCATCGTGCCAATTTGGCACGATGGTCGGGACACTTTGACTTTTTCGCTCCGAAGAGCTTTCTGCAGATAGAAAGTCATGTACTGCGTTTTTTTCGGCAGCAACCTTTTTCCGACGGAGCTGCTTCTCCGCCATATAACGCTCATCATAAACCAAGAGCATATCCTCGTTTATGGCATAGGATTTCGTCCGATCGGCAGGACGATTGAAGCGTGTTGTCGTCAAAAGGAGTCCCTTGCTCTCAAGATTCGTCAGCACGCGCTTCAAGGTGCGCTCCGAAAGAAAAGGGAACTGCTGCAGCCACGCAGGGATGGAGTTGTAAATCCAGCGTCGCCCATCTTCATCCACGCGCCCCATGTTCTTGCTCTCCCAGAAACGCAGCTGTTGGAGAAAGATTGCCTCGTTAAGCCCGATTTCTTTTGCGAGCCAAGGCGACACCATCAAGGGATATTCATCCATCAAGAGGGTTGCCATGCGGATTCATCTCCTTTCTATTGCCATAGGATTAACGGATCGACATAGTTGAAGTTCCCATCTTCACCGCGCACGATATACTCCAAATGCAAATGCGGTCCGGTTGAGTTTCCCGTAGAGCCAACATAGCCGATGCACTGCCCTTGCAGCACCCACGCATCCGCATTCACAGCAACAGACGACATGTGCCCATAGCGTGTATACGCATCGATTGCTGGATGGTAGAGCAGAACTTGATTGCCGTAGCCGTCGGAATAATCGCCTGCCTGTACCACAAAACCATCAAACATCGCTGGAATCGGCGTGCCATAGTCGTAACCGAGATCGATGCCCGTATGAAAGCGCCACGCGCCTGTGATGGGATGGACGCGCCAGCCGAAAGGCGACGTAATGGGAAGCTCCGCTGCTGCGGCATCGAGAGCAGCGACAACGAGCAGGAAGAGTATGATCATCGTCTTGCATGGGATTTTCTGATAGCGCATGATGCTTCACCTTGCTTCTTGTAACGTGCGCGAAACTCGTGCTTGTATGTTCTCCAGATTGCCGCAGTACGGCGTGTCCGTCAGATACCATTGCCGCTTTGGATTCATCTCCATGCGCGTCTTGAGCCACACGCCATTGACCTCGATTTCCAAACGCTCGCCGCAATGCAGGCCTGTATGTTCCCAGAGATCGGCGACGAGTAGTCCGTACCTCTGCGTCTTGGGATTATATCCGAGTCTGCCGGTGATCATGACGATGCGCCCTTGAGAGGATGACATTTGAAACGCTGCCTCATTTGGCTGTTCTCTCGTTTCAGCTTATCAATTTCTTCCTGCTGCTCCCGCAGCATCTTCACCATATCCAAAAGGATGCGCTCGTAGTGATTGATTTTTGCGTGCTGTCTTATGTCCATGATGGTTCATTCCTCCTCTTGTCGGATAGACAAAGCCGCATCATCCCCGACATTGCCGCGACGGAGATTTTTCTCATTGAGGCGTATCTGGACTTCGCCGCGCAAATGCTCATCATAACCCAAGCCATAATGCAGCCATGAAGTGCAAAATGTAATCAGACCTGTGAGTTTCTCTGCTATATCCACCTCTGCATCGTGAGATTCACCCGAATCTGCGGCAGATTTGGAAATGATTGCCGCCTTCTGAATGACCTCGTGAGTTTTCTCAACCAGCTTTGCGGTCAATTCCATCACGGACACATCCATAAACTCTGTGCACGGCTGCGGCCTCGTCATATCGATGACGCACTTCTTCTGCATATTGACGCGCTTGTTTTCGCAATCGCGCAGCACCATGCTGAGCCACTCGTTTTCTTCTCGCAGTATCTGCATCTCTGACTTACGCTCAATCGATAACATCTGCAAGCCATCTGCCTTAAACGCTTTGGCAAGCGCTTCTTTCTGATTTTGCTCCAGTCGTTCCGCCAACCATCCCATTTTTCATTTCCTCTCCGTGAACAGGTTTCTTGTCGCCTGCAAAGACAATTCACATGTTCTGTAGGCAAGACGTTTGCCTTACCTACAGAACCAGATTGTTTCAGCTGATCGTCTCGATGATGAGACGGATCGCCGACCGTCGGACTTCCCAGCGTGCGGCATCGACCGATTCGTGCATCTCTTCCGCTGCGCGAATCTTCGCCTCAACTTCCTCGACGAGAGCCTGCAAGCGTTCCGCCACCCAGCGGTTTGCTTCTTGTTCCGCCTGCCCGACCGACAAGGATGAAAGTGCCGGAGCAGCGGCAGCGGGTGCCTTTTCTTCCAGATGCTCCGAGGCTTGTGACATAGATTCTATTGCAGCTGAATCATCCATATCATTCTCCGCTTTATCTTCCGTTACGTCTTCATTCCCATTACTGGTATTGCTTTCAAAGGATTCGGTGACATAAGGCGGTTCATCCTCAGCAGCCGTTTCTCGTATCGTCGAGATGGTTTTTGTTTCGCTTTCTTCATTGTCAGCAACACGATCCGATGCACGCGCTGCGCTATCCTCGTTCCAAAGAGGCAAAGACAAATCTTCCGTTTCACCTTTTAACTGTCCGAGCCACTCTTTGACGTCGGAATAACTTCCGCTGCATTTGCCATCGCGTACTTTTTGAATAAACGCATCCTGTTCATCTTCCTGTAAAGCCGCAAGTTCTGATGCGACAGTCTTGCCGATCAATCCTTCCTCAAAAGCGGCTTTCGCCTCCTGTGAAAGATTGGCTAACGCCTGCAGTCTCTGTAAACTCGTTGGCGACACATCGAGAATCTGCCTTGCGAAAAACGTGCGGAATTTCACGGCTTTGCCGCCATCCTCCTGCAAATCTCCGCGCTCTTTTGCCTCTTGGTAAATGGCTTTCGCAATCGGTTCCAACTCTTTGATCTCATTGAGCTGATCTAAGGGAGACTTTTGCCGATAGTTATTTGCCATGATGATAGCCAAGGTTTCCGTCTGCTCTGCCGTAAGCGCTCCTGTTGCTTGAAACTCCGGCAACACATGACAAGGCAGTTCTGCGTACTCCATCTCGCCGCGCTGCATACGGTAGAGCGTCGCCGACAAGCGCCGCTCGCCCGAGATAAGTCGATACGTTCCATCGCCGTTATCCACGACATCCAACGGCGGCATATTGTCCGAAACAGCAAGAGAGTTCGCCATCTCCTCAATTCCCGTAATCGAATAGAAATTCTTTTTGTTTGGGATAATTTTCTCAACATCAATCTGCTGCACCACATATCCATCCATCGGACGCACAGCATCCTGCGTGACCTTGTTCAAATAGGCAATCATACTGCCCTTATGCTTTTTCATACTGCGCCTCCTTCAATCGTAAATCTTTGTGACGCTGGTGCATTTCGCACCCATATCTTGGATAATTCCCGCTATCATGTTTACGAGCTGATGATGACCATTATCCAGATCAGTGTAGATGCCCAAAGGCTCGTTCTTATCTGTCTGCACAGACAGATGGAACGGAAACGACGGCGTCTCTTGCCCACAACCGTTAAGAATTACCCGATATTGCTTGCCGCCATTCGTCGTAATCGTGGTTTCCATAAGCTTTTCCATCATCGTCACCTCTTATCCCAAAAGCTCTTCAGCGAAACGCATGATGTCCCGTGCCACACGGCAATTCGGGCAAACCTCGAAGATGCTTTTGCCGTCGCGGCTGGCTGTCATGAGTCCGTGCTTGGCATTGCGCGTCGCATAAGATATGCGCGTGCGGAATAAGGGAATGCCAGCACCGGCCACCTCGTCGAGTGCATTGGAAAAGCCCGGATAGGCGATGTACTGGTTTATAAGAATCCCACGAATGGAGAGTGTCGGATGGAATTTTTTCACGTCGTGGATCTGCTCCTCCATTTTGCGGATGCCCTCGATGCTGTCCGTCTCCGGCAACGTCACGATGATTACGTCGTCTGTCACCATCAAAGCATTAAATACGCTCATGTTGATGTCCGGTGGATTGTCTATAATGCAGATGTCATAACGATCTGCCACTTCAGCCAGAGCGTTTTTTAACAGGATGTCCTGTCGCTCTTCCTGTTCGCTCAGGACTTGGAAATTTGCTTCCAGCAGCCCCATGTCGGCCGCTACAAAGTCGATGTTAGAAATCCGCGAATGCTGAAAGACCTCGCTCATCTTTGCTCCGTCCATCAGAATGTTGGCCAACGTCCCTTTCGCTTCGTCAGCGCCGAACCAACGCGAGGCATTACCCTGTTTGTCATTGTCAATAAAAAGCACCGACAACTCCCACGATTCTGCAAGCAAATAGGCCAGATTCGTTGATACGGTGGTTTTTCCCACGCCTCCTTTGAGGTTGATAAAACTGATGGTTTTCATTAGCTTTCCCTCCAATGGTTATTATTTTGCCAGATAAAGAAACTTCTCCAATTCCGCAATGACCTGCTGCATATAGCAAATCAAATCTTTAATACGCTCTGCGTTCGCTGGATCGTATTCCATCGCCTGAAATTCTGCCGCGATCTGTCGGATACCGGAGCGTATATCCAGTTTGAGCTTCCCAAGGTTCGTGTCGAATTTTGTGACATGGTGCATCTCGATGATTGTCTCAAGATATTGTATTTTTTGCTCCAATGCCGCATTCTCTTGCTTTAAGGCATAAAGCAATTCTTGATTTTCCAAATCTTCCACATCCTATCCGTCACGAAAATTTAACGTAATTCCCCCTTGTGCTTCTCCATTAGTTTTGATACCATAAAGAAACCAATGGAACTTACTTTAAGCGGTGGGTTCATTGTTTTCCCGAAAACCCGCGTCGGTCTGCCGCCGATGCGGGTTTTTCTACGTTTGACTGCCATAATCCCTCCTATCCCAAATTTCACGCAAATCAACAATGCCCAGCACATCTGCAATGGCAATGGCAGATAATATGTCCGGCAAAGTGCGTCCCCACTCATAGCGGATATAACTGCTCTTACTGATGCCAGTGGCTGCAATTACCTCCGCTTGCAGTTTTCCTTTTGATTTACGCAGTTCTCTCAGATGATTTGTTTGCTTCATGTGACAGAATCTCCCCACACATCTTGCACATCCACACCTAAAAAGCGAGCGATTTTCAGAGCTGTCAGCAACGGCGGTATTTTTGCATCAGCTGCCTCATAGGTCTTGTAGACATGGTATGGTATGCCACAAGCCTCTACCACCTGACTCTGCGTCAGCTTCTTGCGTGCCCTCACCTGTCGCAGCGGATTTGCGACCGTGCGTTGATACGGTGCAATAAACGGCGCACTCTCGGTAAAGGTCTTTCCGCAATCAGCGCACCGATAGCGTCGTCGATTGTAAACATATGCCACGTCCGTATTCAAAATTTGCAAAGTCTGGCAACGGTAATCATTAACCAGCACATGTGCCGATCCGCAAGCTGGACATATCTGCTTTCCCTTGGGCAGGTGGAACTGTATCTTTTTCTCCGTGTTTATTTCTATACAGTCCTTTGGAAGATTCTTGATATAGGTCATAAACTTATCTATGTGCATAACCCCTCCTCCTCGCAAAAAAATAAATGCCATGTCGATACATAAAATGTATCTCCATGACATTTAGTATAGAGCCGTTTTGGCTCTTTGTCAATTGTCATGGAAAAATTTTTTCAAAAATTTTTCTAGGCAGGCTGCGAGCGACGAGCTTGACGTAATTTGTTATTCAGAATAAACAATATGCGGCGACGGAAATTGACGATGTTGCGGAAGCCATAGCAGATGCGTTTCAATACCTTGATGGTATTATTGCACCCCTCAGTGAAGCCGTTGTTGTAGCCTGTTTGTATTCCTAGCCAGATTTCTTCCTTCCATTGCTGCGTCGTACGCAATACTCGCCTAAACTCATCGATGTCGTATTTTTCGACTTTATCGGCAAAATCCTGTAGCTTCTTTTTGTACTCCTGCCGACTTTTGCTGTCAAAGATACTGAAATAGTCTTCTTTTAGTTCATGTGCATGGGCAAGTTTTACAGAAAATCCTAGCATTTTTGCAAGTTTTTTCTTGTCTTTTTCTTTGAGATTCTTTTTTCTGCCAAGGAGAACATGCCTTGAGTTCTTGAACCATTTCTTATCGGACGAATCAATCTTCGCCTGCTCCTGCTTCCGGATGCTGTCAAGAGCGTTATTGGCGAGGCGTACCGCATGGAATTTGTCGGCGACGATTTCGGCGTTGGGGAAACACTCCTCAATGAGTTTGTGGAAAAAGGCGCATAGATCTATGCTGGCCAACAAAACTTTCTCGCGCACTTCTTTCGGATATTCGAGGATTGTCTTGTAAAGATTTTCTGTTGTACGGTCTTTTAGGATAGCACAGCAACTACGATGCTCCAGATCGTTGAGGACAACTTGATATTTCGCGCCGACATTGCCGCGAAATTCGTCCATCGAAAGAATAGTAGGAAGATTGTGATTGGCAGTTTCCTCGTGTGCCTCCTGCGACTTTGCGAAATGACGCATGACGGTCGAGGGCGATATGCCATGCTTATGAGCGATGTAAGATGTCGTGACAAGTTCGCCGTGCTCGCTGATGATGGATTGAATGACGCGATGCGGCATCCGCTGGTACTTGTCGATAAACGGGCGTTCTTCAGGGAAAGTTTTGCCGCAAAAAGGGCAGCGGTAGCGACGGACGCGATAGATGTACTGCGTAGCCGTATCGGGGATGCCTTTCAAAATCTGTTTGTGATAATCGTTTACACGCGTATGTGTTGCACCGCAAGCCGGGCATGGAGGATTTTCTGCTGGCTGCGGCAGATGGAATTGGATACATTCATCTGTCACAATTTCTTTGCAATCGTCTGGCAAACTAAAGAGGTATGTGCTAAAATCTTTACAAGGCATGGTGGATTCTCCTTTGCTATTTTGTGGTCTGGACAACTACAGTATAGCAGAAAATTCACTGTGCCGATTTTCTTTTTCTAAAAAGTATGGGCAGCCACTTTGCAGCTGCCCATACTTTTATTTTTCTGCCATAGTAATGTCCCAACCCGAATGCGCTTCTTTATATTCGGCAAGCAACTTTTCTTTCAATTTCTCTACCTCTGCATCACCATCATCGACTTTATGCAATATGGCATGAGGCATCGCCATATCGCCAGCGGAATCAACTTGCAGAGACTTGTCGCTTTCGACATAAGTCAATCGCTCGCCCATTCCCTGTGCTGCTGTCAAAATATTATCTTTCGCAGATGCTCCGCTGGTATTGATCTCACGCTCACGCCATTCAAGCTTTGCTGTCTTATCGGTAACGGTAGTATTCCAAAGCCAGATTCTTTTTCCGCTGACCACATAACCATTTCCGTTCTTTGCAACTTTCCGTACGACAATCATATCCTGCGGGAATCCGACACTCCGATTTACGCCGACCCATGTTCCTTCAAAATTATCTCCTATGCCGCATCCTGTCACAAGTCCAAGGAAGCAAATAAAGATCGCACTCAAAACAAGCCTTTGTAAATTTTTCATAAAGACACCTCCAATAATCTTCTACTAAGGTTATGATACTACGCAAACGTCACGATAACAATAAGCATTATGATGCACGAACCCCTGAGCACAGGTGCCTTTTTCCTAAGCTCAGGGTACTTAGTCAAAAAGGAATCTCCTCATCCGGCACATCCGGCGCATAGGGATCGGAATATATCTTTGCTTCACTGATCCCCTCTGGATGCTCGCTGCTTTCCCTCTTAGCTGCCTCGCTATCGTTTCCAACATAAGGGACTTCAATTCGCTCGGCAATCACTTTAGTGCGCGTTCTGCGCTTTCCGTCTTGTTCAAAAACGTCATTATCTAATCGTCCTTCGAGCGTAACGAAGCTTCCCTTTGTAATGCGGTCATTGCAATATTCTGCAACAGCACCCCATGCTTCCACGTTGAAAAAGTTCACATCATATGTTTTTGCTGAAGCCGAGCTTCCTTCTGTATTCGATTTCTTCGTTCCCTTGCGCACGGAAACTGAGAAATGAATAACGGCTTTTCCCGTACTCGTGTATCTCATATCAGGCTCTGTGGCAATAAAGCCGCTCAAGATCAGGCGATTCATTAGACTGCTCCTTTCCATTATAGGAAGATTCCTCTTCCTGCCGCTTTCGATAACCCATTTGTTAAAGGTTTGTTTCTTGCTTTTGTATCTGGCTTGCCGTTTTTATCCGGCAATGTCGTTTTGCAGTCGGGATAGCCTGTGCAGCCCCAGAAGAAACCATTCTTCCCTTTACGGCGCATCAATGGCTTCCCGCAAGACGGGCACTTTTGCAAATTGCGCGGAGGCGGCACTTTTGTTTCTTTTGCTTTCAATAAAAGCTCTGAGAGAAATGCTGCCTGTTCTTTGGAAAAATCAACAAGCGGCATTTGCCCTTTGCCGATTTTATCCAAGGCATCTTCCCAGCGTGCCGTGATGTCGGGATAGATCAGCGCTGCGGGCAGAATGTTGCAAATGGCGATGCCCATTTCCGTCGGCACGAAGTTCTTTCCCTTCATCTCGACAAAGCCGCGCTTCTGGATGATCTCGATGATACCAGCACGCGTCGCTTCCGTGCCGATGCCGGAGCATTCCTTAAGAGACATTGCAAGCTCTTTGTCATGAACGTACTTGTGGATTTCCTTCATGGCTTTCAACAGCGTAGCCGGTGTAAAACGCGCCAGAGGTTTCGTGATGCCTTCGGCGATTTTGCCGTCGATAAATTCCACTGCATCGCCTTGCTGCATATCCGGGAGACTTTGCGGCTCATCCTTGTCATCCTCGTCTTCTTTCCGCGCTTCATTTTGATAGAGGCTTTTCCATCCTTGCTCCAAAATGACTTTGCCGCTTGCGGCGAAACTCTCGCCTCCGGCTGAAATTTCTATCTGGGTTGAAAGAAATTCCTGCGCCGGATAAAATTGTGCGATGTAGCTTTTTGCAAGCAAGGTATAGAGGTTCTTTTCTTTTTCATCGAGCGTGGATAGATCGGCGCGGATCGTCGTCGGAATGATCGCATGATGCGCGGAAATCTTTTTGTTGTTCCATGCGCGGCTCTTTATACTTCTATCTGCATGTTCGACAAATCGCGCAAGAGCAGTATCGGCTGCCGCCAGATTTTTCAAGATCACGTCCGCATCACTGAACTGGTTCTCGGGCAGGTAGTCGCAATCCGAGCGCGGATAGCTCGCGAGCTTCTTTTCGTAGAGCGACTGCTGCGTATCGAGGACTTCCTGTGGCGAGTAGCCATAGATTCTTCCAGCGTCGATTTGCAGCGCCGAGAGAGAATATGGCAGCCGCTGCGGCGATGTGCCTTTCTTCTGCGCGACACTTTCGATTCTTGCCGGAGGTACGGCAGCTTTCTCCAAGATTTTTTCTGCCAACGCTTTCTGCAAGATGCGGCCTTCTTTATCGACGCCATCTTGCTCATGCGATTTCCATTTCGCACGGAAGCTGCCGTTCGCATGCTGAAATTCAATCTGCGAGGTAAAAAATGTCACAGGCTTGAACGTACGGATTTCAATTTCGCGCCGCACGACCAAACCTAAAGTCGGCGTCTGCACACGTCCGACGCTCACGCTGTTCGGATAGCCTGCCGCGCGTGCAAGAATCGTGTAGATGCGCGACAGGTTCATGCCGATGAGCCAGTCGGCGCGAGAGCGTGCAAGTGCGGAGTTGCGCAGGCCAATAAATTCGTCATTGGAACGTAATTTCGACAACGCTTCCTTGACAGATTTTTCATCAAGCGCATTGAGCAAGATGCGCTTGATGGTTTTCTTATGCAGCACGCCAAGTTCGTTCAATACCTCATCAACGAGCAGTTGTCCTTCGCGATCGGGATCGCCTGCATTCACAATTTCATCCGCCTCTTTGACAAGAGCCTTGATGACGCCAAATTGCTTTTTTGCATCGGGCTTCACCTTCATCTTCCAAACGGATGGGATGATCGGCAAATCCTCAATGCGCCAGTGGCGATATTTTTCATTGTATTCTTCGGGCGCATACTGTTCTAGTATGTGCCCGAAGCACCATGTCACGATGCCGTTTTTCGTTCGGATGCAGCCGCCACTTTCTGTTCCTCCGCCAAGACCTTCCGCGATGGCTCTGCCGAGATTCGGTTTTTCTGCGATGTATAGCTTCAATACATCGCCCCCTCGTTTTCTGCGGCAGGTGCGTCTTGGTCAATTGACGATTCTTCCTGCGCTCCTTGTCCCTCGGCCTCAGCTGGCGTTTCATCCGCTTTTTGCTGCTTTGCCAGCGCATAAAGCTTATCCAGATCTGCGGCGTTGTCGTAGCCAAGCGCAATGATTCTGCTCCCGACAATCGCACTCCGCTTCGCTTCAATCTCCGCAATCGTCTGCTTATGCTTCTTGATTTTGCTCTGCATCTTCGCGATGTTCTTTTCCGCATCCGCAAGTTTTTTCTTCTGCCCTTCCAGCTGTTCATCCAATTTCTTCAGCTGCTCTGCTGTATCGACGACGGATTTTTTCTCTGCCATCTTCTTCCCTCCTATAAAAAATAGAAAACCATACGCGATGCTTACGAATCACCTTTCAAAAACGTGTGCAACACGCTTTCTCAAAAGTGACGCATCGCTCTTCATTCATTCTATCAAAACACAAGATATTGCGCTAGGTGTCACATTTGACACTTGATGTAGTGGCATGAAAATGCTACGATAGAGACAGGTTCGGGGCTTTCGAGGTGCACTTAGGAGTTTCTCCTTTAGAGAAACTCGGGAGCAACGGGGCGCTTTTGGCGCAGAACTGCAAAAATGCAGATTTAATCATTTTCAAAGAATATGCTTTTCACACTTTGATAATGCCATCGTGCCAGTTTGGCACGATCGTCCGGACGCTTTTGCATCCAGACATTTGCCCATCGCCTTCGCGCTGTGAACCTTCGGTTTTGGAAAACAAAGAGAACGAAAAACCACGGATGCTCAAAAAGCGTGGAGGTGAATCATGTGGCCTGCTATCATTTTCGCATCAAGTCAGACAAAAAGCCGAACGGCATGAGTGTGTCAGCAGCAGACCATATCGCCTATATGAATCGCGACGGCAAGTATCGAAATGTTGATCATCAGCAGGAGTTGCGTTCGGGCAGACGCGACTACGGCAATTTTTTCACAGGCGAGAATCCGATACTTGCGTTGCCGAAGCAACTCACGCTTCTTTACTCCAGCCCCTATGGCAAAATCGTGCTCGATGAACAAGGTGTACATGTGAGCAAGAACGCCTCGGTCGATACACAAGCCATCGCACTTTTGACGGCGCAGAGGATTTTCGGCGATGAGCTTTCCGTGTGCGGCTCGGAAAAATTTGCGATAGAAACGCTTTCCACCGTTCGCGACATGGAGCTTGGCATACACTTCCGTGACATTCGTATGGAGCAGCAGCTTGAACATTTGAAGGAGGAGCGTAAAGAAATTGAGTGGCAGCGAGGACTTGCTGAAGGATCAGCTATCGCTTCTCGCCGGCGGACTGCTGGACGAGGAGATGGAAGAGCGGTCGAGCGAGGAGACGATGAATCCGTCAGAAACGACCAATACATCAACAGATATACAAGAGAATTTTCCTACACTGATGAACAACAGAAGCAGCAATTCCGCGACGCCCGAGTCGCCCAAGAGCTACTTGAGTCCGACGCTCCTCTCCCTACCATCGGAGAGCTTGCCAAAAAAGGACTTCGCCTGCATGTTCTGCCCGGGAGCGATGTGGCTCATCAAGGGCGACGCACTTCTTTGCTATTGCCGGATCATGTCAAGCGTGAGTTTTACGATGGCGGAGGACGACGCGACGCCCGTCTTATTCTGCGATGGGCTTTCTCTCGCACTCGAAAGCGCGAAATAGAAAAATCCGCCGATGCAATTCTCGGCGTTCTCCAAAAAGGCGTCGGAAGCGAATTCGCTTCTTCTCATGTGCAGTACATCAATCGAGAAGCCGCCTTCGAGATGCGCGGCGGCGTACAGGCTACGGGAAGTCATTTGCCGCAATGGGCGGATGGCTCTTCTTTGCGTTTCTTTCATGCAGCCGATCGCTTCGAGCGTGCAAACGGCGAGCGATACAAGGAGATCGTCTTCTCGCTGCCGAACGAGCTGACGCTGGAACAGCAGAAAGAAATCTTGGACACTTTCCTTGAACGGCACATGCAAAACCACTATTACGCATGGGCAATTCACGACAAGATCGGCTCGATGTCGGACGGCGAACGTCACCCGCATGTGCACCTGATGTTCTCGCCGCGTGAGATTGATGAAACGGAACGCAGGCAGGAACGTGCACCGGAAGTTTTCTTCAAGCGTGCGAACAAGAAAGAGCCGGAGAAAGGCGGCTGTCCGAAAGCAATGAAGTGGAACGGAGCAGATCGCTACAAGCATCTTTTGATGCTGCGCGAAGATTTCGCTCGCATCCAGAATGAGGTGTTGACGAAGTATCATGTTCCTGCGCAAGTCGATCATCGCTGTCTTGAGGCTCAGAAGTACGCTGCCATGATGCGCGGTGATGATGTGCTCGCGGAAATGCTCGACCGGATGCCGCAAAAATCTTGCTCGCCTACTTCCATTGTACGCGACGATGATGTGGTTCGCGAGCAAAAGCAGCTTCGCCGTTTCAATAATGCGCGAACGCAGCGCATCATCAAAAGAGAATTGACGAAGGACATTGAGCGCGAGGAAAAATGCAGCAAGCTTTTTTCCCGTATCAAGGAAGACCACGCAGCGCTTTCTTCCTCGCTTCTTGCAGAGCTATCGCCCCGTGCACAAGAAGAGTTGAAAAAGTTGTATGATGAAATGGACGAGGCGGGAAAGGAAGCGGAAATTTCCGCTGCTGTCGTTGTCTGGGGAAGGAGTGCGTTGGAGACGGCACGTCTCGACCATCTCGGTGAAGAAGGTCGTGAGGCATGGGAGGCTGTAACATCTCTTAGAAAAGCGCTGCATGAAGCGAAAGACTTCGAAGCGTCCCTCTTTCTTCCCTTCGGCGCTTCGGATGAAGAGGATTTGGCTTTCACGGAAGTACAGATCGCAATGCAAGGGCGCATCAAAAAACTCACGAAAGCCTACAAACAGGCAGCGAAAAAACTGCAGCCTCACTTGAAGAAGCTTTCCTCGAAAAGCGTTCAGAAGAACCTTCCGTATCGTGTCCAGAAGATTCTCTTTGAAAATGAGCTTTCCAAGACACGCTATGAAAAGCGACTGAGCGAATATGCGGCTGCCGTGAAAAAAGTGCGGCTGCGTTTGGATGATTTGCGGAGCGAACTCGTCATGCAAGACCGCAAACGAGAGCTTGCTGATGATATTTCTCTGACGCTCGCCGACGTAAAGCGCATCTTGGAACATAAGCGCTCGCATACGGATGCACAGCTTCGTCATAAAGAGCGCGAGCTAAAGGAAGCGCAGAAGGATGTGATCTCATACGCGCGTGCCGTACAGATGGCGGAAAACATCTGGTCGAAAGGTGCGTATAAAGAACTTCGTGAGCGCACGAGGAAGCTCGAAAAAGAAGAAAGGTTCCTCGCTGAAGACAGAGAGAAGCTTGCTTCTGACGAAAAGGCGTATGCTCAGAAGGAGAAGCCCGGACGCTTTGCGAGTTTCGGCAATGTAAAAAGCTCCTGCCAAGAGGAACAGCAGGAGCTTGAAAAGAGGCGGCGCACAGTCGAGGAGCGAACGGCAAGACTTGCCGAAGAGCGGGCAGAGCTATCGCGTCGCAGTGCAAAACTGGAAGCGGCGCGTGATACGGAAGCAGCCGAGAAGAAGATTGGGCAGATCGCCGTCGGTATCTTGACGAAGAATCGTCCTGCCGTTCTGCGCGTAAAAAAGCTCGCCGCGCGAATCGAAGCTTTGCAGAAAGCATCGGCCATGAACGGCGAGCGGATTTCGGCTGTGGGCAAGGCGGCAGCCAGCGGATCGCCCGCTGCACGCTACAAGGTAGTCATGCCTCCTTCGCCTAATCGAGGAGGCGGCGGTACAGTCGCTCCTTCTAAGCTGGAACAGGCGCAGACGATTGCAAACAGCATCCTGCACCCGCAGTATGCCGCTTTGATTGCAAAAAGCGACAAGGACGAGCTAATCGGCAGTTGGAATCTTGTCTCCAATATGGAAAAGGATGAAATCCTTGACGATGTATCGAGAGGACGTTGATCACCTTGCAGCATCGGTTTTGCGTGCAGCTTTCGCTGGCTGACCTTCCTGTGCATTTCGCTTGGCCGTTTGTGCGATCTCTGTCGCCAGCGTGCCATCCTTCATCTTTTCCAACGGTGAATGCCGCTTCAATGCGAGGGAAATTTCCTTCTCGTTGAAGCCTGCCGATGCCAGTTTTCCCGCAGCACGCATCTCGGTGACGGCGTTGCGCGTGCCATGATTATTCTTGACTTCCTGCTCGATAATTTCGAGATAGACATTTTCGACAAGCGTCCGTTTCTCCGTGCCCTTCTTACGAAGCGGCGATTTGGCCATCACAGTGTCGCGTCGGGCTGCTAAAGATTTTGCGCCCTTGTCGAATACATCGGCGACGTTTTGCAGTACACCGTCAATCGCCTTATCCGCTTTCTGCCGCAGATAACCTTTGATCCTGCTCGGGGCGTTGCGCACGGAGTAGTAAGCTTCCCTAACTTCCTTTCGGGCTTCGGAGAAAAGCTCTCCTGCGATGATGCGCGGCTGAATTCTTGCTTCCCTGCGTGTCTTGTCGGCTTCCTCCAAGAACTGCACCGCTGCAGCGAAGCATTGCACCATCGTCTGCGGCGTGATCTGCTGCGTCGCTTTCCTAAGCTCTTCGAGTTCCCTGCGCATCGCGGCGATCTGCTCTTGCTGCTCTCTTTCGCGACGCAGCAGTTCTTCCTGCTGACGGCGGAAAAACTCGCTGCTTTCTTGCATCGCCGTGTTGGCATGTCCCACGGCTTCTTTGCGTTCGGCAGTACCTTTGTCCACGCTGTATGCTTCACCCGCCGTTTCGATGTTTTTGATAATCTTGCCATGACGCTTGGCATACTCATCCCAAGCATCCATATCCGCGCCGTTTTCTTTTTCCACCTGCTCGAAAGCCTTCATGTCTGCATGAAGGCTGCGGGCATTCTTCCAAAGCTCAGCACGCGTTTCCTCCTCCATTGGCGGATCTGCATAAACAAGGCTTTGAGCGATCTCATTGAAATACTCGTCGGAAAAGTCGCCTGCTTGCAGAGCGGCGGCTTCTGCCGTTTGCTCAGGCGTGATGTTCTTTTCTTGTTCGTTTGCCATAAGAAATTCCTCCTAATCCACTTTATCTTCCATACGCAACAGCGGCCTCGCGTGGTCTTTCCTGCGACGAGGTCTTTTTTGGTGCTTCCTGCAGCATTCGGATGGACGGTGTCTTTTCCGCCTCCTGCAGCACACGTCTGCCATAGCAGCGATCTTGAGAAATGACGGCGTAGGGGCTGTTGCGCTGGATCGATGCTACGAGGAGGTTTTTGAACTCAGGCACAGTTGTGTCATGAAAACTGTTCCCCTGCAGTTTGGCAGTAAGTTCGCGTACAGCGACACAAACATCCGCATTTTGCCAACCTTTCTGATCGGTCGGCGTGTACGAGGAAAGTCCCTCGCGAAAAGCGCGTTCACGGAATCCCTGGCTGTATGCGAAATCCATCATCAGTCGCTGCATTTCCATCGGGCTGTCTGTTTGCTGGAACGTCCCCGGATGCTTGATGTAGGCAACGAGGTTCTGCCCTGCACGATAGAAGTTCTGCCGCAGTTTTTCCGCATAGACTTGATAGGACTCCTTGCCAACGGCTTCTTCCGCCGCTTTCGTAAGCTTTTCCGTCTGCGCGTCCGGCACTTCTACAAGGACGAGGCCGTCCTTGTACGGGACGAGCTTCTGTCTCTGAAAGCCGATGTCTTCCGCACGCACGATCTCACCATCCATCTCGATGAGATCTCCGATGCCGATCGGGCGCTTTCCCTCAGGTGGCTGCTCTTTCCATTGACGATAGACCGCTTCTATCGTCAAACCTTCGCGCAGATAATTTGCCGTTGCAACCGGTTCATAGTCCGTACCGAAGGACGGCGTATGCGAAGGTGCATCCGGCTGCTTTTCTTTGCGAAAATAAATCGTCACATGTGCCGACTTGTTGGCGAAATAGTTGTAATCCGGGCGCAGCTCATACTGCGTCTGCACGCTCGCCGGAAGCTGCTGTTCATAGTAAACAGCGCCGAACTTCGCGCCCTTGTCTTCTCCATCCACGAAGTACAAACCTTCTCGGGGAACAGCGCCCGCATCGGCTGGACGATGGTCGAGATAATACTTGTAGAGCCTCGCCGTTCCTTTCGCCTGCGCTTCCGGTGGAAGGGTAAGAATCTTTTCATCCGTGACCAGCGTAGGAAATGCAGGCTTACTGCCTGCTCTTTCCTTTTCCGACGTTACATTCACGACAACAGTTTCGGCTTCTGCAACAGGAGCAGGAACGTCTCCTTTTTCACGGAAATGTTCCGGCATGAAAGCCTCGATATACTTCACGATCTTTCTCGCATCACTTGCCGCCTTGAAGATTTCCATCTTGTCGTTCTTCAATTCATCCACCCAGCTTTGCACATACGCTGCATGATTTGTCGGATTCATCGGCAGACCGAGATCGAGCGCGAGAAATGTCGATGCCAGTTCTGCGCGAAGCTCCTCCTTTGCGTAGGATGGCAGATTCTTCTCGCGCCCTTCCAGAGGACGATTCAAGCGGCTCTTGTGTCCTGTCCAATGCGCAAGCTCGTGCAGTGCTACGGCATAGTAATCGCCAAGCTCTTTGAACGCAGCCTTTGGCGGCAAATGAATCTCATCTCTTCCAGGACTGTAGAACGCACGGCTGGCAGAGGTGTTGGCAATCTTCGCACCGCTGGCTGCAAGGATTGCTTCGGCGATTTCGTACTGCTCTGCGTGCGTGTAGCCCTTCGTTTTCGGTACGAATGCTTTCAGCGGATGATCCGTATACTTCGGTTTGCCGTCCTCACCGAAAAGGATATTTCCTTCCTTGTCGCGTTCATACTCACGTCGGATGCAATCGGAGGCGTGAAAGAGCGGTGTCACTTTTCGCGCCCAATACTGCTCACTCTCCGGCAGAGGATTGCCTCGCTTGTCCTCCGTGACCTTCCATTTCTGCAGGATAGGCGTCGCCTTGGCTCCCTTCTTGATGCGATATTCCCAAAGCAATTCCGGATGAATGGGCTTTTCCTCGTCGCGCAATTTCTGAACGCGCTGAAAGAACTCCCGATTCTGTGCACGCAGGACTCCGGCGGAGAAGAAACGCGGATCTTCGCTCTCCTTTTCCGCCATGACGAACGAAAGGTAGGCGCTGTTGACAGCATTGTAGCCGCGATTCGTCTTGCCGTTGATGGGCATGACGAGCGCTGCGCCCACGTTGCTGTCCCAAGATTTCTGCCACGGCAGTTTGCCCGCTTCCATGAGTTCGACAATCTTGTTTGTCGTGCGCTCATAGATGTCGAACTTTTCTGTTTCAGCCATTGCTTGCGCCTCCCTCCGGCAAAAAGCGTCCCGTGTCCCAGTCAAATTCCCGGCGCGAGAAGTCCGGGGCGTCTTCTTCCTCGAACAGATCGGGATTCGTCGCCCAGTCCGTGCCGTACTCGTCAATGATGTCCTTCTGCGGAACAATTTCCACTGCATCATCTTCTGCGTGAATGACATTTTTTTCTAACGGCATGATTTTCCTCCTATCCATCATTCGACAAACTGCTGCTTTCACTGTCATTGTAAAGGTTTGCAGAATTGAAAAACTGCACGATTTTATAACAACAGCAAAAAACACGGCAAAGTGTTCCGCTCTTGCCGTGTTTTTCCTTATCACCAGCCGTTTACCTTGCCATTACGGGAGCAGACGCATAGGCCTTGTCCGTCTCCCGCGCCTTCTTCCCTTGCGGCGCGTCGTATGCTGCCGTCTTCCCCTGCTTTTGAAACATCTCTTGCAGAATCTCTCGCAGCCGAGCTTTTTTCTCCTCCTCTTCAGCCGCGAAACGGAAAGGCTGCCTCATCGCTTCTTTGGCCGCTTCGATTTCCTGCGTCAAAGAAGCGCTTTCCTTCTGCATTTGCTCGATATTGTCGCCCAAGGTCTTTTCCATTTCCTCAAGGCGACGCAGCGTCGTCTTGCCTGCGGCGGCGAAGGCAAGCTTGTGCAGGATTTCCCCCTTTACACCCAAAACCGGCTCTAAGGAGCGCGAATCGAGCGTCATAAGAAGTTTCATCCCCTTATACTCGCCATGGAATCCTTTCATACCTTTATGTCCGCTTTTTCCGGCTTCCTGCAGAATCTTCGCCGCTTCTTCCCTGTCTGTATAGAGTTTGTCCATAAGCGTGATGCGGAAGCTCTCCTCTCCGTTCTCCTTCTGCAGCGTGTTTTGTTCCATGGTGAGCTTGTCGTCCATGAGCTTTTCTATCTTCGTCTCGTATTCCTTGAGACGTGCCGGAGCCTCGATCGTGGCAAATTTCTGCTGATACTGGCGCGTCGATTCATAGTCTGCACGCGCCATGCGAATGCGCGTCAGACTATTTTCCAATTCCATCTTCTCTTTGATGAAGGGATTCCCTGTGGCAATCGCCTTGATTTCAGCATAGGAAAGCACCGACTCGTCCACGTCCTCGGCTGCACGCACGGGACTCTTGGATGTCATGGCCTGCGAGATGTACTTCTGCTTGTTCTCCACTGTCTGCCAGAGATAGGCGTCGAACGTGCCCTCCGTGACGTAGCGGAAGATCTTTACCTTCTCGTTTTCATTGCCTGGACGCACGATGCGCCCCATGCGCTGCTCAAGATCGGCCGGACGCCAGGGCACGGAAAGATCGTGCTGAGCGATGAGCTTGTCCTGTATATTCGTACCTACGCCGAGCGTTCCCGTCGAGCCTAAGAGAACGCGCACTTCACCGCTTCGCACCTTGTCGAAGAGTTTCTGCTTGTCCTGCTTCTTGACTTCCTGTACGACGGCGATCTCCTCCTTCGGCACGCCTGCAGCGATGAGTTTGTCGCGAATGTCATCGTAGATGTTGAATCGTCCCTTGCCCGCACCCGTCGATGTGGAACTGTCGCAGAAGATGACCTGCGTGCTGCGCATGTCCTTGCTTTCCTCGTAGACCTTGAGGACATTGCGAATGCAGCGGTTGACCTTGCTCTTCGGATCATCAGCTGCGCTTTCATCGAGAAGCCTCTGATCGAGCGCAAGGTCGCGTCCCGCTCCCGTAATCAAGAGAAAACTGTCTTCCGTCTCTGTTCCGTCTTTCTTGATGACGGTCTGCGGTCTTCTGGCGCGGATGTACTCGGCGCGTTCAACAATCTCGTCCATCATCTCCTGCTGTCCTCCCGTCATAGGTGCGCGATCAACGATGATTTCCGCTTCCGGCACGCGGATGTCGCCCTTGAGCATATCCGCCGTGCGGATGTCGGCGAATTCCTTGAAGAGATTCATAAGCTCCGGCAGATTGTGGAAACGTGAAAAACGTTCCTTGAGCTGATAGCCCCTTCCCTCGGGCTTCAATTCCATGCCGACGGTGATTTCGCCGAAAGCGGCTGCCCAGGCGTCGAAGTTCTCGATGCCGAGGCCTTGAAGCCGCTCGGGTGCAAGGTATCGCTGCATGGTGTAAAGCTCCGTCATGGAGTTGGAGATCGGTGTGCCGGTTGCAAAGATGAGTCCGCGATGGTTCGTGATCTCGTTGATGTACTGCGTCTTTTGGTAGAGATCCCATGTCTTCTGCACCGAGGTCGTCGTACCGACACCGCTGACACGCCCGTGCTTCGTCGAGATTTCAAGATTCTTGAACTCGTGCGCCTCATCCACGACGAGCTTGTCGATGCCAAGTTCTTCAAAGGCGATGGTTTCGTCCTTGTCCTTTCGATTCTCCTTCTGCAGTTTGGCGAGTTTTTCCTTATGACGGCGCAGCAGCGACTCCACTGCCCGCACGGAAAAGTCATTCTTGCGCGTTGCTTCCTCGCGCAGCCGGTAGAGGGATTCTTCCAGATCTTTGATTGCGCGTTCACGCATAGCGTTCTCCCGCGCCCTTGAAAGCTTGACCTTGCCGAACTGCGATTCGCCCATGATGATGGCATCCCAATTCTGCGTAGCGATGCGGGAGATGAACTCCTGCCTGCGATCCTTCTGGAAGTCACGCTCCGTCGCAACGAGAATCTTCGCTCGCGGATAGAGCCGCTGAAACTCCTCGCCCGTCTGCATCGACAAGTGATTGGGTACGACCATCAGAGCCTTGTGCGACATGCCTAGTCGCTTCGATTCCATAATGGATGCGACCATTTCGAAGGTCTTGCCCGCGCCCACGCAATGAGCAAAAAGCGTATTGCCGCCGTAAAGGCTGTGCGCGATGGCATTTTTCTGATGGGGCTTGAGCTTGATCGTGTTCGTCATGCCAGGGAAAGTCAGATGCGCACCATCGTACTCGCGCAGCCGGATGTTGTTGAAATGGCGGTTATAGTAGTCCGTGACTTCCTTGACACGCCGCGCATCGGCAAGAAGCCACTTGTGGAAGCGTTCTTGAATTTCCTGCTGCTTCATCTGCGCCTGCGTCGTCGCCTCCACATCGACAACGCGGCGATTCTCATCTTCTGCGGACGGCACTGTGACTTCTGCATTCTTCTGATTCAAGCAAAGCTCGATGAGATCGTAGGCGGACTTTCCCCCGGCGGAAAGCTCCGCCAGCATGGTCTCACTCGCCGTGACGCTGCCCTTGCGAACAATCTTCCATGCACTGGCCTCTTTGGAATAGCGCACCTCGATATGATTTTCCATATTCGGAATCGTCAGCGTCGTCTTAATGAAATCCAAGACAAGCTGCGGCTTGAGCCACGGCGTTCCAAGTTCGACGGAAATCTCGCCGATCTCAAGATCCTTTGGACGCACGGCTTCCAAGGCAGCATGATTCTTCTCGCAGCGATTCAGAAAGGCGGCATTTTCCGTTAAGAAATCGTCATCCATATGCGCCGTCTTATCTTTAAGCTCTCGGAGGCTTTCTTGGTATCGATCAAAGAAATCCTGCCGATCGAAGAGCTTCCCCGTGCCGCGCCGTCCAGTAAAATACGATTCAGTGAAGCGGCAGATGTGAAGCATCTCCGCCACCTCTTCACTACCCTTCAGCGCATACAAGAACTCGTCGCGAATCCGTTCCTTGCTTGGCACAGAGGGACCGCCTGCGCTTGTTTCGCCTGTACGGCGATGGAACTCGCGGTAAAGGGACGCCGCCTCGTCAACGACGAAGAAGGCTGTGTCGCTGTCTCCCAGAAGATAGCGGGCATTTCGCTTGAAGTCCGGATCGCTGCGCATCAGATGGAAAACGAGGCCATAGTCGTTCAAGCAGTTTTCGGGCAATAAATCCGTATAGGAGAGCAGCATCGTGCTTTGTCGCCTCTTTTTATACAGCATCGCCAGCGTATATCGCGCGATGCTCTTTGCCGCATCCGGATGCTCGCTTATCCCGTTCGCTTCGTTCAAGGTGCGTTGAAACATTGCCGCATGGACGATCAGACTGTCGCTGCGCTGCAGCACTCCTTCAAGCGCCTCTTCCAATCTGCCCTGCGGCTCAAGGTGAGATTCGAGGAGATTGCCGCGCAGTTCCTCTGCCTCTTCCTTATAAAGCCCTGCTGCAATATGTTCACTGCGTTCGCGAGACAGATGCCTCTGACGCTCCTCTATGAATTCCATCTTGGAGCGAATGTCACCCGACAGGTATTCATCCGCTTGAACATATTCCTTTTTCTCTTCATCGAAGAACAGATGCGTATACTCCAATTCGGCAGCGATTTCTCGCGCCGGCTTCATTTCCATAAGCTCGGACATATAGGAAAGGTCAACCTTTCCCTTCTGCTGGATGGACATGAAAAGGGCGTCCTCCGCTGTGTCAGCATGCTCGGGACGCAGATCAGGCAGGATCGTACGCTCCGTGAAGATGTCCGCCTTGCGCACGAAACGCCCTTTTTCGTCCTTTATTTCATAGGCACGGATGAAGTTATAGCCGGGATCGGAAGAAAATTCCCGCTGCAGCAGACTGTCGTCGGCAAGACGCTTGTACAGGCGCACATGGCTCTCATAAAGATCGTTCAGATGCTTCTGCAAATCCCGCAGTTCGTCGTCCGAGCAGTTTTGCTGCTGCGCCTCAAGCACCGCATGTCCGGCGTCGCGCAAATGGACGGCAGAAAGGACGCGCCTTTTCGTTGTGTCATCCATCGCTGGATGCTTCTCTTCTCCCTGTGCCGTAATGAAAACAAGCTCTCCGTTCTTTACGGAAAAGCCCATGACCCGATGCGGCGATTCCTTCGCCTGCGCAGGCATGGAAAGCGGCGCTTCTGCCTCACGCCAGACGCTTCCTGCCGGAAAGTCCTCGAAAGCGGCATGGATGCCTTCGGCAATGCTCTTGCCTTCTTGCGCCTCAACCGTCAGTTCCAAGCCGAATTTGCCCCGGCGCTCTGCAAATTTTCCTAAGACGCGCTCCCTGTTTTCATGGAAAAAGCGATTGATGCCGCGAGCTTCCTCAAAATATTGGCCGTTGAAAAAATGATTTTCCTGCACATCTTTCCAGAGTCCCAAATCCTGCGTATAGCGTGTGCTCCCTTCGAGTGCTGTCGGCTTGCCGCCTTTCTTGCGGAATACGAGGATGTCCGATACGACAGATGCGCCTGCACCTGCAAACGTCGAAGCGGGCAAGCGAATGGCTGTGACGAGATCCGCCTTTTCGGCCAACATCTCGCGGACGCGCGGACTCTGCTTGTCCATCGTGCCGCTCGACGTGATGGCAGCCGCCATGCCGCCGGGGCGAACCTCGTCGAGCATCTTCAAAAGAAAGTAGTCGTGGATGCGCAAATTCTCGCCCATATATTTCTCGTCGGATGTGATAATAGTGTCGCCAAAGGGCACGTTGCCGATAGCGAGATCGAAAGAACCGTCGGCAAATCGTGTCGATTCAAAGCCCTGGCACGAGATTTCCGCCTCCGGATGCGCCTTGGCGGCGATGCGAGCAGAAAGTTCGTCCAGCTCGATACCGAAAATATTGCTTTGTTCGCGCATTGCAGCGGGCATGACGGAAAAGAATCTTCCTGCGCCGCAGGACGGCTCCAAAATGTTGCCGCCTTGAAAGCCCAGACGCTCAAGCCCCGCATAAATAGCTTCGGCCACTTCCGGCGGCGTATAGTAAGCATCGAGTACGGTTGCACGCGCAGAAGTGTACTCCGCGTGCGTCAGATGCTTCTGCAACGCGTCATACTCCTTCTGCCATGCCTGATTGAGCGGATCGAATGCTTCGGAGAGGCCTCCGAAGCCGCTGTAGCTTCGGAGGAGTTTCTGCTCCTCTGGGCTTGCGTCCGCTCCTGTCGCCTCCAGTCGCTTCAGGACGCGAATCGCGGCAAGATTTCGTGCAAAGACGGCACGCTTGCCGCGCGTCGACGACATGTCCGCTGCATAATCAATGGCACTGAGATCGACAGGCTCTCCTTCACCCTCTAGCGGCTCAACTCCGCCGTGAGAAGCTCCCTGAGCATCGCTTCGATCTCGTTGCTCGTCTGAATTTCCTCCAAGCGGGAGAGGCTTCTCCCAAGAATCTGCATCTCCTCCTCGTGACGGTACATCCTCTGGTAGCGTTTCTCCGTCTCCTCCTCGATGCGCTTGAGGTACATCGCTGCTTCGCCGCTCTCCACGAGGTTCAGCCACTCCTCCGGGCTGTACCACTGGAGGAATCCGCGACGAATCTGTGCCCATCTGCCCTCCACCTGCGGACTCTCCCTCGTTTGCAGGGCTTTCTCCACGAGCGCTTCGTGTTTCTTCTCCGCTTCCTCCGATTGTCTGTCGATCTCCTCCTGCAGTTTCTCCCACTGCAGCGTTTCCGCTTCCGTCAGCTCGCCCGTCCCCATCCAGTAGGCTTCCTTCATCGCCACGACTTTCTCCATCGCCTGCGGGAACATCTTCTCTTCCTCCTCCGTCAGCGATTTCTTCCCTTGCCAAAGCTCTTTCATCAGGATGTTCCATTCGACTTCTGTCAGCATCGCGCATTTCCTCCCTCTGCCGTTCGCGCACCGCCTTGGCGATCGGATCGAGCACCGAAGCGGCCGTGCGGTTGATATTTTCCAACAGTTCTTCTGCATTCACATCGTCATATTCGGCGAGAAGAAGGGGAAGTCCCACCTCTGCTTCTGCGTCTATACCAAGGCGCGAAAGCGCGATGTAGGCGCTTCCCAAGGCGATGAGTTCGGAATCGCCCTCTTTCTCTTCGCTGCGGCAAGCAGCGACGATGCAATCTGCCGTGCTTCTCCGTCCGTCCTCGGATGCAAGAAGCGCACGCACAGCTGCACCGTCCTTCGCCTCATCATAATGCCAGACGAGCGACTGAAGCTCCGGTCGCGCTGCATTCTCCGTATCGGCAAGATCGTAAAGATACAGAGTGCTCTTCCCGTCGTCCGCGAGCACCGGCACGCCTGCTGCGCCGTCCTTCACTTCGCTCTTCAGACGCGTCCACAAGCGTTCTTCTGCATAAGACTTGCCCTCGACCGGCGCATGAAAAAAGATGCCGATCTGCCGCGCCAGCGGCTGCTTGTAATGCGGCGCCATCGCACCGAGAAAATCCACGAGGCGCGTCTTATTGAAGCGCAATTCCCGAAGAAATCGCTCGCGCTCCTCGATGAGCGTATTTGCTGTAACCATGGCTCTGCCTCCTTCTCTTCAAGGATAAAGGCTTGCAGAATTGAAAAACTGCACATTTTTACAGCAAAAAAAGACAGCCTTCAGGCTGCCCCTTTTGTTATCTTCCTTGACTGCGCTCAGACGTGTACTGCTTTTCTTTCCATGCTTCCCCTGTCCACTCGCGCGAGCGCATTTCCTTTCGGATGAACGGCTTGAGGAAGAGATTCACGCGATCGTAGAGAGATTGGAAATCCGGCTTGTTTTCAACGTTCGCCAGTTTTTCATAGGCGTGCCTCAGCTCGTCCTTGCGGCTGCAGAATTCCTCGAAAGTTCCGGGAGTTCGACCGTTGGCATGGGTAAGGCGATGGACATCCAAGAGATCGAAGCCCTTACAATGCGAGAGGATGTAGACATCCACAAGATCTTTTGCCCGTCGGAACACCTTCGGACTGGAAATGGCGCAGATCTTGTCCGCCAACATCTTGGGAAGCGTCGCCCCGCGAATGAAGAGTGGCTTGCCTTGGTAGGAAATTTGGTAGTTTTGATAAAAGGGATGGCGGCGCAACCCTAAATCCACCTTGAACACACGCTCTTTATTGGCATCCACAATTCGGAATCCTGCGGATTTTTCCTCCGCTATTTCACGAAAGAGAACGACCGACAAACTCGAATCAACTCGTTGAACGGCCTGTTCCAAGACTTTGCGCATTGTCTCTGCAGAGGTGTTCCCCAACAGCCAATCTCCATCAATATCATGTGTCTCACGATGAACCTCCGTCGGCGAGGATTCTTGAAGAGCCAAGGCCAGATTCATTGCGCCTTTGAAGATAATAGGCGCTTTGGCGATTGCAAGTTCTGCCATGACCTTCATCATAAGAGCTTCATTTTCATTCATGCTTCATGCCTCATCATAGTATTCCATTGCCCAAATCTTGTACTTCTCAAAACGCGGGAGAAGCTCTTCCTCAATCTGTAAGGAATCAAAAGACTCTCCATTGGAAAAGTATACGTCGGCCAAGCTTTCCTGTATGACCTGATTGTCGCCGTCGGCACGCAGAAGATCGTTGATCGTTTGATTGACGGTCGTACAGAGAAGTCCGTTGCGCATTTCATGTTCCACTGTATCAAAAGAAGGTACGATATGCTCTCTTGTTCCATCTATGTGCAAGGGCGACTGCACATAGATATGGGCAGCTTCATGAAAGCTGCTCCCATTGGAAAGCCCCAGATAATCCGCAGCCGTATCGTAGGCGAGGATGCAGGGCGCATCCTTTAAGAGATCGCGCAGATAGTCGTTGTAGGTGTATATGCTGCTCATCGGACTGTTCCTTTCTGCTCCCGCCATTTGTGTCA
>ERZ773063.124-NODE-124-length-51580-cov-11.273285_pt1 | contig 51580 bp, 49 predicted proteins | sample MGYA00580625_ERZ773063 | MGnify/ENA primary metagenome ERZ773063 (study PRJEB29015, sample SAMEA2738022) | human oral metagenome | biome: human oral; feature: human-associated habitat; material: dental | place: China | collected 2042 ... | reverse complement strand
GAAGCGAATCTGCCGTAGGATCATAACCACAATAGAACTTTTCACCGCCCTTTTCATACAAATCAAAAAAGTTTTCGTTGGTCATTTGGTAAAGTAAGCCACGAGCTTCAAGTTCTTGTCTAAGATTCATTTCTTGAATAGAAAAAATAAAACTGACTCTAGTGTAGTATTTGTGCTTTAATTTTCAAGAGATAAAATGAGTTATAGAAGTCAGAGTTGGACAAGCTTATGTTTAATTTCTTGGTGAATTTCTTGTGCAGGACGTTCTCAATCTCCATAAAGTAGCCAGAAATTTTTGCTCTCTAAAAGCTAATACACTATTGTTCGTCCCATGAGCTAACACTCTCGTGAATCTAAATATAAGGAAAATGAAGTCTTCCCCGAGTTTAACCTACCACTAGTCTAAATAGCGTAAAAAATCTGATTTTTTGACTTTTGGTTTGGTTTTGCGTATACTTGAAGGGATTTAATTTACATAACGATCCTTATGGGAGAAAGGCTTGAAGAGAAGAGCAATCAGGACTCAATCCAGAAAATCGCTAAAGATGACCAGCTTGATCATAAACACCCACAAGTGAAGGAAAAGATTGCTGAGGATTTTTCTGGTTCTCAAAAAGAAGGTTTAGAAAAGCCATCTCTTAGCTCACTTGATAGCAAGCTGGCTGAAATTTTTCCCTGAAATGAGGTAATTATATCTAAAGTGAAAGAGATTCTCATCAAACTAAAAGAATTTTCTCAGGATTTTCTCTCTGATCTTCTTACCGTAAAGAGTGGAAAGGCTCTCGGGAAAGAAAGATTCTGGTCAGGCAAGCGAGAAGAACTTTGAAAACAAATATATATTGCGATCAATAAACTGAATACCGCTCGTAATGAAGGGGAATCTATGCAGGGGGAACAGCTTTTGGCAAAGGTGTCTGACCAGTGGATCTCACTTCAGCTTGAGCAACTCAGAGGGGAAAGCGATCAAGCGAGGATTCAATGAAAACTGCATCAACTTCTTGATCTTTATCAAAAAGGCAACCCACAACGCTCTAGAGAAGAGTTTAGTGAACAATACCGTCTCCTCGAGAAAAATGTCTGAGTACTAACTGCTGAATGATTTTTGGATTGGTACTTAGAAAAGCTCACTGCACCTTGAGAAAAAGATAAAAACCTCTATTCAGACTCCTTAGATGCACTATACTCCACGTGGAAAGATGGGGAAGTTATTCGTATTGGATTGGATAAAAACGGTCAGGTGAAGAGTTTTGAGGAGTGGGAAAAAATGCTCAAATGGTCTGAATCCAACAACGAAGAACTCAAGAAAAATGCTGAATCCATAAAGCGTGCAGTCCTTGAGAAAGGTGAACTTTCTGGAGAAGCACTTAAACAAGAGTTTGCAAAAATTGATGCTGCGTGGCAAAAGGAAGCAAAAAACACCTATGGAATGCTTAATCGTAGCGAAGTGATAAGATCAGCTTTTGTCTGATTAGAAAATCCTAAGGATTATACTACAAAAGACCTCATTAAAAAAATTCAAGCGATTGGACAGGTATGTTATCCTCGCTCTAATATCCAGGTCAATGGAGTATGGTCAGCAGAAACTCAAGCTATTGTCATGGATCTAAAAATTCACCCTCTCCTCAAAGATGCTGAAGAGTGGCTTGATGCGGTTCTTAGGGCGAATAGAGACTATGCAGCTACTGCAAAAAGAGCTTCTGAACGCCTTGCAAAAGCTTATGAAAAAGGCAAATATGAAGGAGGAGAAGCTCAAGTTATGGAAAGGTTTTCTAAGGGTATGATGCGTCCTGAAGCGAACACCTCCCCAGAAAAGCCATCTCCAGAAAAAGTTAAATTAGAGAGTGCGCAAGATATTGGTATACAACGTAATGCTTCCTTACAGCAAGCCCTCGCGTCTATTAGTGATGAAGATGTTGAATCTACGATTCCGAGAGAAACCTATCTCCAAGAGATAGCGGCGTTTATTCAAAGAGATAATAGCCTTTCTGTTGAAGATAAAATCCGCCTTCCAGAACTTATTTTGGAGGGAAGTTGATCAGGAGAGGTTTATAAATGACTAAAAATGAAATGGGATGCAAGTCTCGCAAAAAAAAACTTCCTCGCATCACAGAAAGAAATCCTTCAGCAAAAAATCTTAAAAACTATGCGTCAAAAAGCGAAAGAGTCAAGAGATCATTTCTTTACTCATGTTGGGCTTCCTCTTAAGTACGATTCCCAGCTTAGTAAGGCTTATGAAACAAGATATAAAAAAACTCCAGGGACCTATTCAGTTTTTACAGATGCCAATAATCCTAATGATCAGTACGTCTTCAATCATCGCTCTTGATGCTTAAGTATGAAGAATACTACGAAATTTAACCAACAACAAAAAGAGATTAACTTTAATGCGACGAAATTTAAGGCGATTCTCCGCTTTCCGACACCAGCAGAACAGGTTCAAAATGCACTGAATATTAGCTCCTACCTTCCAAGCTTAAGACCTTGAACTGAAAGAGATTTGGATACTTTACTTAATGATGAGCTTAGCAGAAAAATCTCTCACACGGCAGGTGATATCGAGACCTCAATTATTCATAAAAATATTGAATCTAATAGGCTTAACTCCTCTATTCTCAGGCACGCACAGCGCCTTCTTAATCTCGAGTCTTCACAATGAAAACTCTCTGAACAATCCCATAAAGCACAGTATGAAATGCTTGTCCCACTCCTCAATACGCTTCCTCAATGTTCAATAGATGAACTAAGGACTGTTGATCGCTTTTTTTCGGAGCTAGAGGCGATGCTCAATGACAATTCAGCACAGAAACAGGGAACTCATGAAAAAAATGAATGAAATCAGATTTTTTCCCTCCTTTCTAAGCCTTGGATGAAAAAAAGCTTTAAAGAACAAGGACCTCGCAAATCAAAAACGGATTTTTGAATAGGGCTTCTCTTCCAATCTTTGGAAAAACCTCTCCCGGGAGCTACTGATGATCTAGAACATAGGATTTTGGATGTAAGGAAGATGAAGCTCCTGAGTTCCAACAACCTCTCCCATCTTCGTGCGGAACAGGCTAGCCAACAGCCTGATGGACAACGATATTCCAAGCTTACCAAAACGATTGCCAATAATTATATTAAGACCGCTGAAACCGAACAGCAACACGTAGAGCAACAGCAACTTGAAACCTTGGAAAAAATCATTTCTAACGGCTAAAATCAGACTTTTTATCTTGTAAACACTTATCCACGAATGGAAATCTTTAGTGCAAAAATTATTCCTTTAAATGTTGCGAATGGAGACGGGATTATCGCAATCCTCAACGCAGAACAGGCCTCTCAATATGGGATTACGCAGCATGATAAAATTTCACTTATTAGAAAAGGTGAAGAATATGTCGTAGATGTTGCTCTTTCTAGTGAATATGTAGAACCTTGAACCATCGGTGCGACGACGGAACTCCTTGAAAACTATCCTATTATGCCTTGAGATAATGTTCTCGTTTCTTTTATGAGGAATAATCCGCTTTCTTTGCAGGCAATCAGGAAAAAGCTGCTCGGAGAGAAAATCACGACCGAAGAAATCGATGCGATCGTGGAAGATATTCAGAATAATAAACTTTCTGATCTGATTTTGGCATATTATACAGCAACGAGCTTTTTTTATAAAACAGATCCTGAAGAACTGGCGTATACGACGAAAGCGACTGCCTATACAGGAGATATGTACCGTTTTCCATGAATCGTAGCGAGCAAATACTGTATTGGAGGGGTTTCTGGAAACGAAACGACAATGATTTTGGTGCCGCTCCTTGCTTCGCTCGGGATCGTAATGCCAAAGACCTTTTCTAAGTCGATTACTTCTCCGGCTGCGACCTGAGAATGTGTAGAAGTTTTGATGAGAAGTGAATTGAAAAAATCTGAAATCATCAGGCTCGTAGAGAAATACGGATGCTGCCTCGCTTGGAACGGGAATTTGAACCTCGCACCGGCGAATGATAGAATTATCAAGGTCTCTGCTCCACTGGGGATGGAACCGTATGCCAGGATGATTTCCAGTATCATGGCTAAGAATTACGCTATGGGAATTAACCACTGCCTGATTGATATTCCTGTTGGACCGACCGCTAAAGTAAACAAACAGGAAGATGCCGAAAGGATCGCTCAACATTTTAAAAATATCGGAACTTCACTTGGAATTAAAACCGAAGTTGCGATAACCAAAGCTGAACAGCCGATTGGAAACGGGATTGGTGCGGTTTTGCAGGTAAGAGAAGTGTTGAGAGTGCTTCAGCAACACGAGTTAAGAGCTTCTGATCTGGAAGAGAAAGCATTGGATTTGGCGGCACAGCTCCTCGTGCTTTGCGGAAAGAATGAAAAGCATGAAGAAGCGTATAGGCTTGCAAAGGAGACACTCCAGAACTGAGATGCACGAAAAAAGATGCAGGAAATTATTTCTGCACAAGAAGGGAATCCTGACGTAGATTCAGAAGGATTGGTCTTGGGAAGTCAGACTTTTGATATTGTGAGTGAACGCGATGGAAAAGTAGAAGCGATTGATATGAAATATCTCAATATGCTAGCAAAGACGCTCGGTGCTCCGTGAGATGCAAGTGCTGGAATTTTCTTGCATAAGAAGCTTCACGATACGGTGAATAAAGGAGAGAAACTCTTTTCATTTTATGCGAGCTCGGAAAATAAACTCCAAATGGCGAAGGAGCTAGCAGCAGACCAAGCAGCATATACGATCGTTTAAGCTTTGAAAATTACTATTTTTGATGGAAGCACTTTGGAAGAAGTGCTTTTTTTGTCTTTATCTTTGGAGGGAATTCTGTATACTGCGAGCTCGCTTTACATTGAAGAAAAGTTTTCTGATGCACATGATCTGATTTTTGTTTTTTTCTTTTGTGGCATTTGGCGGGCTGGCAAGTCTGACGGTTTTGAGGATTTCGAGTCGGTGGGGACGAAGAATTGGTCGAATCCAACGAGGAGTAATCGTGCTGCTCGCCCTTATGGTTCCTTTGGCAATGTGGATAGCAAGAGCCTTTCAGGGCATCGTGGCTGAAATGCTTGCAAAGGCTGGGCTCTTTTTGCTCGGTTTTTTGACGGTTTCGCTCAATGTGATTCTGATTTTTGAACTTTTAAATTTTGTGAGTAAAACGATTTTTCATACCGATATGAGAGGCATTGTATGAGGAAGTCTGCTCATTATTGCATTGATTGGGACTACCGGGTTTGCGATGCGGAGTGCAAGAGCGATCAAAGTCAAAACCGTCGAGATTCCGGTCACGAACCTGACGAAAGAAAGCATCATCCTCTATCTCTCGGATATTCATATCTCTCATACTAGTGATTTGCCGTTTTTGAAGAAAATTATTGCGCAACTGAACGCTTTGGAGGGAGAGTTTGTGGTGATTAATGGAGATTTTATTGATGGGAAAGGTTTCTCGGAAGCAGATCTTCAGCTCTTGAATAGTATCAACAAAGACGTCTATCTCACGCTTGGAAATCACGAAGCCTACGCAGGAAACGCATATGTAAAACAACTTTTGAAAAATACAAAAATCAGACTCTTGGAGGACGAAGTGCTTCATACCCACGGATGGGAACTGATTGGACTTGCTGATATGGCAGGGTTTGATACTGAGGAGAACCATGAGCTCCTTGATCAAAAACTCGCTACCCTCCTCACTAACACGACAACACTCCCTAAACTCTTAATTCTTCACGAGCCGATTGGACCGCAAGTAGCAGAACAGCATGGGATCAATCTTCAACTGGCAGGGCACACTCATTATGGTCAGATTTTTCCTTTTACTCTCGCTGTAAAGATTGCGTTTCCTTATATTAAGGGGCTTTACCGTTTTGATACGAATGCGTTGTTTGTCAGTTCTGGGATCTGAACGTGGGGTCCTACCATGAGACTTGGAAGTCGTTCAGAATTAGTAGTTTTAAAACTGATCCCAAAGGGCTAGTTGTCCTCCATCAATGATAAAAGATCAAAAATCAGAAGTAGACCACGCTTGTAGGGCTACCATCCCTATTTTCAAGACTGAGAGGAATGATCGTGTGGCTACAAGTGATAAAAATCGCTTATTTTAGCCAAATCCTTGGTAAAGAGTTGTCTCTTGCAAGCGTATAAAGGCAAATCCGAGGGGTCGGAAGCATAAGATGGGACTTCCCCTTCTTTTCTACGGATTATATCCCTGACAGGCGTCTCCTGAGCCGGAGACAAAGCGTTCCTCATCAAAATTTGGGGGTAAAGGAGCCTCTGGGAAAAATTCCTGCACGAAAAAGAGCGTTTGCTGTGCGATGAAGGTGCTAAACTGTTTCACTATTAGTCCTGATTCTCCGAAACAGACCGCCTCACCACTAATTCTTTTCGTATCCTCGCGGAGAACCAAACATTCACAGTTTTCAAGTGTCCCGATGAAAGGATTCAGTTTTTTATTCTGTTGCAATAACTGACGAGCCTGGGAAATCTCGAGATTCGCCAGAGCCTGTAAATAGGCAAGAATTTCTGCAGGAGAGGAGACATGCCCCTGATAAAAGGTAATCCGTTCCTCATCGCTTGAGTTAGCGTCTACTTCATAAGGAGGAAACCCTGAATGACGGATCCCGCGAAGCTTGATTACCGAAAGGTCAAAAGCAAGACGCTCTAGCGGATAGGTAAAAATGTTTTTTCCTGTAGTTATTTGTGGCAGAGGCTCTTGGTTTTCAATGCGAGGGAAAGGAGCTATCGGATGACGTGTTATGATAAAGTTTTCAGTAAGTCCATGGTTATTCATCGGGAGATGGATCAGTTCCCCCGAGAAGCGAGGGTTAAAGATGTCCTCAAAACGATATTCCTCAGTAAAGTCGTTTTCTCTGGGGAAAAAAAGAAATCAGATTCCGATCAGGAGTCCAGTGAGGAGGAAGATATAATGTTTTTTCATGGTGAAAAATGACTTGGGTAAAGAAAATAAGCTCCTGCATAAATAACGCAGGAGATTGAAATTTTGTAATGTTTTAAAAAGTGATTGCAACTATAATTGTCACTAAAAGCTGTCTGCAAGAATGAAGCCTCTGTGTGGAATTTTCAAAAATCGTCATTTTTGGAGAAGCTACAAGCGTTGCTCATGGGAAAACGTTATTTTACTCCAAACTACAGAGTGTGGTTTCTCTTAGAACGTCATTTTAGTCGGAACTACAAGGATGGGAGGGAGTCAGACTTCCTCTTTATTTCTTTTCTTCTTGAAAAACTAGCGAGAATAACTAAAGTGGGAAGGAACTTATTTTTTACTTAATAAATACAACAGTCAATGAAACTGGATGGAAAAAGTATTCAGGCAGCAATTATGCATCTTGTGGAAGAATATAGATTAGATCCCTATCAAGTGATGGAAATTATTAGAGCAGGGATCAAATCAGGATTTAAAAAGGATTTTCCAGAATTTAGGAAAGCAGAAATCGTCGTTAATGTCGAAAACGATGGGACAATCAGTATTTATAAGGCTTTGACTGTTGTAGAAGAGATTGAGGAAGAAGACACCCAGATTCTTTTGGCTGATGCGAGGAAAGAAAGGAAAGATATTGAGCTCGGAGAACAGTTGCTAATCAATATTACTCCTCAGAGCATGGAACTTTCAAGGATTGCCGCACAAGCTGCTGCACAGACGATCAAACAGGGGATCAAAAATATTGAAAGAGAAAGGTTTTATGACAAGTTTCAGGATAAAGAAGGGCAGCTCTTGAAAGCGAAGGTGATCAAAGTGCATACAGATAGTGTGATCTTGGATATCGAAGGAACAACGGTGGTGCTCCCTCCAGAGAGTCAGATTCCTAATAGACCTTATGAAGTAGGAGAGGAAATTTTTGTTTTCCTCAAGAAAATTAGTAAAGAAGCCTGAAGCATTACCCTCGAAATCACGCAATCTAGTCCGGATTATGTAGAAGCAATCCTCAAAAAAATTGTTCCTGAGTTTGAAGAAGGAATAGTAACGATAGAAAAGATTGGAAGAGTCGCTGGAAAGAGGACCAAAATCTTGGTAGCCAGCACAGATGAGAGCATTGATCCAGTGGGAGTATTTGTCGGACATAAAGGAGACAGAATCAATACGGTACTTTCATTGCTTGATGGAGAAAAGGTTGATTTCGTAGAAGATATTGATGATCCAAAGGAATTGATCACAAGGCTTCTCAAACCTGCACAAGTAGAGAGTCTTGAGTTTAAGGACAACGGGAAAGTGACTGCGAGAGTAGAAGAATCACAGAAATCACTCGCTATCGGTAAAGGTGCCTGCAATATCAAGCTTGCTTCTCAGCTTAGCGGATATCAAATTGAAGTTATTTAAGAAAAAAGGAGGAAATCTGATTGTTGAGTATCGGGTTTTGTAGCATTTGGAGGAATTTTCTTCGAACAAGATTACTAGCGAGGGAATGTATAAAGCTTTACTCGCTAAGGGAAAGATGACCGCTTGATACTTTCAGACTTTTTCTTCTGGCTTAGAAACTAGCAGTGCTTTTGACCTCAATATTTGGTGCTTTTTTTATTGAGAAACGCTTTATCTCTCTATCCCTATTATTTACGCTATGCTCAACGTTCATTCTATAGAAACTTTTGCGACGCAAGATGGTCCTGGGATCAGATTGGTGGTTTTTTTGCAAGGGTGTATGTTTAGATGCCAGTATTGTCATAATCCGGACACGATTCCGCTTGAAAACGAGAATGCAAAGCATCGAACCGCAGATGATATTCTCCTCCAAGCAGTGAAGCAAAGAGAATACTTTGGAGAGAAGGGCGGGATCACCTTTTCTGGAGGGGAACCACTTACCCAAGCAGCAGCCTTACTGCCTGTAGTCCAAAAATTGAAGGCTGAAGGGTTCCACATTTGTATTGATACGAATGGATTTTGGCAGACTCCAGAGGCAAGAGAGGTTTTGAGCTTGGCGGATCTGATTTTGCCTGATTTGAAGCACATCAATCCAGAAAAACATCTCAGACTCGTAGGACAGAGCAACGAAAATACATTGAAGACACTGGATTATCTCGACGAGATCAAGAAACCTTACTGGCTCAGGTATGTCCTCGTTCCTGGCTATACTGATGACGAAGAGGATCTTCATACACTAGGGAAGTACTTGCAGACCAGAACTGCTATGGAAAGGATTGAGATTCTGCCTTATCATAATCTGGGAAAATCCAAGTGGGACAAGCTTGGATGGAAATATCCTTTGGAAGGTGTACATGCAGCAACAAGCCAGAATCTCGATACTGCGAAAAGGATCCTGAGTCAGTATTCAGAGAAAGTGTTTGTGAGAGGTTAAAGCTCTGGAGAGTGATTTTTTACTTTGTTTTTCGATTCCAACGATGAAAATACAAGCCCTTGAAATCAGCGAACGTAGCTACCAAGAATTTACGAAGCTCAAAAAAATTATTGAAGCAATGGCAGGAGAAACCGTTTCTGATGATCAGGTTTTTGACTTTATGGTAAGGAGTTTATTGCAATCTATGGAGCTACCTGACGAGGAGGGACATACACATGGTGGTTGTTGCTGCTGTGGAGGGCATGATTAGCCATGGTTTATAAACACTGATTTTTATCTCCTTTTTGTGATGAAAGCACAAATCCTTACACTGAGGACCTGTAAAGAAGGTTTTCAGGACCTCTTGGAGCATGGATGCCAGTATAAATACAGAGAAGCAAAGCCTTTTTGGAGAGCAAGGCTTTTTTCTAATGGGCAGGCAAAGCATTTTGACGAGGTGCATATCAAGAATGGCTATCAACCGGATTCTCCGGTTGCAATTTATGAATTTTCTGGGATTGAAGGACCTGAAGTAGTAGAAGGGGTGCCTTGCTTCAAGATTGTTTTGTGAAAATTGAAAGCAATCTATCATTCGCCTTCTTAGTAAAGATAGCTTATCAAACTTTTTTTTGACAACAACGAAAGAATAACTTTCACTTGATTTTTTTGTATATAAAAGTATGGTTGGATTGATACTTACTTCTTTTTACTTGGGTATCATGATTTAGACTCCTTTTCTTTGTTGATGATTGCACGTATCAAAACTTTTAATACGCTCGGGCTTCTGGGGCAGGAAATTACTGTAGAAGCTGATAGCAGCAAAGCACTCCCCACAATCGAAATCATTGGGCTTCCTGATCTGATGATCAAAGAAGCAAAAGAAAGAATAAGAGCCTGTTTTAGGAATGTGGGAATCGATCTTCCCAAGAGAAAATTTATTCTCAACCTCTCTCCCAGCGATCTCAAAAAAGTAGGAACCGCCTTTGATCTCCCTATGGCAGTTGCCTTACTCTGCCTCATTATGGAAGGTAACGTTGCGCACTATGATAGAATCCAGGAGTTTCTTTTCTTCTGAGAGCTAGGGCTGGACGGGAGTGTAAAAAGAGTAAATGGACTCCTTCCTAGCGTCATTTCTGCCAAAAAGAAAGGCTATCAAGTTTTTTTCGTGCCGGCAGAGAATAGCTATGAGCTAGAATATATTTCGGACATTACCATTATACCACTCAGCCACTTTCAGCAGATCGTTGACTTTCTCCTAAAGGGGACGGGACTTCCCCACCTTCGTAATGCAAAAAATCTCGACGAGCTCAGCTCGCAACAGCAAAGTTTGGAATCTGATTTTGCCTATATTAAGGGACAGCTCGTTGCAAAAAGAGCGCTCAGTATCGCAGCAGCAGGACTGCACAATCTGCTCATGGTGGGTGCTCCTGGTAGTGGGAAGACGCTTTTGAGTAAGGCACTGCCGACGATTCTTCCACCCTTGGATACTTCCGAAATTCTCGAAGTGAGTCAGATTTATTCTGTTGTAGGGAAGCTTAACAAAGACCTTCCTCTTGTGATCCAGAGACCTTTTAGACAGGTGCATCATACTGCTTCCAAGGTTTCTATTATTTGAGGCGGGAGCAATTTAACGCCTGGAGAGGTTTCTCTCGCGCACAAAGGGATTCTCTTTTTTGATGAGCTCCCGGAGTTTCCAAGAGAGGTGCTCGAAGTGCTTAGGCAACCATTAGAAGATGGGATCATTAATATCTCAAGAGTCAATGGAACCGTGCAGTATCCAGCAAATGTCATGTTTATCGCAGCGATGAACCCTTGTAAATGTGGCTACTACAAAGATCGCGAGAAGACTTGTTCCTGTAGCCTCAATGACATCAAAAGATATCAAAGCAAAATCTCTGGTCCCTTACTAGATAGGATCGATATGATCCTAGAAATCCCGAGGGAGAAGGTCGACTCCTTGCTCACACAGGGGCAGCATCAATCTTCAGCCGAACTCCGCAAACAAGTTATCAAAGCTCGAGAAATCCAGAACGAGCGTTTCAAAGGAAGCTGAATTCAGACTAATGCCATGATGACAGCAAAAGATCTTGATCATTTTATTCAGCTTGATAGCGAGAGTAAAGATTTTCTCAGGCAAGCGGCTGAAAAGCTTACGCTTTCTGGGAGAGTGATTCATAGATTACTGAAATTGGGGAGAACCATCGCGGATATGGAAGGAAATCCTGATCTCAAAGTCGGACATCTCATGGAAGCACTTCATTATAGGAGTAAAACGATGTTCGTTGAAGCGGCATAAAGTCTGCCTTAAAAATTCCTTGTATTAGCGCTTAAATTGCTTATGCTTGAGGTCGTTTTTTAGTTTGTGATCAAGATTATGGAAACTATTGTCATTTGTGCCAGTCATGAAAATTTTGTCCCAGAAAGGAAGACTCCGGAGGCGATGTGCTGGGATATTAAAGCAGCAGAAAGCCTGAGTATTGCTCCTGGGGAAGTCAAACTCGTCAAAAGTGGTCTAAAAACCTTTATCCCTACCGGACGATGCTGTAAAATTTATGCGAGGTCCTCGCTCCCGATCAAGCAGGGACTCCAACTTGCTAATAGTGTGGGGCTTGTGGATTCTGACTACAGAGGCGAATATTTGATGCAGCTCTATAATTTCACAAACCAGCCTGTAGAAATTGAGCAGGGAGCCAGACTTTGTCAGATCGAATTTTGTCCGCATTATCGAGGCACTCAACAATTTGGGACCTCTGAGATCCCAGCGCTTCAGATTAAGATCGATCCTGAACTGTTTACGAACTTTGAAGAGACTTATCCTTCAGTAAGAGGAGCCGGGGGGTTCTGATCCACGGGAAGTAAATAACCCTCCTCCGTTGACAAATCTCTGAAAACTATCTGATTTTTTTTCTTTTTAAAAAACAGAGGAAGAGCCACTCCTCTGCTCGATTCTTTTCTTTTTTGGTGATAATAACATAGCTTTTAGTAGTTGTTCCTTTATTTTTTGTCGTGAAACCCATGAAAAATCTGATCAAAACCTCTGAACAAATCCAAAACATCACAGATTCCTGTGCATACCTTACTGAACTCCTCCATTACCTCAAAGACCATACGAAAGCGGGAATGAGCCTCCTTGAAGTCGAGGAACTCTCCCAGCAATGGTTGGATACAAGGAATCTCAAAGGAGCATTTAAGGGATATGAGGGATTTCCAGCAAATCTTTGCCTCTCTGTAAATGATTGCGTTGTCCATGGGATTCCTGACGAAACGGTATTAAAAAATGGCGATCTCTTGAAGATTGATACGGGGATTCTGTATAAAAAGGGCGTCTCTGATGCTTGTATTTCTATGATTATCGGTGATGCAGGGCTTAATCCGCTCGGAGCAGAACTTATCAAGGTAACTAAAGAAGCGCTTGATCGCGGGATAGCGAGCATTCAGGTTGGCGGCTTCGCTTACGACTATTCCAAAGCGGTTTATAATCATGTTACGAATAATGGGTTTGAAATCATCAAAACACTGACAGGACATGGCGTGGGTAACGATGTTCACGAACTGCCTCATTTCTACAACTATCCGAACGCCAAGATGAAAAAAATTCAATGGATTCCGTGAATGGTGGTTGCTTTGGAACCGATCACTGCGATAAAGTCCGATGATGTAGTCTATCATGAGAGCGATCGAAATCTTTACTGTAGGAAAGGTGATTTGGGAGCGCAATGGGAATATACCGTGCTGATTACCGAGCATGGTCCTAAAATCCTCGCAGGAGTACTTGAGGACTGGTATTAATCCTAGGAAGAAACTCAGGATAAAATCACTATTGCTGGATAAAAAATGCTTTGGCGACATTTTTTCGTAAAAAAAAGAAATCAGATCTTCTTTTCGGTTTCATCACGTAAGAAATAATAAAAATTAGCTTTTCTGCCTATGCGTGAATCTGAGAAATCGTTGCTCTTATTATTTTTCCCAGATGGGAGTGAGCAACAGATCCACAGCAGTATTTGTGTACATTTTTTGTATATTTCTCAGGAGTAGGAGCTGGATCTCCTGCTTTTTTCAGATTTTTTCTGTTATTATCTTTGTGAGAATTTGCTTTTTTCGCCAGAATTGGCTATACTTGGAATAGCAATTTTTAATATCTAACAGAAGGAGAAATGGAAAGAATTTTCGTCTGCATTGCGTCGTATAGAGACAAACAGTTGCCGAAGACCGTGGCATCGTTATTGGAAAATGCTGAGCATCCTGAGTTGATTGATATTTGAATCTTGAACCAAGTAGATTTTGAGCAGGATCAGGCTTGTATGCTTGCTGCTCCTGAGGATTATCCTCAAGTGGAGGAACGCTGCATTGATCATACCTTATCAAGAGGATGTTGCTGGGCAAGAGCCTATGTTTACGAGCATCTTTTTAAAGATCAGAAGTTTGTTTTACAATTAGATAGCCATTGTAGGCTGCTAAAAAATTGGGACACTGAAGTCAAAGCAATGCGAAAAGGGCTTGAGGACTCTAAAGCCATTCTCTCACACTATGCTATGCCTTTTGGAGATGATGAGGTTTTGAAAGATGAATATTTTATCAGTTTTGAGTGCCCGCGATTCGATGAGGCTTATAAACTGCCAAGAATCCATCCTCATTCTTCTTGGGAGAGACCTGAGCAACCAAAGCAGATAGCGTTTGTGGGAGGTGGATTTATTTTTGGACTCGGAAAAGCCTTTAGAGAGGTTCCTTATGATCCCTTCCTCTACTTTAATGGAGAAGAGCAGACCTATGCCGCACGTTTATGGACGCATGGCTACAACATCTATGCTCCTCAAAAATCTATTGCTCGGCACTACTACGCAGACAATCCAGATCTCAAAAGAGTGAGACATCGAGAAGATAATAAGCGTTCAGATAATTTAACGGCGTTATCTATTGCTCGTCATAAGCATCTTTTGGGAATAGAAAACAGTGACAATGATGCTGTGATTAGATTCCTCAATCGTTATTGATTGGGAAAAGAGAGAAGTCTGAAAGATTACGAAAAGTTTAGCTGAGTTTGCTTTAAAGAGCAAACCATTGAGGAATTTGCAAAGAAAGGACAAGTCAATGAAGCATATGCCAGTGCTGTTGCATAAAAAAAAACTCTCTAGGAAATCTTTGATGAAAGAGCGCTATCAACGCTCTTTTTTTGGTTGTAAGGATTAGATCAAGATATTTTTTGTGGTAAAAAGTGATGGAATTTTATTCAGACTTTCATATAGTGGGGAAGGTAGTTTTTTTTGAAAGATGGCGTTTTGTCAAGAAATGTAAAAAAGGAAAGAAAAGTGAGTAAGCTACACAAAAATGAAGCTCTTACGAAATTTGAGTCAACAGGAAACCGAAAAAATTTTATTCTACGAAAGGTACTATGAAAATTATTTCTCGAAATGTTAATGGGATTAGAGCTGTACTTCAAAAAGGCTTTCTTGATTTTGTAAAGCAAGAGAATCCTGATGTACTTTGTCTGCAGGAAGTGAAAGCATTTGAACATCAGTTACCAACAGCAATCAGATTTGCAATGCAGGACTATGACTATATTTGGCATCGTAGCGAAAGACCCGGCTATGCGGGGACAGCAATCTTTTATAAGAAGTCACTTCCAATCTTAGCAAAGCATAGTGCTTTTGAAAAACCTGGATGTTTTAATGATGATGGGAGAGTGACTGCGGTTGAATGGTCAGATTTTTTACTGTTGAATATTTACTTTCCTAATGGCGGTGATCGTGCTGATGGGACCGAAATGCTGAGTTATAAGCTGGATTTTTACAAGCAATATCAGGAGTTTGTGCAGCAGAAGGTAAAAGAGGGGAAGAAAGTCATCACCACTGGAGATTTCAATATCTGCCATCGTCCAATTGATATTGCAAGACCGAAGGAAAATGAAAACTCGATCTGATTTCTTCCTATTGAAAGAGCTGAAATGGATGCAATGGAAGCAAGCTGATTGATCGACGTTTTTAGGCTGCAGAATCCAGAACTAGGAGAGAAATATACGTGGCGGAGCTATAGAGCAGGAGCGAGACCAAGAAATGTAGGTTGGAGACTTGATTATTTCCGAGTCTCTGAGAATATGAGAGCTCAACTTGGGACTATGATGCATTATGATCAGGTAATGGGTTCTGATCACTGCCCTATTGTGCTCTTCATCCAATATGAATAAAACAAACTATACAAAAAACGGAAATCTGGATTCAGACTCCGTTTTTTTGAAATATACCAGACTATAATCCTCTGACTTGAGGACTCGAGCCGAAGAGCTGGATATCAGACCGTTTAATATCTCCTATCGCTTTTTTCTCGGGATTGAGACAAAGACGAGGAGACGATCCTGGCTCAGAACCAGCTACTGAAGTTTTTCCGAATTGCTTCTTCAATCGCTCATATTCTTCCTTCCTGATATGGGGATCAACAAAGAAGAAGTAAATAGTTCCTGGCACCCTTCCCGTGACATGTGCCATCAGACACAAGAAAAGTGCAGCTTTGGCAATTTCACTGGGAACTGCATCAATCACATCATTATCATCACCTTCACGCCTCACGACTAGGTTAAGAGTGCCATTACTCACTGTAAAATGGTAACTAGCACCTGTTGACTCTGGATCGTTGAAGATCATAGAACAGTCCTTAGGCTTATTGATGATCAAATCAATTACCTTTCGAAGCGTTTTTTGAGACATTTGAGCTTCACTTTCGTCTGGGTTTTGCGCCGAATCAGAAGTGAGTGCTTTCTCTATCATGGAGAGCACCGCTTTACAAACGGCTTCAAAATCCACCTTTGGAGAGCTAAGCAAAGGAAAGTTGGAGATTTCCCTATTCTCTTGCTGGTTTAGTTTAATTTGCAACTTGTAGACTCCCAAAGATATACACTCAGGATTTTTTCCTGGTTTCCCATCATCTACGATAGAACGCAGGAATGCTAAATACTCTTCTAGATATTCGTTCATTTTTTTGGAATTTAGTTTATTTTTTTGTAGATAGAATAGGCTATAGGATAGGGATTTTGCTTATCTCGTTCCATCACGTCATCGAAGATTACATGGAAATTCTCTCCAATGAAATCAAGCCCTCATCTAAATATACAGAATCGGTACTACATTCAACCAGACCACAAATCCGGCTTATACATACTTTCGATACTAGGGGCATGAAAGCTCGATAAACCTCCATTCCTCCTACAACTACAATATCTTGCGATATTTTCTCAGCATGGGAGATTACCTCCTCAACACTTTCTGCTACAGGGACTGATTGTGGCAAGTGTGTTCTTTTGCCAAGGCTAAGGACAAGGCTTTTGCAATTCTTGAGCAATTTTCGGTGGGTCAATAATCTCAATACCTGCTCATCTGCAACAACCAATTTCCCGTTAACAGTCTCTTTAAAACTCTCTTCATCATTTCTCATGGGCCACGGAGTCAGGTACCCCTTTCCCATTCCTGCGATTACTCCATTTTTCGAAATGGAAACAATCATTATTATTTTTGTTTTCATTTTATGTTGTTTATTAGGGTTTTTTTCTTCTATTATATGGACTTTTTTATAATTATTTTCCAGCAAAAATCAAGGAGTTTCTTTTATTTGTCATCTCAGATATTCCTACTTCTCATCTCCTCAAATCCTCTCTCAAAGGAATGGAAAACAGTCAATTTCCCCTCTTTGATCACCCAGAGAAGCTCTGAAGTCGCCTCCAGAAAATCTCTATCATGCGAAACGATCAAGGAAACCCCATTAAAATCTGCAAGCATCGTTTTGATCGCCTCTTTGGAAGTCAAATCCAGATGATTGGTCGGCTCGTCCATCACTACAATATCCGGATGAGCAAGGAGCATTTTCGCTAGAGCGACCTTGGATCTCTCGCCTCCTGAAAGGGTTCAGATTTTTTGATCTGCTTTTTCTGGATCAATAAGCAAAGCCCCAAGAAATCCCATCGCTTCTTTAAACGAAACTCAAGGTCAAACGAGCTCTTCGGTAATCGTTGCTTGAAAGTCTAGGTCATCAGCCACTTGGGAATAAAATCAAATTCTGACTTTTTCATGGATTCGCACATCGCCATACAAAGGTTTGAGCTGACCAAGTAGTGTTTTGAGCAAAGTCGTCTTTCCCACTCCATTTTTTCCGATGATTCAGATTTTCATCGCTTTGGTAATTTCCAGTTCATGAGGCAGATTGACTAGCACACTTTGCCCATATCCGACAGAAAGTTCAGAAAGTCTGATCAAGGTCTCCGGAAGTCTCCACTTGACCTGAAGATTTGGAGTATGTGCTGAAATTTCCTCTTCTGGAGCCTCAATACGATCCATTTTATCCAGCATTTTGATCCTACTTTGTACCTGGGCGGCTTTGCTAGATTTGTAGCGGAATCTCTCAATGAATTTCTCCTGCTGAGTAAGGTATTTCTGCTGGGCAGTATAATTCTTGAGCTGGAGTTCAGCCCTTTTTTCTTTTTCTCTCAAGAAGTCTTCATAGCCACAATAGTAGAGATTCAGCTTTTTATTTTTGATTTCTATCGTTTTGGTGAATGCAGAAGCCAGAAATTTCCTATCGTGAGAAATGCAGATCAGCGCCTTGTTTCGCATCTGGCAGAACTGCTCAATAAACAGAATCCCCTCAATATCCAGATGATTGGTCGGCTCATCCAAAATCAGCAAATCCACATCTTGAAGCAGAAATTTTGCAATTTGCAACTTGGTTTGCTCGCCTCCAGAAAGTTTTTTGATCGGAAAATCCAGTTGCTCTCTAGTAAATCAGAAGTATTTCAAAATCTCTTTTTGCAAATCATACTTTTGATAAGCCTCATGCATCAGCATCCGTTCAATATGTTCGCTTTGCTCCTCAATCAAGGCAATTGTATCGCCATTTCATCAGTCTAAAAGCTGTTTTATCTCCTCAATCCTCTCTACTCTCCTGGTAATCTCTGGAAATGTCGTGAGCATTTCTTCCAAGACGGTTCTCTCCCTTGATTCCCAAAATAAATCCTGAGAAAGAAATCAGATTTTTGTGTCTTTTAGGAATTCAATCTCGCCATGATCTGCGAGTTCAGGATTGAGGAGAATCTTGAGGAAAGTGGACTTCCCAGCTCCGTTTTTTCCTACAAGAGCGATCTTGTCCTCAGGTTTGATCTTCAGTTCTGCATCTTCAAAGAGAATCGTAGAGCCGAGCTGCTTACTCAAGCCCTTGATCGTGATGAGGTAGTCGGCGTTTTTTTTGTTCGTATAGTTAAAAAGATGTCTTGGGATGCTAGAAAATGAAACTTGCTTTTCAAAGTCTTCTCCTGGGTTTTCGGTTTCTCGCTGGATTCAAAATTCTTTACTGAGGTATTTTTTCAGACTTTTTTCTTTGGTGGCTTCTTTGGTCTTCTCGTTGAATTGGGCGAGGTAATCATAGCAAAGTTCAGCGATTTCTTCATAAGAAAAATCTGGATGAAGCGATTGGACAGATTCAATAATTTCGGAAAGTTGCATCATCTGAGGATGAAAATAAACGGGTTTAAATGTATGGAAAGCTCTCCTCTTTTTCAAGTTCAGTATCAAAAATGTCACATCTTCAGATTTTTTCCGATTTCCTTTATAGAAGTTTTTTATTTTCTTTATGAATGAAGATGAACAAGTTACTCACGACGACACTTAGCCTCGGGGCAATCCTTTTATTAGCAGGATGTGGGACTCAGAATTCAGGTCCGACGATACAACTCGTAAATCCAGATAGTTGGAAAACTATGATTCCTGAAACTTGTCAAAGCTTTTTTGATGGATGTAACAACTGTACAAGAACTGCCGATGGAGAGGCTGCCTGCACGGAAATGTTCTGTGAAAGATATGAAATGCCAAAATGCCTTGATGATGAGCAAGGATGAGACCAACAAGTTGGTATGGCAAACCCTGCAAGTGAATATTGCATAGCTCAGGGAGGAGAAAGCAAAATCAAAAAGGATGAAAACTGAGGTGAATACTGAGTTTGCATGATTGATGGAAAGGAAGTTGATGAATGGGAGTACTATAGAGCTGAAATAGGAAAAGCAAGTGAGGAAAGTGCGAAAGCTTATATTGGACGCTCTGCAGAGGAAGTACAAAAAGAGTTTGCAGAAAAAAATCAAATCGTTCGTATCGCTTCACAGGATGGACAAGCCATGGCTTTAACTGCGGACTACAGACCCGACCGCCTAAATATTGCTGTGGAGAAGGGGGTAATTACTGATGCTTACTTTGGATAAGCGTATTAATAGTAAAAAAAAGCAGGGAAGTGCATCCCTGTTTTTTTGGTATGAAAGATATTGTAAGCTTGCTTGGATTACAATCAGTGAATGTTTCTTAGTCAAAAGACTAGCCACAAAAGGGAATCGAACCCTTAACCCCCGCTTTACGATAGCGGTGCTCTGCCAATTGAGCTATTGTGGCCGGATGGGAATGAGAGTAATGATTTGTGGAATAAAATCAAGACTGAAAAGTTGCAAAATAAAAAAATCTGAGTATGATTAGGCTGCTATTTTAGTTATTGACTACGTTCATGTGAATTGAAAATATGCAATCGGTAATTCCTCCAGAAAGCAACGTACCTCCTATTTTAAAAGTATATAGATCAACTATAATTACTGCTCTTTCTTTACCTCTTTTTAAAGATGGTGCAACATGAAAGAGGAATATCTATGAAACTGAGATGTTTTCTACATTAGCTTATGAGTATGAGAAACTTCATCCAGTAGAGCAAAAGGATTTTAAAAAGGAGTTTAAGGGACTTTTGAAAATGTCACGAGAGCGTAGTGTTGCTCAAAAAGCTCGGAAAGACTTCTTAGAAGATTGGCAAGAGTTATTGCCATTGACTTTTTGATATCAAAGTAATGACTATCAACAGTATTATCTCCCTAGAAAAAATTCCTTACAAGCTTTTTATGACACTTACTTGAATGCAGCGTAGAACTCATTTGGAATGATGTTCTCTAATAACGATGCATCTTACTAGCTTTAATCTGATTTTATTCTTTATACTTATAATAGACAAATGACAAACACAAAAGAACTCTTGGCAACGCTAAATGATCATCAGCTTGCCTATGTAAACCTCGATCTTCCAAACCCAAAGAATGGACAGTATATGCTCTGCGTCTTCCGCTTAGAGCCAGGAAAGAAATTGAATATGCTCCAAGCAGCCTGTGAAGTCGCTGCAGAATCCTCTACAGGAACGAATTTCCTCGTGGAAACTGAAACTGCATTTTCAAAGGAAATGAATGCTCTTGTGTATAAACTCGACGAGGAGAAAGAACTCGTATGGATTGCCTATCCGTGGAGGCTCTTTGATAGAGGGGGGAATGTTCAGAATATTCTGACCTATGTCGCAGGGAATGTCTTTGGAATGAAGGAAGTAAAGGCTTTGAAACTGCTTGATGTATGGTTTCCACCTGCAATGCTTGAGCAGTATGATGGACCAAGCTATACCCTAGCAGATATGAGGAATTACCTAGGGGTCTACAATAGACCGATCCTTGGAACGATTATTAAGCCGAAAATGGGACTTACCTCTGCTGAATATGCCGAAGTCTGCTATGATTTCTGGGTAGGTGGAGGAGATTTCGTGAAGAATGACGAACCGCAGGCGAATCAGGATTTTTGTCCTTATGATAAAATGGTGAAACATGTAAAAGAAGCCATGGACAAAGCAGTAAAAGAAACCTGACAAAAGAAGGTGCATTCCTTCAATGTTTCAGCGGCGGATTATGATACGATGCTTGAAAGATGTGAAATGATCGTGAATGCAGGATTTGAACCAGGCTCTTATGCCTTCTTGATTGATGGAACGACCGCAGGTTGGATGGCAGTACAGACCTTGAGAAGAAGATATCCTGATGTCTTTATTCACTTCCATAGAGCTGGACACGGTGCGTTTACGAGACCAGAAAACCCTATTGGCTACTCTGTTTTGGTGCTTTCAAAGTTCGCAAGACTCGCTGGAGCCTCTGGAATCCATACCGGAACCGCAGGAGTAGGGAAAATGGCAGGAGATAAAGCTGAAGATATCACTGCTGCAGAAGGAATCAGATATATGAAAAAATCTGGTCATATCTTTGAGCAATCTTGGGGAACGATTCCAGAAACGGATAAAGATTTCATTGAACTCGTGCAGAGAGATGAAGATAATGAAGAAGTTTTGAGAGATGATAGCTGGAGAGCAGTAAAAACTTGCTGCCCTATTATTTCTGGAGGACTCAATCCTACGCTTTTGAAGCCGTTTATTGACCTTATGGGAAATGTAGACTTCATCACGACCATGGGAGCTGGTTGTCATGCTCATCCGAAAGGAACGCAGGCAGGAGCTAGAGCTTTAGTTCAAGCTTGTGAAGCTTATCAGAAAGGCATTGATATTCATGAATATGCAAAGAATAAACCAGAACTCACAGAGGCGATTGCATTCTTTGAGAAGCCGGAAACGAAGGAGAAGATGAAAACTTTGAGAATCGCAGCTTAGAGCAAGCGTCATCCAGTGTAATACTAGATTTTTCATCGCCCCCTTGATAAGAAGGTTGAGCAAAAAGCTTGCTCTCCTTTTTTGTAAAGGATGAATGAAGAGAAGGATCAGACTTTTTTCTTTTTAAAAAAGAGTAAAGAAAGCTGATTGCAGAGATGGAGCGTGCAGGAAAGTTGAGTTTTCTCGCGTTGACTCCTAAAGAATCCTTCGAGGACTCAATATAACGAAAGCCTAGAATATCTACAAAGCTTCTTGACTTGCTTTTTCATATAAAATCGCTACCTTTGAGCAGTTCAAGGAAGCTGTGGATGAAGAAGAGCAAACATTGTAAGGCAGCTGACTTCCTCGAGATACAGTAAACCTCAGAAAAACTGATCAGACTTTATTTTCTTTTTTTGTATCATGGGACAGTATTCTACGCTTATCTACCAATCGGTCGACCACACTGCGAGGGCGCTCCTTGCACATTTTCAGGCACAATATGGAAAGCTGATCTTTATCCCACTTGGGATTTCCGCCAAGACACCCGAGAAAATCGCGTTAGCCTCTAGTCTGAGCGTTGAAAGGCATTTGCTCCGTAGTTTTGAAGGGGAAGAAAAGCTGATGCTGGTGATTCAAAACGCTGAGATTCGTCAGGTATATAATGATTTTATGGATGGACTCTATGGATCACTGAGCTTTGTCGGCAAGACTGCAATGAAAGCGTTGGGGATGAGGATGTATCGAGATGATCTTGATGCTCAGCTCAAGAATAATAAGCTCAATAAACCCAGCGTTTATGAGAAGCGAAAAGAGAACCTTTTAATTATTTTGAGAGCATTGTTTGGGGAATTGCAGGCAAACCTTCAGCAGGCTGGAGTACAAGTGGTGTTTTGAAATGAAGAAGGGCTACTTTCAAGTATGGATGAAGGCTTCCAGAAACTCGCCATTTTTCAATAATACACTGTCAGGAGCATTAAAAGAAAAAAGCTGCCCCTTTGATGAGGTTCAGCCTTGTTTTTTGGGAGGCCTCCCTTGGATGAGGAAGGTTTTTTGGCAGTAATGAAAAACTTGGTCTCACGTAGCTTAATGCCAGAACAGAGGAAGCATAAGAAAAGAGAAATTAGTCAGATTTTTTCTCTTTGAGATAGCCATTTTTGAAAGAAGTTCGGTCCATGGATTTTTTGCCCTCGGGCTTGAGGGAAAGGGTTTTGATAGCGGGATGAAGGTGATAGCTCGAGTCCCATAGCGGTTGGTCCTTGCCTGCGGCATAAAGATCTGCATCAAGAATCAGGCTCTCAATGACTACCGTTTTTTCTTGGTGGGTAAACCGGATTTTCGGTCGGAGTGCGTAGGCACGATATTTAGCATAGATGCTGGCAAGAGAGTCACTCACTGGTGCTATTTCACCGTCGTGTTTGGTAATCTTTTGACAGATCGTGGACTGGCTTTCATCCTGAGGAGTTGCGTGAAGAGATCCCTTTGCATAGGATCGGAGGGTGTCATTGAGGAATTGTGGTCAGGTTTCTTGGATCTTTTCGATAAGGGTTTTGACGGTTCGGTCAAAAGGAAGCTTGAATGCAAGGCGGTCGACGATCGCTCCGGTATCCATTCCTGCATCCATATGCATAATGGTGATTCCTGTCTGCGTTTGCTGATCAAGGAAAACAGACTGGAGCGGGCTTGCTCCACGGTATTGAGGGAGAAGCGAACCATGCACGTTGATAGGAGCAAAAGTTGGGAGCTCAAGAAGGCTCACAGGCATGAGTTTCCCATACGCAATAACTACCAAAAAATCAGGTGATTTTGATTGCAATCGATCGTAGAAGTTTTTGCCTTCAATAGAGGTTTCAAGGTTGATCTTGCGAGGAGTTTGGATTTGCTGCTCTTGGAAGCCCAGCTCAAGCGCGGTCTGTTTGATCACGTTCGGGGTGAGTTTGAGTCCTCTGCCGACAGGCTTATCTTGCTGAGTCACGACGCCTACGACTTCGAATCTCGGGTCCTGGTGTAAAGCAGTTAAAAATGGAGTACCGATTGGAGCACTGGAGAAGAAAACTACGCGGTAATATTCAGGATCATATATCTTTTGCATGGTTGGTGTGCAATGTAAAATTCTATCTGAGATTTTTGGTAAACCGTGCCAAAATCCGTATCTTTGCAAGCATTTCAAGCCGTATGCACTACAATGGGGTTCATGTCCGCAGATTCTTCCCTTTAGAAAGAAGGAAAGCAGACCCTTATCAGGCGAGAGAGTTGCCTGATAGCAACGGATGAGTCCAATAGTGATTCGAGCTAGAAAGCGGTCTAGTTTTTTCAGGGTGGAAATAAGCAGGTGGGAAAGCATCTCAGAATCGCTTTATGTTAAAAAGAGCGGAGTATAGTCGTACTTTTGGATGAGAGGCAGGATGTCTTGGTAGCTTTTCCCTGCGAGGATTCCTCAGGCAATAGTGGCATCTTGTGTAATATCTCATCAACATCGCTCTGGTTTTGAGAAGTTGTCTTTTTGGGCTAGGTCTTGGAACTCAAAGTCTACCAGAACTAATCAGGATAACGCCCAGTGAAAAACATCAATTTCAGCAAACTCACCTGGGAGATATTCATAGCGGTATCTGGTTTTATGGATTTTCTTTCCCTCGAGCTGTGCAAAGAATTGATATTCCTCTGCAGTTAATACTAGGATTTGTTCCTCTTGAATTGAAGCGTCCGTTGTGGACAGTGCCAGCTTTTTGGTCAGCTCAAAAGTTTCTCCGTTTTTTCTGAGTCTGATCCTTGGATGATCCAGGCTTCGGGGAAAATAGCAATCAAGTATTTCTTTTTTGGATTTAATGTTTTGATAGTTTCCGGTCTGAACTTCCTCGACAAAGGCAGGAGGGAATGACTGAAGCAGGAAGGTTAGTTCTAGTTCAAGCATTGGATTGTTAGCCTACGGAATAAAAAGCGTTTTTTAGCTTGGTATATTTGAGGATTATCCCCTTTGCGAAGGGAGCTGAGCTGAGAGATACCCTAGTATGCAACCATAAGGGATAAAGAACAAATAATTTACCATACTATCTTCAAAGACGTGAAGGAAAAGCCCCATTACAAGAAAGGCGAGCATTCCCCTTTGCAAAGCACGAAAACATTGCCATTCCTCGGAAGTACGGTCTCCTCTAAAGGAGTGATGGAGCTGTTTTTGCTGGCGTCCGAGCAAGAGCATCACTCCACATCGGAGCAGAAAACCAACCGTCCCGAGATCAAGCATTAATTGAAGATAATAATTCTCTGGAAGGAGATTACCACTGTGGTGTACAGCAGGTCAAGAGCTTCCAAGTCCGAAGCCAAGAGGATGGTTGGCAACCTCAAGTAGACCGTTGAATTTGGCGGCTAAGTGTGCGATCGTCGAATCTCGTTTGAGAACTGAGAAGCCAAGCAATCCGAGGCAACACACGATCCCTAGTCCTCGCATCAGCTTTTTATTTTTTTTGAGGAAAGAGAACTGAGTCAACATCAATACAATCACTGCTCCAACGAGTGCAGCCCTAGATAGCGTTGCTCCCAAGGTAATAAACCAGAGCACGAGGACAAGGGTTTGCTGTCGGTGGGTTTTGAGTCGATTGAAACTTCGCTTTGGATTCCTGAGGCGGAAAAAGTGCAGGATCAAAGGGAGAAAGAGCACAAGGAAATAGCCGTAATTATTTGGACCAGCGAAGAGTCCCTGTCGCCTGAGAATGCCGTTTTCTCCTGTGAGATAATAGATAGGAGGATGGGTGCCGAAATGGAAATTGTCGAGTTTGCCATAGCCTAGGGAGAAAAAGAAGTCAGGGAAGAGTAATTTGGCAAGCTGTCGGATTCGCCCTAGTAGGACTATGATTAAGAGCGATCGTTTGATTCGTTTGGTAACAGGAGTGAGGTTGGTTTTTTGCTGTGCTGAGAAGAAGCCGATCCCGCTCGCTGTAAGCAAGATTAGCATTCGCCAAAGGCCGTATTTGATGCCGATCAGAATGTCGCTAATACCTTTGTGGGAAAGGAAGAAGGAAGTCAGAATACCAAATATCAGCACTGCCCCAAAAGCACAGAAAACTTTTCGCCATTGCTTGAAGTATGCTTTCCGATGTCTGGTATTAAGCAAGAGAATAATGAGCGTTAGCAAAATCCATGCTCCATCTCTAAGCATTGCCAAGGTTGACTGGTCAATCCGTCCCATTCCATAGTCGAAAATAGTAACTAAGATATGATATCCCAGCTGAAAAATAAGGAAAACTCCCACTGCTCGGAGCATAATAACCTAGAGAAATAAAAAGTAAAAAAGCTGGTCTCAGTATGCAGAAGTAACTACAAATTGCAAGCAGAAAAATCTGAGAATAATCATCTGGATTTTTGGATGAAGAATCTTATAGTTTTATCCGTTTATTTATGCTACATTTATGAAAACACTTGCTATAGAAACCAGCTGTGATGATACCTCGCTTGCATTAATAAATTATGAAGACTGAAGTTTTAAGGTGGAACAGCTCCTTGCTTATTCGCAGATCCAGGAACATCAAAAATTTTGAGGAGTAGTGCCTGAACTTGCTTCGAGACTCCATAGTGAGAAGATTATTGCTCTTTTGCAGACAATTTGATTTGACGAAATCAAGAAAGTTGATTTTATTTCGGTAACAACGCAGCCTGGTTTGCCCGGATCACTCGTAGTAGGGAAGACCGTTGCCTATGAATTGGGAGCGTTTTTGGGGAAGGAAGTAGTGCCGGTTCATCATATTGTGGGGCATATTTTTTCTATCTTACTTGAGAGAAAACCTGAAGAACTATCATTTCCTTTGGTTATCTTGACGGCATCAGGAGGGCACAATGATATCTATCTGATAGAAAAAAGAGAAGATGCTGAATCTAGACAGAATTTTGGCTCTTTTGAATTTTCAGGCTTTCGCATTACGAAAGTTGGGTGGACGCTTGATGATGCTGCTGGAGAGTGTTTTGATAAGGTTTCAAGGATGCTCGGTGGGCCTTATCCCGGTGGACTCCGAATCTCTCAGAAAGCTTCTCTCGGGAAACCTAATCCTCTCGTTCAATTTAAGAGAATCTTCCTCGCTCATGAGAAATTTGAATTTAGTTTTTCTGGGATGAAGAGTCAGGTTTCTTTTCTTTTGGAACATTTAGAGAGGGACTGAATCGCGTTGACGGACGAACTTGTCTGTGATATTGCTTATGAGTTTCAGGAAGCTGTCGTGGAAGTGCTTTCCAAGAAGCTTATTCAGGCAGGAGAACAGTTTGGAGCGAAAGCATTGGCTTTGGCGGGAGGAGTATCGGCAAATACTAGGCTTTGCAACGCGATCCCAGAGCTTTTAAGTAAGAAACAGCTTGCTTGTCCGTTTTTTATCCCTGTGAAAAAGGTTTATTCTACCGATAATGGAGCGATGATTGGACTTGCTGGACTATTAACTAAGATGGAAGTGTAAAACATATTTCTTTTTTAGATAGCGAATACAATTATTTCTTTAGCTTGGGTATTAGGGATGGATATTTTTTTTGATGAGGCGTGAAGAGGACCGCTTTTCTGACCTCTTTATATTGGACTGGTGATTAGCAAGCTTTCTCCTCAAGCTCTCGCCAAGCATCCCCTCTTCCAAGACAGCAAAAAATTGACTGCGAAAAAAAGGCAACTTGCGTTTTTTGAGATTCAAAGTTTAGCGGAGGGAAAAAAGATTTCCATTGCTATTGCGAGTGTCGAAGCTGGGATAATAGATTGCTATGGCATTACTCAAGCGATCGGCATTGCGATTTGTAAGGGGCTTTATCAGCTGATTTGTCCCCTGATGAAAAGGACTTTGAAGCAAGAGTTTATTCTTTCTGAACTGAAGGATTTGATACGTGAGTATGAGGATAGGCATCAAGAGAAAATAAGGCTAATTCTGGATGGGAAATCAGATTTTTGACTTTGAAAATGCTTGGAGATTGAGACGAAAACAATTGTCCATGGCGATGCTCAAGTCAAAGAGATTGCTATTGCATCTATTCTCGCTAAAGTTAGTAGAGATCAGTATTTAGAAGAGCTCTCTCATCGCTATCCTGCATATTGATTAGAAAAACACAAGGGTTACTGAACAAAGGGACACTACTCCAAGATTCAGACATTTGGAACGACCGAGGAACATAGGAAACTTTTTCTCAAAAAATTATTTCCGAAATGGACGATCCAAGCACTTGATTTTTCTACTTATAGTTTCAAAATATAAAAAACAACATTTTCTCACTTGACTTTTTTTGCTATTTCCGTATCTTTCGTGCAATTTTATTTCTCTGTGATAGTGAGAATGTCAACAACGTTCTGGTTTTGGATTATTATTGTTTTAGTATTTCTGCTTTTGATCCGTATCTTTAGGAGATATATTGGAAGAATCATCCTGCTCCTTCTTTTTCTTTTGGTAGTTTTCTTTGTTTATAAGCGGTTAAATCCTCTCCAGTGAGAACGTTTCTTACAGTGGATGAAAGGAGTTCCTGCACGTTCAGTAAACTTTGTCAATGTTTATCTTTTAAAAAATGATGTTGAGGCTCCTCTTCTTGAGGAAAGAGCGTCTACTAATGAACTGAAAGTATTGTCAGGAAATGTTTCTGATCATCTTAAAAATTCAGATAACTCAGCTACTCAAGCTCCAATACTTAGGAAAGATAGTGAATCCTCTTCAGAGAGTGGATTATCTTCAGGTTCTAAAGCTGTAGAACTTGTTATTCTCAGTCAAGATACGACTCCTTCTGTGCAATCATGAGATAAAGAAAATCAGATTAACGCTCAAAATTCAGGTATGAAGCAAGAGATCGTCCTTGAAGCTCAAGAAACTTCTTATGAAGCGAAAGAAACCTCTCTCAATACTAAAGAGACTTTAGATACAACTAAACAAGCTTCTCAAGAAACTCAAGAAGCTCAAGCACCAACTGCACAAATCCCAGTCGAAACTCACGAAATTAAAGAACTTTCTCACAAGCAGAACACAGCATCTGCTCCAACAAGCAAAACAACCAATAAAGTAGCATCCACCCCTACTTATCATTCAAAAGGGCTTACTGCTGCTGACTATGAGGAAGCTTGGGCAATTTTTTGAAGGAGATAGCTGAAGGAATATGATTTAAACTCCTATTTGTTATCTTAACTATTAGTGGCTTTTTGTATTATAATTAATGAAAGTTTATTTTATATTGACTTCTCTCTATATTTAAATATATTACAAAACGTGAATTAAAAAAAATGAATACTAATCAAAAAAAATAATCATTATGCCAACTAAAGAATGTTCTTGCTATCATTCGTGTCCCGCTATTGAAGCTGCACTTCAAGCTGGAGCTGGGATGACCATCTCATTTCGGAATGGTAGAGGTTTATGCGAGGTCAGAATTGAGAAAGGAGAGAAAGTTTTGGTCTGTGCAGAGGGCTTTCGTGTTCAGGTTGCACTTCAACGGGCAAATCAAGAGCTTCTTGGTGGACCTTGGAATACTGGAGTCACACCTAACCAAACTATCGGAAGCCTCGTTGGTTTGGTAGACCTGAACGAAATCTCTAAGGATAGATTTGATTCTTATATCTTCCTTTGGAAAGTTACTCAGATTTTTTTTCATGAGGAAGTCGGATTCCTGTGTAGGGCAGGCGCAACCGAATCTTGTATATGGGGAAGTGGGAAAACCATGGCAGAGGCTATCATTGATTGCTGCCGTGCTACGAAGAATCCGACGAATGACTAGGATTAACAACAATTTAGAAAGCCCAGGATGGATCTATCCTGGGTTTCTTTACTAATTATTGCTTTTTTCAAGAGAGCAGGTTTTATTGGGAATTTAACTGCAGTTCTCTGTATTTTGATTCTGGCTTTTTTAGATGAAAATATCTCTCGGTTTTGCACCTTCTTGAGGACCAATCACTCCTCTTTCCTCCAAAATATCCATAATTCTCGCAGCCCTTGCAAAGCCGACATTAAGCTTTCTCTGGAGCAAGGTTGCGGAAGCTTTTCTGGTTTCAGCAATGACTTGGATGGCTTGATTGACGAGGTCTTCATCATCTCCAGAATCCCCTCCAGCAAAGGAACCTTTCGCAGTTTCCAGTCTGCTTTCTAATGCTGTAATAATTTCCTGATTATAAATATCGTCTTCACTCAGTCCTTGCATATATTTATTTCTCAGCTGAGCAACGACCTTTTCAATCTCTTCTGTTGCAATAAACGGAGCCTGAATTCTGATTGGGAATTTCGTGCTTGGATCCATATAGAGCATATCTCCCTTTCCAACGAGGTCTTCTGCTCCTTTACGACCAAGGATCGTCCTACTATCTACTTCGGAAACCACTCCAAAGGCAATTCTCGTCGGTATATTCGCTTTGATCAAGCCAGTAATCACATTCACAGATGGTCTTTGTGTTGCGAGGATAAGATGGATTCCCACGGCTCTAGCTTTCGCAGCAAGACGGTTAATGCAGTTCTCAACTTCTTTTCTATTGGCAGAGCTAGAAAGCATCATATCTGCCATTTCATCAATGATAAAGACAATACGATACATTTTCTCTTGTCCTTCGGCACTCATCTTTTCGTTGTATTCATCCAGATTTCTTACTCTTTGGTCTTTGAGCGTCGTGTATCTCTTTTCCATCTCCTCAACCGTTCGTTGAAGGAGTTTGATCGCTTTCCCACTATCATAGACGATTGGAGCGAGTAAATAAGGTAAACCTGAATACATCTCCAGTTCAACTTGCTTCGGATCAACCATAAGAAACTTGAGTTCAGCAGGCGTATTCTGAAACATCAGTGAAACGATAAAATCGTTGATTCCCACAGACTTTCCGCTTCCTGTCGCACCAGCCACGAGCAAATGTGGCATCTTTTCAAGCGGTCTCACCTGCACACTTCCATCAATTCCTTTTCCAAGAGAAAGATTGGTCGCATTCTTCTTCATTTCGGTAGAAAATTCGCTGGTATTGATCACATCACCGAGCCTCACCATATTTGGCTTTGGATTTGGGATTTGGATCCCCACGAGATCGGTTCCTGGGATCGGAGCGATGATTCTGAGTGATTTAGATTTAAGTGAAAGCTTGATATCATTTGCTAGCCCTTCAATAGCAGAAATTCTGATTCCTTCATCAGGTTTAATCTTGATCTGCACGATAGAAGGACCAATATCAAAGCCCTCAATCGCAATCGGCACCCCAAATTCCCCGAGCTTGGTTTGCAAAGCTTGTGCCTTTTCTACGAGGAAATTTTCATCAATCGTTTGTTCCTGTCCGAGTGTGGATTCTAGCAGTGATGTCCCAAAAGTCGGTTTATCTCCTGAATAATGGATCACTGGTTTTGGCTTTTTTTCTTCAATCTTCTGCTCTACTTTGGCTTTAAACATTTCCTTAAGAAGAGAGCCTGAACCAGAACCAGAGCTAGACTTGGTGATTTTGCCGGTAGCTTGAGAAACCTTTTCCATAATCGCTTCGGTAGAGATTTCGGGTCTTGTAATCGTAATCATAGGTCTTTCCTGTTCTTTGGAGTCAGCTTTTTTTTCTTTTTTGATAGGAGTATCAGGAGTCTCGATATTGATTTTGGGAAGTTTTGGCAGGCGGACATTGAAAATATAAAGCAAATACCCAACCAACAGCACTAGAAGAACGATAACTATCGCCTTAATCGCGGTAATATAGCTTCCTGTCTCGTTTTTAAGCCCTCTTTCTAAGAGCCGGATTAAGGGCCGTGAAAAATATCCTCAGTTTTCAAGCCACTTAATAGGGGTTGTGATATCTCGTAAGCGGATATTTAGCCAGGCAGAAGTCAGCATTAAGACTGAGAAAAAGTATTTTACTAGGAATTTGGTCAGATGTCCTTTAGCCAAAATAAGGAGCCCAATCACAATACACAATCAGAAAAAGAAAAGCAATCAGACTTCTCAAAAAGCGATTTTACTATATTTGGTAAAAAACTCGAACACTGGAGAACCTTGTGCCATCGCTCTGGAAAAAAAATAGAGCACTCCCAAGGAAATCATTCCAAATCAAATATGATTTTTATTTACCGTAAAGGATCTTGCTGTTCTCCTCTGAGTTTTTCTTCTTGCCAAAATACTGGAACTAAACAAATAAAAAAACTGAATCTATCGCACGTAAATGTAATGATTTTTGGCTTTCTTTCAAGTTAAACAAAAAGTTTTTGTAGCAAACACTTGTCTTTTTTCAAAAGTCTGTTATACTCTCAAAATGTGGCTACTAGGAGCAGCATTTCTCAATCTAAAAGAAGATAAACCATAGTCGCTATGCATCATTACAGCGATTTATATTTGCTGTAAAAGGTGATAAAAAAGGAAGGCTTAAAGCAAGGATAAAAGGGTATTATTCTTTATCTCACCACAGCCTCCCAAAAAAACGAAAGGTTTCATTCAGATTTTTAATATCTTACCCCAAATTTTCAGCAATGAAGTCCCAATTGATCACATGGAAAAAATTCTCCAAATATGCTCCTCTATTATTTCTCGTATCAATATAATAGGCATGCTCTCGCACATCTACTCCGAGAAGGATTTTTACTGGCAAGTGAAGCGGATTTTGAGCGTTCGACATATTCAGGATTTCTAATTTTCCTTCTTGATTCAAGACTAGCCAAGTCCAACCAGAACCGAAATTTCCAACTGCTGAAGAAATAAACTGCTCTTTGAAACTAGCAAAAGATCCAAAATTCTGATCAATGAGTTCTGCCAATTTTCCACTAGGAACTTGATCATGTTTTGGACTCAAGCAATTCCAGAAAAAGTTATGATTCCAAAACTGAGCAGCATTATTATATAATGCTCAATTTGAGTTTTTTACAATATCTACTATATTCTTTGCAGCGAAATCGGTATTTTCAATCAATTGATTAAGTTTATCAGCATACGCCTGATGATGTTTTTCATAATGATAGCTCATCGTCTCCTCAGAAATGTAAGGAGCGAGTGCATCTTTTGGATAAGGAAGTGCTATTTTTTGGAAGGTCATTTACATTATGTATAAACAAATAAAAGATTCAGAAGTCTGAATAGGATTTTGGAGAGTTATGCTTTTTTCCCTTGGTTTGCTACAGCTTCCATCAGTTTTTTCACCTCTTCTGGATCTCCAAGGAAATAATCCTTCGTAAGCTTCATTTCATCGTCAAATTCAAATACATAAGGAACTGCTGTTGGGAGGTTGAGCTTTAGAATATCTTCGTCTGACATTCCTTTTAGCACCTTAATAATTCCTCTCAAACTATTTCCATGTGCAGCAACCAAAATCGTATCCTCTCTCTCTAGTGCTGGCAATATCGTTTCCTGCAAATAAGGCAATGCACGACCTACACAGTCTCTAAGGGATTCTGTTAATGGCAAGTCTTGAGGCGCTACCTTCGCATAACGAGGATCCTGAAAAGGAGAACGTGGATCGTCTTTTTCAAGTGGAGTTGGCGGAATATCGTAGCTCCTTCTCCGAAGAAGGACCTGTTCGTCTCCGTATTTTTGTGCGGTTTCAGCTTTATTGAGCCCCTGGAGCATTCCATAATGTTTTTCATTGAGTCTCCAGGATTTTTCTACAGGGATCCAATCCAAATCCATCGTATCTAGCACGGTATTCAAGGTCTTGATAGCTCTTTTGAGGTAGGAGGTAAAAGCTCTCGAGAAGTGGAGATTTTCAGCCTTCAAAAGTGCACCTGCTTTTTTAGCCTCTTGGAGCCCTTTTTCGGTAAGATCAACATCCGTTCGTCCAGTAAATCTATTCTCTTGGTTTCGAGTACTTTCTCCATGACGGAGAAGAACTAGTTTTTTCATCAGTATTTTTCTAATAAAAGTAAAAGCAAAATCTCTTATAGTGAAAGCACTCAAAAGGTCAAGCTTTCCTCTGATTTTTATAGAACGCTTGCAATTATTGGGGAAAATACTAAACTTCCTCTGTTTATTTTGCTGTAAAAATGAAAAAAATCGGAATTGAACCACTGAAAAAGGAGTCAATTTCTTTTGGAAAGTTTGTGTTGCATGCGGTTTTTCTCTCGCTTTTGGTGCTGAGTTTTACTGTTTTTTCTTTGTATTCAAAAATTACTGAACGGTTTTTTTCAAATCATAAGATTGATATCTTCACTGAACTACCTCAAGTTGCTTCTTATTTTTGGGTTGTTGACCCGGAGGTAGCTCGTCAGATTTTGCAGCTTGATCTCATCATAAAAGATTACCTGTCTGGTGCTAACGTCCTGAAAACTAGAGAAGAGGAACTTACTGCACTTTGGAGCTATGCGAAAGAGAATAAAGACTACCTCACAAAGTTAGGATTTGGGAACTATAAGAGGATTTTGAAGATGCTTTCAGATGCACGACCACTGAGAGAAGAAATTTTCCAGCTCCTCGGGAAAGATCAGCGTTTTAATTACCTTGTTCCTCTCCAAAACAGTAATGAGTCTCGTCCTAATGGGGGATTTTTTGGGTCTTTTGCGTTTATTAGCCTTTCTGGAGGGCATATTGTCGATATGCAGATTATTGATTCTTATCTCCCTGATATGCTTGCTCCTAATACCCGTGTTCCTCTGCCTGAACGAACTCAAGGTTTTCTGACAGAGAAAGCTGCATGATTTATCTGAGGGAACAAATTCTGATTCACAGATAAAGACTGACGTAATCTGAAACAGCTCTATGAAAAGATCTTCCATACTGCTTTTGATCCGGAGAAAAGAGAGAAAATGTTTAATCAGGAGCAATGGAATCAACTTTTTCAAAAGAATATCAAGGGAATTATCTTTCTCGACTCAGAATTAATTACCTATCTCCTGCCTGCCTTTCGCTCTAAAACGCGAGAATGGCAATTTGTCAATGCTAATGTCGATCTTATTAGAGGAGAGAATAGGAGTAATAAGAAGGAGTTTTATATCAAAGATCTTCAACGCTATCTGAAAGATAACGCCCTCACACTTGCAAAATCTACGATCAACAACATTCAAGAGCTCCTGCATAAGGGATTTATCAATATCTATCTCTCCAATGTCTCTGATGAAATGCGAACGTTCTTGAAAGACTACGATCTGACCAATGTGTATAATCCAGACTTTTTCTACTTTTTCCATATTAATAGCTCGTTTAACAAGTCTGATGGATTTGTTAAAAAGCAGGTAGAGGTGCTAGGACCTCAAGGAAATGTCCTTCTCTCCACAGAAGAAAGAAAGCTCGACATTCATACGCTTTCACCGGGAACCTATACCCTCCACATTAATTATACGCTTGATATTCCCAAGACCTATCAAGATGAAATCTTTGCACTAGAGAAGAGTTACTGAATCGAAATGACCGATAGAGAACGTCACATTCTTGCATTACAGCCCAAGAATCCTGATCCTACGATTCCTCTCAAATGGTGGGAAGCTAAAGCGATTTTCTATTTTCCAAAGAATGTTGAGATCCTTGATATTCAAGGCGATGCTTTTAATGAAAAACAGTTTGAAGCAGATTTTGCCAAGGGGATTACCTATCAATCACGCATCTCTACCAACCAAACGACGAATACAATCAATATCAAAATTCAGATTTTTTAACTTTTGGAACACATTATGCTAAAATTACTGCAAGGCTATTACCATTTTCTCTCGCTGGGGAAGTTTATGGAACAGGTTATTTTGACAAATGACCTTTCAAGTTTGGCTATGGATCTGCCTATCAGGACCGGGGCTTCTTCCTCGTTTGGACTCAAAGAATCCTTGATTAAGCAGTTGCTCAGCTCGCTTCACAAGCATCCGGACAAGAGGAACGTTTATGGCTATTTGATTGAAATTAGTGCGTTTAAGGGGATTTTCTCTGTGATGAGAGAAATTATAGAAAACGATGCCGTCCTGAGAAACTTTCTCAAAGATCAGCTCCAGGATCAGTATTTCCCTTTTGAACAGACGATTAGATTCTTGAGAAACGTTCTTAACCATTCTACATCCTCTGGTCTAGCACTCAAACTTGAGGATTATGAAGTGCAAAGAGACTTTATCTTGTCGCCGAAAATTCAGAAAACGAACCATCTCAATTGAGCAAAGATTCATTTAGATTTTGTCTATGCCGAGCATATTCCAGAGCGGAAAGGAAGCAAGCACTACGGGATCCACTTGTCCTTAGACTTCGCTGCATTTAAACCATGAACGCCACTAGAACGCCTTGTGAAGTGGCACGACCTGTATCTTCTGTCAGAATTGTGCTTTAATCTCTCGCAACTGGCTGATGCAAAACTCAAAGCCTTAAAGAACACAAGAAAAAAAACAGAATCCCCCTTGAAATCACGCACGAAAAGAATACACTCCTCTCGTGGTTAATTTTTCAGTGGCTCAGATTTACGGATATCTTTCTCTTCTTCCTTCGCTGTAATGAATCTTGAAAAACTTTTTGGTAGTAAAACGAAAGTAGACATCCTCAAATATCTGATTTTCAGAAGGCAGGGCGTTTCCATGAGGGCATTAGAAACAGAAATCTGATGGACTTTCCCAGCAATCAAAAAACAAGTGGACAGTCTACATGAAGCAGGAGTCTTGGGCGTTGAAAAAGAGCATACCTGATGGGTCATTACGATTTATCCGCCACTTTTGCCTCTTTTTAAGGAGCTTTTCTTTGAGGATCTCAAGCAAAACTTGGTGACACTCTTTGAAAAGCAACAGCATCAGATCGTTCGCTATTTTTGGGGGGACAGGTTTGGGAAGCAGATCGGAATGGACCTCATCCTGATCTATGAACAGCTCGACAAACAGCAGATCGATCAACTCAAGGTGGAAATTAGTGAAATCTTTAGACAGTTTTGGATCGAAAGTGCCTCTATCGTCTTTATGAGCCAAGAAGAACGAGAGAAAAGATACAGACTCGCTGATAGGTTCGTCCTTCAAGTTATGAGATTCTATAGCTCGGTCGTGAATTAGTAAACAAAAAGCTTTTTATTTTTTTTCTAACCTCAACGCTAACAATGAACTACGAACAACTCCTCGATGAAATCATGGTCAATACCCTTTCAGCGAAAGAACTGATAGGGACTCCTCAAAGAGATTTCCAATATGCAGTTTGTCCGTGGGATTTGGAGTTTCATACAATGATTTTTCTCTCAAGTATTCTCCTTACTTTTGATCAGAAGAAACCGATTATTGCCCTTATTCAAGTAGCGGAGTTGCCAGAACCGGTGATGCTCTATACTGGCGAAATTGGTCCGCACTTTGGAAGGCTACGAAACGTCGATAATCAGCCTTCTCAGCTCTTTGCTCAGCATGGCTTAGCGCAGACAAAAGAAAACTTTTACCCGTATCTTGATAAACTCTTCTGCTACCTTGGCGTGATTAATCCTAACCAAGAACATCTCGTTATTTTCATCAGGCAGGGGGTTAAACAGACGGGATTGCTCGCACTCTTGAAAGAGCTTTTGGGGAACGACTACTCACTTTTGGTCGTGAGCAACTGCTATGACGGTTTGCCTATGCAAGCGTGCAAAGCTCAATCTGAAACGCTCGTTGCACACCTGTTGGACAAGCAGATGAGTGAAGCAGAGCAAGAAGCATTCCCAGCATTCACGATTTTGAATCAGCTCTTGCCAAAGGAGCTCGGAGAATCCGCAGTGGGACAACTTGTGAATACAGGAGAACTTGGATTTAGTCAGGATTCTTCTACTTCTTTTTGGTTTATGCTAGGATAGTGAGTATTTCTGCGTTTTATTTTGGAGGCAGTGATGGGAAAATCAAAATTTTTGCTCGTGCTAAGTGCCTGTTTCCTCGGGATCGGAGGCGTTTTGCTTGCGTTCTGGTGAGCGGAAGGTAAACTCAAAGCAGTGCTCTGCCCACCTGCTTCAAAAGCAGCCCAGGTTAGAGCCTTGACGAGAATGGTTTGGAGGGAGCAGCTCGAGAACTTCTCTCCTGAAGAGCACCGGACTAAGCAAGAGGAGCAGCAAAGCTTCACGCTCCCGATTCTTATGTTCCACTATATCCAAGATATTCCCGCAACGACGAAAGATCAGCTCGGCTATAGGCTGTCTTATGCCCCGCAGAAGCTTGATAAACTCCTTGACTTCTTTGAGGAGCACGCTATTACCCCGCTGACCTTCCGAGACCTCAAAGCCATCGTTGAGGGCAGACAAACCCCGCCAAAAAGAGCGGTAATTTTGAGCTTTGATGATGGGCATCTGGATCATTATACCAACGCTTTCCCCGTGCTGAGAAAGCATCACGCCAAGGCAGTCTTTTTTGTTATCGCGGGGAAACCTGATCAGGATCCGAGATTCGCAACTCGAGACCAGATCAGAGAGCTTGCAAGCGCAGGCTTTGAAATCGGCTCGCATTCGGTAAGCCATAGCAACCTCGCATCGCTGGGAAGCAAGCGTCTGAGGGAAGAAATCTTTGAGTCTAAGGCGCGCATTGAAAAAGAAATCGGACTTCCTGTTCTTAGTTTCTGTTATCCGGCAGGAAGGTATGATGCCAGGGTCTTGAAACTCGTAAAAGAGGGCTATCTTTTTGCTCGCACGACCCAGCCTTGAACGTTTTTGCAAATGAAGAGACGTTATCAGCTCCCGACCGTCCGTGTTTCGCCAACGCTGCAACCAGAACAGCTCAAACGCTACCGAAACCTTGACTAGTTTTATCCTCTCCCTGCTCCGATGCACCTTTTATTCTGCTGTGCAACCCCTTGAGAGCTGAAGGCTGTGAAACAGCAGATCAAACAGCTCCAACTCAAACAAAAGCTTTCCCTCCATTACCTCTGCACCGGGGTTGGCAACTATGCGACGATCCTTTCCTTGACGAAGTTCCTGACTGAACAGCAAGATTCAGACTTTTTTCTGATCAATCTTGGGGTTTGTGGCTACCGATCCCCTGCAAACATCGCAAAAACACCTTTCCAAGTCGCTAGAATCAAAAACTTGCACACGGGCAAGGAGCTCCTCCCTCCTCTCCCCTTCCAATTCGCCCGCGTCGCTAGCGTCCGATCCTCAGAAACTCCCCTCTTGGAACCGCTTGGCAGTGAAGGCTTCGTCGAGATGGAGGCTCGAGGCGTGGAAACGGTAGCTGATGCGTTTAGACTGCCACGCTTGTTCCTGAAGGTGCCGTTTGATAGGGTGGGAGAGGAAACCCGTGCCTTTGATAAGGAGGCGGCGTGCAAGCTCCTTGCTGAAGCGATCGATTATCGTGCACTGCTCACCCAGCTCTCCACGCGAGAGCAAAGCTTGTAAAAGCCGTGAGCGAAGCACTAGCAGAATGAAGCAAGAAAAAAGAAAAAATCTGAAGGAGCATGAGGGATTGCCTTCAGATTTTTGGTTTTTTTACTCTCAAGGAGAGAGACGAGCTCTCGTTTTAGCTACTAATTTCTCTGAGACTCGTGTTTTTCTCAAACCATAAGATGCAAACGGTCTCATCGTTATAAAACTCAAGCATATGTTCATGCCAGAGCATTTCTCTACATTTGGAGGTGGCGTTTTGCTCCTCGATAAATGCAAGTGTCGCATCAGCGAAGCCTCCGCTAAGCTTGAAAGGCAAATCTGAGAAGTGAGCGGCTCTCCCTATTACTATGATACAATTATCTTTCCCAGTACGCCCAGGTCTTCCTGCATATCAACCCGCATACTCAGGGAAAAGGCTACTATTAGACAACCATACTGGCTCTGAAAGGTAATTGATATACGGAAAGGTTTGATCTGAAAGTTCTTTATGAGGAACGTGGAACACTTTTTCTCCACTTCCAGGAGGGAAAATGATCGTTGAAGGCATATTTTCCTTTCTCTCATCCTTGAAATAGGATCAAAGACACCTTATTCCAAAGTCATACTTCCTAGTAACCGAGCTTGAAATTGCTGACAAGTCAAGTCTTGGGATTTGTAAGTAATCAGAGAGCATGTTTTGTAGAAGATCCTCCTTAGTAATCCTCTCGGGAGAAAAAAACTTCATGGTTATTGGGGCGAGCCTTCATTTTCACTCAAAATTGGGACTCCTCCAGAATACAAGCGTATACTTATAGCCACTTTCAATCTCCTCACCTCTTAGACTCCAACCCCCTCGCTTGTCCTCGTTCTGATCTATAAGTTCTCAGTCCTCCTCTGCTCCATTTTGATGAGCTGGAGGGACGTTTTCAGGAGAGGGAGAGGCTATTTCGCTTCAAGATTCCGTATTTTTGGGGAAGGACTGTCAATATTCTTCTAGCGAAGGGCTACATCCTGCCAACATGATCAATGCTAAGCAAAAGAGAAAAAATCTGACTTTCATTATGCTGTTTTGGAAGATAAAGGATGCCCAAGTATCTCCTTTTTTGATGAAAGGAAGAGGGAAAGGCAAGTAAAAAGCAAAAATCTGACTCCTTCCAGTATATCGCTTTCTCTCCGAAAGTCAAAACATCAGCTTTCTTTTTGTGTGATGAGGGGGTGCGTGTTGAGGGAAATGGTTTGGAATGGAAGATTGCCATCGGAAACAAGCCTGTGTTCGCTCTGTACAACGAAGCTTTCCCTTCCCCCATATCTCTCATCCTGAAGTCCATGTGAAGAAGTCATGATGAAGGTAATACTTTGTCTTGATATTTAAACTCCCTAGCGTATATTCTAGGGAGTTTTATTTTTCTATGAAAAAACCCTTATGAAACCATCTCTCCTCTTCTTGAGTATCGTTTGAGGGATACTCTTGACTGGATGCTCCCTTACTTCTCATCCAGAGCAGTCCTCCCAGCAACCAGAACCTCCTATTTCGCAAGTAACTCTCACAGGACAACAAGACGCTTCGACAGGAACTCACAAAGAACACGATCAAACTTCAACGGGAACTACTAAAGAGCTACAGCAGGTGACTTCAAATCCTTCAACCACCTCTGAAACTCCATTTCGCCCGAAGTCTTACACCAAGCTTTCGTGGACAGGATATGAAGATATCAGGAAGATAGCACTAAAGAACTTCTGGATTTTTGAGTGAAATGATACCTATACCAATGATCCTTCTCGAAATGTTGAGATTCTCCCTCTCGAAATCGCGGAGAAGGATAAAGCGACTTATAAAGCCTACTCTTATCCACATTCAGATTCAACTCCTTACGCTCCAGACCCCATAGATTTTCATGGAGAGGATAAGGATAACCTTTTTCTTGACTATGGCTTGATCGCTACCAAGAAAAGTAGTCTGCCTGGATATATTCCTCTCCAGTATGCAGGGACGCAGGCAGTTATCGGACTGGTAGGATATGCTGATGGCTATCTTATTGTTACACCTTTCAAGTTTCCTGTTGATAAAAGCTCCTTCAAAGCCATTCAAGACAAAACCTTTCACGGGCGAGAAAATGATATTTACGCTCCGCTAACCTATGGTCATTGAGGGAAACGTCCTGGATTTTGGAATGGGGCACATTACTATGAAGACTATATCTGACATGATAAAGACTGGGTATATTTTCGAGACGACACCATTTCGGATTTAGGTATTAATAGAGTGAAAAAGGCAGCGAACTTTAAAGTTGAAGTGTTTCCAGATGAGGTTTCTTAAGATGCTTTCCTTTACCGACTTACTTTATAGAGGAGCTTATCAGGACGACTTGAATATTTTTTCCTATTTACTGCATTGCATACTTGTATTTCTTTAGTGTTTCTCAATATAATCATGCTTTCAAAGTTAAAATCTCTTTATTTTTGAGGGAGCTTGCTTGCGATCTTGCTCTTAGGGCTTTCTTTTGTGGTAAAGAGGAGAGCAATAATAGCGACCTTTAGTTTTCTTGGGGGGAAGGATGAGAACCTTTCTTTGGACTATATCGAATATTTTGCTCCAATGTTCTCTTTTGAGTATCGCTATTATGCGTTATTTTGTATCGGAAGTAGTGGGCTGCTCTTTGTCGTCTATCAGATTTTTCTTTTGAAGCAAAAAGCTTTCACTCGGCGTAAATTTTTGTGGGCAACAGTGCGGTTCCTCGTAATTCTCGCAATTTGCTTTGTGATTTTATGGTTGAGTAAAATGTGGCTTGCTGAAATTTGGGAATAAGTGTAAGGCAAGAAGAGATGAACGGTTCTTCTTTTTTCTCTGGCAATATACATGTGGAGCATCCTCTAGTATGGAGGTGCTTTTTTTGATTGTTGTTGAGATGGAAGATGGCACTACTTTCTTTTCCCCTCGGTCGTAAGAGCAATACAACGGCAAAAAGGGGCTTTTTTGGGGGTTCGGGTAATTTTCCCTTGCAATTTGTGCTAGCTTCTCTATGGTAGCGAAAGAGTTCTCCTCTTCTACTCTCTAGAGCCGAGACGCAAGAAGCGTGGAAGCTCAGGAAATCTCAGCAAGATAGATGGACGGAGGAAGGAGAACGAGAAGATGAAGCAAATGAGAAAGAAGATACAACGGAAGAAGCAACAGCATAAGCAAAGTTTTCAAAAAGAATGGAAAAAAGGGTGGCGAAATGCCACTCTTTTTTGGGAATGAGGAGAGAGGAAGTCTCTACTCTCTGATTCTAAACTCCATGGTCTGTTCGATAGATTGCTGATCTTCGAAATCCATCTTTACAGTGATACGATAGGTTCCTTTTTTGGATCGGGTTTTGGTCATTTCGGTGCAGGTTCTACCTTCGCATTCATGGGCTGGGGTGCCGTCGCCGAAGTCTCGAGAGACTTTCTTCGGTAAGCCATTGAAATCAAGCGAAAAGCTGACAACATCTCAGATTTTGGCTTCTTGGGTAGGATGAGAATCTGGGTTGATCTCCAATTTGATAAGCTGTTTCTTGACCACAACCAGATTACTTGACTCTACGGTAACTGAACGTCACTTCTGAGTATAAACGGTGACCTTTGGTTTGAAGGTTCCGTTGTTTTTGGTGTAATCAAAGCGGTATCTGTGCTTTATCACACCGTTGGAAACCTTTTGCTGCTGCTGTCCATCACCAAAGTCCCACGTAAAATAGGTAATCTGATCCGCAGGATCGTTTAGTCTGGACGATGAAGCATCAAGTGTGACCTCAAATGGTTCGAACCCAACGGAATCTCCAATCACTTGGAGCTTACCTATCACGTCGTCCAAGCCGATCATCGTCGTAAGGTTCTCTTCATAGTCTAAGCCACGCACTTTATCTTGGATTTGGAGCTTGATTTTGTGTTGCTTGGCATCGGTAATATCAAACAGGTATTCACCCTCGGTTGTAAAGACTACCGGTTTATCATCTAAGAAGACGTTTACCTTGGTATTGAAGGTTTTAGGTTCGATCTTGATGAGTTTGAGTTTGAGTTTGGTTGGGATCTCTGGGAGGGCGATGGTTTTCTTTTGCAAGATCGGATCCATATCCATTTTTTTGTAAGTCATATCATTTGGCGAAGAAGCATGCACTTCGTAGTTTACGTTGAAAGAAGATTTCTCCAAGAGCTTGGCTTCGGTCTCACAGGAGCCTTTTTTATCATCGGTCGTAATGAAATTCATCCTTACGATATAGGTTCATTTCCCTGGGAACGCATAAGGGAACTCCATCCCGTTATCTGTATTATGAATCTCATCAATCACTTTTCAAGTTGCTTTGTCTATGAAGACGAAAGAATAATCACTGATAAATCTTTCTGTGCCGTCAAAGAAAGACGCTGAGATATTGTAATTATTTACCTTCTGCTGAGAAAGGTCGATCTTACAGACCGGGATTCCTGACTGCTCCACTCTGAGCGGGAAGGTATAGGTCAACTCTTCTGAGATTTCTGGGAAGCGAATCTTTGGATAGTAGACCTTCGCCTCATCATAGGTGAATCTAAAGGTTGCATCATCGATTTTATCTTCATTACCGTCGTTATTTCCATCCCAACGCACCTTATAGGAGCTCAGGTTGAAATCTCTAAAGACTCTGTCCGCTTTAAACTCCACCTCTGCTGGAAGTGGTCCTACAACGAGTTCGTTTTGTCCGCCACTGAGCTGTTTATTGAGTCCCTGGATCACGAGTTCAGATCCAACGACGATTTGTCTCAATGCATATGGCACGGTTTTCTTTTCTTTGTTTGGAGTCTCATAATGGATGATCAGTCTGGTAAGGTAATTTCCTTTTTTGGTATAGAAACAAGGTCTTTCAAATTCGGTTTTTTGGTTGAGGTTGATGACTGAGCCGTTTCCACAGTCTAGCTGAAGCCCGGTCACCTTTTGTGAGCCAAGCTCGATATTCGTGAACTTTTGGAAGTTCGGTCGGATCACACGTGCCGTCATATTCATCGGAGCAATGAGCGGAAGTGGTCTCTCCTGCGTAATCTGGATAAATTCATTTTTCTCATTAGGCACGCCTTTGAGGTAGAAGAGGACTACTTCATTTGGGTTGGTGACGGCTGCGAGGTTGATTTCTTTGATCCTCGTCAGAACGTTGGTTCCCGCAACTAATGCAAGAATGAGAATAAAAAATCAGAGTGCGATTCCTGCGTAGTATCGTAATTTAGAAGAATTTTTCTTGGTAAACGCCTTGTAGACGTTGATAATCAGGATTACTATTCCTAATAGCAAGACTACGATCATAACCGTTAGGGTTAGACCGGAGAGCAAATCCTTTGCCACGGCTGCGGTAATTCCAAGACCGGCAAATCCTCAGAGCTGCTGAGGGTTCTTTAGGAGGTAAGAGAAAAGAAAAATGAGTCCCAGCAAAAAGAGAAACACAATCGAGCCACATCCCAAGAGAATCGTCTTGATCGAGATATTTTTTCTTGCGCCTTGCTTGAGGACCACGTTCTTATTAACCTGAACGTTGGAGTAACCCAGCGTTTTGAGCTTTTGTTGATTGAGCTGATAGTATTCACTCAGCTGTTTGAGCTGGGTCTGATATTTAATCATCTCCTCGGTTGGCATCTGCGAGTGCTGCTGAATATAGGCAACGACCTCATTATAGAGCTTCTGCAATTTCTCTTGCTCAGAGAGGATTTCCTTGATCTTTACATCATCATTGAGATGAGAGATTTCAGCCCCTGCGGCGGTATTCTGTTGCAGAAAACTTTCGTTATTTGCCATGTTCTTTTCTGAAAGGAGAAATAAATCAGCATTATTATAAAGTTTTTGGCAAATTTTGCAAATTTCTAGGATTTTTTTGGCGGGTTTTTGAGGCTCTGGCGGTGGGAAATTTTTGCCTAGACTAGAAATCCAACAGGTTTGAAAAAAGGGCATCCTAGAGATGCCCACAACACGAGATCATTTCGAGCTGCATTAGTGTTTTTTCCATCTTTCCAAGATCAACATCGCACTGATCGTATCGGTCGTTGCGTTCTTTTTGAAATCGGAGATGATTTCTCCTGATTGGACGCTCGTATAATCCTCCTCTACCGTCAGGATTTCGATTTTTTGGTTCTCTATGATGTAATTGAGCGACGCCATAAATTTAGAGATCTTTTCTTGGATGTCTTTTTGTTTGCTCGGCCGACCGAGAATGATTTTCCTAATATGATACCTCTGGATAATATCAGCAATATAGTAATAGGTCATTTCATCATTCATAATATAGCCGATTGGGAAGATAATGTCTGAATTTTCTATTGGAGTATAAGCAAGTCCGATATATTTACTTCCTCGATCAATTCCAAGTGCGTGTGCGATTTTCATTTCTAAAGATACATGGTAAAATTAGTTAACATTTGGTTCAATCATATAGTTTGGATGAAGCATTTCAACCTCTTGAGGAGCAAAATCTGCTCGAGGTAAATGGTAGGTTTCCCCTTTGAAATGCAAAGAGAGCCCCTGCTGCTCAAATGTATAGTCTAAAGAAGGAAGTGCTTCATCAAAATAGTCTCTTTCATACACTTGGTCTACGAAAAGCCCTTTATACTCTGAAGATAAAGCTGAGAGTTGGTCCTTTTTAACTGAGGAAATGAGCTTATTTTCCTCAAAGTCTCGCAGCCGAACATTGGATTTCTGTCCGATATAGATCGCTCCATAACGGGAGATCCAAGCTTTGCGATAGAAATGCTGATACAGCTCAATCTTTGAAAGAGAAAAGAAAGAAAGCTGACCCTTTTTGAGTGTTTTGAGGAGATTGAGTGCTAGGCAGCCTACCCTCAGGTTGGTAAACCCTCATGGTCCGTTGAGTACCAATATCTCGGTCAGGTTTTTCTCTTTGTCAAGGTTTACTAAGACCTTTCCCAGCTCAACGTCAACTCCTGTTCTCTCCAAGAAAATAGGATGATCAAGTCCAAAAATTCTGATCTTATCCGAAGAGATGTCTATGCTTATCTTCATTTTGGAATTTATCTGTATAAAAAAAAGGGTTTACTCCTTTTTCACCAAAACCGTTAGTAAACCCTTAAAGGAACTATCTTGTCCTGATAGTAAGACTAAACCATTCTTGGAATGCTGAATAGAACTCACTCCATCCTCTGAATTTTGCGGAGCTAGCGTTTCTTAGGACGTCTTGCATATTTCTATAGAAGTCTGAAGAAAGGTTTCTCCACTGCATGCTGTTTCTTAGTCTTGGATAGTCTCTCTCCAGAGCTACGATAACGTCATTCCAAATGTTGGATACTGCTCTGATTTTGGAAAGCTCTTTGTCAGTGAAGTTGTAATAAGAGTTGGATCGAGAATTATTATTAGAAGAAGAGGAATATACACGAATCTCCTTTGTTCCATAGATTCCTGATCTATTATCATCCTCGGCTCTGATTCTAAATTCTCCTGTTGTCCTAAACTTTACAATATCTGAGAAGGTCTTTTCCCCGTTGTCATAGCGAGAGAAATTTACATACTGCTGATCTAGCTGGTAATCTGAGCTATTTGCTGTTCTCCATGATCCGTTTCTATACTCCTCTACAAGAAGCTTTACCCTTCCTTCGTAGTTTGCTACTTTGCTATTGTAGCGATCTTGTGCTCTTATTGTCAGATCAACCCATTCATCTGTGCGAGGAGAAGAAGGATAGATTTCTCTGATTGAAAGATTATCAACACTGTAATATGTAGAATTATTAGAAGAAGTTCCACCGTTAACATTGAAGGTTTGGTAAGCGGTGGCAGTCCCGTATTCACGAAGCTGAGCAACAACTCTAAACTCCCCGTTGGTTGAGAATTTTACGAAGTTATTTAATCTGACTTCTCCATTATCTGTAGATGAGAAGTAGTAGCTTGTCCTATCTAGCTGATAATCATAGCTAGAAGCATTTTCTCGTCTACCGTTTTTGTATTGTTCTACACGGAAGTCCACTCCTCCATAGTAATTTACAGACCCATTTCTTCTTACTCTCAATGTCATATCTACTCGTTTGTTTTGATCTGGATTTTTATCACTTATTGATGTCCATTCTGGAGCATAATATTCAGAAGATGATGAAGAAGTCGTTGTATTAAACTCTCTGAAGACAGAATTTCCACCGTCGATTTCAGCATACAATCTGAATTGACCTTCTGATTTAAACTTTACCAAGCGATCAAATCTTTTTTCTCCATTTTCATAGGAAGAGAAAGAATAACTTGTTCTGTCCAATTCATAATCGTAGCTAGAAGCGTTTTCTCGTCTACCATTTTTGTATTGCTCTACGCGGAATCTGATATTTTTGTCATAATTTGAGTAGGAATATCCGTTTCCTCTTACGCGAACAGACACATCAACTCGTTGATCTCTAGCAGGATTACTAGGATTCGTTGAAGTAAACTCAACTTGGTAATTACTGTAAGAAGGAGAGGTATTGGATGAGGATGCGCCAAACGATCCGTTCCTAAAACTATAATTGTCAACGAGCTCGTATCGATAATTTTGTATATCAGCCCTTAGTTCAATCCTTCAGTCACTTCCTGCATACGAAAATTCTCCTTCACATCTTGGAAGAGCAACCTCATTTCCGTTTGGAAGCTTTAGTCTACAGGAGAGCTCAGAAAGAGATTTCAGATTTGAAGAACTTATTCTTGCCTGAAATCTGTCTGCATTTAATTTTTGGATATCAAAGCAGAACTTTTGCCCATCAGTAAACTGAATGTCCTGACAAGCTGCTGACGCAAAGGCTCATGGGATTGCAAGAAGTCCCAACATCCCGGTCAATAAAAGCGATCTTTTTTTCATAGCACTACGAGATAGAATGTAAAAATTGCTTGAATTCTATGTATATATATATATAGAGGAAAGGCAAGGTTTTTTTTGGTTTTTTGAATAGACAAAGAAAAAATTGAGCTTTTATTCCTGAATTTTACCTTATGAAGTGGTTAAAAATGTCGTTAGTGATCAGTCTTGTTTTTTTGATTGGTATTGGGGCTTTTTATAGATTTTACTTTCTCCGCGATCCGATTCGTGCAGTTCCGAACGATGATACGATGTTTGTTAGCCCTGCTAATGGGAAAATTATTGCTATTATCAAGCAAGATGAACTAAAAGATCATAAAGCAGAATTATATAAGGAAAACAAAAAAGTAATCAATGATTGGACGGAAGGTTTTTCAAGTGGGGCAACGTTGATTTCAATCATGATGACGCCGCTTGATGTACACTATCAAAAAGCGCCGATGGGATCTAGAATGATTGATGAAGTTTATGTGGCTGGTCGCTTTTGAAATGCGATGAGGAGCAACTCTACGATGAATTCAACCTTTCAGAATGAATATCATAGTATGCTTTTTGAGACTCCGGAAGCGTATCAATTTCGTGTAATTCAGATTGCAGGATTCGTAGCGAGGAGGATTGTTGACTTTTTAAATCCTGGACAAGAAGTTAAACAAGGAGAAAAAATCTGACTCATCAAACTGGGAAGTCAGGTAAGTATTGTCTTGGATAAGAACTTTGAAGTTCTTGCAAAAGTGGGAGATAAAGTAGTTGATGGAGAAACTATCCTTGCAAAGAAAAAATAAACAAGATAAAATTCAGATTTTCTTCTTTTTGTCAAATCTTTTCAGATAAAAAGCACTTGTATTTTTCGTTAATATCTGTATTCACAAGGATGCGTTTTGTCTGCTTTTTCAGAATCTCTAGCTTTAGAGAGAAAGAACTAGCAAACAAGCACCGTTTCCTTGATGTTTTTGAGTCTGGAGATTTTCTATCTAGCTTGATGTCAAAATGTCAAATTAGAAGCGGAGACTGAGTTTCTCAGTATTGTTTTTTTATCCCTCTTATGGAATGGTATCTATGGAAAAATGTAAAAATGAAAATTGTCATGGTATGATGGCAGGAATGGCAGTTGCTTTGAGTGCAATCACTCTTATTTGAGGTGCAGCACTAGGAACTTGCATGTATCAAAAAGTAAATTCTATTTACAAAGCAGCAATTGAGATGCAATATGGATCTCAAGCAAACTTTGAAGCGTATTTTGAGGCTAGAATGACGCCAGAAGTGAGACAACAGATTGATAAAGGTATTAGCGAAACTATTACACAGTTAAAATCTCAAGGAGGAGCTGCTGATACTGCAAATACTACAAAAGAAGAAAATACTGCAGCACAAGATAGTTCAGCACAAGGATCTCAATCTGGAGAACTCACTCAAGAGGAAATTGCAGGGTTTATCGGTTCAACTCCTAACTTTGCAGATAAACAGGGGAATATTTTAGTTCTTTCTTATGTTGATTTTCTCTGTAGTTATTGTAAAAAACTCCACGAAGCTGGAACCTTAGAACAGCTTAGTCAGGAGAATGAAGACGTTAGCGTTGTTCTCAAGAGTATTCCTCTCTTCTGAGAGCAATCAGAAGCTGGTGCTCATGGGGCATATTGTGCTGCACAGTTTGGAGGAGCAGAGAAGTACTATGCATACGTGGAGAAAGCGTTTTCTAAGCAAGCAACAAGTGAAAGTGATGTAATTGCTCTTGCAAAGGAAATAGGACTTGATGAAGCTCAGTTTAGTGGATGTCTTAGCAGTGCCGATACTAAGAGTGCTGTGAGTGAAATCTTTCCTGCAGCCTCAAGAAAATTCGAACTTACTGGAACTCCTGCAAGTGTAATTATCAATACAAAAACGGGAAAATACGAAGTTATTCCAGGAGCTTATCCAAAGTCATACTTTGAAGAAGTGATCAAAAAAGTAAGAGGATAATCCCTTACAAACACACCAATCTATTAGGCTACTATGGAGATATCTATGGTAGCTTTTTTGAAAAAGGGCGAGAAAAAGGAGATAAAATAAGAGAAAAAGTCAGACTTTTTTTGACTTTTTTATTTTTTAGGATACAATAGAGTAGAAATGCTTTTTATATCATCTTTGCAAGTTAGATGACGGAAAATCAGACACCAACTACCGTTCAGCTTGATAGTATTCCTTCTTGAGAACCTCCTAAAATGGGCTTTTTTGAAAAGACGGTAAAGAATTTTGTAGGGTTTATAGCGAAAGTTACTGGACAGGCTGCCCCAAAACAGCAAACGGCAACGCCTCCTGCAGATGGAACTTCAAGCTCCTCTCCTGCTGCAGCCCCTACTCCAACCGCTGATCAGAATAACGGAGGAAGTGATATGCCTAAGAAGGAAGCAAGTTTTTTCGATAAACTTGTTGCCTCGACCCAAAACTTGTTAAACAAAACTGAACAATTCGCCACCAAGGCCACAGAGAAAACGAAGCAATTGACTCAATCTATCAGAGAGGCTCCTTCAAAGGTTGTAGATAAAACGAATACTGTCATCCAAAAAGGAGTGAACTTTGGGGAAAAGGTAAAAAATCAAGCAGAACATACGATTGATAAGGGAGTTGATTTTGGGAAAAACCTACAAAGCACGATGAAAGAGTGAGCTCAACAATTTAAAACAAACCCCATTCAAGCTGGAGGAAATGTCATTAGTGGGGCGGCTCATTCCACAGCAGAGTTTGGGAAAGGGTTGGGATGACAAGCAAAGGAAATAGGAAGCAATGCCGTTGCGAAAATCAAAGACACCGGCTCCACTATAAAAGAACATATTCATAACGCAGGGCAACAAGTCAACATTGATGCGAGCGGGGAGATTAAAAGCGTGCCTACCAATATTGTAGGGGGGATTAAACAGGCTGGAGCTAAAGTAGTAGGGAAAACTAAAGAATTCTGACAGCATGCCATCGATACGACCAAAGATATTATTAAGAATCCCGTTAAACATATTGATAACCTCGCGAGTGATGGGATGTCATCACAGGAAGCCGTAGTTACAGAGACAGAGAACACGACCTCTCTCGACCATTTGGAAGCCTGACTTCCAACTGCTTCGACTCCCGAAACAGCAGAAGCAACAGCGCCAACTCCTCAGGAAACTGCCCCTGCTTCTGAAGAAGCAACACCTACCACTCAGGAAACTGCCACTGCTCCTGAAGTAGTAACGCCAACCTCTCAAGAAACAGCAGGTGCTCCTGAAGTAGCAACACCGACCACTCAAGAAACTAGCACTGCTCCTGAAGTAGTAACATCTACTCCTCAGGAAACTATCCCTGCTCCTCAAGAAGCTCATGAAGAAGAAGCGACCGTCTCTGAGGTTCAAGCGGAGGAAGCCACAGCTCCAGAGCACGCAACGCCCCCTTCTCCAACGATGGAAGACGCAAACCAGCCACTAAGCTGATCCTCTTCCGATAATCCAGCTGACGAGCAAAACCTTCGTCCTGAGGCTCCACAGGAGGCTTTGGAAGGGGCTAGTGTAGCCCAGGAGTCATCACCTGTAGCACCAGACCAACCAACAGATGAAAAATCAGATTTTTCTTCTCCTGAAGGAACCCCTCAACCCGTTCAACAATAACCGTTTAAGCTCGAGCGAGAAGAGCAGAGCTAAAGAAATGCGTTTTCTGTCCTTTGAGAGGGCGAGGAGGCGGTGAAAATCGCAGAAAACGAGAACCAGTACACCAGAAGCACTCCGCCATCATCAGATCTTTTCGTGATTCTGAGGTGCAAGGTCTTGGTAAGCTGGTTTTTTTGGTTGTTTGAGAATGCGGGAAAGCTTGCAAGGGGTATTTTTTGGGGTTTGCAGGGGGTGCAAGGGGGCGGAATGGAGCATTTTTTGGGTTTGCAGGGGGTGCAAGGGGGCGGAATGGAGCATTTTTTGGGTTTGCAGGGCTTGCAAGGGGTCAGAATGGAGCATTT
>ERZ773063.120-NODE-120-length-51904-cov-6.134776_pt1 | contig 51904 bp, 41 predicted proteins | sample MGYA00580625_ERZ773063 | MGnify/ENA primary metagenome ERZ773063 (study PRJEB29015, sample SAMEA2738022) | human oral metagenome | biome: human oral; feature: human-associated habitat; material: dental | place: China | collected 2042 ... | reverse complement strand
CCCCGCAGCACCAGCCGGTACGGACGTGGCGACGGCCGTGGATTCGGGAGCCACCGCACTGAGCAGCACGGCCACGGTGAACACGCTGCTGGGCACCCAGCAGCCGTGGGAAACGACGCACCCCGCGCTCTGAAGGCCCTGAAAAGCCCTGAAAAAAGCCCCCCGCCCGGTAGCAACGGGCGGGGGGCTTTTTGCGTTCAGCGTGTCGTGCGCCGGTTCAGGCCAGCTTCTGACGCTTGGGTCGCGTTCTCGTCTGAGACACTTCTACCGTTTCCGGCACCACCCCCTGATTCGAGGCGGTCGATATCCGTGGCGGCATTCTCGGGTGCAGGGCAGGCAGCACTCGCTGTGCCCGCCCCGCCGTCCTCAACCCACCAGAATGTCCACCCGGCGGGCGCGCTGCAGCGTGGCCTTGTCGGCGCGGACCTTGGTGCGGGCGGAGGTCTTGCCGGCCCCCACCACCGTGATGCGGGCCGAGGAGAAGCCCCCTTCGCTGATGGCGCCCGCCACGGCGCGCGCACGGCGCTCGGACAGGGTCTTGTTGTAGGCGGCGGAATAGCGCGGATCGGCGTAGCCGGTGACACGCACCCAGGCCGTGCGGCCCAGGCAGGCGCCCAGCTGCTGCAGGCGGCGTGTCTCGGCCGGCGACAGGCTTGAGCTGCCCGACTTGAAGAAGATCGGCGCGGACAGTTGCTTCAGCGACCGGGGGCAGTTTCCGGCTGCAGCGGTGCGCAGATTGCGGCTGTCGGCAGCGGCCTGGCGGGTATCGCGTGCGTTGCGGCTGTCGCGGCTGTTGCGGGCATCACGTGCCTTGGTGGCGGCATTGCGCGCATCGGCAGCCTTCTGCGCATCGGCCTGGGCACGGGCGTCCCGTCCTGCCGGGCGGTTGGCATCGGCCAGACGCTGGGCACCCTGGGCTGCTGCACCGGCGGCAGCCAGACGGGATGCTCCGGCAGCGCCTGCCTCATCACGGGCCAGCACGCGGTAACCGTTGGGGACCTGGGCGCGGATCAGCTCCAGCGTCTCGCGGCCCTGGGCGGGCGTCTGGGCACCACCAAACACTTCCACCACGTCGCTGCGCACACGCAGTTCGCTGATGTTGCGTTCACGGACCAGGGCCACCAGGGCGGTCAGCTGCGGCTCCCAGCGGGCAGCGGCATGACCATCGATGTGGCGCAGGCGCAGACTGCCCTCGACAGGCTCGCCCCGGGCGCCCAGGCGGATGGCATTCATCCACTGGTTGCGGGTGTCGTCGTCGGGCACTTCGCCCGCCAGGCGGATGCCACCTGCCGGATCATGCGCCAGCGAGAAGCTCGGCGGGCCGGGCAGCTCGATCATCGCGTCGCCCGTGGCAGGCCTGGGCGGCAGATCATCGTCCTCGGGCGCCATCACCGATTCCCCAGCGGGAACGGCCGGGCCTGCCTGGCTGTCGGCCATGGCATCGGCCGGTGCCCCGTTCGGGCCGGCAGCGCCGGCCAACGATGCGGCAGCCTTGTCCTGCGAAGCGTTGTCCTTCGAGACAGGGGCCGCCCGGCGGTCATCCGGCTGGCCGGCACCCTGGGCATTGGCCTGCCGGGCTGCGCCCTGCCCCTCCTGACCCTGCGCCGATCCGGCTGCCTGGGCAGCCTGCCTGCCCAGAGGCAGCTCGATGGATTCCGTATGCGTGTTGCCGGAGGCGGAGGCAAGCTGCTGCTGCGCCTCGTGCTGAGCATCGCCCTCGCCCTCCTGCACGCCGAACAGCGTCAGCAGCAGGACGAACAGCAACAGGACGCCCACTTTCAGCGAGGTGAAGCGGCGCACGGACTCGGGCGGATGCAGTGGCGAAGGTGATGACATGGCGTTCCTGCGTCAGGGGCGAGTCGAGGGCGGACAGATCGAAACGGTCAGGGCCTGTGGGCCTGGCCGTAGGGGTGGCTTTCCGGCGAGGTGCCGGAAGGGTCGGCCGCAGCCGTGTGTCCGGTGGTGCCGGCAGCATGTTCGGACAGTACGTGGGCATCGGAGACATCGTCACCTGAGCGCCAGCCCTGCTCGTGCTGCTCGGCGTCGACCACTTCGGCCACGACGTGCTCGACCGTCCGCTCGCGGCGCGGGTTGACGAAGACGGAAGCCAGGCCCTCATCGGCTTCGGCCTCGTATTCATCACCGGCGTCCGATGCCCAGACCATGGCTTCCTGGTCCAGCGTGGACTCGGCTGAATCGGTGCCTTCGTCGTCGGCAGCCGGTGCGTCCGTCCCGTGCCCAGCCGAATCGGCGGACAGCGAATCATCGGCCGCTGAAGCATCGGTGGTGGTCGAAGCCGTACCGGTCATGCCGGCCTTGTGCCACGACGAAGCGTCGTCAGCAGGCTGCGCATCATGTGCGGTCTGCGCCTCGCCGGCGGCTGCATCATCACCCGACTGCGCCGCAGCTTCGGAGGCTTCCGTCGCGGCGGTCTCGGCAGCCTCATCGGCCGATGTGTCCTGCGCGGTGGCGCCCATGGCCGCCACGGCCGCACCAGCAACCGCAGCAGCTCCAGCAGCGGCCGTTTCGGCCACCGGTGCTTCGGCGGCAGGCGTCTCGGCCGCCTGCTGGGCAGCTTCCTTCGTGTCAGTGGTCTGGGCACCCGGCCGGCGACGCATGGCGGCCAGCAGGCCTGCGGCCACGTTCTCGCGCTTCTCGCCCTTCAGCTCGGCCTGCAGCTCGTCCAGCGCCACCCAGTCCTCGGCCAGGAACAGGCCGGCCTGTTCGGCCCAGCTGAGCGGGTTGGCCAGCGCAAAGCGTGGACCGGCAGCTTCCATCAGGCGGGTGAGTTCGCCCATGGAGGTCTCGGCCAGACGCTCGAAAGTGCGGATGCCGGCCTGGTTGAGCAGCTCGACGGTGCGGTCGTCGATGCCCACCAGCGCCTGCAGGCGGTCACGTCCTTCGGCGGTGCGATAGTGCTGCTTCAGCAGGTTCTTGACGGCCTCGTAGCCGGCCGCGTCATTGGCAATGCGGTTGGCGTGGTAATTGACGGAAGCCTCGCGGTCGGCCACGTCGTGCTCGCGGGACAGGATGCGCCCTTCCCAGCTCTGCATGGCTTCCTCGCGGTTGCTGACCACCGCCACGCGGCGTGCCAGCTCGGCCTCGGTGCTTTCCAGCGTGTCCAGGCGGCGGTTGTAATTCACTTCCTTGGAACGCAGCTGCTCGCCACGGGCCGCGATTTCCTTTTCGCGCTCGTTCAGCGTCAGGCCCATGCGGTCCAGGTCAGCCCGGCGCTTCTCGATGGCCTGCTCCACGCGGGACAGATCGTCGGAGCGCTCTTCCACACGACGGGCCTGCTGCAGCAGCTCGGCATCGCGGCTGGCCAGCGAGGCCTGCAGGTCGGCCATTTCCTTTTCGCGCAGGCGCAGCGTGGCCTGACGGTGCCCCAGCTCGGTCTGCTGGGCCAGCAGCACGCTTTCCTGCTGGGCCAGGGCCTCGGCCTCTTCTTGCGCCTTCTTGCGCCAGTACAGGAAGTCGATGGCGAATTCGATGGCCCAGCCGATCAGCAGACCAAGGACGAGCCAACCCAGTGCGTTCATGCGAAAGAGCCTCCGGACCCGTGCGATGCGTGTGGCACGGGCTTCAGGTGGAAACGAAACGGTCGAGAGGACGCCGGCATCAGGCCGCCAGCAACTGCTTCAGGTCGCTGACCACGTTATCGACGGGGTCAGTGTAGCGCACCAGCAGGCGCAGCTTGCCGGTCTTGTCGATGACATAGGACGCGGCCGTATGATCGAGCGTGTAGCTGGAACCGTCCTGATTGGGCACCTTCTGGAAGAAGACGCGGAATTCGCGCGCCACCTTCTTGGTGGCCGCCATGTCGCCGCGCAGGGCGATGAAGGACGGGTCAAACGAGTGCACGTAGGCCGGCAACACCTCGGCCGTGTCGCGCTCGGGATCCAGCGTGACGAACACCACGTCCAGCCGCTTGCCGTCCGGGCCCAGCGCGTCCCTGATTTCCTTGGCCTTCAGCAGCGTGGTGGGGCAGATGTCCGGGCACTGCGTGAAGCCGAAGAACAGCAGCACCACGTGGTCCTTGAAGCTGGCCAGCGTCACGGGCTTGCCGGTGCTGACATCGGTCAGCGACAGCTCATTGCCGTAGTCGGCACCGCCCAGGTCGGTGGACTTGAACGTCATGCCCTTCTCTTTCGAGCAGGCAGCCAGACTGCCCATCAGGGCGCCGCCCCCCAGCCACAGGGCTGCGGCCGGCACGGACGACAGCACACGCCGCCGCGACAGGTGCCGCGTGCCCAAGGCGTGATCGACGGATAGGGGAAGACGACCGGGAGAGGACTCAGGTGATTTCATGACCATGGAGGGTGACCAGGCGGCTTGCGAAGGAGAGGGATGTCCCGGGCATGGACACGCGCCCATGCCGGCACGATGCAGGCCCTGTCGACATCGCGGAACAGGGGCCGGATGCGAACCGTCAGCCACCTCGACGCTGCAAGCGACAAATATTAACGCAGGAAGGCCGTCGCCACGGAAATTGTGAAGACCGCGTTGCAGGCAGCGCGCCTGCCCACGGGGTGCGGCGCCCCTTCAGCCTGGATGGGCGCCGAGGCTCCGTGCAGCGTGACCCGAGCCCAGCCGCCCAAGACCCCGGCCGCGTTCACCCCGGCATCTGCCCCCGGCGAAGGATGTTGATGGGTGCCAGCCCGTCGGCGCGCGCCTTCTGCGCCGGCACCCAGGCATGGCCAAACACCAGCTCCACCGTGAGCGCGGGCACGCCCGCCTCCGGCGCCGCCGGAAAACCCATCCCGGCCAGATCCGCCTGCAACGACGCCGTGGACTCATAGGCCAGCTGGATGTGTTCGGTGTCCATCACCGGCGCATCGAAGCCGGTCTCCACCATCGCATCGCCCCAGTCGTGCATGTCCTGCAGCGACGGCCACTGCCCCTGCGCCCCGTGCTGCTCCAGGTTCTGCGCCGACGAATCCGGCACCAGCGCACGCAGCTCGCGGCAGGTATCCACCCCCAGGGCCGAGAACACCAGAAGCCCGTGCGGCTTCAGCACCCGATAGCACTCCTTCAGCACCGCCAGCGGATCGTCGAACCAGTGAAACACCAGGTTGGACCACACCACCTGCACACTGTTGGCCGGCAGCGGCAGCCGATGCGCATCGGCCGCGATCCAGTGCGGCGGACGGGTCTGGGGTTTCTCGCGCACGCGGATGCGCGCCAGCAGCCCCTGCAGGCCGCGACGCGCCCGCATGTCCAGCCGGTGCTGCTCGATGAGCGGCTGCTCGGCCATGTCCAGCGCCAGCACCTGCGCCTCCGGAAAACGCCGGGCCAGCACCGGCAGCGACCGGCCCAGACCGCAGCCCAGGTCCAGCACCGTCTCCACGCCGTCCAGACGCATCGGCTCCAGCCGCTCGTCCAGCCGACGCTCCACCTCGGCCAGCAGAAAATCTGCCCGCTGGGCGCCCGAACGCTTTTCATTGAACGACCGGCGCAAGGCGGCGCGGTCCAGACCGACTGGCTTAAGCATGTTGGCGAGTATAGAAGAGGATGCGCGGCGCATGGGAGGCGTCCGGATAGGATGGATGGAAGCACATGCCCCGATTTCATTCCCACCTTGCCTTCTCAATGGACATGCCAGCCTCTCCTCATGCCGTGATCTGGCAGCACGGCCGCCGCTGGCTGGGGCAGCTGACCGCCCGGCTACTGCCGCGCGCCTGCCTGCTGTGCGAAGCGCCCTGTCTGGACCAGCCGCTGTGCGCGCACTGCCGGGAGGCGCTGCCAGGTCGGGGGCGACTGCGGTGCCCGCGCTGTGCGCTGCCCCTTTCTGCACAGCCCCTTTCAGCGGATTCAACCAGCCCCGCCCCGCCGTGCCCCCAGTGCCAGCAACACCCGCTGGCACTGACCGCCACCTTTGCGCTGGCCGATTATCTGCCGCCGCTGGACCGGGCACTGGTCGCCCTGAAATTCGGCCAGCAACTGCAACTGGCCCGCCCCCTGGGCGTGCTGCTGATGGAGCACCTGCTGGCCGATCCCGCCCAGCCGCTGCAACAGGTGGACGCACTGGTGCCGATTCCACTGTCCGGCCCGCGCCTGGCCGAACGCGGCTTCAACCAGAGCCTGCAACTGGCCCGCGGCATGCGCGCCCACGCCCCCGGCGCCTGCCCACCCATCCGCACCGACTGGCTGCTGCGGGTGCGCGACACCGCCCGCCAGTCCAGCCTGCCCCGCACCCAACGTCAGAAGAACCTGCGCGGCGCCTTCAGCGTGCCGGCCCCCGACCGCGTGGCCGGCCAGCACCTGGCCCTGGTGGATGACGTGATGACCAGCGGCAACACGCTGAACGAAGCCGCCCAGACCCTGATGGCTGCCGGCGCAGCCTCGGTCATGGCACTGGTGGTGGCGCGCACGCCGTAGCCCCGGGACACGCCAGCCCATGACGGGCGACACACGCCGAATCCGACCTATCATCCCGCATGAGGGGGCGGTGAAGCGCCTGAGACGCTGAACTGTCCGAAACCTCTGGGCGAAGAAACCCGAAACAGAGCCATTATTCAGAATCATGAATTCTGATGACTTCGGATACGGCGTCCCGCGACCCGTTTCGGCGCCAATCTCCACCAAACGCAGTGCCATCACGGCACCAAAGGCACCCCAGCCCCAGAACCGCCCCCATCACCATCCATCCTTCAGACCCAGCCACCGTGTTCCACGTCGTCCTTGTCCAGCCCGAAATCCCGCCCAACACCGGCAACGTCATCCGCCTGTGCGCCAACACCGGCTGCGCCCTGCACCTCATCGAACCGCTGGGCTTTCCCATCGACCACGCCAAGATGCGCCGTGCGGGGCTGGATTATCATGAATTCACGGCCATGACCGTGCACAAGAACTGGGCAGCCTTTCTGGACAGCATGCAGGCTTCCATGGCCGCAGCATCCGGCTCCGACCCGCAGGTCGCCCCCAGCCAACCGCCCCACAGCAACGCCCGACAAAGCCCCTTCTCCGGCCGTCTGTACGGCCTGAGCACCAGCGGCCACAAGAGCCCCTACGACCATCAATTCCTGCCCGGCGACTGCCTGGTCTTTGGCCGCGAGACCTCCGGCCTGCCCGACGACGTGCAGGACAGCCTGGGCACCGACCACCTGCTGCGCCTGCCCATGCGCCCCCACAACCGCAGCCTGAACCTGTCCAACGCCGTGGCCGTGACCGTCTTCGAGGCATGGCGACAGCAGGGGTTCGAGGGAGCGGCAGACTGACATGGAAGGCCTGCTCATTGGCCTGAGGATCATGGCCCTGCTGACCCTGGCCAGGTGGCTTGCCCCCTCGACCGTCACCCTCTCCTCATGGGCCAAGGGTCTGGGCGCCCTGACGCTTGCCTACACCCCGATTCATGCGCTGATGTTCTGGCTCTTGCAGGAACCGGGGGGCGTGACGACGTGTCTAACTGGCGCCATTGGAAGCAGCATCGTCGCCTTCGTGATTGTGCTGGGCGTGAAGCGGCTGGTGGGGGAATACGATAGGTGAGGAGGCTGGTCAGGGGCAGGCACCTGACAAACGCACCGGTTGCTCTTCGGGGTCAGACAGGCTGCTTTGATATCCGGGCAGATAGAAGCTCTTAAGCCAAGCGACCAACAACAGCCTGTCTTACCAAAGAAGCACTCAATCAATAAAACGAGTATCCGAAAACGTCATCCTCTCTACCATCCACGACCGGAAGCGCTTTCATGGCCGCCCCAAGACGCCCCCGCCCTCTCCATGCTTTCTTGCTCAATACCAAAGCCATGTAATTCCAAATGTAATATTTGCAAACCCCTTTGAAATCAAACGTATTTCCATAAATCTCTGGACGCATAAAAGCAAACCTCAAAGCACCTTCATTTATCTCACGATCCAGAACACTATATGCACGGGCCTTCAAAACAACCTCCGATCCACTACCACCTCCCTCATAATCGAAACCTCGGGAGAGAATAGAGATCACTCCATGCATAGATAAATCCGTCTCACCGGAAGCATAGCAAGCCCCTCGCAAAACATTCTTCATATACTTCATCTCAGACTTGAGTTTTATACCACCAAAATCATTCGAACCCCATAAGTACTTACCAAACCGGTACACAAACGCCAGAAGGCAGAACGATTCGCTGACGACACACAACTCCTGACGACCACCACTGTATGCCGCACCCCGTGCTGCCTTGACGCATGCGTCAACTGCCGCACCAGCGTCACCCGAAGACAACAGCCTCCTTGCCTCACCAAGGTGACACACATACAAAGACTCCAAGCCAGAAGAACTGGTAGTCACCGACAGCATGGAAGAAACCCGCTCGGAGAACTTTTTCTTGTAGATATTCAAGTCAACACACCAACGATCTCTTGAACACCCTTCAAAGACATCCCGCGCAACGGACAAAAGCCTCTCCTTACTTACATATCTCTTGGCTTTCTTGACACACCGATTGAACACTGCCCCAAAGAAAAGGCGCCACTTTACATCGTTTATTATACGATCTTTAAAAATAATCTCCCCGCACTCCGGGCTATTAACATCAACAAGGCGACTTATAAAGTTTGCAATAGTCGAATTTAACGAAACACTCATTCTCGCAAAGCCATCCCCACCTGCCTTACCCATACCAACAGAATCAGAACAAAGGAAAGCAGAAAAGCTTTTTGGAAACTTTTCAGAAAACTGCTTTCCCGAAACGTAGTAACCACCTTCAAACAGCCAAGACAAGTACCCTTTTGTCGAATCCATAAAATCAAACCTGCCCCCCTTGTACTCAAGCACAGAGCTGCCAACACAAACTAAGGAATGATGCCGAAAATCATGACAAATAAAATATGCCGCCAAAGGAACAAACAGCTCTTCGATCAGAACAGGAATAAGCTCATCCCTCTGTAGATCACCGACATTGATTTCATGAACAATCTCTCCATACCGAAACACACACTCGGCTATACCATGGCTCAAATCACCAAAGCTCAATGTCGGGCCCAACTCACAGGCCACATCGCTCCCCAAAATCTTCTTTAGCGGGATTTCTATGATTTCCCGGACCAGATCCGATAGCTCATAGTACATGTGGCGGAATGGCTTATGTGACTCCTTATACAGCCTCTTCCCCTTCTCCCGCACATCAAACACATCAGCCAGAAAGAGAATGACCTCCAGCTCCGTGGGATAAGGCGTCTTCTTCACGCGACGATCTTCAGATGGACGGGGATTTTTCATAAGCCCTCCGATACGGACATCAAGCCAACAGAAGGAATTGAGGGGGGTTGCTCAGACCGAGGGCAAAGTTACCCTTGCCCCCAGCCATGCCGCTACTTACTTTTTGGCACCACCACGCGACGACGCAGCGTTGTTTGCATGATGCGCCGCGGCACTCTGCGCACGGGACGCAAAGCTTCCCTTCGGTGTCTGACCGCCATGGCTGCGGCTGGTAGCCGACTGGATGCGGGAGGCATCACTTTGCGTCATGCGGCTGCCGGAGTTCTGGTTGCTGGATTTGTTGGACATGTTCGTCACTCCTTTAAATATTGAGGTCGTGCTTGAAGCCCTTCGCTGTCGAAATTCCTTACTCGAAACCGTCCTCTCAGAATCCCTCTTGGCGGGGCATGACATGCAATCAGTGCATGCGCGAAGCCCGAGCAGTCTAGCGACGTGCAGCGAATTTTTCTGCTACACAGTTGGTCCCGGAATCATCCATTTGTATCTCAAATTGCTTTTCTGATAAATAACCCGGCAGTCTTGCTCACGAACCAGGGCAGCAAGAACCCTTCAGAACCACCTCTCACGAGCAGCTCCGCCCAAGATATTCAGTAGCAAGGATCGGCGAGCCAATGAAGCTGCCCAGATATCAACAGATCAGAAAAGTCCCCGGGCAGGCACACCCCACGGCCGCGTCAGCCGTTTCGTCCAGCAGCAGCCCTTCCAGGGAGATATCTTCATCAATGGACGCCCCCATGCAGTCCATGACGGCCGATCTCGACATCGGCCCACTGCCGGGCGTTGCACCCGGCAGCCGGGGAAACAGGCCAGCGGCCTTTCCCCTACTCCGCCCGAGGCTCCCGCGCGAGCAGGGCCGCAACGGCCTCGCGCGGCGAGAGGCGGCCTTCGATGACGGCCAGCACGGCGCGGCTGATGGGCAGGTCCACGCCCAGCGCCTGGGCGCGGGCCACGACGGCGGGGCAGCAGGCCACGCCTTCGGCGACGTGGCCCAGGGTGGCCAGGATGTCGGCCAGGGACTGGCCCTTGGCCAGCAGAAGGCCCACGCGCCGGTTGCGGGACAGGTCGCCCGTACAGGTCAGCACGAGGTCGCCCACGCCGGCCAGGCCCAGGAAGGTTTCGGCCTGCGCGCCCTGCGCCATGCCAAAGCGGGTGATTTCGGCCAGGCCGCGGGTGAGCAGTGCGGACCGGGCATTCAGGCCCAGCCCCAGGCCGTCGCAGGTGCCGGTGGCCACGGCCATGATGTTCTTCAGGGCGCCACCGATCTCCACGCCCACCAGGTCGGCGCTGCGGTAGGCGCGCATGGCGCCGTGGTGGAAGGCCTGCACCATGCGGTGCGACAGGGCTTCATCCGTCGAGGCGGCGGTGAGCGCCACGGGCAGGCCGGCGGCCACTTCCTGGGCAAAGCTGGGGCCGCTCAGGCACCCCACGGCACGGCCCGGCAGGGCGTCGCCCAGCACCTGGTGCGGCAGGCGGCCGGTGCTGGCCTGCAGGCCCTTGGCCAGGCAGACCACGCCGGGCAGTGCGGATCCGTCCCCCAGTTGCAGGGCCTGGACGGCCTGTGCCACCGGCTCCAGACCGGCCACCGAGGTGGCCATGACCAGCAGGTCGGCGTCGCGGACGGCCTCATCCAGCCGGTCGGTGAAGCCCATGGAGGACGGCACCTTCACGTCGGGCAGGTAGCGCTGGTTGGTGCCGGTGGTGCGCAGCGACTCCAGCACCTGGGCATTGCGCGACCACAGCATGACATCATGCCGCTGTGCGGCATGGATGGCCAGGGCCGTGCCCCAGGCGCCGGCTCCCAGAATGGCGATCTTCATGGCACCTCAGATGCCCCAGACCTGTCCCAGCTCGACGTAGCCGGACTGGCCGTCGGCGTGGCGCACACGCACGAAGCCGGCATCGTCGGGCTTGTCGTCTTCCAGCTCGAAGACCACGCCACGGGCGGCCTCGAACCACTGGGGCGCGTCGGCGTTGGGTTCCTGGTAGAGCGGAACGGTGGTGGAAGCCACCACGGTGCGACGCTCGGACAGGTCATCGCGCAGCACCCAAGCGATGTCGCCTTCCATGTCACGCACCTTCACCCAGGCCTGTAGCACGGCAATCACCTCCACCGGCATGCCGCGCGGCGCCTGATAGAGCTTCTTGGCCTTGTCGGACGGGGCGTCGTACATCACCGTGTCGTCGGTGCCGATGGAGCGAAAGCGGGCCATGCCCGGAATGCGCGAGGGGGGCGCCACCTTGGTGCTCTTCGGGGCATTCTGGCTGGCCTTGTCATCGTCGCTGGCCGGCCCCAGGGTCTCGCTGGGGTTCATGGGCCCCTGGGCAGCGGCGCTACCGGCGGCCGCGCGGGTGGCGGCCTTGATGGGCGCAGCCTTGGCGCCGGCCTTGTCGGCGGCAGTGGCAGGCGAGGCGGCCAGCAGCAGGCTGGCACTCAGCAATGCGGCCCCCATGCCGGCCCACAGCGCACCGGACACCTTCCACAGGCTCTGCGGGCGTGCGCCATGCGCATCCGGGCATGAATGACCGGCGGCGGTCTCGGCCAGTCGGCCTTGAGCATCATGGGCCTGGCGGGCGGCTGCCCCTCCGGTCGATGGCAGCCCGGCCAGGGCGGCTGCGCTTCGTGTCTGTCTCGTCTTCATCTGCCTGCTCTGTAGCGGCCAGACGCGCCCGGCGCGGCCAGCCGAATCGTTTCTGCCCGAAGTGCCGGAGGCTTTCATCGGACGGGGTGCAAGCCACCGTCCGGTCTGCTGCCCGGCACGCGGCAGCCCCACACCGTCGGGCAAGGCATGGTCAGAAACCATGCCCCGGCATGAAGCGGCTGCCCTGCGGGGCAGCCTGCCGCTCAGTGCGTGCTCAGTGCGTGGTGCCCGAGGGATTCTCGGCCTTCTCCAGCTGGGCGGCGCTGTCCTGGTTGGCGGCACCATCCTGCTGCTGGGCAGCGGCCAGACGCTGCTGGTAGAGCACTTCGAAGTTGATCTCGGCCAGGTGGATCGGCGGGAAGCCGGAGCGCTGGATCACGTCGGCGATGTTGGCGCGCAGGTACGGATACACGGTGTTGGGGCACACGATGTTCAGCACCACGTCCATCTGGTCTTCGGGGATGTTGCGGATCTCGAAGATGCCGGCCTGCTTGCCCTCGACCAGGAACACCACACGCTCCTCGTCGATGCGGGTGGTGACGGTCACGGTGATGGTGACCTCGTAGATGCCGTCAGCCAGCTTCTCGTGGCCGTTGTCGATGGCCACTTCGACCGTGGGCTGGGCCTGTTCCAGGAAGATGTGCGGGGCGTGCGGGATCTCCAGGGACAGATCCTTCAGGTACATGCGCTGGATCTGGAAGACCGGGTTGCTGTTTTCTTCTGCCATGCTGGGCTCGGTGGTTGGTGTAGGAAAATGGGAAGGGGCTCAGCGCCCCATATCCTGAATCATGCCAGCATTGGCGACAGTTTGCCGGCCCGGTCCAGGGCGGCCAGGTCGTCGCTGCCCCCCACGTGCTGGCCGCCGATGAAGATCTGCGGCACGGTGGTGCGACCGTTGGCGCGCTCGATCATCTCGGGGCGGCGGGAGGGATCCTGGTCGATGAAGATCAGTTCCAGATCGTTGACGCCCCGCTCGCGCAGCAGGCGCTCGGCGCGGTGGCAGTAGGGGCAGGTGCGCTTGGCATACATCACGACATGTGCGGCCATCTCGTTTCTCCGTTCTTCGGGAAGGGACCCGGGCGGGCGAGACAGGCGGCGGGCCTGCCCCGAAGCCTGCCCGGAAAAGCATGGGAAAGGATTCTTCAGCGCTGATTGTGAACCATCCAGCGCCCGGCCACGCAACCGCCCGGCCAGCCGGGCGGTGTTTCGTCGGTTTGCCGCATCAGCGGCAGGGGCTCAGGCCTTGTCCTTGGGGTTGACCAGCGGCAGGCCGGCCTGCTGCCAGGCATCGATGCCGCCTTCCAGGCTGTAGACCTCGGAACGGCCCGAGGCCTTCAGGGCCTTGGAGGCCTTGGCCGACTGCACGCCGTTGGCGCAGACCAGCAGGATGGGCTTGCTGGCATCCACGCCGGCAGCGAAGGTCTGCACCTTGTCGGGCATGACGTGGCGGGCGCCCGGCAGGTGGCCGGCGCGGAAGTCGCGGTCATCACGCAGATCGGCCACCTGGGCCCCCTTCTGGTTGATGAGCTGGGTGGCTGCAAGCGCGCCCAGGGCCGTGCCGCCGCCCCCGCGGATGGCCTGCCAGAGCAGCATGCCGCCCGAAGCCAGGGCGATGATGATCAGAAAGACATTCTGGCTGATGAAGTTCACGAGGTCCGCCTCTGAAAAATAGGCGAGAATTATAGCTTTCCCGCCTCGGAGTCACGCCATGACCCATAAACTCGTGCTCATCCGCCACGGCGAAAGCCAGTGGAACCTGGAAAACCGCTTCACCGGCTGGACCGATGTCGATCTGACCGACAATGGTCGCCAGGAAGCCATCCGTGCCGGCCAGCTGCTGAAGCAGGAAGGCTACGATTTCGACCTGTGCTACACGTCCGTGCTGCGTCGTGCCATCGGCACCCTCTGGACGGTGCTGGGCGAAATGGACCGGATGTGGCTGCCGGTCACGCACAGCTGGCGCCTGAACGAGCGCCACTACGGCAACCTGCAGGGCTGGAACAAGGCCGAGACCGCCGAGAAGTACGGTGAGGATCAGGTGAAGATTTGGCGCCGCGCCTACGCCATTGCGCCCCCGCCGCTGGCCGAGGACGATCCCCGTCTGGTCGAGCAGCTGAACAACCCGCGCTATGCCAACGTGCCGCGCGCCGAGCTGCCCCGCACCGAGTGCCTGAAGGACACGGTGGCCCGCGTGCTGCCCTTCTGGAACGAGACCATCGCCCCGTCCATCAAGTCGGGCAAGCGCGTGATCATCGCCGCCCACGGCAACTCGCTGCGCGCCCTGGTCAAGCACCTGGACGGCATCTCCGATGACGACATCGTCGAGCTGAACATCCCGACGGCCCGTCCGCTGGTCTATGAACTGGACGACAACCTGAAGCCCATCCGCCACTACTACCTGGGCAACCAGGCCGAGATCGAGGCCGCCATGGCCGCCGTGGCCAAGCAGGGCAGCGCCAAGAAGGGCTGATCCCCTTCCCCGGGCCGTCCCGTGACTGCCCGGGCCCTGCCTTCAGTCAGGAATTCGACACCATCGGTTGCAACCGGTGGTGTCGTTTTGCATTCTGCGCCGGTATACTGAAAGATTCATCGGCGCCGCTTCGGGGAAAGACCCAGGCCCTCCCGCGTCCAGTCCCTTCTCCCGACCGGTGACGAGCATGCAGCCCGGGCCTGCCCGGTCTGCCCGTTTCTGCTGTCCCGGCGGGAAGCATCCGCCGGGTGGCCTGCAACGTTCCTGCAGCATCGCCTGCCAAAAGGATCCCATCCTTCATGTCCAATCTCAGATCTGCCCGCCTCGTCGGCATCGGTGCCATCGCCGGCATTGCGCTCAGCCTGGGCCTTTCCGCACTGGCCGAACGCGGCAACACCGGCCGCAACGTCCTTCCGCTGGACGAACTTCGTCAGTTCAGTGAAGTCTTCGGCACCATCAAGGCCTACTACGTCGAGCCCGTCAAGGACAACAAGCTGATCACCGACGCCATCAGCGGCATGCTCACCGGGCTGGATCCGCACTCGGCCTATCTGGACGAGAACGCCTTCAAGGAACTGCAGGTCAACACCCAGGGTGAGTTCGGCGGCCTGGGCATCGAGATCGGCACCGAAGACGGCTTCATCAAGGTGGTCTCGCCCATCGAGGGCACCCCGGCGTCCAAGGCCGGCGTCAAGGCCGGCGACCTGATCATCAAGATCGGCGACACCCCCACCAAGGACATGCGGCTGGAAGAAGCGGTCAAGATGATGCGCGGCAAGCCCAAGAGCCCCATCACCCTGACGCTGCAGCGCAAGGGCGTGCCCGAGCCCATCGTGCTCACCATCGTGCGCGACATCATCCAGGTGCAGTCGGTTCGCAGCAAGCTGCTGGAACCGGGCGTGGGCTACATCCGCATCTCGCAGTTCCAGGAACACACCGTCAACAACCTGGTCAATCACCTCGAACAGCTGGCCAAGCAGAACAACGGTGCGCTCAAGTCCGTGGTGCTGGACCTGCGCAATGACCCGGGCGGCCTGCTGCACGGCGCCATTGGCGTCTCGGCCGCCTTCCTGCAGCCCGGCATGGAAGTCACCTCCACCGACGGCCGCACCGACGACGCCAAGCGCAGCTTCTACGCCAGCCCGCAGGACTACATGACGGGCAGCGGCAAGACCGACCGCATCTCCTCGCTGCCGGCCTGGACCAAGACCGCCAAGATGGTGGTGCTGGTCAACGCGGGTTCGGCCTCAGCCTCCGAGATCGTGGCTGGCGCCCTGCAGGACCACAAGCGCGCCGTCGTGCTGGGCACGCAGACCTTCGGCAAGGGCTCGGTGCAGACCATCCTGCCGCTGGCCGGCCAGAAGACAGCCATCAAGCTCACCACGGCCCGCTACTACACGCCCAACGGCCGCTCCATCCAGGCCCGGGGCATCGTGCCCGACTACGTGGTGGAAGAATCGGCCGATGGCGACATCAACGGCTTCCGCATCCGCGAGGCCGATCTGCAGCGCCACCTGAGCAACGACCGCGACACCACGCCGGAAGTGAAGTCCTCGGCGCCGTCGTCGGCCGACCAGGAACGGCTGAAGAACTACAAGCCCATCGAGCTGGGCGTGCCGGCCAACGACTTCCAGCTGCAGCAGGCGCTGAACTACCTGAACGGCAAGACCATCCAGAAAGCACCGCCGGTGCAGGGCGTGGTCGACGGCAAGTCGGTCGACGCGAAGGATGCCGCCGGCAAGGACGCCAAGGGGCAGACTGCCGACCCCAAGACCAGCGCGCCCCAGACGGACAAGGCTCCGGCCAGGAAGTAAGCCGTTGAACGACGACCAGCTGCTGCGCTACAGCCGTCACATCCTGCTGGATGAGATCGGCATCGAGGCCCAGGAACGCCTCCTGGCCTCGCGCATGCTGGTGGTCGGCGCGGGCGGCCTGGGGTCCGCCGCCCTGTACCTGGCCGCTGCCGGCGTAGGCACGCTGATGCTGGCCGACGACGACACGGTGGACCTCACCAACCTGCAGCGGCAGATCCTGCACCGGCAGGATCGCATCGGCATGGCCAAGACGGAATCCGCCCGGCTCACGCTCGCGTCGCTGAATCCGGACGTGCAGTTCGTGCCCCTGCCCCGGCTGGACACCGACGCGGCGCTGGATGCCGCCGTCTCACAGGCCGACGTGGTGCTGGATGGCAGCGACAACTTCGCCACCCGCCACGCCGTCAATCGTGCCTGCGTGCGCCATGGCAAGCCGCTGGTCTCGGGGGCCGCCATCCGCTTCGACGGCCAGCTGGCCGTCTTCGACACGCGCCAGCCCACCTCCCCCTGCTATCACTGCCTGTTTCCGGACGGCGAGAACGTGGAAGAAGTGCGCTGCTCGCAGATGGGCGTCTTTGCGCCGCTCACCGGCATCATCGGCACCATGCAGGCCAGCGAGGCCCTGAAGCTGGCCGGCCAATTCGGCACGCCCAGCGTGGGGCGCCTGCACCTGCTGGACGGCCGCACGCTGCACTTCACCGAGATCCGCGTGCCACGCGACCCGGATTGCCCGGTGTGCGCGCATCGGGCCCATCAGGCCCGATAAGTCTCCTTGGGCTGCCTGTGCGCTCAATGCGCCAGCAGCCATCCTCCGTCCAGCCGCAGCATCGCGCGCTCGGCCAGCAGGCGCTCGGGGCCCTGCACCATCAGCCGCTCGGCCGTCTGCCGGCCGTAATGTGCTTTCAGGAACTTGAAGGCCTCGCGCATCCGCGAGGGCCGCAGGTGCGTGTCATGCGCATCCGAGGCCACCACGCTGTCCCAGCCCCGCTCCAGAATGGCCTGGGCAGTGCGAAAGGCCCGGCGACCGAACTCGCCGATGACGGCGGCCGCCGTGAGCTGAAAGAGGCACCCCTCCTCCACGAAGGGCTCCAGCGCGTCCACCCGGCGTATCACGGCCTCGTTGCGCTCGGGGTGAGCCACCATGGGCAGCACCCCCTGACGCACCAGATAGCGCACGGCACCAATGGCATTGGGCGGGATGCGGGTATCCGGGAAGTCCAGCAGCATCACCTTCATGCCGTCCCAGCCCCCCACGAAGGGAATCTGCCCTTCGGACAGCAGCTTGAGCGACTCGGGCTGCAGGCTGACTTCGGACCCCAGGTACAGCTTGACGTCGATGGCCTTGGACGCCACCAGCCGCTGGAACGCCTCGAAACGGGGCCGCAGATACCCCAATGAATTGTCCCACTGCCCGGCACGGATATGCGGGGTGAGAACCATCTGCGTGACACCTTCGGCACGCGCCCGGCGAATCAGCCGGAGCGCGCTCTGCCAGTCCTGTGCACCATCATCGACCGCCGGCAGATAATGGCAATGTACATCTATCACCCTTCATACCTGTCCGCCATCAGGTTGTCTGGGTATCGGGGGCAACCTGAGTGACTGTTGGAACTGAAGAAGACCTGCTACCGCTGCTGCGCCGCCTTTCCCCGGTACGCCCATAGGCATAGGCGTAATCGTGACCGTAACCCGAGCTTTCACCGTAGAAACGGTCGGCCTGGGCGAAGTCGTGAGCGTTGAGCGCAACCCCCAGTACTGGTATACCGGCTTTGTCTATGCGATGCAACGCTCGACGCGTAACTTGCAGCGGCGTACTGTCAGAACGAGCAACAAAGATCATGCTGGAGGCTGCCCGGCCCAGTACAAGTGTGTCAGAAACCAACTGCACGGGCGGGCAGTCGATGATGATGGTGTCGAAGTGCTTCTTCAGCTCGGCGATCAGCTTGTCGAAGCGGGAGCTCATCAGCAGGTCCAGCGCATTGCTGGCAGCGCGGCCTGCCGGCAGCACCCGCAGCGGTGAACTGCGCACGCCCTTGATGCACTGATCCAGCGATGCGCGGCGCGTGAGCAGCTGCACCAGACCCGGCGTGCCCGGGGGCAGCCCCATGGCCGCACTCACCGACGGACGCCGCAGGTCGGCATCCAGCAGCAGCACCCGCCGCGTGGTCGCCAGGGCCGCGGCCAGGTTGCAGGCCACCGCCGTCTTGCCCTCGTCGTCCATGGCCGAACTGATGGCCACGACCTTCATGTCCTTTTCCATGCCGGCCAGTGCCACCGAGGTGGCCAGCGTGCGGATGGCCTCGGCATAGAGGGAATCAGGCATCAGCGTCTGCATGCGGGCGATCTTTCTTGTGCTCGCCCCCGAGAGCTTCGGAATGGCGGTAAGCAGCGGCCGGCCCAGCTTGGTCTCCACGTCATCGGTGCGGCGCAGCGTGTTGCGGATCTGGTCCATCAGCACGATGGCGAAGAAACCCACCAGCAGGCCCAGCAGCGCGCCGATGGCGGTCATCAGCACCAGCTGCGGCTTGACCGGTGACGTGGGCACCTGGGCCGGGTCCACCAGCCGTGCCGGCGGCTTCACGAAGTCACCGGCGGCCGTCACCTCGCGCAGGCGCCCCAGGAAGGTCTGGTACAGCTGGCGGTTGGTCTGGACCTCCTGCTCCATCTGGCGGGCCGCAATCTCCTTGCTGCCCAGGTTCTGGTAGGTCTGGCGGGCCGCGGCCAGGCTGGCCGCAATCTGGCGCTCGTTGGCGCGAGCCGCTTCCAGCTCGCCGCTGATCTCGCGGCGGGCCGCTTCCACCTGCCGGCGCAGGTCGTCCTGGGCCTGGGTCAGTTCGGAGGCCGCCTTGCGGTACTGCGGGTGGGCCTCGCCCATCTGGCTTCGCAGCTCGGCCAGGCGTGCCTCGGCACCGCTCTGAAGCTCGCGGGCGCGGGCCACGGCCGGATTGTTGGCAATGGCTGGCGTGCCCATCACACGCCCCCAGTCACTGCTGGAAGCCTGCTTCTGGGCATCCTGGGCGGCCGCCAGCCGGCCGCGCGCATCGATCAGCCGCTGGTTCAGGATGGAGATCTGCCGATCGGAACCCTCGTCGCTGTCCCGTGCCACGATGCCGTTGACGCGCCGGTACTCGGCCAGCGCCTGCTCGGAGCGGTCCAGATTGGCCTTGAGCTGCGCCAGCCGCTCGTTCAGCCACTGGTCGGCCTCGCGGGTGGCGGAATAGCGGGCATCCATGTCGGCCCGGATGAAGGCTGCCGGCACCTGGTTGACGATGGCCGCCGCCAGTTGCGGGTCCTGCGACTGGAACGAGACCTTCACCAGCGGCCGCTGGTGCACCTTCACCACCTTCAGGTGGTCGTGGAAGTAGTTGAGCGCCCGCTCTTCCAGCTGGTTCTCGGTGGTCGGCTCCTTGGCCGACCAGGCCGCGCGGATGTCGGCAATGAGGTTCTGCAGCGGGCCGGAGGCCACGAACTCGGGGCGCGACGTGAGGTTCAGGTCACGGATGACGCGCAGCGCCACATCCGAGGTCTCCAGGAATTCGGACGCACCGTCCTCCACCGACACGTTGGCCAGGCCGCCGCCCACATCCTGAATGGACACGGGGCCCTTGGTGGACTCGAAGGTGACGGACGAGGTCGCCTCATAGACCGGCGTGGTGCGCAGGCCCACCACCAGGGCGATTAGGGCCGCCAGCAGCACCGGCACCAGCAGGTGGCGGCGCTCGCGCACGATCAGCCGCCAGTAGTCGACGATGACGGGCGTGCTGTTGGCGGCATCGGGCACCACATGGGTGGTCGACGGGGCCACGTCGAAGGGAGAAAGAAAGGAAGGTGCCACCGGCACCATCTGGTTGCGATCAGGATTGTTCACAGTCAGTCGATGCGGCTGGGGCCGCTCCAAATGAATATCAGGGTCATCCAGCGGCGGCGCTGCCCCTGCGCCGGCCAGGCCCGGCCCAGGACCGGGTGATGCGGACGCCGAGCGCCCCCGGTGGAGTGCCCGATGCCGATGTGATGCCTTCGAGGGCCGAACGCATGGCCCTCAGGCGCGGGCGGGCGCGGCACCCACCGGTTGCGCCATGTTCCAGACCTGCTGCCACTTGGGCAGCACGGCCTCCATCGAGTAGGTGGCCTCGGCCTCGCGCCGCGCCGCCTCGACCAGCGCCTGATAGCGGGCGCGGTCGCGCACCAGCGCCTCGGTCAGCTCGGCAAACGATGCGCCGGTGGGCTGCGCCTCGATGAGCGCACCGCCACGTCTTGCGGCCCCGTCGATCATGTCGCCCACCACCTCGCCAGCCCGCGAGATCATGGCCGGCATGCCGGCCTCCAGGGCCTCCATCAGCACATAGGGCTGCCCTTCCGGGTGCTGCGACGGCAGCCACAGCAGGTCGTTCTCGGCCAGCTTCGCACGCGTCTGCTCGGCCGGCACCCGGCCCACCAGCTCCACGCAGTCCTGAAGCCCCAGCGCGGCAATGCGCCCGGGAATCTCGGATTCCAGCGGACCGGCGCCACAGAGCTGCAGACGCACCGGCACGCCACGATCCCGCAGGATCTTCATGGCGTCCAGACACTGCATGACGCCCTTTTCTGGCACGAAGCGGGCCAGGTACAGGATGCGGAAGGGATCATGTCCGCCGGGCGTGCGCTCGGGCAGCGGCTCCATGAAGACGGCGTTGTTGACGGCCACGGCCGCCATGGCCGCCCGCCCGCCAATGGCCCGGGACTGGGCGGGGCTCAGCACCACCACCCGGTCAGCCAGGTTCAGCACCCAGCGGGTGATGCGCCGCAGCCAGGTGCGGCCGTCATCGGGGCCATGCAGCATGCAGCCATGCACCTGATAAATGACGGGCACGCGCAGAAGACGCGACAGCAGCACGAATCCGCCGTCACGCACCACGCAGACCGGGCGCACCGAACTGTTGACGTGCGCCACCACCGGACCGCCCTCGGCCTTGGCCTTTTTCAGGCGACGTGCAAATTCGAGGTAATCGACCACCAGCCGGCGCAATTGCGCCCATGCGCCCTTTTCTTCGGGGCGTCGCCCGATCTGGAAATAATCCAGCCGGACCGGCAGATGCTGCGCGATTTCTTCCAGAATCAGCATGTGACGCGCAACCCCGCCCACCAGCCCGCGCGCAGGCCCGGTGGAAACCACGATGGATGGCGAATCTGCCATGAAACTCCCTCTGTGCGAAGCGCAGCGCCGCCTGCACGGCACCGTGTGACGGAATGACGGAATCGGGCCGCTGCCACGGCACGGCCCCCATCGGAAAAAGCATCAGGGGAAGGCCCGAACGCTTTCAGGTCTTCCCCTAATTGTGGGACAGGGGCCACAAGGAGCCCCGAACGGGATAGTTTTACTGGATTTTTCGAAACCCGTTTGTCGCTTCTAGTAAATGACGTAACTCTTGCAGCACCCGGTGCGTGTCGTGATAAGCACCACCGTCCTGCATACGTAAGAAATTACCGGCAACAACCCGACATCCGGCGTGACGCAGCGCATCGGGATCATGAGCGACCTGTCGCCAGCTTTCACCATCGGGCTGATTACCCAGGTAATCGAACGGAACTTCGCCGATATTCACCAGTACCGTATCGATGAACGGACGCTTCAAATGTTCATGCAACACATTAACATGATCGGCGTCGGTAAAATTCTCAGTCTCGCCCAACTGGGTCATTATGTTACATATATAGACCACCTCGGCCGTCGTGCGGCCGATGGCCTCGCCGATCTCCTCCACCAGCAGATTGGGCAGGATGCTCGTATAAAGGCTGCCCGGCCCCAGCACCACCAGGTCGGCATTCAGGATGGCCTCCACCACCTGGGGCGAAGCGTGGCGGGCGGGTTCGCCCTGCATGGTGGTCAGCGCCATCTGGCGGATGGGCTTGCGGCACAGCCCGATCTTCGATTCACCGCTGACGCAGCTGCCATCGGCGAAGGTGGCATGCAGCACCAGCGGCTCGGGCGCAGCCGGCAGGATCCGTCCCTTGACCTGCATCCAGGCCGACAGCAGCGCCAGCGCCTCGGAAATGGAGCCGCGCATTTCCTTCAGCGCGGCAATGAGCAGGTTGCCGATGGCATGCCCCGACAGGAAGGCATCGTCGGTGTCGAAGCGATACTGGAACAGTTCCAGCATCAGCGGGTCCAGATCGGCCAGCGCGCAGATGCAGTTGCGGATGTCGCCCGGCGGCACCACGTCGATGTAATCGCGGATGATGCCGCTGCTGCCGCCGTCATCGGCCACCGTCACGATCGCCGAGATGTCCACGTCCAGCGTCTTCAGCCCGCGCAGGATCACCGGCAGGCCGGTTCCGCCACCGATGACGGCAACGCGAGGCTGGCCCGCGTCCGGGGCCTGTCTGCCTTTCAGAGCACACCCGCCTTCTTGTCGGAAGCGGCCTGTGCCGACGTGTCGGCGCCAGCAGCCGCCGGTTGCGTCGTCGTGGGCCGGCCGCTGACGGGGCGGCCCGCGGCTTCATCCTCGCGGTCAATGCGCCGCCAGATCCAGTTGGTCCAGCCGATGAAGGCCAGCAGCGCTGCCACGAAGGTGCCGAACAGCACCGGTTCGGACACGCCCAGCGCCCAGCCGGTCACACCCACCAGGCCGCAGCAGAAGGCCGCCACGTGGATGACGAACACCGCCTGACCGGCCGTGCAGCCCAGCCGCTGCACCAGGTGGTGCAGGTGCTTCATGTCGGGCGTCATGGGGGTGACGCCGGCCAGGATGCGACGGATGATGCAGGAGGCCGAGTCGGCCAGCGGCACCGCCACCACCCACAGGCAGACCACCGGCTTGACGCTGGCGGCACCGTAGGCCGAAGTGACGTGAATGGCATACCAGGCCAGCGTGAAGCCCAGCAGCATGCTGCCGCTGTCCCCCAGGAAGGCGGCGGCCTTGCGCCGGAAGGGGCTGCGCAGGTTGAACCACAGGAAGCCCGCGATGCCGCCCAGCAGTGCCGCGGCCAGCGGGATCATGCCGCCCGCGTAGGACGCCGGCTCCACGCTCAGCATGGCGGCATGGCGCGAGGAGATCATCAGCGCCACCATGAACCAGAACAGGCTGATGAACCCCAGACCGCCGCACAGGCCGTCCGCGCCGTCGGTAAAGTTGACAGCATTGATGACCGCCACCGTGCCGATGATGCTGACGGGGAACATGATCCACCAGGCCGACACGTTGCCGATGCCCAGCACGTCGCCCACCGAGGGCAGGATCTGTCCGCCCAGCGTCACGCCGGCCAGCGCCGCCCCCAGCTGCACTATGGCGCGATAGCGCGCCCGGATGGGGTTGCGGTCATCGAGCATGGCCACCACGAAGAGCAGGATGCCCCCCACCCAGTAGCCCAGCGGGGCGCGCTGCCCGGCCGGCGCCGCCAGCTGCAGCAGCACGGCCACGGCCAGGATGGACCAGCCGCCGATGAGCGGGATCTCGCCCTTGTGGGCCTTGCGGAAGTTGGGCTTGTCCACCCAGCCGGTGCGACGGGCCACCGGCTTGAGCGCCAGCATCAGGAACAGGGACAGCAACGCTCCGACCAGGAATGTCGTCCAGGGAAACGAGGCCAGGAAGGCCCCCAGGTCAAGATCAGGCATGGAAGGACACCGGAACGAAGTGCAACTGTGACTGGGAAATGAGGAGAACGCGCACGCGCAGAAGATACCCCGTTACCGCGCGTCGAACAATTTTACGCCATGCCCTGAAAATGGGCATTCAGAGCACGACATGAAGGATAAAGATTGTAGGCGAGCCCCGGCCGGACGCGTGCAGCCCCGCAGGACAGAGTTCACATCAATTTTGCAGATTGCAGCACTTCTTACACCGTCGCGCCCTCGTTAACAGGGAGCCCCCTTAATATCAACGTTCTCGGGTGATTTCCTGCCTGCCCGTCTGACAGGCGTTCAGCAATACTCGGGCGCATTCCCGCGTGTGCCGCACTGCGGCCCGGACTCCGCCCTGCCCGTATCGTGCTTTCACATCGTGCACAGCCCGGAGCCTTCATGCCTGTTGCATGCCGGTCCGTCACCTGCCGCATGCATCGTTCCCTCACTCTTGCCAGGCACCCTGCCGGCCACGGCCGGTCCGTGCCACCTCCTCCATGGCGCGCCTGAAAACCAAGCTGCAGAGTTTCTACCGCACCCACCAGTCCTCGCTCTACACCTTCGTCATGCTGGCGGCCGAGCGTGTGCTCCAGATGTTCATCGGCCTCTGGATTGCCAGCCACATCGCCCGCCGCTTCGACCACGCCACCTTCGCCAACTGGCAGATTGCCATGTCGCTGTGGCTGGTGTTCGGCACCATCGGCAGCATCTCGGGCGAGCGCGTGCTGCTGCCGCGCATCTGCGCCGAGCCGGCCGAGACCATGCCCCGGCTCTGGAACACCGCACTGGCGGCCAAGCTCATCAGCGGCCTGCTCACGGCCGTGCCACTGGTGCTGTGGTGCGCCACCATGCCCGATCCCACCATCCTGCAGCTGGCCATCCTGTGGGCCGTGCAGCTGGTCATCGGGCAGCCGGTGTCGCTGGCCGTCCATGAATACTATGCCCACGAGAACTTCCGCTTCCCGCAGATTGCCCGCATCCTGGCCATGTTCTCGCGGCTGGGCATCGTGATGATCGTCATGTGGGTCAACGGTCCCGTCACCTGGGTGGTCTGGGGCTGGATCATCGAGATGCTCGTCATGAGTGCGCTCTTGTGCCGCAACTGGCTGTCCGACGCGCGCATCCGCCCCAGCCTCGTGGACTGGAAGCTCATGCGCGGCCTGTTTGCCCAGGGGGCGGCGCTGGCCGTGGCCTCCAGCGCCTCGGTGGCGCTGTCGCGCATCGACCGGGTCACGCTGGGCAAGACCATGCCGGCCGACGTGCTGTCACAGTACGCCGCAGCCATGACGCTGCTGGAAGCGGCCTTTGCCTTTGCCGCCATGCTGGCCGTGGTGGTGGGCGCCAAGACGCTCTTCAAGCCCGGCCTCATCAACCGCAACCATCACATCGGCATCACCCTGTTTGCGGCCGGCATCGGCCTGGCGCTCACGCTGATGCTCGATCTCATCGCCAACCCGCTCATGACGGGCATCTACGGTGAGCGGTACGCCGATTCGGCCACCTACCTGCGCATTGCCGCCGGCCTGCTGCCGCTGGTCTTTGCCCAGGCCATCCTGCAGGCGCCGCTGCTCATCCGCGCCACCAAGACCTACCACGTCACCAAGGCCGTCACGGCCTTCGGGCTGGGCGTGGTGGTGGCCAGCTGGGCCGCGCACCACGAGCACTACACCTGGATCAGCGCCGGCGCCTACATCGGCTATCTCACGCTCATCGTCTTCGACCTGAACGAACTGCGCCGCCGCGCGGCCGAGCTGTACGGCATCGGCAGGCCGCCGGCCCCGGCCAACGCCCGGGAAGCCGAGGCTGAAGCCGTCGCGGTGACCGAAGCCGTGGCCGAGGCTGCTGACGCCCCCCAGTGACAACCTGCCCGGACCCATGCCTGCCTGAACCTGCGCCCCGCTGACCCCGCATCGGCCCGGACCTCGCCCCGTCCGGCCAACGCGGACACCGGGGCGCTTGCGGCACCCACACACCCCGAACCGAATCCATGGCATCCACTGCAGCCACCCCCGACCTCATCGTCGCCCCCGGTCTGTCCCTGCGCACGCCGCAGCGCGTGCAGGGCTGGCTGCCGTGGGCCTTCTGGGTGGTCCTGTACTTCTTCCTGACCTACTTCGAGACCCAGAGCGTGGGGGGCGTGAAGTATGCCGTGCTCTGGCGCAGCGCCGTCTTCCTGCCGGCCCTCTTCATCATCTGGACCCACCCGCTGCCCATGGGGGCGCGGGCGCTAGCCTCGCTCTTCTGGGCCTATCTGTTCTTCTGCTTCGGGCCCATCTGGGGCATCGCGCTGGGCATCCCCGACGTCGCCTACTCGGTCAACCTGTCGTCCAACCGCATGTTCGTGCCCGTCATGCTGATGGCGCTGATGGCCCTGCGCTGGTACCCCGTCGCCGACCTGGCCGTGCGGGTGTTCCCGCTCTTTCTGTGCCTCATCTCCATTCCGCTGCTGGCCGGCATCCTGCCGCCGGTGGGCCTGCAGTGGTCGCTGGCCGCCGTCTCGGGCATCGATCTCACCGCCTACAACAGCGTCTTCCAGAACCAGCACTCTGCCTCGCTGGCGCACGCCATCGCCGGCATCAGCGCCTTCACGCTGGCTGCGCGCTTTCCCGGCAAACGCTCGCTCTTCTACCTGGCACTGGCCATGGGCTGCCTGGCCCTGTGCGTGCTCACCACGGCCCGCGCCGGTCTGCTGGGCATGATCCTCGGCCTCATCCTGGTGGCCATCTTCACCCGCAAGCTGAAGCTGCTGGCCGCCCCGGTCGCCCTGGTCTTCGTGGCGCTGCTCGTCACCGCCATGGTCAAGCCCGAGATGATCCAGATGGTGCAGAACCGGCTCACCGGCCAGACGCTCTACACCCGCGGCCCCAGTGCCGACACCCTCACCAGCGGCCGCCTCACGCTGCAGGCTGGCGCCCTGCAGGGCTGGGCCGAGAGCGAACCGCTGCAGCTCATCTTCGGCGTGGGCCGCGAGGGCACCAAGAACAACAACCTGCGCCTGAACGGCAGCCACCTCATTGCCCACAGCGCCTTCGTCGACGAACTCAGTGCCTACGGCATCGTCGGCTTCATGTCGCTGATGATCACCCTCTTCATGGCCTATCGACTGGCCTGGCGAAACGCCCGACTGGGCTATCCGGCCGGGCTGGCCTGCCTGGTGGCGCTATGCGTCTTCGGCAGCCTGCAGGCCATGGACTACTCGTTCCAGAACATGCTCATCGGCATGCTGCTGGTGCTGGAAACACGTGCTGCCAGCATCAAACAGAATCAAACCGCAAGAGCTTGAGCACACAAGGAAATAGCTCACACTATTTATTCGGAACTTTCTTACAAACTAACAGTCTCCATCGGGTTTGAAAAAGTTTGTCTACGGGACAGTCTCTCGGGCCGATCCCTTACAAAGACAGCCATATTCACTTACAGACCCGCGAGAAGACACTTACATCTGGGGATGATCCGGCCGGGGCAAACATGAGAGATTGGGGCAATCCGAAAGTCCGGCGCCCGCTGCCAGGAAAGGCCTGAAAACGTCCCGCAAGCCGGTGCGTCCTCTGGCGGGACGCAAGGGGCGGTATCCGTCCAGGCCTTCCCAAGGGCGTTTCAGCTTCCGCCAGAGAAACCGATGCCCAGCAAACCCCGAACCACACGGCTGTTCCATCAGGACGTCATCATCCAGCCCATGGAGCAGATCGCCGACCACTGTATCGACCTGGTCGAGACATGCCGCAGCACGGGCCGTCGCCCGGCGCTGGTCTTTGCCATGAATCCCGAGAAATCCATGCAGTCGCACCGGGATCCTGTCATTCGCCAGCTGCTGCAGCAATCCGACGTGCTCATCCCCGACGGCATTGGCACCTGCATCGGTGCCCGCGTCCTCAACGGCGTGCGCATCAAGCGCGTACCCGGTTCGGAACTCATGCCCGAACTCTGTACCCGCGCCGAGCGCGAAGGCCTGTCCATCTACCTGTACGGTGCCTCGCCCGAATCCAACGCGGGCGCCCTCAAGACCATCCGCGCCACCTGGCCCCGCCTGCGCATTGCTGGCGCCAGCCACGGCTTCATGCCGCCCGGCACCCTCGAAGACCTCTCGCGCCTCTACAGTCCCGAGGCCGCCGACACCGTGGCGGCCCGCATTGCCGCGGCCCGTCCCGACATCGTGTTCGTGGGCCTGGGCAGCCCGCGCCAGGAACGCTGGATGGCCGACATCGGCACCCACCTGCCGGTGGGCCTCTTCCAGGGCGTGGGCGGCACCATCGACGTGCTCTCCGGCGTGGCCAGACGCGCGCCCCCCTTCTGGCGCAACCTGGGCCTGGAATGGTTCTACCGCCTCATGGAGAACCCCAAGCGGTGGCGCCGCCAGATGGCACTGCCTCGCTACCTGAGCCTCGTCATGCGCCTGAAGATGGCCCCGTCCCAGCGCCATGACGGCAGCAGCGGCACCGGCAACGTGCCTGCCTCCCCCACCCTCACCGGTGGCCATGGCAGCGCCCATTCGCCCTCCACCCTCACCGGCTGACGCCATCCCTGACGCCGGCAGGCTGCCCACGGGTTCCGCCCCGGGCCCTGCCGGATGCCCTGTCCACCACCGCCACACGCTCACGCTCCCGTTCACGCTCCGTCCAACATGACCCCCATCGACATCACCCTGGTTGCCGGCGCCCGGCCCAACTTCATGAAGATCGCCCCGCTCATCCGTGCATTCGGCAAGCGGGCCGGGAAGGTGCGCCACCGACTGGTCGACACCGGCCAGCACAGCGACCCGGGCATGAACCGCATCTTCTTCGAGGAACTGGGCATCCCCGAACCCGACACCCGTCTCGAAGCCGGCGGCAGCACCCACGCCGAGGTCACCGCCCGGGTCATGGTGGCCATGGAACGCGAACTCACCGAGCACCCCGCCCACGGCGTGCTGGTGGTGGGCGATGTCAACTCCACGCTGGCCGCCGCCATCACCGCCAAGAAGCTGCAGCGCGTGCTCATCCACGTCGAGGCCGGCCTGCGCAGCGGCGACCGCGGCATGCCCGAAGAAATCAACCGGCTGGCCACCGACGCCATCACCGACCTGTTCTTCGTCACCGAGCCCTCCGGCCACGAGGCCCTGCTGCGCGAGGGACACCCCGCCGATCGCATCCACTTCGTCGGCAACGTGATGATCGACAACCTCTTCCACCAGATCCAGCGGCTGGAGGCCAACCCCGCCAGCGGCGGCCGGGGCGCCGCCCTGCGTGCCGAACTGGGCAGCACGCCCTATGGCGTCGTCACGCTGCACCGCCCCTCCAACGTCGACCATCCCGAGCAGCTGGCCGGCATGGTGGGCGTGCTGCGCACGCTGGCCAAGGACCTACCGCTGGTCTTCCCGGTGCATCCGCGCACCCGCGCCAGCCTGGAAAGACACCGCATCGAACTCGGCCCGAACATCCGCACCACGCCGCCGCTGTCCTACATGGAATTCCTCAGCCTCTGGAAGGATGCGCAGATCATCCTCACCGACAGTGGCGGCCTGCAGGAGGAATCCAGCGCCGTGGGCGTGCGCTGCGTCACCCTGCGTGACAGCACCGAGCGCCCCGTCACCATCACCGACGGAACCAATGTTCTGGCCGGAACCAACCCCGCCCACATCCTGGAAGTGGCTCGTGCTGCCCTTTCGCAGCCAGCCTCGGGCAAGCGTCCGCTGCTGTGGGACGGACGCGCTGCCGAACGCATCCTCGATGTGATCGTCGACTCTCCCCTGTTTGCCCAATGAGATGACCCCGCCGGACAGCCTGCCCGCCGCGCCCGCCCCTGCCACCCCACCCCGTACGGGCACAGGTGCGCCCCGACGACAGCGCCCGCCCTTCATCCGGCCGGTGCGCATCGGACGTGACGCCGGCGCGCTGGCCGGCATCTACCAGCCCGTTGCCGAACCCCGGCCCGAGACTGCCGTGCTCATCTGCAACCCCTTCGGCCAGGAAGCCATCCGCGCCCAGCGCTCGCTGCGCGTGGTGGCCGAACGGCTGTCCCGGCAGGGTGTGCCCTCGCTGCGCTTCGACTACTTCGGTACCGGAGACTCCCCCGGCGAGGACGGCAGCGGCCATCTCACCCGCTGGCGGCAGGACATCCTGCTGGCCGATGTCCACCTGCGCCAGCTCAGCGGCTGCCAGACCACCATCTGGATGGGACTGCGCCTGGGCGCCACCCTGGCCCTGCAGGCGGCCGAACTCATCGGCGACCTGCCCCGGCCGCGCCGCATCATCCTGTGGGAACCCGTCCTGGACGGCGAACAGTACCTGGGACACCTGGCCCGGATGAACGAGTTCTGGACCCGCCAGCGCAACGTCACCAGCGAAGCCCTGGGCTTTGCCCTCACCACCCGCATCCGCCGGCACCTGGAGGCCATCCGGCCGGACAGTCTTCCCCTGCCGGCCGGCAGCATGCTGGACCTGCTGGGCACCAAGGACCTGCCGGGCCGCAACACCTTCATCGGCCACTGCCGCAGCCACGACGCGCCGCTCCAGGACCTCCTGCTCGAAAGCACCGTCGAATGGACCTCCAACACCGCCCTGGACAGCCAGTGGGTGCCCGACGAAGCCATTGCCGCCCTGCTGGAAATCTGCAGCCCGCCCGCCGGCACCCCGGCCAAGGAAAGCCCCCTGGCCACCCCGCCCCAGGCGCAGTAGTTCCCAACACGGAGAGACCGGCATGGATGCATCCGTCATTCCCTATCGTGAAGAAACCCTCTGCTTCGGGCCCGAGGCGCGCCTGATCGGCACCATCACCCAGCCCGCCGACAGGCCGGCCCGGCCCGGCAGCCAGCCCGGCCTCATCCTGCTCAACGCCGGCATGCTGCCGCGCGTGGGCCCTCACCGGCTCAACGTCGAACTGGCGCGCACCGCGGCCGCCCAGGGACTCACCGCCATCCGCTTCGACCTGCCCGGCCTGGGTGACAGCGGCTTCACCAGCAGCCGCCTCTCGCACGAGGACCAGACCCGCGCTGCCATCGAGGACGCCATGGCATTGCTGGCCGCCACGCCCTTTGCGCCCGACCGCTTTCTCATTGCCGGCCTGTGCTCCGGCGCGGACGCGGGCTTCCAGATGGCCCAGAACGATCCGCGCATCGTCGGGCTCTTCATGATGGAGCCCTACTACTTCCCCAACCGCTTCTCGCGCATGTTCCGCACCCTGCGCCGGCTGCGCGAATACGGCCTGCGCCGGGCCGTGATCCGCATTGCCCAGAAACTGGGCATTGCGGGTGCCCCGCACGCCTCCAACGAATCCAGCGCCCTGCCGCTGCCGGCCCCCGAGGAAACCGTGCGCCAGGCCCCCTCGCCTGCACGCTTCGCGCACGACCTGGAGGTCCTGCTCAAGCGCGGCGTCAACATTCGGCTGGTCTACGCCAACACGCTGATGGGCCGCTACGACCTGCGCCACCATCACCACCACATCTTCAGCCAGCTGGGCCAGCCGGCGCACTTCGCCGTCGAGATGGTGCCCCACACCGACCACGTCTTCACCCGCATCGAGGCCCGTCGGCACCTCATCCGCGGCATGGCCGCCTGGCTTCAGCACTTCCAGGCCCAGCCCCCGGCCCCTGAAGCGGAACCGGGCGCGGCCTGACGGGGGCTCAGTTCGCGTACATGCGCTGCGGGATGACGCCCTGCGGCGCAGCCGCCGGCGTGGTCTGTTGCGGCTGCGCCAGCGGCAGCTCCTCACCCGGCTCGGCCACCCGTTCGGCCAGAATGCGCGCCGGGTTTTCTTCCGTCAGCCGGTAGGCAATGCCCATGCCGAAATGCTGGGACAGATAGCGGCGTGCCTCGCCCATGCGCGGCGGCCGATGCGCCAGATTGTGCGCATCGCTGGCCACCACATGCGCCAGCCCGCGCGTCAGCAGCGTGTGCGCCGTCTGCCCCGCCGAACGCCCGAAGGCGCCAACCACCGAGGCCGCCGTCAGCTGCAGCATGCAACCCATGTCCACGAAGGGCTTGATGATGTCCGGGTTGCGCATCACCGCCTTGTTGCGCTCGGGGTGCGCAATGAGCCAGTGCACCCCCTGATCGGCGAACATCCGGCAGGCCACATCCGAACCGTGCGGAATGGCTCCGTCCGGAAACTCCAGCAGCATCATCTTCTTGCCGTTGAGCCCGCCGATCATGGGCAGCTCGCCCCGAGCGAACATGTCGAACACGTCCGGATGCAGGTGAACCTCGCCGCCCAGCCGCACATCCAGCGGAATGCCGGCTTCCCACAGCGCCTGCCGGTACTCGGCAAACACGGGCAGCAGCGACGAGCGCTGGTTGTCGAACACCCCCGGGTAGATGTGCGGCGTCAGCACCGACGTATGGATGCCGTTGGCCACGGCCGCACGCGCCAGCTCCAGCGCGTCCTCCATCGTCCGTGACCCGTCATCCACGCCCGGCAGCAAATGGCAATGCAGATCGATCATCATCCCGTCCTCAGTTCGTGCCGGCCTGGGGCCGACAGCCTTCCCGGCCTGTGCCGGCCCAAACCCGATGCCGTGCCCCGTGCCTGGCCCGGTTGCAACACCGGCCCCGGCACCCGGCCCGGCCCAAAGAACGAAACCGGCCAGATGGCCGGTTCCTCATGCGTTCAGGCGGCCGGGCTCAGCGCGCCCGGCCCGGCCATGCCGGGGCAGTGCTCAGACCGAGCCCACGGCATCCTGCCTGAATTCATCGATGGCCACCTCGCGGCCTTCCCAGGCCGACCGATAGCCTGCCGACAGCAGTGCCAGCGAGCGCAGGCCCTGCGAGCCGTCGGTATCCGGCGTGGCGCGTCCGCGCAGCACCTCGATGACGTTGTGATAGTACAACGGATGGCCGAAACCATACACCGAAGCCGTCTCGTAGTTCGAATTGAGGATCTGCTCGTCCTCGGGACGCTTGTCCTCGAACTCCCAGTGCTCGATCTTGTTGACGGCCACACCGCCCACCTTCACGGTGCCCTTCTCGCCCAGCACCACGATGCTGCCTTCCATGTTCTTCGGATAGGTCAGCATGGTGACGTTGATGCTGCCCAGCGCACCGTTCTTCCAGCGCACGCTCATCACGCCGGTGTCTTCGGCCTCGATGTCACGTGCCAGCGTGGCCGTGTAGGCGTGCACCCGGTCGACGGGGCCGATCATCCAGTCCAGCAGGTCCACGTAGTGGCTGGCCTGGTTCATGAAGGCACCACCGTCCAGCGCCCAGGTGCCGCGCCAGGGGGCGGCGTCGTAGTACGATTGCGGCCGCGTCCAGAAGACGTTGATCACCGCCATGTAGATCTTGCCGAAGCGGCCCTGACGGATGGCATTGCGCAGCGCCTGCAGCGTGGCGTTCTTGCGGTTCTGCTTCACCACGAACAGGTACACCCCGGCCTTCTGACAGGCGGCGTACATGGCCAGGCCATCCTTCCAGCGGGTGGCCATGGGCTTTTCGCTGATGACATGACGCCCGCTGCGCGCCACCTCGATGGCCTGCTCCGAGTGCAGGCCCGACGGGGTGGTCAGCACCACGATGTCGGCCGTGGTTTCCTTCAGCATGTCGGTCAGCGAGGCATGACCCCGGGCGCCGGTACGCGCCACCGCCTTCTGCAGGGCTTCCGGATCGATGTCACAGACATCCACCAGCTCTGCCTGGTCGGCGTGTTTTTCCAGCGCATCGAAGTGATTGGCCGAAATGCGGCCACAGCCCACCAGCGCGAAGCGGATCTTGCGGCTGTCGGGGACTTTTACGGTATTTGAGACCAAGGGTAAGACTCCTTCACGAACACTCGGCGTTGTGCTGCGAACATCGATGCACATCGGCCATTGCTCGCGGGTTGCTGCCAACGATTCCGGATAGACCCAGCAGGTCGTGCAGCTTCCTGCCGCACCTTGCACCGGGTCCCTCCGTCGGAAACCATCCGCTCAACATCGCGGGAAAGCCAAGCATAGCCAGTTCGCGTCATGCCAGGGACCAAGAAACGCACAGATCACCCAACAGCCAGGGTGATGAGCATCACACCATAGTCAGCCACTAACGAAAACACCATGCAATAGCTTCAAGCAGCAATCCGTCGCCGCGGAACCCCTACATGATGCACGCTGCCTCCACGTGGCCATGTGTCGGCAGGTTACATAGGTTCTTTCAAAAGCGCCAACCATCCGCATGTTTCGGTTACACATACGTTTCAAATAGTGGCGATGGCCAAGAAAACGACAGAAAATTTTCCACTTCGACCGCCTGCACCCCCGAAATGACCGCCCAGTGGGTATCGCTTTCCGGAACACACCGGACCGCTGCGCGTGACCCATGTCACGGCAAGGTTGTATAACCCCGCTGACAAAGCCGATCTCCAACAGACTTTTGTCAATGACGGCATAATTCCATGTTGGCAGAAACAGGGGCTTGCGCCTATGCTGCCCGTCTACCGGGTCAGCCCTCGTGGCCGGCGCCCGCCCGTCGGGGGCTCTGCCTGCCCCGCGCAGGCATCCGGAAAAGCCCCGCCATGGACCTCACGTCCCCCCGGAGCCCCTGCCAACCCCCAGACAAACAGCCCGCAGCCCGCTCGTAGCGGTCTGCCTCCGATATTCCATCGAACCGCGGCAACCTTCCACTATGAACATGTCCAATCCGTTTCCCGTTGACGACGACCTGCCCATGGCCGAGCCGGTCGGGGTCGCACAACGGCCCGGAGTCGCACTCGTCCGCAGCGCGGCGCCCACCTTCGGCACCTACCTGAGCATCGTCCGGGAACGCAAATGGCTGGTGCTCGGCACGGCGGCCGTCGTCACGGTGCTGGCCACCGTGGCCGTCAACCTGATGACGCCCATCTATCAGGCCAGCGCCACCATCCTCATCGAGAACAACAAGCGCAGCGTGGTGCCGCTGGAAGAGATCTATGGCGTGCCCGCCGGCAGCCGCGAGTTCTTCCAGACGCAGGCCGAGTTCATGCGTTCGCGCGAGGTGGGCATCCGCGTCATCAAGGCGCTGGGCCTTGAGAACAACCCCTACTTCAATCCCGAGCTCACCCCCGAAGGCAAGGAACAGGCCGCCGAGGGCAACGTGAAGGAACTGTCCCAGGAAGCCCTGGAAGAGCAGGTCCTCATGCGCTACAAGGCGGGCCTGGACATCTCGCCCATCAAGAACAGCCAGCTGGTCGAGATCCGCTTCGAGTCCCCGGATCCGGTGCTGGCCGCCAAGATCGCCAACCAGACGGCCGAGTCCTACATCACGGCCGACCTGGACGCGCGCTTCGACATGCAGCAGACCGCCAGCCGCTGGCTGAACGACCGTCTGAACCAGCTGCGCACCGACCTGGAAAACGCCGAAGCCAACCTGCAGGCCTATCGTGAAGAGATCGGCCTGGTGGCCACACCCACGTCGGCCCTGGGCGGCAACGAGCGTCAGCTCGACAACTCCTCCGACCGCCTGATCGCGGCCCGCGTCGAGCGCCAGCGCCTTGAACAGGTCTATCACCAGGTCCAGCGCGGTTCCCGCAACCGCTACGAGGTGCCCGAGGTCTTCAACAACCCGGCCGTGGTGGCCGCCCGTGCAGCCGAAGCCAACGCCGAGAAGCGCATGGCCGAGGTGGCCGGTTCCATGGGTGCCTCGCACCCGGCCTACAAGCAGGCGCAGAGCGAGCTGGAACTGGCCCGCAGCAGCCTGCGCAAGCAGTCCGAGGCCGTCATCTCCAGCATCTCCAAGGCCTATGAAGTGGCCCGCGAGACCGAGCGTGCGCTGGAACAGGAAGTGGCTTCCTCCAAGGGCAACATCCAGGAGATCAACCGCAAGGAAGGCAAGCTGAACGTGCTGCAGCGTGAAGTGGCCACGAACCAGCAGATCTACCAGACCTTCCTGGCCAAGGTGAAGGAAACCGACGCCACGGCCGACTTCCAGAACCCGATCGCCCGTGTGGTCGACCCGGCCGTGCCGCCGCTGCTGGCCGCCAAGCCGCCCAAGCCGCAGCTGATCCTGCTGGCCGCGCTCATCGGCACGCTGCTGGGCGCCATGCTGGCCATCAGCCGCGAACAGAAGAACGCCGTCATCCGCTCCAGCGACGAAGTCCAGGAAAAACTGGGCGCCCCGCTGCTGGTGGCCGTGCCCAAGCTGACCGGCGAAGATGCCAAGCAGCTGCCCATGCTGCAGCACCAGCAGCCCCAGTCGCTGTTCTCCGAGTCGGTGCGCTCTGCCCTCACCGGCGTGCGCCTGTCCCTCATGAACGTCGAACGGCCGGTGGTGGCCTTCACCTCCACCCTGCCGGGCGAGGGCAAGTCCACCATGGCGGCCAGCTTCGCCATCGAGCAGGGCCGCACCAAGCGCACGCTGCTGATCGATTGCGACATGCGCAAGCCCGCCGTGCGCCGCATGCTCAACATCCCCGAGAACACCAAGGGCCTGAGCGACCTGTTCCATGGCGAGCCCATCGAGAACTGCGTGCTGCCGCTCAACGACCTGGACATCTCGGTGCTGGTGGCCGGCACCCGCGCCCGCAATGCGCATGACCTGGTCATGAGCCCGCGCTTCACCGACGTGCTGGAGCAGCTGAAGGAGCACTTCGAGCTGATCGTCATCGACACCCCGCCGCTGGAGCTGGTGTCCGACGCGCTGCCCATCGGGGCCAACGCCACGGGCCTCATCTACGTGGTCAAGGCCAACTCCACGCTCATCCCCATGGCCCGTCGTGGTCTGGAGCGCATCGCCGCCGCCAACGTCCGCATTCTCGGCGTCATCCTCAACAACCACGACTTCGAGAAGGCCGGCCGCTACTACGGCGAGTACAACACCTACGGCGAGACCTACGGCCAGGGCTTCTACGGCGAAGGCCACCAGGGCTGATCCTTCAGCCCGCTCGGGCAGTGACCTTCCCGGAAGGTCACTGCCTGGCACCCGGCGCGCATGGCAGGCCGCATCACACTGCCATGCGCCCCATGAAAAGCGCCCCGCGAGGGGCGTTTTTCATGGGGTGACACACATGCAACCCGGCATTTCAGAATTGTCATTCCGGGTAACAGATCCTATACATCATGTCGTTGCCCCTGCACATCCGTAGGGTATGCTTTCATAGTAAAAGAACCGACACATCTTTCTCTTCCGGTTCCTCTGGCGTCGCTTCACGACAATCCGTGCCGCATGCCCTCCGCACGGATCGCCAGGCCGGAGAGACCGCGTTTCCCATGCCCAGAATTGCGCTGCTGACCCGTTACGACACCCAGGGAGCCTCCTCCCGCGTCAGGACCCTTCAGTACCTGCCCGTGCTGCATCAGGCCGGCATCGAGACCGAACACTTCCCACTGTTCGACAACGACTACCTGAAACGCATGTATGGCGGGCAGAGCATCAATCTGCAGCGCCTGCAGCTGCTGGCCCGGCGCATCCTGAAGATGCCCTCCATCACCGGCAGCGGGCGCTTCGACCTGCTCTGGATCGAGAAGGAGCTGCTGCCCTACCTGCCCTTCGGACTGGAAAAGTGGCTGCTGGACAATGGCGTGCCCTACGTGCTGGATTTCGATGACGCCATCTTCCACAACTACGACCAGTCCGGAAATCCCCTGGTGCGGCGCCTGCTGGGCCACAAGATCGACCGCCTGATGGCGGGGGCCCGCCTGGTCATGTGCGGCAACGGCTATCTGGCCGCACGCGCCCGCAATGCCGGGGCCCCCTGGGTCGAGATCCTGCCCAGCACCATCGACTTCGAGAAGTACCGCATCCTGCCGGCGCCGCAGCAGCCGGTCATCTCGGCCGACAACCCGCTGCGCATCGTCTGGATCGGCTCGCCCTCCACCTCCAAGTATCTGGAGATCATCCGCCCGGTGCTGGAACAGCTCACCAGCCGCTACCCGCTGGAGCTGCGCATCATCGGGGCCGAGGCACGTCAGTGGCCCGGCGTGCAGAGCGTTCACATCCCCTGGGCCAGTGACACCGAGGCCCGGGAACTCAACCAGTCCCACCTGGGCATCATGCCACTGGAAGACACCCCCTGGGAACAGGGCAAGTGCGGCTTCAAGCTCATCCAGTACATGGCGGCCGGTCTGCCGGTCATCGGCAGCCGGGTGGGCATGAACATCGACATCGTGCAGCCCGGCGTCCACGGCTTCCTGGTCAGCGGTCCCGAGGAATGGGCACAGTCCATCGAGACACTGGCCGCCTCGCCGGAGCTGCGTTCGCGGATGGGTGCGGCAGGCCGCAAGGCCGCCGAGAGCACCTACAGCATCGCCGCCGTGGGTCCGCAGCTGGTGCAGCTGCTCAAGCAGGCCGCCGGCCCTGCCGCCGCGCGCACCGCCTGACCCGCCGGCCGCCTTCGACAGACAAGCATGTACCGATCCAAGATCCTGTGGTCGCTCGCCGGCCTCTTCTCCACGCCGCTTGCGGCCTTCTTCTTCATTCCGCTGCTGCTCTCGCGCATCGACAACGAGCGCTTCGGGATGATCGCCCTGGCCTGGACGCTGCTCAGCTACGCCTCGGCCCTGGACCTCGGCATCGGCCGTGCCACCACCCAGTACGTGTCCGCCCTGCGCGGCAAGGGAGACCTGGCCCAGATCCCGCCGGCCATCGACGTGGCCTGGCGCCTGTCCATCACCTACAGTGCCATCGGCGTGGCGCTCTTCCTGGTGGCGGTGGGCTTCGACGTGGAAAGCCTCATCACCTACCGCAACATCGGCGCGCAGGAACTGAAGATCGCCACCATCATCCTCATCTTCACGCTGCCGGTGCAGGTGCTCAGTGCGCTCTATCGCGGCATCATCGAAGCCTTCGAGGACTTCCGCGTCCCCAGCATCGTGCGCATGTACCTGGGCGTGGCCAATTTCGTGGCGCCCATGCTGGTGTCGCTCTTCAGCCAGTCGCTGGTGCCGCTGGTGGCCTCCATCCTGATCAGCCGCGCCGTCGGGCTGTTCATGCTGTACTTCAACGTGCGCAAGAAGATGCACGCCCTGCGGACCAATCTGGGCAGCCAGGCCCTCCAGGCCAGCACGCCGGCCCAGCGACGCAGCATCCGCGTGCAGCTCAACCGCTTCGGCAAATGGATGACGGTCAGCAACATCGCCCATCCGCTGCTGATGCAGTCCGACCGCTTCATCATCGCTTCGGCCATCTCGGCGGCGGCCGTCACGGCCTACTACATCCCCAACGAGATCATCCTGCAGAGCACCATGATCGCCTCGGCCATCACCAACGTGATGTTCCCGATGCTGACCGCGCGCCTGCAGCATGACGCCGGCGAAGGCCACCGCATCTTCGTCATGTGGCGCAACCGGCTGCTGCTCATCTCGGCCGCCATGTACATCGTGCTGTGCCTGGCCTTCCCCACCATCCTGCAGTTCTGGATGGGCGACAAGGTGGGACCGGAATCCGCCACGCTGGGCCGCATCATCTGCCTGGGTGCCTTCTTCTACACCGTCTCGGTCATCTACACGTCGTACCTGCACGCCCAGAGCCGTGTGCGCGCCTGCGCCACCATCCAGCTCATCGAACTGGCCGTCTACATTCCGGCCCTGTACCTGTCGGCCCGCTTCTTCGGCCTGCAGGGCGCCGCAATCTGCTGGGTGGCACGCGCCATCTTCGACGCCGTGGCCCTGGCCTGGGTCTCGCGCCGGCCAGCCGCTGCACCGACACCCGCCGCCACGGCCTGATGCCGCCTACCGGGGCACGCCGCCCCGGCTCCTCCCCCTGGGGACGTTCAGATCCCTTCGATCTGCGGGATGATGGCGCGATCCACCATCTCGCTGAAGTGCTTGCCCCCCCGGGGCAGCACCAGCTGGTCGCGGCGCGGCACCGGCGCAAACTCGTTGCCCACCAGCTTGATCTGCCGCAGCAACCCCGCCTGACTTTCCGACAACTCCAGCAGCGGCCCCCGGCCGGTCCATTGCACCTGATTGCCGGACAGCTCGCACATCAGCAGCGGATACTGCCCCCGATCGTCGCCCACCTGAGCCAGCACGTACACCGGCACGTTCATGGACGTGGCCCGGATCTCGTTGCCCACGATGCGCACGCCGTACATGCCGCGATCGGTGAAATGGTCGTCAGCCCCGCGCAGCCCATAGCCCCGGTGGCTCTTGCGCCGCAGCTTGCTGTTGAAAGCCGACTCCACCGCAATGTAGGCGCGGCCTGCTGGCCCGGACAGCCGGTTGCCCCAGAAGGAGTTCTCGTTGGCCACCACCGCGCAGTAGATCATGTACTTGGGCAGCCCCTCGCTGCCCACTTCCACCTCGTTCATGTAGAAGTCGTTCTTCGACGCCCCCACATAGGCCTGCAGCAGCCCCTCGCCCCGCGCCCGGTTGTTGCGGATGCGGTTGTAGCTGACCGTGTTGAACGATGAGCCGTAGGCCAGATGGATGGACGAGGACAGCGAATCCGTCAGCTCGTTGCCGGTAATGACGTTGTAGTGGGACTGGTGCTGGATCGACATGCAGCGGATCTGGCCCTGCAGCTTGTTGTCCTGCACCAGGCTGCGCCGCACGCCCAGGAACGAAATGCCGTAGTAGGCACCACTGATCTGGTTGCCCTCCAGCAGGTTGTCGTGCGCCGGCACCGGAATGTCCGGCAGCACGAAGCGCCGCAGCCAGCTCTCGCGCGGGGAACTTTCCCCGGCCGGCAGCAACCGCTCGGCCTCGATCTCGATGCCGAAGCAGTCGTGGTCGGGCAGAGGCTCCACCTCGATGACGTTGTTGCGGAACACGTTGTAGGCCACGGCACGCGTGCTGTTGATGCCGTTGCTCATGCCCCGCACATAGATGCCGTGCCCCACCTGCACATGGCGGATCCGGTTGTCCACCACATGCACGCCCTGGGTGTCGATCAGGTAGATGGCGGCCGCCTGGTCCGGGTAGGTCACCTGGCACTCGATGGACAGGCCGGACACCAGGAAAGGATCCTTGATCGGATCCCGCTCGGACAGCTCCCGCACCAGAAAGCCCGCCCGTTTCGAGCTGCTCTGCAAGCGGATGAGATTGCCTTTCTCACCCTTGACCCCCGCCATGGCGCCCGAGAAGCTCACCTGGTCGGTAATGACGTATTCCCCGGCCGGAAACACCAGCCAGATGCCCTGCCGCGCGGCCGCCTGGGCAGCGCGGATCACCGCCAGCGTGTCGTCATCGCGCCCGTTGGCCTTAGCCCCGTACTCCAGCGGCGAGACGACCCGATCCAGGCGACCGGGCCCCGTGGGCGTGGCGGCCCGCAGCTGCTGGGCCATCAGGAACGTGGCGGCACCGGCCCCCAGCGTCTTCAGAAACTCCCTTCTCATTTTTCCTCCGAGGTTCACGGTGATCGATCCGCCCACTCATCGAGCAACGGCCCGCCCGCCAGATCGGTCGACCTTCCCCGGAGCCCGGGCGTCCCGCAAGGCTGCAGGAACGTCCGCACAAGGCTGCCGTGCCGGATCATGCCGGGCACGGTGCCTGCCGCAAGGCCGTCAGCGCAGCCGCCCCGGGTTGCCCCGCACGGGGCGCGGGCCCATGGCCTGCTGACCAGCAGCCCGCTGACCGGCGGGCCGTTGGCCGGCCGGGTAGACCTGTCCCGCCGGACGTTGGCCGGCCGGGTACTGTCCCATCGGGCGCTGGCCGGCCGGGTATTGCTGCACCGGTCGCTGCCCCGCCGGGTACTGCTGCTTCGCACGCTGGCCGGCCGGATACTGCTGCACGCCGCGCTGGCCGGCGGGGTACTGCTGCATGCCACGCTGGCCGGCGGGGTACTGCTGCATCCCGCGCTGACCGGCGGCCGCGCCCTGCCGTGCCGCCATGGCACCCGGCATGACGGGAGCCGGCATCGGGCCGCGCACCACGCGCGAGCCCCGGCGCCGCACCCGTGCGTCAAACATCGACGTGCCCGGATGGCGCACCAGGAAGATCGTCACCGGAAGTACATACATCCAGTGGAAAGTGTAGGCCTCGATGTACGGGTTGGTGGCGGCAGCAATGAACGCACTGGCACAACCTGCAAACAGGAAGACATCGAAATTGGTCAGCCGCTTGTGCTTCCAGGTCTCGAAAACGCCCCAGCCATAGCGGATGAACGGCCAGGCATAGACAAGCGCACCCGCAAAACCGACGCGATAGATGGTTGCCAGCAGCACGATCTCATAACGCCAGGGATACATCTCGCTACGGATGTAATTGACCCCGATGCCGTGCCCGGCACCAATGCCGAAGGAGGAGATGATGCCATCGAACAGCGCATTGGCCTGGTTGGTACGTTCGGAGCCGCCACCGCCGGACAGCTCTTCCCAGAAACCGCCAATGATGTAGAGCACGTCCACCTCGGTGAAGCTGCTGAGCAGGATGATGAAGACGATACCCGCCAGCACGGCAATGCCCACCTGCTTGCCCAGCGCCCAGGCAATGGTGCCGGCGCGCTGGCCGTGGATGCCGGGGCGCAGCAGCGCCCCCAGCACCAGCCCCACGGGCACCGACAGCATGAGGGCCGAACGCCCGGAGGTGACCGCCACCACCACCAGGATGCCCAGCGTGATCAGCAGCTTGGTGCCCATCTCGCCGACGGCCAGCATGGCAAACATCGCGCTGGACATGAAGAGCAGCGTGCCATAGACATGCATCGTGGCGCCCGAATAGCCGTCAACCAGGTTGACGTTGGCGTTCTCGGGCTCGATGAAGAAGCTCACCGCCTCGGGGCCGCCGTTCAGGAACAGATAGAAGAACAGGCCCACGCTGGCCGCGCCGAAGATGGCGTTGTTCTCCATCATCCTCTCGAGCGAGTCGCTCTCGAAGGTGGCCAGCACGCCGCCGGCCACCAGGATCCAGAGCGCGGGCGACACGATGTAGATGAAAAGCGTCTGCAGCAGCGCCTCGTTGCTGGCGCCGTTGACCAGCCCCACCACCAGATACAGCAGCGTGACGGCCGACGAGGCCCCGTGCATCCAGACCACCCGCATGAAGGCGGGCGAGAAATTGGTCAGCGGCCAGCCCAGCGCAGCGGTAAGCGCCAGAAAGCTCACCGACACCGGCTTGATGGAGTTGGGCACGACCATCGTCAGGAACAGCAATATGACGAAGGACCAACGGAAACAGATCGGCAGCCATGCCGATCTGGCGTTATTCTGAGCAGCCATCTGGCTGTTCCTCACTGAGGGAAAATGGCAAACCCCCGATTCAACCACCAGAATCGGACGGGCGCCAGATAAAATCAGAGAACGTGACCGGAGTTACTCTATAGCGGCAAGAATATCGACGTTTACTTTTCTGACGTCAAATTTTTCAAGTGCCAGCTGGTAGCTGGCTTCGCCGTGGCGCTCCATCAGGCCCGGCTCGGTCAGATAACGTTCCATGGCAGCCACCAGGGCCGGCACATTGCGCGCCGGAATCAGGCAGCCGTTCACGTCCTGCGTCACCGTCTCGCGGCAACCCGGCACATCGGTGGTGATGACGGGCCGGCCCATGGCCAGGGCCTCCAGCACGGTACGCGGTAGCCCCTCGGAATACGACGGCAGCACGCAGACACTGGCTCGCGCCACGAAGGGGCGCACATCCTTCACCCCGCCCTCGTAGCTGATCACGTCCGACGTGGCCCAGCTCTCGATCATCGACTCGGGGATGGCATCGGGCGACGAATCCTTGTAGCCGATGATGATGAAGCGCGCATTCGGGTACTTCTGCTTCACCTGGGTGGCCGCTTCCACGTACTCGCGGATGCCCTTGGCCTTCAGCAGGCGGGCGGCCAGCAGGAAGGTCACCTCCGGTCCCGGCGGGAGCGGCACCCGCGCAAACTGTGTCAGGTTCACGCCCGAGCCGTTGACGATGCGGGTCTTCTTCATGGGCACAAGGCCCTTTTTCACGAAGAGTGCCCGATCATCCGGATTCTGGAAGATGGCATTGTGCACAGGCACCATGGCCTGGCGATACAGCTGCGAGGCCAGCCCCTTCAGCGCATTGCGCTTGGCGCTGCCGCCATGAAAGGCAAAGCCCAGCCCGGTGATCATCGGCACGAAGCGCAGGTGCCGGACACCCGCCGTGCGCACGGCCAGCCCGCCATAGACCACCGGCTTGATGGTGTAGCAGATCAGCACGTTGGGACGGACCCGCCGCAGCAGCTTGCGGATGGCCAGCATCGTGACCATGTCGCGCAGCGGGTTGATGCCGGTACGGTGCAGCGGCAGCGGCACGAAATCGGCCCCCAGCGCATGGATCTGGTCCAGCACTTCAGGCGTGAGCGGCGCGGCGGCAGCGCCCGTCACCTTGTAGCCCCTGGCCACCAGGTCCCGGATGAGATCGGCGCGAAACTCGATCAGGGATTCGGCCATTGCACCAATGAGAAGAGCACGCTTCAAGACTGTATCGCCAAATGAATCAGGTTAAGGTATGTGCCAGCGGCGTCGGGGATTTTATCAGCGTCCCGGATACCCCACGGCCAAATACCTACATTCACAAAGGCCTGAAGCTTTTCGTCATGTTAAGACACAAGAGATACGCACAATGTGCCAGCTCAGTGTCCAATTCCTCACCAGTGCTCATTCCTGCCTTCCGGTGAATGGCGGCCACCGCTATCATTCTCCGTAGATGTAACGAAGGCCCCCACCACCGACAACAGGCCAAGAACATGGAAAAGACCAAAACCGCTCCCACCACCATTCACCCCAGCGCCCTCGTCGACGAAGGCGCACAGATCGGTGAAGGCACGAGGGTCTGGCACTGGACTCACGTCAGCAGCGGCGCCGTCCTGGGCGAGCGCTGCTCGCTGGGTCAGAACGTCTACGTGGGCAACCGCGTCGTCCTGGGCAACAACGTCCGGGTGCAGAACAACGTCTCCATCTACGACAACGTCACCCTGGAAGACGACGTGTTCTGCGGCCCCAGCATGGTCTTCACCAACGTGCTCAACCCGCGCGCCCATGTCTCGCGCAAGCACGAATACCGCAACACCCTGGTGCGCAAGGGTGCCAGCATCGGCGCCAACGCCACCGTGGTCTGTGGCACCACCATCGGCCGCTACGCCTTCATCGGCGCCGGCGCCGTGGTCTCGCGCAACGTGCCCGACCACGCCCTGATGGTCGGCGTGCCCGCCCGTCGCACCGGCTGGGTCTGCCAGTGCGGCGTCAAGCTGCCCAACCTGTCGCATGGCCAGGACAGTGCCATCGTTCACTGCCCCGAGTGCCACACCGGCTATAACATCACACCACACGCCTGCGAGCCCACCCAGCCCGAGGCCTGATCCGAAACCTGTCACGGCGGTGCCCTGCCGCAAGCCCGGCACCGCCCCTGGGCGCCAGCAAGGCGCCAGTCCAAGCCGCAAGAAGAAGCCATCATGCTCGCCCCCCTGCAACACATCGATTTCATCGACCTCAAGCAACAGTACCGTCGCCTGAAACCCGCCATTGACGAGCGGATGCAGGCCGTGCTCAACCATGGCCAGTACATCATGGGGCCGGAAGTGGCCGAGCTGGAAAAGCGCCTGGCCGAATACGTGGGCGTGCGCCACGCCATCGGCATCAGCGACGGCACCACGGCACTGCAGGTAGCCATGATGGCCCTGGGCATCGGCCCGGGTGACGAGGTCATCACCACCCCGTTCACCTTCATCGCCACGGCCGAGACCATCAGCCTGCTGGGCGCCACGCCGGTCTTCGTCGACATCGACCCCGACACCTGCAACCTGGACGCCAACCTGCTGGAAGCGGCCATCACGCCGCGCACCCGCGCCATCATCCCGGTCAGCCTGTACGGCCAGTGCGCCGACATGGAAGCCATCAACGCCATTGCCGCCCGCCATGGCCTGCCGGTCATCGAGGACGGCGCCCAGAGCTTTGGCGCCACCCGTCACGGCAAGCGCTCGGGCAGCCTGTCCGCCATCGCCTGCACCAGCTTCTTCCCCAGCAAGCCGCTGGGCTGCTACGGTGACGGCGGCGCCTGCTTCACCAACGACGACGAGCTGGGCCGCAAGATGTCGCAGATCCGCCTGCATGGCCAGTCCAAGCGCTACGTCCACTCGGCCATCGGCGTCAACGGCCGGTTGGACACCCTGCAGGCCGCCGTGCTGCTGGTCAAGCTGGATCACTTCGACGAGGACGTGAAGCTGCGCGCCGATGCCGGCGCCCGCTATGCCCGCCTGCTGGCCAACGCCGCCCACCCGCAGATCCGCCCCGTGACGGTGGCCGAGGGCAACACCAGCGTCTACGCCCAGTACACCGTGCGCGTGCCCAACCGCGCCCAGGTCATCGAGGTGCTCAAGGCCAATGGCGTGCCCACCGCCGTGCACTATCCCATGTGCCTGCACAAGCAGCCGGTCTATGCCAGCACCCCGCTGGCCGCCCAGAGCTTCCCGCACGCCGAGAAGGCGGCCGACGAAGTGCTGAGCCTGCCCATGTACCCGGACATCGACCACGCACTGCAGGCCCAGATCATCGATCACCTGGTCGCCGCCGTCGACAGCACGCTCTGATCCTGCCGTGAGCGAGTCCACCCCCAGCCCCGCCCCGGACGCGGGCAACCGTTCCGCGTCTCCGGCGCCCGCTGCGCCGGCCACCCCGCCGGCGGCGGCCGCACCGCGCCAGTCCTCCTACATCCGCACCGTCCTGAAGGTGCTGACCGGCAGTGCGGCCGCCCAGGCCATCCCGCTGCTGGTCATGCTGCTGCTGGCCCGCCTGGTCAGCGTCGAGGCGCTGGGGGTCTATGCCATCTGGCAGGCCGTCATCTACATCGCCATCGTGCCGGCCACGGCCCGCATGGAAATCCTGCTGGTGGCACTGCCGCTGGCCAGCGACCGCCGCAAGGCCTTCCGCATCGGGCTGTTCAGCAGCGTCGGCGTGGGCCTGCTGCTGTCACTGGTGGCGGTGCTGGCACACGGATTCATCGAGCAGCGCCTGCCCGGCTGGCCCCTCTCGGCCTCGGTCCTGGTGGGGCTGGGAACCTGGGCGCTGGCCATGCAGACCCTGTGGCTGGCCATGGCCGTCACCTCGGGCGCCTTTGGCGTGGTCAACCGCATCCGCATCACCTCGGCCGGCCTCACGGCGCTGCTGCAAGTGGTGCTGGTCCTGTTCTGGCCCAACGGCATGATGCTGATGCTGGGCTTCGTCATCGGCACCAGCATGGGCAGCTGGGCCGCCTGGCTGGGCCTGAAGGAATTCCTGCTGGCACACGACCTGCCCGATCCGAGCGGCCGCCACAAGCCCTGCCAGACCTACGGCGAGCTGATGCGCACCCACGGCAAGACGCCGATGATCGCCCTGCCCGCCGCCCTCATCAACACGGTGGCCCAGCAGATCCCGCTGCTGCTCACCGGCACCCGCTTTGGCGAACACGCCGCCGGCCTGCTGGGCACGGCATGGCGCACCATCTCGGCGCCCATGTCCATCATCTCCAACTCGGCCCAGGACGTCTTCAAGAACAAGGCCGCCGAGGAGTTCAACCGCACCGGCCAGTGCCGGGCCGCCTACAAGCAGACCCTGCGGCTGCTGGCCTTCCTGGGCATCTTCCCGTCGGCCGTGCTGCTGTTCTGGGGGCCGCCGCTGTTTGCCCTGGTCTTTGGCGAGAAATTCCGCGCCGCCGGCGAGATCGCCCAGGTCTTCGCACCGCTGCTGTTCATCCGCTTCTTTGCCAGCCCGCTGGGCTACACGCTGCTCATCACCCGGCAGGCCAAGCTGGACCTGTACTGGCAGATCGGGCTGCTGGCCGTGAGCCTGGCCGCCTTCACCCTGCCCCAGGAGGCAATGACGGCCATCAAGTGGTTCTCTGTGGGATATACCGCACTCTATGTGGTATATCTGCTACTACAATGGCGTGCGGCTGGGGGCCAAGGCAATCGCCATACCCCACCCAGCGCCTGATCGAGCCTCTTGCCCCGCCGCCCTGGCCGGGCAACGAACCGGAACGGCCCAAGGAACCCACATGGCGGCTCACCTTCTCAAGAAAACACGGTCGCACCAACCGACCTTCTTCGATACCTTCGGCTACGGCAGTCGGCCCCAGCGTCCTTCGTCGTTCAGCACGATGCTGGTCAGTGCGGCCTTCTTCTTCCATTTCGGCCTGTTGCCCATCCTGTGGAACGTGGCTACCAGCGTGCCCAGCATCGTCTGGACCGGTACCTCGACCGGCCTGCTCTGTCTGGCTGCCCTGGCCGCGCGACACAGCAGCATCACCAGCCGCAAGGTCTCCATCTGCACCATCACGTTCCTGTTCGCCTATCCCATCTTTGGCTGGATCAGCTACAAGGCCTGGGGCCAGTACAGCGGCGAACGCGAGACCATGCTGCTGCAGACGCTGCCCATCATGCTGCTGGGCCTGGCGCTCTATCTGACCGGCGCAGCCGCCCGCAGCCACCGCATCTACCGGACGATCTGGATGACGTGGTTGCTGATGGCGTGCTATGTCCTGCTCAACGCCAAGAACTTCTCCGTCGAGAACCTCTACCAGACAGCCACCGAGACCGGCAACAAGCTCACCTATCAGCAACTGGGTGACTCGTTCGCCATCTGCAGCACCATCCTGGCTGCCCGCATTCGCCAGGCGCCGCAGCGCTGGCTCTTCATTGCGGCCGCCATCGGCCTCATGTTCATCATCCCGTCCCGCAGTGCCGCGTTCTTCGGCACGGCCTCGCTGCTCACCGTCATCGTGCTGTTCGGCGGGTTCTTCACGCGCGTGGTGGTGATCGGCCTGGTGGTGGCCATTGGCCTGGGCTACGAGACCGGGCTGTTCGCCCAGCTGTTCGAGGGTACGCGCTTCCAGATTGCGTTCACCCCCGGCAGCGAAGACGGCTCCTGGAGCACCCGTCAGGAAATCATGAATCACGGCATGAACGTGCTCACCAGCCGGCCATTCACTGGTGAATGGGCGTTCCAGCTTGGCGAGATGAAGTTCGCCGGCCTCTACATCCACAACATCCTGGACATCTGGGCACAGACGGGCCTGATCTCCCTCCTGCTGTTCCTGGCCATCTGGGGCGCCCTGCTGGTCGCACTGATGACCGGTTTCGAGCGCTGGCCACGCATTGCCAAGGAAACTGCCCCCCTGCTGGTCTTCGTCGTCCTGTCCTGGTGCCTGGCGCGAAACGTCACCTTCGTGGCGCTGTTCTTCTGCGTGGGCTTTGCCTCCGCAGCCCTAGAACAGGCCCGTTTTGGTCAGGTCGTCCGCCGTCACCGTGCCGACCAGCTCAACACGCAGTTCAACACGCAGTTCTCGCCCGACTCGCAGTTTGTGCACAGCCAGTTCGCCCCCAACCAGTTCGCAAACTCCCAGTTCGCGCCCCAGACGCAGCTTTCACCCGACACTCGGTTTGTGCGCAAGCACCAATACCAGGATCATCCCAAGTACCAGGATCACACCAAGTTCTTCCCTCCTGGTTCCTCTTCCTGACGGCAACCTCTCCGGATGCATCGCCCCATGAACCCATCGCCTTCCGTTGACCACGTCCCGGCGGGCCTGGCCCCTCAGGCTGAGCCCACCATGCCCGGCCTCATGCAGCGCCAGTCGGGCCTGGCCGCCCGCGTTCGCAAGCTGGGCTGGCGGCTCTACGAGGAACTGATCCTGCCCAACCGGCAGGACGAGTACCGGCGGCTTCTGAAGCATGCCCGCGACCACGGCTACCGCGTCATCGACAACGCCCAGTGGCTGGCCCTTCAGCTGGAAGGCTCGATCGCTCCCGATGAGCGGATCCTCGTGATGCGCCACGACATCGACACCGACCCCCGGCTATCACTGGACTGGCACCGGATCGAGACCGAGCTGGGCTGCCGCGCCAGTTACTACTTCCGGCAGAGCACGCTGGACGAATCGGTGATGAAGTACCTGGCTGACGCTGGCGTGCACGTCAGCTACCACTTCGAGGAGCTGGCCGAATACGCCAAGCAGCATCGGCTGCGTTCACCGGCAGCCGTGCAGGCGGCCATGCCGGCCATCCACGAGCTGTTCGCCCAGAACCTGCAGACGCTGCGCACGCGCTTCAACGTGCCGATGGACGTCGTCTGCTCCCATGGCGACTGGATGAACCGCTTCCTCAAGATGCCCAACCACGTGCTACTGCAGGATCAGGCCCTGCGCGAGCGGCTGGGCATCCGCAGTGAATGCTATGACGACAACGTCATGAAACCCTTTGCCTGCTACCTGTCCGACAGCAACCCGCCTCACTACTGGGTGCGGGGAGAACCCTTCGCGCTGATCGAGCAGGGCGTCACCCCGCTGGGCATTCTCACGCACCCGAAATCCTGGCGTGCACACTGGCCGTCGAACTTTTCTGAACTGACCTGCCGTATCCGCGAGGCCCTGAGCTTCCGCTTCGGCAAAGGATGGACATGAAGCCGATCCGCATCTGCCATTTCTCCACGGTCCACCGTGGCGTCGAAATCCGAATCGTCCGCAAGGAACTGGCCTCACTGGCCGCCGCCGGCTATGACGCCCATGCCGTCATCGCCGCCACCCCCGAAGAGGTGGCCGAAGCGGCCAAGCTCGGCGTCACCATTCATCCGCTCCAGGAGCGCCCCGGCGCCGGCCGCGTCTCGCGCATGACGCGCAAGATGTACGACGCCTGGCGCCAATGTCGCGCGGTCGACGCTCAGCTCTACCACTTCCACGATCCCGAACTGATCCCACTCGGCCTTCTGCTCAAGCTCAGCGGGCGCAAGGTCGTCATCGACGTGCATGAAGATCTGGCCAACCAGATCCTGACCAAGCACTGGATCCCGGCCCCCATCCGCAAGGTGGTCTCCCGGCTGGCGCGGGGCATGGAACGCATTGCCGCCCGACGGCTGGATGGCACGGTCGTGGCCGCCTCCAAGCTCGGCCCCTTCTTCGAGGACGTGGCACGCCGACTGATGGTGGTGCACAACTACCCGCTGCTGTCGGAACTGGCCAGCCCCCCCACCGAGGAAGAGGCCAACCTGCCGCTGTCGGAACTGGTCAAGAAACTGCCGCCGGCCACACACGTCGCCTACGTGGGCGGCATCTCGCGCATCCGCGGCATCTACGAGGCCGTCGCAGCCGTGGAAAAGGCCGATGTCGGCCTGGTGCTGGCAGGTACCTTCAAGACCAAGGCCGAACGCGACCAGGCTGCCGCCATGAGCGGCTGGCCCCGTGTCGACGAACTGGGATGGGTCGAGCGTGACGGCATCCGTGCTGCCCTGCAGCGCAGCTTCGCCGGTCTCTGCACCCTGCACCCAACCCCGAACCACGTCAGCGCCGAACCGATCAAGCTGCTCGAATACATGGCGGCCGGCATTCCCTCCATCGTTTCCGATATCCCCGATTGGGTGGAGTTCGTCGAGAAGCACGACATCGGCCTGTGCGTCGATCCCATGGATGTGGACGCCATCGCCAAGGCCATCGTCACCCTGCGTGATGATCCGGAACGACGCGCCCAGATGGGTCGCAACGGCCAGAAGGCCGTCATGGAACAGTACAACTGGAATACCCAGGCTAAGCGCCTGGAAGCGTTGTACGAAGAGATCCTGAAGAGCTGAGGGCACCTGCCTCAGTCGGACGAGGGCGGGCTCCCATATCCCCGCCCGGTGCGCATTGCCATCGATCGCCGCATCCTCGCCGTCGATACGCCCGACTGATGTTTTTGTGCAACAATACACCTAGACTGAAACCGTGATCGTTTTCCTTGACAACAGGAAAACGGCTGTTCGTCCACCACGGTCCGCCCCCACCAGTGGGGGTTTCAGTCATGTGCCCTGCCCTTCCGTCTTTCCTCTTCAAGCCGCATAGCCGCTTTCCAGGCCATCCGACCATGCTGAGTACCTGTCTTGCCCTATCCCTGACACTGGCCGGTTGCGGTGGCACGGGCCAGGACGAGACGCATCAGGAAATCGCCGCTGCCCCCATCACGGTGGACGGCCCCAGCATCACCTCGGAAGCCGCCTTCATCTTCGACCAGAAGCCCGGAGAAACGCCCGACATTCTGGATTCGGCGCCCAAGGACGAGTTCGCCAATGATCTTGCCTGGGCCATGGAGCGCATCGGCAAACCGACGGCCGGACTGATGGACCTTGCATCCGGCATGCTGGTCGCCAGCGCCGAAGCGGCCACGGCCAACGACGGCAATCCTTCCGACGGGTTGCATGGCACGCTGCAGCCCAAGCACCCGCGCCCCACCAACCTGCATCGCCTGAACGACCCCGACCTGCCTGAATGGGCCCGTGACTGGGACAAGCCCAGCCGCAACGAGCAGGCTGCGCAGAACAGCAACGCCAGCCAGCCCAAACCGTCGGCCGGCAGCAGCGCCGCCAATGGCAATCCGGGCAGCAACAGTGCCAGCAACAACAGCGCCGCCAGCCAGAATCCGTCTGCCGCCAAGGACC
>ERZ773063.119-NODE-119-length-52350-cov-9.551544_pt1 | contig 52350 bp, 50 predicted proteins | sample MGYA00580625_ERZ773063 | MGnify/ENA primary metagenome ERZ773063 (study PRJEB29015, sample SAMEA2738022) | human oral metagenome | biome: human oral; feature: human-associated habitat; material: dental | place: China | collected 2042 ... | reverse complement strand
CGTAAGCGTCTCGAAATCTACCCCGAGTACAAAGCCGGGCGTAAGCCGGCGCCACTGGATTTTTACGCGCAAATTCCGATTTTGCACGAACTGCTTGATGCGTTTGGCTGGCCGCTCTACGAATTTGACGACTACGAAGCAGATGACATTATGGCGACGCTTGACCGCCAGGCAGAGGCGCGCGGCAATATCGAGACCTATTTAATTACAAGCGACTTGGATGCGCTGCAAATTTTGGACAATAATACGTTTTTGTATGCATTAAAAAAGGGCGTGTCAAACATTGATAAATTCGACGTGGCGGAATTTGAAGCGCGCTACAAGATTCGAATTGATCAATTCCTTGATTTGAAGAGTTTGAAAGGCGACTCAAGCGACAATATTCCCGGTGTCGCGGGCGTTGGCGAGAAGACGGCAACGCAGCTGTTGCAGCAATTTGATACGCTTGACGGCATTTACGAGCATCTTGATGACGTGAAAGAAAGCGTGCGCAAGAAATTAATTGCAGGTAAAGACTCGGCCTATATGAGTAAACGGCTTGCAGCGCTGATGTTTGATGCGCCGGTGGCGCTGGATTTACCGGCGATGGATATCGCGCGGCTTGATACGGCGAAACTGAAGGCGATGTTGGTGAAGTTGGAATTTCGCAGCCTGCTGCGCAAATTGCCGGACGCAATGAAAGATGACACACCGGCAGCGGTACTCGACACGAATGATGTTGAAGAAATCGAACCAGGCACAGCGCAGGCGGTTTTGATGATGGCGCCGGAATTAGTAGTTTGGGCTGACGGCGACGACGTGTGGCTTAGCCACGAGCGTGCTAAGGCTGCGTGCCTCCCTCGCGCCGATGTGGCGAAAATCCTTACTCACGTACCAATAGTCGGACATGATGTAAAAAAGTTTTTGAAGCAGCTGCTTGCCGACGGAATCACAACGTTGCCAGAAGTACAACATGATACGGCGCAGGGCTCGTTCCTCCTAAATCCGTTGCGAAAATCACGTCGGTTGGAGGATTTAGTTGGGCTAGAGTCAATTGATAGTCCCAAAAATGCCGTTCGCGCGATCTGGGTGTTGTATGATGAACAGCGGCAAGCATTTGAAGCACTGCCTGACTTGTCGCGCGTGGCGCACGAGATGGACTTTCCGCTGATTGCGATCCTGGCGCGCATGGAACATCAGGGGATTCGCTTGGATGCGGGCGTGCTTGATGCGATGAACACAAAATTAACTCGCGAAATTGCGGACGTGCAGGCACAGGTGTACGATATGGTCGGCTACGAATTTAACGTTTCCAGCCCGATGCAGCTGTCTGAAGCGTTATTTACTAAGCTCCAATTGCCGACCGCTGGAATCAAAAAAGGACACACGGGATATAGCACCGGGCAAAAAGAATTGGATAAATTGCGCGGGCAGCATCCAATTATTGAACTGATTGAACGCTACCGCGAGCTAGCAAAATTACAGAATACGTATGTTACGACGTTGCCGCAGCAGGCTGACGAGCGCGGCTACGTACATACAACATTTAACCAAGATGTTGTGGCGACGGGGCGACTGAGCAGTACCGACCCGAATCTGCAGAATATTCCAATCCGTACGGCGCTTGGGCGGCATATTCGCGATGCATTTGTGCCGGCAGATGGAAATATGTTCGTAAACGCCGATTATTCGCAGTTTGAGCTGCGTCTTGCGGCGGTGATGGCGGGTGAGCAGGGTATGATTGACGATTTCAACAGCGACACCGATATTCACGCTAAAACTGCCGCTGAAGTGTATGGCGTACCGCTTGATGACGTGACGCCCGCGCAGCGCCGGCGCGCCAAAGTAGTGAATTTTGGCGTGTTGTACGGCATGAGCCAGCATGGGTTAGCGGCCGCGGCGCATATGAATTACGCTGAAGCGCAGCATTTTATTGATGAATATTACCGTATGCATCCAAACCTGAAAGCGTATATGGCGGATACGATTCGAAAGGCGCACGACGACGGTTTTGTCGAGACACTGTTTGGGCGCCGCCGCTGGACGCCCGATGTGAAGTCGAGCAATTTTGCTGTACGTAATGCGGCAGAGCGTGCTGCTGCAAATATGCCAATTCAGGGCACGGAAGCTGATCTTATGAAACTTGCGATGATAAAAATACAACAGTTGCTTGACCGCGATTACCCCGAGGCGCGGCAAATCCTGCAAATTCACGATAGTATCTTGGTTGAGTGCCCGCGCGCTGAGGCGAAGGCAGTTGCGGCGCTTCTGGTCGACGCGATGGAGCAGGTCTATCCCAAACTCGGCGTTCGCTTGCGGGTTGATGTGAAAATCGGCGCGCATTGGGGTGATGTGTAACATTTGCACGATAATACCCGCAAAAACTATGGACTTTTTGCCAGGAAAAGCGTATGATGTAGGTGTCATTTTAACATAAGACAAAAGAGGCATTGGTATGTATAGCTCACCAGAAAACCCATTCAGCAACGGTAACACGCTAGGGGAGGGTGATGATGCATACGCCGAAACAATAGCGTCGACAGAGCTATTATCGCGCGAACGGCAGAATAGCTTAACGCTTGACTATGCGGATGTATTGCGGCAAAACGGCACACTTGATCATCATATTGAAGCTTTTGCGGCATATATCGATGGGTGCGAAACAACGGGCGAATCGCTTGGCTTCTCATTTGGCCAGTTCGTAGCAAAAGATGGCAGCATTGTTGAAGTGCGAAACGATGGAAGCAGGAAAGATGAGCCGGACGGCTCTGGTTGGTGTATTACCCGCACTCGGGAAGGTGATGACGGATCGGTTCTTATCGGGGCGGATGCTGTAGTAAGCAAGCAGACAAATACCCTTTTGCCGCCGCCATTGGGGCCGAATGATGTCGCGTCAATCGAAACGCTAAACTGTGAAGGCGGTACGACATATGAAATTATATCGCTAAAAGATGAGCGCGGGTTTGTTGTTACCGATTCGAGCGGCAGCTTATATCTGCCACTTGATGCCGTCATGTCGCGTATCGATGACTATAAGAATATCGACGCTGCACTGAGCGCTGTTTACGCTAAACCGGAAGTGAGCCGTACATGCCGATAGGCTGGCAGCATACAATCTGATTGACTTTTTACCCTAAGAATGTAAATATATTGATATGTATCGAGGATCGCGGCCGAGAATTTTACCTGTGTTTATCACAATCGTTGTGGTTGTGATTGTAATTGCTGTCGCCGTGACGCTTGTGCGCTCCATGCTGCAGGGCGGCACGCCAAATGATAATCAGCAATCTGATCAGGCGCAAAAGCAAACACTGCAAATGGCGGCGGTTAGCCAAGATGCAACGCGCAGTGTGCGCTGGACGGTACGCGGGCCGATTGTTGCCGATGAGAAGTTCAAAAGCTATCAAATTGTTATTACGCCAACTGCCCGAACCTACACGGTTTACAATGGCTATCTCGACAAGGTTGAGAGCCAAAAAACCTACGACAACAATGCGACGGCGTATGAACAATTTACGTATGCGCTTGATAAAGCAAACATTGGCGTAGTGCGCGGCAAAGAAGACGATTCAGATATCCGCGGCGTGTGCGCTACGAACGGTATCGTGTATAAATTTGAAACGGTCAACGGCGCGACTGCCGATCACACGGTGTGGGGTTCAACCTGCAAGGATTCGCCGGGCACGCTTGGCGCCGACCCCTTGAAAATTCATGCGCTTTTTGTGAACCAAATTCCTGAATTTAAGTCGAGCTTTAACAACATTTATTAAAAGAAAGGCGGGCATGCGCGGCGTTATTTTTGATTGTTTTGGAGTATTGTGCGGCAGTAGTTTTGAGGTGTTGGCTGCGAAATGCCAGCCGGAGCGCGTGAAGGAATTGCGCGATCTGAACACGCAGGCGGACTACGGATATATTTCGAGTGCGGAGTATGTACGGGGTGTAGCAGCAGTGCTTGGCTGGACGATTGACGAGGTGAGAGCAACGCTTAAGCAAGCGCGCGTACGCAACGAACCGCTTATTACGTATGTAAAGCAATTGCATGCCGATGGCATACCGCTCGCACTTTTAAGCAACGTGAGCAGCGGCACGCTAGATGGACTATTTGCACCAGGCGAGCTTGATGATATGTTTGATGTAAAAATCCTATCGTTTGCCGAGGGCTTAGCGAAGCCGAATCCAGCGGTATTTACGCTTGCGGTGGAGCGGCTCGGTATGCCGGCGGGCGATTGCGTCATGGTTGATGATAAGCCAGAGAACTGCGATGGCGCCGAGGTAGCGGGGCTTGCATCAATCTTGCATACGTCAAATGCCCAGACGATAGCAGCGGTTCGCGCGTGGCTTGAGGCGACGCATGCCTGAGCTGCCCGAAGTTGAAACAATTCGCCGCGGACTCAACCGGCTAATTACTGGCAAGATGATCGCGCGGGCGCGCCACTGCGATTCGCCAAAAAGTTTCCCGAACGATCCGACAGCGGTCGCGCACTTTTTGCATAACGCTCGCGTCACAGCGGTACGGCGGCGCGCAAAAGTTTTGCTCATTGAGCTAGACACGCACTATACGCTTGTCGTTCATCTAAAAATGACAGGGCAATTGGTGTTTGTTGGTGCGGAGCGTTGGGGCGGCGGACATCCAACGGATAGTTTGATCCACGAGCTGCCTGATCGCCATACGCGCGTTATTATTGATTTTACTGATGGCACGCGCCTCTTTTTTAACGATCTGCGCAAGTTCGGCTGGATGAAATTGTATCCGACGGCAGAGGTGTCAGATATGCCATTTATGCGCCGCGTTGGTCCGGAGCCGCTTGGTGATTCCTGTGGCTCGGCGACGTTTATTTCGCGCATTCGCCACCGTAATAATACGACTATTAAAGCCGCAATTCTTGACCAATCGGTTATTGCCGGCGTTGGTAATATTTACGCCGATGAATCGCTGTGGCAAGCACGGATTCATCCGGCGATGCGCGTACATGCGCTGAGCGACGCGCAGCTTGCTGTACTGCTTACGAGTATCAAAAAAGTTTTAGCGCTTGGTATTGAAACGGGTGGCAGTACCGATAAAAATTATGTTGATGCCGAAGGGAATAGGGGCAACTATTTGCAGTTTGCGCATGTTTTCCGCCGCGAAGGTCAGCCCTGTCAGCGCCATCCTGACAGTACTATCCAAAAAATTCGCGTCGCAGGGCGTGGTACGCATATATGCCCGGTATGCCAAGTGCTTCCGTTAGAGTAAATAGTGGTAAAGAAGGGTTAATATGTTTAGCGGCTTAGCCGGTACGCTGTACGAACGAGGTGTAGCGGCGGTATAATAAAGCAGTGATTTATCTGATAACGGGTACAAATGAATACCGCGTGCGGCAAGAGATCGCGGCGCTTGCGAAGCGGCTTGGCGTGCGAGCAGAGACGATTGACGCAGATCGGCTTAGTCTAAACAATTTGGCGGATATTGTGCGTGGAGCGAGTTTATTCCACGAAACGCGGCTCGTTGTGCTAAGGCAGTTATCGGAGCATAAGGAGTTGTGGGCAAAGCTTGGCGAGTGGGCGCGTGACGTTAGCGCTGATACAACGCTTGTGCTAGTTGAAGCAAAGCCTGATAAACGCACAAAGGCATACAAAACACTTGCGCGCGCGGGTGAAGTCATCGCCGCCGAGTCGTTGACAGAACGTACGCGCTCAGCGGCAGAAACGTGGCTACGAGATTTAGCGCGGGCGCAGGGCGTGGAGGTTTCGCGGGCGCAAGCGGTCAATATGGTTTCACGGGCGCTCATACCGAATGAAACATCGCGGATAGCAGAAGTCGACCAATTACAGCTGGCGCACGCCGTGAAAGCGCTTGTAAACGTTGATACGGTAACAGATGAAGCTATTGCGGCAGTACTGCCGCCGGCGCGGGAATTTTCGGTGTTTGATATATTGGAATTAGCCGCGCGGCGCGATGTGCAGGCGGTGCAAAAAGCGCTTAGCGAATTGCATGCAACTGATGATCCGTACAAGGTGATGGCATTATTGTGGGTGCAGTGGGCGCAACTTGCAGCAGTGATGATGGCAGAAGGCGCTTCGTCCGTGCAGATCGCGAGCGATCTGGCGATCCATCCGTTTGTCGCCAAGAAGCTGCAGGCGCTTGTGCCGTATTTTAATGCGGCAAGCGTACGCGAGTTGACGCAGTTGGCGGCAGAATTAGATTACCAATCAAAAACATTAGCGGCAGCGCCGTGGGATATCATTAATCGGTTTGTGCTTACCGTTTCCACACGAAACTCGCCCCAGGAAAGCGAATAACTCCTAGGGCGAATTGTTGACTGGCGCTTGCGGCTCATGCGCTATGTCAATAAACGTACGTTATTTCTTCGTAGCGGTTTTTTTAGCCGCCGTCTTCTTTGCAGCTGGTTTAGTGGTTGTCGTCTTTGCTTTTGCCGCTGGTTTCTTTGCGGCGGGTTTATCAGCGGGCGCTGCTTTCTCTGTCTTTTTCGCCGTTAGCTTTACGCCGGCAGCTTTTGCAGCCTTAGCGAGCGCAGCTTTACGCCGGCTTACGGTGCCTTTCTTCAGCAGGCCCTTTTTGACAGCGGTATCAAGTTCGCTCTGCGCTTTACTCAGGCTCGCGGCGCTCGGGTTAGCGAGAAACGCTTTGGTTGCCAGCTTAACGTCGCGCTTGATAGCGAGATTACGCTCGCGGCGCTTGGCAGTCTGTTTCATGCGTTTAATGGCTGATTTGATGAGTGGCATAGGACTCCTTTACCTCTGTTGTTGCTTGCTATTTACGATCAATGTTAGATTATATCGCAAGTACCTCTGTTTGTAAAGTGGCAGCAACCACTTGACTATTGCAAACCACTTATGGTATAGTGGCAAATGAATAACCGTATAAAACATAAAAATAGGAAACATAATGGCAGATGCGCTCACACAGATCGTCGAAAAGCTGGAAGAAAACAGCAATATTCTCGTGACGGTCAACACAAATCCGACGGTCGACGAGCTTAGCGCGGCGCTCGGTATCACGCTGCTGCTGAATAAACTTGATAAACACGCGACAGCGGTGTTTAGCGGTCACGTGCCGCCGGCGTTAGAGTTTTTGCAGCCCGAAAAAACATTTGAAGGCACCGTTGACAGCCTACGGGATTTCATCATTGCGCTTGATAAAGAGAAAGCCGACCACTTGCGCTACAAAGTTGTTGATGATATGGTTAAGATTTTTATTACGCCGTACCGCACGACGATTAACGAAAAGGATTTGGATTTTAGCCAAGGCGATTATAACGTTGAGGCGGTGCTGGCGATTGGCGTGCGTAGTACGGCAGATTTAGACCATGCGCTTGAGAGCCACGGGCGGATTTTGCACGACGCTGCCGTGACGTCAATTTCGCTGGACGAGCCGTCGCACCTGGGTGGAATTGAGTGGAATAATCCGCGCGCGAGCGGTTATAGCGAACTATTGTATGCGCTTGCCGATGTGCTGGTCGGCGAGAACAAGAAAATGATCGACGAGCAGATTGCGACGGCATTTCTGACAGGCATTGTGGCGGCAACGGAACGGTTTAGCAATAGCAAGACCAGTTCGGCGGTAATGCGGATCGCCGCGTCGCTGATGGGGGCGGGCGCGAACCAGCAGCTGATCGCAACTAAACTAGAGGAAGGCGAGAAAAAGGCTCAGGCTGATGAGACTGCTCCGCGCGGCAAAGATGCGCAAGAAGGCGAGTCGGTGCGCGTTTCAGAGATGACAAATGGCGGCAAAACAAAAGCGCCGCAAAAAGCTGCGCAAGAATCCGGCGTCGGGACGCTTGCGATTTCGCACGAACCAGAGGGTGATGTCGACGAAGTGAAGCGGGCGATCGACGAGAAGAATAGCCAAGCGGCTCTGAGCGCCGCCGAAGCGGTGCTGGCTAAGCACGCGCAGCAAGTCGCTGAATTAAATAAAAAAGACGCCATAGCAGCGGAAGAAAAACTTGCTGAGCAATTAGCGACTGCGACGCCGGCAGCTGTGCCTGTAAGTAAATCTGCTGCGCCATCGGTTGAAGATATTCAGCGTGATATTGCGCGCGCAAACGAAACGCTCGACGAAGCGGCAGCGCAGCCGGTTATCCAAGAGAGAATCGAGACGCCGAAAACGCAATTACCCGATGTCGTTGAACCGGCGCTCGGCGGTACACTTAATGCAACGACCGAACAAGCCGCCGAAGATGCGCGCCGCGCAGCCGAAGACGACCGTAACAAAGTAATTTTGAGCCATGACGGCAAAAGTAAATATGCATCCGACGCGCCGAGTACACAAGCACCGCTTAATGCTGTGATAGCGCATGCTGACGCTGAACCATCAGTGCCTGATGTGCTTGCGCAGGGCGCCGTGACTGCGCCGACCGATCACGCGGCGGCAGTACAGCCGCCCGCACCGGTTGCGCCAAGTGCAGTCGCGCCGCAGCCCACGCAAGATGATGCACGCGCCGCTGTGAATGCAGCGCTCGCAGGCGCGCCAAGCGGAGCGCCGGCAGCAGACGGGGCGTTACCGCCACCGCCGCCATTGCCGCCGATGCCGGACTTCTCGACATTGCCACCGATGCCGTCAACGAACGATAGCACGTCTGGCGCCGCCGTGCCAGACACGCTTGAGACTGCGTTGCCGCCGCTTCCGCAGCAAGCAGTGCAGGCGGCAGCAGCACCGGCGTCTGCCGATCCAGCGCAGTTCCGGATTCCTGGGCAATAAAGGATAAATATACTTAAAGGAAAATCCCCGCCACTGGTTGTGGCGGGATTCCTTAACGAGAGGAGGAGATTAGGACTAACGCCTACCTTCAAGCTGAGCGCGATCTTGTTCGCTCAGCGTAATAACCGGAGTAACGTCCGGTCCAGTGACGGCGAGCGTCAATCCGACGCAACCGCCATACCCCATTGCCTCATCATAGAGTACGCCGGCAAATCGACGTACCTTAACCCCGCTCGGGGCGTTCTTATAGATTAAGAACGTAACCGATGAAGCGTCAGGTGAAATGTCGCGGTCGCGGTCAATTTCCCTGCTCTGCACTGGAATAGTGCAGGTAAGGGTATCGCCGCCCTGACGAGACGAAGAACGCACGTGAAGACTCATCTTCACAGCGTGCCCGTCATACGTCGACGGGTCAAGAGTTGCCCAAATTGCCTGGCCATCGTCGCGGCCAGCCCCGACGGACAGAGGATAACTCTGTCTGGGCTCGATACCCGATGCCGCCAGCGACTGCGCCACGGTCGGCGCAGTTAGCCGCAAAGAAGCAATGTTAGCGCAGCCATACAATGCTGTGCTAGCAATAGTGAGCCAAATAGCAAGCATAATCTTCGACGCTCGCTTAAAAGTCTTAAACGTCACCACCCACATCACGATAATAATCGTGAAAGTAACAATGGTAATGATGATAGCAATGACCACGGGCGCCATGTGACGCACTCCTCTCAAAGATAGTTGTTAAGGAACAAGCCTATCGTATCATATTTTTACAATATAGCAACTATAGTATACTGGTAGCATGAACGACAGTATCATCTTGATCGACAAACCAGCTGGTATGACAAGCTTTGGCGTGGTAGCGCGCTTGCGACGGGTGTTGTCGGCGCGGGCGGGCAAAAAGGTAAAAGTCGGGCACACAGGCACGCTCGATCCGTTTGCGACAGGTTTGATGATTATCGTGACGGGTAGGGCGTGCAAAGACGCTATGCGCTATACGAAACTTGATAAAGTGTACGAAGCGACAATAAGGCTTGGACAAACAAGCACAACAGGCGATCCAGAAGGAGAGATTTCGGCGTATGATGGTACTATAGGCGGTGCAGGCGAAGTTTCCTCTAAAACAGCTGCACGCCGGACGGATGAGTCTACTCAGACCTCAGACTGCTCCGCCAAAAGACCCGCCGCGCCGCCTCTTACACAGGTTCAGGCAGTGCTCGCGCAATTTACCGGCGAAATCAAGCAGCGCCCGCCGATTTTTAGCGCGATCAAAGTTAACGGCCAGCGAGCCTACAAACTTGCCCGCGATGGCAAGGAGGTCGAAATTCCCGAACGAACCGTGCAGATCTACGCGCTTGAGCTATTGTCGTACAACTACCCGGAGCTTGTAATTCGCGCGCACGTGTCAAGCGGCACGTATATTCGCAGTCTAGCGGTCGACATTGGCGCAGCACTCGGGACGGGTGCATATTGCCAGAAACTACGACGGACGAGAATCGCCGATTACGACGTCGCAGCGGCGCAGCAATTGCGCGATTTTGGCGTTACAGATTGAAAAGGCGTAGATACCCTTATTATCAGGCGGAGCAGATTAGCGTGAATATGTCTTTGAGTAGACAAATGATGGCGTGCTCTACGGTGTCGCCCACTGGCTCCATGCCGCCTGCTCGCTTGCAGAGAGCGAGCTCGCTCGGGCAACAGCATCCGCAATGGTCTTTAAGTTAATTACAACGGTTTGTCCGACCTCAAGCGACGGTGCACCAGCTGCGCTAACTATATACGATTCAGCAGCGGCGCGTTGCTCGGGCGATAACGCCTGCTTGTTTGCCTGTAGATATTTTGCGATAGCGGTACGAGCGTGAAATGTGTACGAGTCGCCAGGGTTCGCGGTTGCGCTATAATCAGCACTCGCTGTTGTAACTTGTGTTTGTTGCGTGCTTTTTGCTGGTGCATTATTTTCCCTAGACTTGTCAGATTCACGCGATTGTGCCACCGAAGTTGTGCTAGCATTTTGCGCGTCTATTTTCACACCGGCATGCTGTAGTGCTGCGATAACATCTGCGCGAGAAATCGTGACAGCCTGTCCGACATCTAATAGAGGCGATCCGGCATTATTTGTCAACTCTACCTCGGCTTGCAGCGTCTGCGCGGTGCTAACCTGAAGTTGCTGATTGGCAACGACAGACGAGACCGCTTCACGCGCAAATAGCGTATACGAACTACCTGCGCTCGCTGTGTACGCAAACGTGTCGCCTGTTTCTTTGGCTGTATTCGTATCGGTCGTCTTTTCTGATGTTTTTTCTACCGGCTTATTATCCGCTTGCGCTGTTTGCGTTTGTTTGGCTGCTGGCGCGGTTGTATTTGCGGTTGACTGCTTTGTTTCTGCTGCTTGCTTAGGCTGCTCCGGTTGCGGTTCGCTTGCTTTCTTCTCGCTTGCTGGCGCAACAGACGTTTCTGGTTTCGCTTGCAGTACAGGCGAATTTTGCGTTTTACCGGTAGCTGACTCTACTTTTTTCTTCGGCTGCGGCTCAGTAGTAGCGCGCTTCTTTGCCGGCTCGGCATGCGCGTTGGCGCTACCGTTTTGCCCGGCACTGAACAACACGCCTTTCTGGCGCAACACCGTTACCGTTGATAATCCCACCAATATGACAGCGCATATTATAGCCACCCGACGCTGATTCAATCGAAACTTCCGCATCGTTTTTCCTTATACCCCACTAACTTTTTATAAAAGTAAGTAGTTTCATAGTAGCACTAACGGCAGGACATTTTCAATAAGCTTTGACGATTTGGCAGAATAATGAGCCTGGATATTTACAAAACATATGTATTGTGATATAATGAAAAAGAGTAATACAAAAGGAAGTGACCGTGGAAGAGATAAATCTGTACGACCTATTGAGGTTTTATATTAAAAAATGGCTAACGATAGCGATTTTCGTCATGATCGGCGGAATCGTCGGTATCGCATATACGTACTACATTCAAACGCCGCAATACGAAAGCAAAGCGACGCTGCTATTGGTGGGGACGGATCATGCGTCGGGCAACCAGGAATCAGTGGCGCTGAACAACTACGTGGAGCTATTCAAATCGCGCCGCGTGCTTGATACGGTCATCGCCGACCAGGGGTACGATAAAGATTACGATACGCTCGTATCAAACGTAACGGCGCGGGGCACGAAAAGCACGGATATTATAAATGTATCGATCAAAACGCCCGACGCGAAGCAAAGCAAAGCGCTGCTTGAAAGCGCAATTGAATCATTCCGCAATGAAGCCAAAGAACTGTACGGCAATAGTAGCATCAAAATCAACACGGTCGATGCCGCCAGCACGCCGAAATCGCCGTCGAACGTGCGCCCGGCGATTCAAATCGGGCTCGCTACCGCTGCTGGATTTATGCTCGCGATCATCGGACTATTCTTCGTTTACGATTACCGCCACTCGCAGCCAAAGGCAGCGAAAGCAGACGAGCCGCGCAGTAATGAGCCAGCGCAGCCAAAAGATCAAATGGACGACGAGCCGGAGACTGATACCGCAAAGGAAGACACTCGCTGCACCACGATTTCGCATTTTTACACCGGTGGAGCGTACGAAAAAGAGTAGAACAGGAGAGGGATAATCTAATTATGTACGCACGTTTTATAAAAAGAGCCTTAGATTTTATCGGGGCGAGTTTTCTATTGCTTCTTTCAAGTCCGCTATTTATCGTTGTGGCGATTATCGTCAAACTGACAAGCCGCGGTCCAGTATTTTTCAGGCAAGAGCGAACAGGATTGCACGGCAAAACGTTTACAATGTGTAAGTTTCGTAGCATGGCAGAAGATAATGATGTCAATGACGTAAAGAGTGGTGATAAAGTGACGAAAGTCGGTAAGATTCTCCGTGCGACCTCGCTTGATGAGCTGCCGCAGTTCATCAATATCATTCGTGGCGACATGTCGTTTATCGGTCCGCGTCCATGGATTCCGGCATACTATCAGCATATGAACGCTAAACAGCGTCACCGTAACGACGTTCGACCAGGCATTACTGGTCTGGCTCAGGCGTATGGTCGCAATAACTTGAACATCTATGAGAAAATAAACTATGATCTACGATACGTTCGTAATGTGTCTTTTTTCGGTGATATAAAAGTCATTTTTGTTACTATCAAAATGCTATTTAATCGCGAGGCGTGCGAGCTCGGCAAAGAGGGGATTCATGAGGAATTGGATATGCTAAAGAAGCAAAGCCTAAACTAGGGGAACGATTTATGCGTAATAAGATATTGTTTACTTCGCATGTAGCAAACTTCCAAAAATTTAACCGCCCATTCATGCGCATGTTGCGTAAAGATGGCTGGGAAGTACATTACGCGTCAATGGGTGAGGAAGAAATTTTAGATGCCGACAAATCGTTCACTGTTTCGTTTACGCGCAATCCGTTTACGCTCAGTAATATTTGTGCATACAAGCAGCTAAAACAAATCATTGACCGCGAAAACTACGATATTATTCACACGCACACACCTGTAGGGAGTGTAGTGACCCGCCTAGCAGCACGAGGCGCCCGTAAACGAGGGACGCGCGTTATCTATACGGCGCATGGCTTTCATTTTTTCACGGGTGCGCCGCTGCTGAATTGGCTAATTTATTATCCGGTTGAGCGTCTCATGGCACGACATACCGATACGCTCATCACGATTAACGACGAGGATTATAAACGGGCGAAGCGCACGTTCAAAACAGATGTCCGCTACGTGCCGGGAGTGGGAGTAGACCCCAAACGATTCAAACCGCGCCTCACGAAAAAACAACGCAATGATTTGCGCCGGTCGCTGGGACTGAAACCAGACGATTTCGTGATGATTTATCCGGCGGAACTATCAAAGCGTAAAAATCAAACCATGTTAATTAAGGTTATGGAATCTGTAGTGAAGTATAATCCAACGGTACATTTATTACTTCCAGGGAGTGATAGTCTTAGCGGTTTGCATAAAAGGTTTGTTAACGAAAAAGGTCTCGCTAGACATGTACATTTTTTAGGTTACCGCTCTGATGTTGCTCAATTACTTCAAATATCAGATTTGTCAGTTTCTACGAGTAAGCAGGAGGGGCTTCCTGTGCATATTATGGAAGCGATGGCAGCAGGCTTGCCGATAATCTCTACGAAGTGCCGAGGTGCTACTGAACTCATTGAAGAGGGCGAAAATGGCTACTTAGTGGATTTTGATGATGTAGAAGCGATGACGGCTGAGATTATGAAAATGTCTCAAAATGGAATGCATGGATTCGGAAAGTGTAGTAAGAATAAAAGTAAAAAATATCAAATTGAGCATATTACAAAAGAGATGAAGAAAACATATTGTAAAAAACAGAAAATATTACATTTACTATCTAGTAGTCAATTTTCCGGCGCCGAGAGTGTAGCCTGCACGCTAATTTTAGGAGTAGACGGTCAATACGAGATTGCATATTGTTCTCCGACGGGAACTATAAAGAATGTATTGTCAGCTAAGAATATAGAGTATTATCCGTTAGAAAAATTTAACCGAAAAACGTTGTCTAGGATAATTGCAGATTGGAAGCCGGATATTATTCACGCCCATGATTTTAGAGCAAGCATTTTAGCTAGTTTCTTTGCTAAAGAAGTAAAAATTATTTCACACATTCATCAGAACCCTGCATGGTCAAACAAAATAACAATACGATCGTTATTATATAGATGGCGTATAAAAAAGTTTATGAAAATTGTTATCGTCACAGATGCTATGCGAAATAATTTTATTTTCAGAGGGGCCACAGGCGAAAAACTTATAATCATTCATAATTTGGTAGATAAGGATAGTATTATTGAAAAAAGCAAGGTTGGTCTAGACGCTCCATCGTATGACATAGTTTTTTGCGGTCGTCTTGAAAGCGTGAAACAGCCGCTTGAGTTTTTGGACATTATTTACAAAATTAAAAAAACACAGGCGAATGTGCGTGCAATTATGATTGGTGAAGGCTCTTTGCGCAAGGATTGTGAGCTTTATGTTGACAAAAACTGCTTGCAAGATAATGTTGTAATTGCTGGTTTTCAAGATAACCCGTATCAATACATTAAAAATAGCAAGTTTTTGTTTATTACTTCAACAGATGAAGGCTTTGGGCTTGTTGCAGCGGAAGCGGATATTTTGGATACAGTTGTCTTGTCGTTTAATCTGGAAGCTATTGCCGAGCTATTCTCCGGTGCAAGGTCTACATACAAAACAAAAAACACCATCATACAAACGTATCTAGAATGTTGTCATAATCGTAAAGGATATCAACAACTTTTGAAGTCGCAGCAAAAATCACTACCAACAGATATAACAGATAAACGTGCATGGCAAAATAATCTATTAAATCTGTACAAAAAGGCAAGTAAACAATGAAACTAACACGCCAATATATATTAAAGCCATTACTGTACATTTATATTTTTTATGTTGTATATACGCCGATTTTTGGTTCTGGAGTGATTTTTGATAAGTATATTGTGCTAAGTATTCTTGCGTTGATCATGCTATTGCCATACTTACTTAGGCAGGATCAATCTATTCTGAAGATTCTCGGGCATCGTAATGTTATTTTGTTGATGTTTGTTGTATTCTCTTTGAGTCTTTATCCTATTTTCATACAAACCATTAACAATATTCCGATCAATAGTATCGCCGACCTTCGTATTGTTCAAAACAACCTCATCAATATTTTAATTATTCATGCTGCAATTATTATTGATAAGATGCGGAAATTTGGATATACCAGAGCGCAAGGTTTTGAGATTTTATTGAAGTTTGGAGCATTACAAGGAATCTTATGTATATTTGGACTTTTATTACCCGCAGTTAAAGATGTATTCATTGGTTTATATCAGGCTGGGGGCGGTTTTAATCAATTTGTGATAGATACGAGAATTTTCGGTATATCAAGCGACTATACATTTGGAACGCCTATATATCATGGTTTAATTGCAGGGCTTGCAGTATATTTTGCCCTTAAAGACAGAATAAGACGGTACTATTTGTATGTACCATTTATTTTGCTAGCTACGTTTCTTAATGGTCGTACAGGAATCCTTGTCTTTCTTGTGACCGCCACTGCGTCAATCTTTTATATATATGCGAAGCGTTCCAGATTAATTAACGCTTTTATTGCTTTCTGTGTAGTAATGACTTTGCTTGTAGGATTGCTGGCAGGGGTGGCTCGTTTTGCGCCTAATGCATATAATTTTATAGATTCTTTTATTGAGGATACGAGAAACCTACTCGAAAAACATGAGTTAACTGGTAACTATGAGGTTCTGTATGAAACGAGTAAAATAATGCCAAAAAATGAAAAACTTTTGTTTGGGGAGGGATACCGGATATATGATGCTCAAGGAGCTCAGCGAGCAGGAGGACGTTCGGATGTGGGGTATATAAATGATTTATTTATAGGCGGTATATTCTATATTATTGTATTGTATAGCGCAACTTTTACGTTCATGATGTATCATAAACGTAAAGAGGCTTTTATATTTTTACTCATCTTTTTTGTTATATTAATAGTTAATATAAAAGGTGAAATATTTAGATCGGCTGTATTTATGTTCACGGTTGCTTATATTAAGCTGTTGTTTTTAGAATATAATAAAAATAAGGATTGTAATGAAAGATAACCTACCTCTTATTTCTATAATTATTCCTATCTATAATGTTCAATTATATCTAAAACGGTGTGTTGATTCCATACTCAGTCAAACATATAGAAACCTGGAAATATTCCTTGTTGACGATGGCTCTCCTGACGATTGTGGTCGTATGTGTGATGAATATGCAAAAGTAGATTCTAGAATAAAGGTTATTCATAAAAAGAATGGTGGTCTTTCGGATGCACGCAACGTAGCTATAGATATAGCATCTGGTGATTATATTTTGTGCGTCGACAGCGATGACTATGTACATCACACTATGGTCGAGACTCTTTATCTATCACTTAAGAAATATAAGTGCGACATAAGCGTTGCTAGTCATTTAGATGTTACCGACCAGTACAAGTTAGATTTGTCCTCAAAAAAAGAGAATCAGATAGAAGTATTTGACACACAATCTGGACTAGAAACCATGCTTTATCAAAGGGGTATTACTACATCTGCTTGGGGTAAACTGTATAAAGCTGAGCTTTTTACCGATGTTAGGTATCCGAAGGGTAAGCTCTGCGAGGACCTAGATACTACATATAAGTTATTTGCGAAATCAAAGAAAATTGTACTAAATTCCGCTAAGCTCTATTTTTACTTACAAAGAAATAACAGTATCATTAAATCATCGTTTAAGCCTGCGAGAATGGATGCATTAAAGTTTGCAGAGGATCAACTAGTGTTTATTGAAACGAGATTTCCTGCAATCAAAAAAGCTGCTTGCAATAGGCTCTTTATGGAAGCGATATTTATTATGCTAACCATGCAAAAAGCAACTATAGCTGAATATAGTACGAGTTGGCGCAAGTGTGTAAGTATAATAAAAAAATATCGAAAAACCGTATTGTGCGATACGAAATCAAGGGCGATCTATAGACTGTATGCTGCTTTGTCGCTGATATCACCTAAGTTAATATATACAGTTAATGGGCTTAAAAATCACATCAAACTAATCATTGGGAGGATGGCATGATAAAACTAAAAAAAAGAGTAATCCCTTTATACGAATACATGACTACGTATGTGTCAAATGCGAAGATTAAACGTACTTCCGACAAGGTGGCGTATATATTTTTAGCCGCTAATTATAACAATATAGGCGATTTAGCAATAACTTACGCTCAAGAAAAATTTATTGAGAAGGTATGCCCAGACTATCAAATTGTGTCTATACCAATTACTGACACCTATAAGTATCTTAAAGATATTAGGCGTAATCTTAATGCTGTTGACTTGATTTTTTTACAAGGTGGCGGTAGTTTTGGCGATCTTTATCCAAAAGCGGATTATGGGCGTAATTTTATCTGTAAATATTTTGCAGATCATCAGATTATTTCATTTCCGCAAACTATGGTGTTTACAGATACTGAGTATGGGAAGTGGAGGCTAAAGAAAGCATGCGTTGCGCTATCAGGCAAGAATATAACATTATTTGCTCGAGAGAAAATTAGCTACAAGATGATGCAAAAGACGTTTGACAAGGGCAGAGTCCAGCTGTCGCCTGATATAGTTTTGTCCTTGTTGTCGTCTATTCGACGAGAGTGTGTTGTTAACTCTCGTAAGTCTATCATTTTAACGCTTCGTGCTGATGGAGAAAAAAAGATCACGCCAGAACAACAAGTATTGCTTCAGGATATGGTAAAAAATAATTATAAAAATGTGGTATATAGAGATACCGAGTTTGTAGGCAGGTCTCCGAAAACGACCGTTGAGGGGTATGAAAGGGTAAAAGGCATGTTCAACGCCTATAGAACTGCGAGAGTTGTTATAACTGATAGGCTTCACGGCATGATATTTGCGGCAGTTACAGGAACGCCATGTATCGTATTGCCAAACTCTAATCATAAAATAAGCGAAACATATGATAATTGGTTGAACAAATGCAACTATATAAAATTTATAGATTCTGTAGATATTCAGGAAGTAAAGGAAGCGATAGATTATTTTACAGACAGTAAGTTTAAGACGAATTACAATGATATTTCAATACCTTTTAAGACTTTGGAAAATTCATTGGAGAGAGCGACTAAGGGTTAATGTCCAAGCAATCATCTCTTGTTAAAAATACTCTCATCATTGCGTTTGGCAAGCTATCGACGCAGTTTTTAACATTTCTTTTGTTGCCGCTATATACGACGTATTTGGCGACAAGCGAGTTCGGTACAGTCGACTTGGTAATGACGTATGTTACGTTGCTTGCGCCGATTATCACTGTTTCGCTTGAGATGGGTGTATTTCGCTTTTTGATTGACGTACGAGGTGACGAGGAGAGACAAAAACGAATTATCTCGACGGTAGTGCGGTTTACGGCGTGTATGCTTGCACTTGCTACGGTAGCATATCTGCTCGTTTGGTCTTTCGTGAATATTCCATACGGATTGTATGCACTCGGTGCGACGGTAGCAGTGATTATGTCAAACATGTTTTTGCAGATTGCGCGTGGTTTTGGCGATAATGTAAAATTTGCGGTTGGCGGCATGGTCGCTGGCGTGGTAACGATTGCGGCGAACATACTGCTTATTGTCGTGATGGGCATAGGCGCGCGGGGCATGCTAACGTCGACGATTTTAGCGAATGTCGCATGCGCAATATATTTGTTCGTTGCGTTGAAACTCTATCGGTATATTGATTTTTGTATTCATGATAAAAAATTATTATGGCAATTACTCGGCTATTCGGCGCCGTTAGTGCCAAACGGTGCGTCGTGGTGGGCGATTAATGCCGCCGACCGCACGATTGTTGCAGTATTTTTGGGCGTAGCTGCTAATGGCATTTATGCGGCGGCGTACCGATTTCCATTGGTGTTTAACGGATTATTCTCGTTTTTTAGCATGTCGTGGACGGAATCGGCGTCAGTGCATATCAATAGTCCAGATCGCGATGCATTTTTCTCAAGAACGATGAATGCGGGCGTGAAACTGTTTGGGTCGTTAGGCTTGGTAATGCTTGCGGGGTTGCCAATAGTATTTAATCTATTTGTCGGTACGGCATTTCGTGAAGCATATTTGTATATACCATTGCTTATCGTTGGCTCGTTTTTTAACTCTATCGTTGGACTCTATAGCGCGCTCTATATTGCTAAAAAAATGACAAAGCAGGTGATGAATACCTCTGTTATTGCAGCAATCGTGAGCGTGGTAGTGTCGCTAGTTGGTATTCGTTTTGTGGGGTTGTATGCGCCAGCGGCGGCGATGACAGTGGCATTCTTTGCGATGGCAGTATACCGCCACTATGATATGAAAAAATATATCGCGATTCGGTATGAAGCGAAGACGTTTGTAGCGTTGATGTTGTTGTATGCGGCGGCGATCTCGCTGTATTATATGAATACGTTGGTTGGTAATATTGTAAATGTTGTTATCATCGGCGCAGCGGCGCTTGCGTTAAATCGCTCTGTCGTGGCGGTGCTGTGGAGGGGCGTGCTGAGCAAAGGGCGGGTGTTGGCGAGGAATTGGCGGAAATAGCTTTGCCGACCTGTAATCTTGACTTGCGCTTACGTTTTGTGCGAGTTGGCTATGCAAATAAGCACTACCATATTAGGCGAGTTGCTGCTAAAATGATAAGTAGCAACACTCATGCTTGCAATACCAATTATTAATGGTAATAATGGGGATCAATATATGAGCGCTAATTGGGACAAAGCAAAACAGGCGGCACAAGATGTGCTCAAAAAATTCTCAAATGATGGATCGTCCATTAATGCTTTTGAAGTTGCAAAATCTGAAGGTATAAGTATTGAATATTTCAAACCTGAAGAGGGAAGCAGAATAGCGAACGCATCAGGTCTATTAAATGCCGCTAAAAAAACTATATACCTCAATATTACGGAATCGCCAGAGCGGCAGAATTTTACTCTTGCTCACGAACTTGGGCATTATTTCTTAAGGCACAGTTCTGATCAATACGGCATTTACTGGAGAGAACAGCAATATGCTGTGAGCTTAAAAACTGACGCTGAAAAAGAGGCGGACTGTTTTGCAGCTGAGCTCTTAATGCCAAAAAGTTTAATTGAACAGTATAAGAAGAAATATCATTTTGATGACATAGACTACCATGCTCTTGCTAATTTACTCGGTGTTTCAGATGAAGCTATGAAAAATAGACTGAAAGCTATCAGAAATGGCAGAGCTGTCAAATAAGAAACATAACAAAACAATAGAGGAGCTCGTTTCGGCTATTGTTAAAGCGCGAGTTTCTCCTAAAGAATCGCTTAGTAGAAGTGAGGCGGCGGAGAAAGAATTAGACCTTGGAAAAGCAAACGTTAAATTGACGTATGAAAACAGATTGATAAAAAGACGCAATAGAGAGAAATGGAACAATACTTTACGCCGTTTAGTCATTGCAGGTTTCATCATAAGCTATGCCGTGATTTTTCTCATTGGTTTCGATGTAATGAAATTTGATAATAATGTTTTTGCAATTCCGGCGGTTGTAGCGGCGGGCGTTCTAGAAACATACGGCTTGGCGAAGCTAGCAATAGCGTATTTCTTCAATGACAACGATGTTCTTGATTAGCTAGAATACTGCACTGGCAATATCTACGGGTCGATTATTTAGTTTGGTTTTTTCTCTTGTTGTTTTTCTTCGAGACATTCTCTTTTTTGCCCATTTTAGCGAGGGATATTGAATAATTTTTATAGACAGCAGCGTAATCGCCTGAGATAGCTTTACTGTCGCTGACGTTTAGTATGTCAATTAACCTTACTCTATTGTAAGATTCACCTAAAATAATACTATTGACGTAAGCAAGTGATTTAGAGACACTATTCTGTTGCATTAAGTAATGCTCTTCCATCGACTATATTATAGCTCGCTGTTAGGGGTGCAGTCAATAGCAAGTAGTTGACTACATCCCCTAGGTAAGCTCTTGGAAACAGGGGTTCATTTTATGTTATAATAAAGTACCAATGAAGCTAACTCTTTGTAAAAGGTTAAGATTATTCCTATTTATCGCTATCATTCTGTGGATGGCGCTAATTTTTTGGTTTTCGAGTGCTGGGCATGAAGTGTCGAGCGGACAGAGCAAGCGCGTGGTGCGAAGCGTGCAATATATTACGAATATCTCGTTTTCCGAGACGGTAGTGCGCAAGGCAGCGCATGTGTTTTTGTATTTCGTGTTGGGAATATTGCTGACTTTGCTGGTGCGCACGTATGATGTACGCTGGCGTAGTGCTGTATTATGGGCGGTTGGCGTTGCGTGCGCGTATGCAGCGACAGATGAAACCCATCAGCTGCTTGTCGGCGGGCGAAGCGGGCAGGTGAGCGACGTGCTGCTTGATACGGTGGCGGCCTGTGCTGGCGCAGCGGTTGTCGCCGGCGGATATAAATTGATCCGTAAGTTGCATAATAATCAAAAATGTGATAAAATTTAGCAGTGAAAGTGAGTAAAGAGCAGAGAGCGTCGCTGTTTGCGTGGCTGCAGCGGTTAGTCGGTGCGGGTATCATTATGACGGCGATTCCTGCGGGAATTAACCTATTTGCGATGGGCGTGATCCCCGACAAGTATTTATATATTATCGTGCCGTTGTATGCAGTGGTGGCGGGCGTTGTGCTGTGGCAGTTGATGCGCCGGTCGAAAGCGGTATGGCGCGGCGTGCTATTCATGGCGATTGGCATGGTGATGATCGCCGCTAATGTTGCCGTGTATAAAAGCGGGCACTCGGTGAATTCGTTTTTGAGTGCAGTGCAGCCGCCGCAGGTTAATTATGTAGAATACACGGTTATCGCGAAGAAAGACCGCAGCGTGGTGCTTGATTCTGCTCGGTCGGTCGGTATGGTCGGGGCAGACACACTGCACGATAAAACAGCGAAAGCACTTTCCGGCGTAACGCCGGCGGCGCAGAGCAGCTATGACAGTTTGATGGCGCTGACGGAACAACTCAATGCTGGAGCAGTTGAATTGGCGTCAATCCGGACGGCGAATATGGGTGTATTGCAAGAAAACTACCGTGAATTTTATGACAGCGTGGTAACGCTTGCAACCTATAAAGTGCGGGATGATAATCGCCAAGCTGCACCGAAAACTGACGTAACGAAGCCGTTCGTGCTGTATATTAGCGGCATTGATACGTATGGTGATGTGGGCGAGGTATCGCGGAGCGATGTGAATATGCTAGCGGTAATGAACCCGGCGAAGCGGACGATGCTGCTCGTAAACACGCCGAGAGATTATTATGTACAGCTGCATGGTGTGGCGGGTATACCAGATAAGCTAACGCATGCGGGCATTTACGGTATTGACATGTCGCGGCAAACGCTTGGTGATTTGTATGGTGTTGATATTCCGTACTATGTACGATTGAACTTTACGTCGCTTGTAAAGATGGTTGATGTTGTGGGCGATATTACGGTTGAATCTGATTATGCGTTTCATTCATTCCAAGTGGGCAAGAATACGCTTGATAGCAAGCGAACGCTTGAGTTTGCGCGCGAGCGTTATAGCTTTAGTGACGGTGATCGGCAGCGGGGACGTAACCAGCAGAAGGTAATTGAGGCGATCGTCGCGAAGATGAGCGAGCCGCGCAACCTGACACGATATAACGCGATTTTATCAACATTGCAAAGCTCGCTACAAACGAACATGAGTCAGGAGGCGATCGCATCGTTGATAAAAATGCAGCTTAATGATTTTAAGGGCTGGAAAGTCGAGTCAACGAGCGTCGATGGTGCAGGCGCAACCCGCCAAACGTATAGCATGGGTGCGATGCCACTGTATGTGATGATTCCCGACAGCGCGTCGGTAGAGCGGGCGAAAGAGCGGATTGGCGAGTATTTGCAGTCGTAGAGGTCTCGGGCGACAACCTCCGCAGTCGCTCCCCAGCAACTGGGCAACTATGACACCTAGAGATGATGCAGAGGAACGTGTGTAGGGGGGCGTTTGCCGTAAATTTATTCGCGTAGAGCAAGGCTACGACAGATTTACGCCGCCGATCCTTGCACCAAATCCGGAAACTTTGCCTCAACCAGGCGAAGGCGCTTATCAAGTGACTCGTAGTTTTGTTTCTGTTCTTTGGAGATTGTGTTGTCTACTTCTTCTCGTGAGCCTTCTTCTATAAAGATGTCATGACGGAGACCTGCTATATCGGTACGGAGGGAGGCTTGTCCGGTTTCTAATTTAGCGAAGTGCTCATCAATTTTAACGAATTGTTTATCAATTTTGACAAAGCGTTCATTGACGCTAGCAAATTGTTCATCAACCTTAGCAAAACGTTGGTCAATGCGCAATTCCATGTCCCTAACTGTGCTTGTGAGATTTTTATGATCTTTGCGGATGTCAGAGAGCTGAGTGTCGATTGATTCGAAGCGCTGATCAATTTGTTCAAATCTAGCATTCATTGTTTCAGTAAGCGTTTTAACGGCACTTGTGAGGTCTTGAACCTGAACGGTTAGATCTTTTACTTGCGTAGCGAGTTCTTCGTTCGTCATGTTTATATTTAATCACAGAATAGGAGGGCGGAGCAAGAAGTAGGTTAATTTACGTGGCGTATTCAAAAACTCCCATCCATGGCAGACGGGAGTCCAATGTCGCCCCGCAAACTACAGAAAACAGATCTCCATGTCCAGGGTTTGTATAACGAAATCGTGGTACACCCGATACGATTCGAACGTACGACCTCTTGCTCCGCAAGCAAACGCTCTATCCAGCTGAGCTACGGGTGCATACCACCTTAAATCATAGCACGATACTGGCAGGTATGCAAGAGAGGCTCGGCATTACAAACGGAGTTTTGCGAGTAGTTTATCAATAATGTCCGGGCTTATCTCCTTCATTGGCAAACGTGCCGCCAACATGTCGACAAGTTTTTCACCGATTTCAGTTGGGAAATAGATGTTTTGTCCTAGCTGAAAGCGTTTACGCGGTATAAGCACAACATGATTCGTCGTTTCCTGCCTCACAACACTGAACGACTTGAATTGATCAAACGTATATAATCGATCGTTGACATGAATCCCTTTGCGGCTCACCGTGTAGTCGATCGTCGCGGGCGGGCGGCGAACGTATAGCGCTAATGCGACCGCCATTACCGGCACGAGTACTGCAAATGTTGGCGATTTGAATACAAAAATCGCCACCGCAATGAGTATAAGTACGGTAGCGCCAAATCCGATATACCAAATCGGCTCGTGCTGGTGCTGCATATACTCAAGCGCCTGCCAACGGATGAGAATCTCGTCATCAGGAAGACCGTCAGCCGTCATGTCATCCGTAGTGTCGGGCTGATCTGGTGATTCTTGAGCGGGTGATTCGGTAGCTTGCTGCGCTACTGCCGTAGCGGTAGGATCGGAAAATTCAGGAGAAGACGGAGAAGCTGCGGATACTTCGGGAGTAGTGGGCTGTGAAGCTGTTTGCGTCTCTGGTAGAGATACGGGTGTTGTTGTCAGTGCCTCTGGTATTGCAGAGGGCTCGGCGGATGGAATTGGCGCCGAAGACACCTCAGATACCGCCGCAGGTCCAGCAGATGACGGCAGTGTTTGAGGCGACGGTACAGTATTTGTTACCTGCGCCATATCTTGAATCGGCTGGTACGCTCCGTGTGCAGTTGACTGCGCTGGCTGTTGCCAATCTTGAGTTTGCGGCTCTTGGTCTTGCATACCTTTATTGTACCATGAGCAGGTTCTATTCGTATACCCACGGCTATCACATCAAAAAATGACCTGACTTAGGTCATTCTCTTGCTCCTGGCGGAGGAGGGGAGATTCGAACTCCCGCTGCAGGTCTCCCCACACTAACGATTTAGCAAACCGTCCCCTTCAGCCACTTGGGTACTCCTCCATTTGCAAAACAAAATACTTCACTAGTGTAGCATAATCTTAGGCTGTTGCCTAGAGTGAATGCGTTGTGGCGGTTTGCATAACTGCTTGTGTCTAGGCGCCTAGCTTGTTACTGATTAGTCGTGTATACTTTTTAAAGAGAAGCAAGTGGAAGGAGCGACCGTATGGCATTTGGACCAATCATGAAGTTAACGACCGAATCTGGATTGAAACTGGAGCTTGCACCGTTTACGCGCGAAGAAGCGACGACGTTTGCGGATGGTTTTGCGCATCACTCAGTTATTCAATATGTAACGAACCGCGTGCAGACGAAAGAAACTGAGGAAGAGTGGTATGACAAGATGATTAAGGACAAGACATCGCGCATATGGGGGATCTGGGTGGTTGAAGATAATGAGCGCCGGCTTATCGGCAATAGCGCATTGACGGATATGGAGCTTCGTAAACATATTCGCCAGGCGGTTAGCGGTTCGGTGATCTGTGATGCAAGCTACTGGGGCAGGGGAATCGCGAGTGCGTGCCACAAAGCGCGAACATATTTCGCGTTTGAACAATTAGGTTTGCACCGTATCAAGTCGGCAGTGCTACAGCCGAATGGCGGTAGCCGCAAAGCACTGGAACGTAGCGGCTATACGCTTGTCTACACGGAGCGCAATGAGACGTTCATTAATGGTGCGCTCGTCCATATGGATTGTTTAGAATGTCTTAATCCGGCAGACTGGGCATGGCAGCAGTGGTGGGGCGGCGACCGTCCAACTCAGAAAAGCATGGAGGCGCGTAAGAGAACCGAGGCGGCATTGGAGTGGGCGCGGGAGAATGTTGAATTAGCATAAGTCTGCAGCTGTATTAGTGGGCGGACGTTAAAATGCTGGCGGAAAGAGGGCTCTGCTAGTCTTTATGTATTTCATGCAAATTATCAATAACAAGTGTTGGACGGTCGTTATTGGCATAACCCGCAAGATCAATTGACTGCAAAAACTCGGGATAGAGCGTGACGCTAGCAGGATCGACGAATTCACACACGGCGAGTTCTTCAGCGCCGTGGCTGGTGCTTTCGAGATTGATGTTGGTGAAGTCATCAGAGTTTTTGACGGCAAAGAAAAATTCTAGCTCTTCGGCGTAGCCGGCGCGCGCGGATGGGAATTGCTGAATAAATAATAGATTGCCAATAACGGCGTCTATGCCTGTTTCTTCGTGTAGCTCGCGTGCTAATCCGTCGATCAGCGATTCTTGCGGATCAAGCCCGCCGCCGGGCACAGCGTAATAGTGTGATATATCCTCGCCGTGCTTGTGCTTGACAGCAAGCAATTTACCATCTTTGTAAATGATAGCGCGCACATTAACGCGCCGTCCAGTGTAGTGTTCCATAGACTCTCCTTGGTTTTTTAGTGATGATAACCAGAGGAACGGATGTTCATTCGTTACAACTCATTGTAGCAGATATGCGGTGAGTGCGATATAATAGGAGTATAGTAACTGGCAGAAAGTGATGGATATAAATTTTGCCCTTTGCCTTTCGGGCGGATCATGCAAAGTTTACACCTGTTACTCTTCTGCTACAAGAAAGGAGCTCTGAATATGAGTATTATTAACCCGAGCGGCAAAGAAATTTTCTCTGTCACGACTGATTTTTGCGGTCGTCCGCTCACGCTAGAAGTTAATCGCGTCGGTTTTCGTACGACGGGCAGCGTGTTGGTGCGCTACGGCGATACAGTGGTGCTGGGCAGTGCGCAAGTTGGTTCGCGCCCAGTGACGCTGGATTATTTCCCTTTGAGCATTGATTATGAAGAAAAATTTTATGCAGCCGGCAAGATATCGGGCAGTCGATTTATTAAGCGCGAAGGTCGCCCGAGCGACGATGCGGTATTGGTTGGGCGGCTGATTGATCGCCCGATCCGTCCGCTATTTCCGAAAGGCTATCGCCAAGAGGTACAGGTGGTAGCAACGGTGCTGAGCATGGATCCGGCATTCCGTCCTGATGTAATTGCGATGATTGCGGCGTCAAGCGCGCTTATGCTAACTGGTACGCCATTTGACGGACCGGTGGCGGGTTTGCGCGTTGGGCGCGTGAACGGCGAGTTTAAAGCGTTCTTAACGCCAGAAGAGCGTGCAGCGAGCGACTTAGATTTGGTAGTCGCTGGTATTGAGCACGGTATCACGATGGTGGAAGCAGGTGCTAAAGAAGTATCGGAAACCGTGATTGTCGATGCAATGACATGGGCACACCAGATGATGCAGCCGGCAATTCGCTTGCAGAAAGAGCTGGCAGAAAAAGTTGCGCCTGTTCGGCAGGAATATGAGTTAGTGTTACCTAATGAAACTGTTCAGGCAACGGCTGACGCGTGGGTTGACGGCAAGCTGGGCGAGAAAATCCGCCGTCCGTACCCAGAGCGTAATGAAGTTGTCAACGAAATTCGTTGGCAGTTCCACGAGGAGATGGCAAAAACCCTTGATAGCGAGGTTGATTACGATGAGGTTCGCGATGAATACGACGAGGCCTTCACGATGGCGCTGCATAAAGACGTGCGTCGCGGCATCGTTGAAGATGGCATGCGCCCTGATGGTCGTGCACTGACAGAAATCCGCCCGCTGTCAAGCGAGGTTGGTATTTTGCCGCGCGCCCATGGTTCAAGCCTGTTTACGCGCGGTGTGACGCAAGGTATGAACATCGTGACGCTCGCACCGCTTAGTTATGCACAGCTAGTTGATACAATGGAGCGGACTGACGATGAGCGGCGCTACATGCACCACTACAATGCACCAGGCTATACTGTCGGCGAAGTTAAGCGCATGGGTAGCCCGGGGCGCCGCGAAATTGGACATGGCTATCTGGCGGAACGTGCGCTTACAGCGGTTTTGCCGAGTGTTGAGGACTTTCCGTACGCAATTCGCAGCGTAACGGAAATTATGTCGCAGAACGGCTCAACGTCAATGGCGGCAACGTGTTCAAGCTGCCTCGCGTTGATGGATGCTGGCGTGCCGCTGACGGCGCCGGTAAGCGGTATCGCGATGGGTTTGATGATGGATGGCGAGACGCCGTATGTGCTAAGCGATATTGCTGATGCTGAGGACTTTGCAGGCGACATGGACTTTAAAGTGACCGGTACAAGCAAGGGTATCACTGCCTTGCAGATGGATATGAAGGTGCATGGTTTGCCAGTTGACGTACTACGCCAGGCGCTTGAGCAATCAAAGTCGGGGCGCGCCTTTATTTTGGAGCATATGCTAAGCATTCTGCCAGCTCCGCGCGAAACCCTCAGTCCGTACGCGCCACGCATTGAAAAGCTAAAGATTAATCCAGATAAAATCGGCGCAGTTATCGGCAAGGGCGGCGAGGTGATCAATAAGATTACTGCCGAGACAGGTGCTGAGGTTGATATTAAAGAAGACGGCTTAATTACGGTGGCAAGCCCGGACGGTGAGTCAATTGCGAAAGCAGTTGCGTGGATTAAGCGTTTAGTTGAAGAGCCGGAAGTTGGTAAAACGTATAGCGGTACGGTAGTTACAATTAAAGATTTTGGTGCATTTGTAAACATCTTACCGGGCGTCGATGGCATGCTTCATATTTCACAGCTATCAAATAAACGCGTCGGCAAAGTGACGGACGTGCTGAAAGAGGGGCAGCGCGTGCGCGTGAAGCTAACAGATATCGATGACCGCGGGCGTTTAAGCTTAACGATGAAAAATGTCGAACAGTAGGGTATAATAAACTCTATAGCAATGTAAGCGAGGAAATAGGGATATGAATAAACAACCAACACCACCAACGCCTCCGAAGCCAACGGCGCCTACTGTGCCGCTTCAGCCTGCGATGGCGCCTGCCGGTATGGGCATGCCGCCGGTTCGTCCAAACGGCGGCAACAAGACAGGTTTGATCGTCGGAATTATTAGCGGCGTAATTGCACTTATTCTGCTAATTGTCGGGATTATCGTGGCGTTTGTTGTTTTAAGCAAGCCAAGCACGAAAGATTACGCGGCGGCAGCTCAAGAACTAAATAAAGTGACGGAATCGTATAACAAGGCGTCGTCGTCATTTACGTATTATTCAACATCGTCGTCGCAAAGTGCTGCGCAAGCACAGGCAAAAGCTGCGACACTGAGTGAAACGCGTAAGGCGATCAACGACGGTATTGATAGGTTGTCGAAGATGCGGGCAGTTACAGGTGATAACGACGTGAAGGAGCGCTTCGAAAAATTGAAAGGTAAGCAAGTGGCATTTAACGAAGCGATTGATGGGCTTATTGAAGCATATAGCAAGATCGCTCCGGCATTCGACACGAGCTTGCTCCGCTTGTCGTCGTCAGAGGACGCGCTTTCACCCGTTCGGGAGATGCGCACAAAGCTTGAAAGTGCTAAGAATGGTATCAAGAACCAGTATAATAAGCAGTTCGTAACAGATATCACTGCAGCACTGAAATCATACGAAAACGCGATTGAGAAATACGTTGCGATGCGCAGCTCAGGACATTATGATAGTAGCGCGTATAGTGAGTACAGCGCTGCGTATCGCAAGATTAACACTATTGCGAATGAGTGGGCGCTAAACATGAGGGCGTCTGGTGAGCGCGGTGAAGTCCGCACTGAACTTAATAGCGTAGTGAGTATTTTGAATCGCAAACAGTTCCAGCGCTAGTAAAGACTTTTATACGGCTACGCAGCCTAAATATCTCTGTAGGTGGCAATCTGCAGAGATATTTTACGTGGCTGTTTAAGCGCAATTGACTCTATAGTGCTGATTTGTTATACTAAAAGTAGTTAGCAAGCGGTAGGAGTTACTCTTTTATATGTAATGAATGCCACTGCACTCTGAGTTTTGAATTTTATACCACGATAATCAAAAGGAGTACTATCTATGGGTCAACAGCGACTCGCAAAACCACAGGCGGACGACGCATCTAAGCGCCCGCAACAACGTAAAAAAACTAATAACACTGTCCTTGATGCTACGACAACACGCAAAGGGGAAGTTTTTCGAGCACAGCGCCGTACGAGTGAAGGTGTGCAAGCGCAGGCGTCGCAGCATGTGATTAATGTGCCGGTGAATAAATCTGTATATAACGGCTATGGCGGCAAACAATTTAGCTTGACAATGCAACCGAAAAAACCGCGCGCACCGCGTCCAACGCTAAAAATTATTCCGATCGGCGGCGTTGGCGAGATGGGCATCGGCAAAAATATGACCGCGATTGAATACGATAACGATATCATCGTGATTGACATGGGTTTTTTGTTTCCAGGCAGCGATTACCCAGGCGTTAACTACATTACACCGGACATTACTTGGCTTGAGGAGAATAAACACCGTATCCGCGCGCATATTTTTACACACGGACACTTAGATCATATTGGTTCATTCCGGCATTTTATTCCGAAGATTCCTGCGCCAGTATATAGCACAAAATTTACGATTGGCATGTTGCAGCGCACGATGGCAGAGACTGATAGTGCATACGAACCGGAGTACCACGAAATGAACCCGGAGAACCACGACATTATTCAGCTTTGCGACTCGTTTAGCGTGGAGCTCGTGCGCGTGAACCATTCAATTCCTGATTCGGCGGCGGTCGTGGTGCGTACACCAGTCGGTAACATCTTAAGCAGCGGCGACTGGCGCATTGAAGAGAACCCGGTAGATGGCAAGAAGTTTGACTTTGATCGTATTCAAGAAATCGCCAAAAACGAGGGCTTTTTAGCATTCCTGAATGAGTCGACAAACTGCGAATCAGCAGGTACGCACACGCATGGTGAGTTTGACATCCAGCATAGTATCGGCGAAGTGATGGATAAGTGGGCGGGCTCACGCATTATCATTAGCAGTTTTTCGAGTCAGCTGCATCGTATCCAGTTAATTTTGGATGAAGCGCAGCGGCATGGACGTAAAGTGGCCTTTGCCGGCTTTAGTATGATTCAGAACCTTGAAGTAGCACTGCGCACGGGCGTGATCAAGGTGCCAAAGGATACGGTCGTCAAAATGGAAGATATTATTAAAATGGCAGATAATAAGGTAACAATTATCTGTACGGGCAGCCAGGGCGAATTCAACGCGGTGCTCAACCGTATGGCGACGGGCGCGCATAAATATGTAAAGATCAAGGGCTCGGATGTTGTCGTCTTTAGCTCAAACCCAATTCCAGGCAATGAAAAATATGTTGTGCGAACCGTTGACGGACTGATGCGCGAGGGCGGTGAGATCATCCAAAATGGCAAGACACATCTGACGGGTGTTGGTCCGTTGCACTTGTCGGGGCATGGATATTACGATGATCACGTGCGGGTTATCAACGCGGTGAAACCGACGTATTACATTCCAAACCATGGCGAATTCCATATGCTAGTACATAATGCAGAGCTGGCGGAAAAGGAGTGCGGCGTTCCGCGCGATCATATATTTGTGTGTGATCCAGGCGATATTATTGAAATCACTCCGAATGGCGCGAAGAAAATCGGTCGCATTCATGCCGGTGGCGTTATGTACGATGATGCAGGGGAGATCGTGAGTGAAGTTGTGCTGAAAGACCGCATTCACATGAGCCAAGAGGGTATGTTTGTCGTTGTGCTAACAGTGCAACGCGGTACAGGACGGTTGCTTACGAGTCCGGATATTATTAGCCGCGGATTTATCTATTTGCGCGACAACGAAGAATTAATGGGGATGATTCGCCAATATCTTAAGCAGAAAGCGTCGCGTAGTTTCGCTGGGCGATATGACATTGAGGTCATTAAAAAAGAAATTCGCGACGAAATTACGCACATTCTCTACGACCAGACGCGCCGTACGCCGATCGTGATTCCGGTTATCAATGAAGTTGGCGTGAATAAAACGATTGCGCAGCGCCCGCAGACGAATGCGCGTGCGGCAAAACAGCCGCTTATGCCTGCGCCGTCGAAACGGAAATTTCCGCGCAAACAAGTACCCGACACCGAAACTGTCGTGCCGCGCGAACGACCAGATAGCCGGTCGTACTAGTGATGAAACTATTGCATATTGTAGTAATTTATGCTACAATATAAGCGTAACCATATAAAAACGAACGGAATCAGCGTATACTATATAAGTTATGGCAAAAAAGAAATCAACCAAACGCGCGGCAGCGCGCCGCAAATCAGTAAAGGCTTCGGCGCCGCAGCATGAGCTGCCGGCGGGCTATTGGCAGCAGGCAGCGGCAGTACTGCTCATGGCGTGTGCGGTGCTGATTATTGTGTCGTGGTTTGGCGCGGGCGGTCCGGTGTTGGATTGGCTGCAGCATACGCTGCAAGATATGATTGGCTGGGCGGTGTATGTTGTGCCGATCGTTGCAGTCTTCATTGCGGTGGAAACGTTTCGCGCTGAAGATAATAGGCTGCCGTTTAGTGTGAAGTTTACGTCGCTGCTTGCGGTTGTATGGTGCAGCGGTATGTGCGGGTTGCTGATGGCGAAGCAGGGTAATCGTCCGTCAGGCGGTGGTTTGCTGGGCGATAGCATGAACTCGTTGATGTTGTCGCTCGTGAGCGCGCCCGTCGGGATTTTTATATACAGCTTGCTGCTTGTGTTCACGATGACATTCATATTTCAATTGTCATTTGATAATGTGCTGCAGTTTTTCAAAACAGCGGTAATGTCAAGCAGAGAAAAGGTGGAAAATGAAGCAAACGTCGAGATAATGCGCAAAGCCGCCAAGCCGAAAGCGATGAGCGAATTCAAACTCAACGAAGGCGTCCCTACGATGACCGAGGCGGATAAGAAGAAGTCGAAACTCGCGGCGCTGCACGCTCGTGAAAAGAAAGATGAGCCGGAAGAAAAAGCCGCGATGCTTGCGGTGAGCGATCCGAACTGGCAGTTTCCGAGTCTTGATTTGCTTGAAAAGAGCCAATCACCCGCTGATGTGGGCGATATCAAGCAAAACGCGGGTATTATTCAGGATACGCTGCACGAATTTAATATTGACGTCGAAATGGAGGGCGCAAATATTGGTCCAAAGGTAACGCAGTATATGTTGCGACCGCCTGCTGGCATTAAGCTAAATCGCATTACGGCGCTTGAGACAAACATTGCGTTGAATCTAGCGGCGTCAAGCCTGCGTATGGAAGCGCCAATTCCAGGTAAAAAGGCTGTCGGTATTGAAGTACCAAATAAAAAAGCGGCTGATGTGCGCCTCTACGGCATTCTAAACAGCAGCGAGTGGCGTAAGAGTAAAGCGCCGCTCAGCATTGCTATTGGCAAAGATATTTCGGGGCAGCCGTTTGTCGGCGAACTTAATAAAATGCCGCACCTATTAGTGGCAGGGCAAACGGGCAGCGGTAAGTCGGTGATGATTAATACGCTGTTGTGCAGCTTGCTATACCGGAACGCGCCGAGCGATCTAAAACTCATCCTTGTTGACCCGAAACAGGTCGAAATGGCGCCGTATCAAGACATTCCGCACTTGCTAACGCCGGTGATTGTTGAGCCAGAAAAGACAGTGAGCGCGCTGAAGTGGGCTGTGAACGAAATGGAGCGCCGCTATACGCTGTTGGCAGATGAGCGTGTGCGCGACATTAAGACATATAATCAGAAGGTTGAGTCGAAAGGTAAGAAAATCGGCGTTCAAGATGAGGCGGGCAACGTGCAGCAGGTTGACGGCGGTAAGATGCCGTATATCGTGATCGTGATTGACGAGATGGCGGACTTAATGATGATCGCGAAGCGTGATGTTGAAGCGCTGATTGTGCGGATTGCGCAGAAAGCGCGTGCAGTTGGCATACACTTAGTGCTAGCAACGCAGCGTCCGAGCGTGGACGTAATCACCGGACTTATTAAAGCGAACGTGCCGGCGCGCATCGCCTTTACTGTGGCGAGCCAGACGGATAGTATTACAATTCTAGACCAAGCAGGCGCAGAAAAGTTGCTGGGGCAGGGCGACATGCTTATGAAAACCGCTAGCATGCCGAAGCCGAAGCGCATCCAAGGCGCGTGGGTGATGGACAACGAGGTGAATAAAATTACTGATCATTTGCGCATGCAGTCGGCGCCGCAGTATAACAATGAAATTATCAGCCAGCCGGTGCAGCTTAACGGCAAAGGCGGCGTGGTGATGGATTTTGGCAACGAGGGTGGCGACGATATGTTCCGCGATGCGGTGAATGTCGTTGTGCAAATGCGTAAAGCATCGACAAGTTTGTTGCAGCGCAAATTACGCATCGGCTATTCGCGGGCGGCGCGTATTATTGAAGAGATGGAGGAGCAAGGAATTATCGGACCGGCGGACGGTTCGCGTCCGCGTGAAGTGCTCATCAGCAGCGTCGATGAGCTTGATAGTGGCGCCTAGACAATTACGCGCGAAATTGCTATAATTACCCTGATATTAAACCTAAGGTTGCGTGCGATAGCGTAACCATCCGTACGGATACCAAAGGAGGTAATAACGTATGAAAGAGTACGAATTGACCGTGTTAATTCGTCCTGATCGCGAGGCGGAGCTTGATAAGAGCTTAGACGTGGTCAAAAAGCTTGTGTCTGACAATGGCGGCAAGCTGCTGTCGGAAGATAATTGGGGTAAAAAACGCCTCGCATATAAAATTAAAGGCGAAGATTTCGCCGTCTATGTGCTGTTGAATGTCGAATTGCCAGCCGCGGCGCCATTGAAAATCAGCAATGCGCTCAACATTAGTGATGACGTGATTCGCTACCTGCTCGTGAAAGTCGACGAAAAAGCGCGTACCGCACTCGTGGAAGCAAAAAAGCGTGCTGAAGAGCGCGGCGAAGCGAGCAGTGATTCGGAAGCGTAATAGTAAACCATAAGGAGGAGGTCTTATGGCAAAGGGGTTTAATAAAGTAATACTCATGGGCAACCTGACGCGCGATGTTGAGGTGCGTACGACAACAAGCGGGCAAAGCGTAGCGAACTTCAGTCTTGCTGTTAACCGCAGTTGGCGCGGGCAGGATGGCCAGCAGCAAGATCAAACCAGTTTTATTAACTGTGTGGCGTGGGGCAAGGTTGGCGACATTATCGCGCAGTATGTACATAAAGGTTCGCCGTTGCTCGTAAGCGGACGCTTAGATCAGCGTAGTTATCAAGACAAGGATGGTAATAAGCGCTCCGCAGTTGAAGTCGTTGTCGAAGATTTCAATTTTGTCGGTGGCGGGCGCAGCGACGATCCGTCGCTCAGTGCGCCAAGTAACAATCAATCAACAAATAATAAATCACAAGATGTCGTGGTCGAGGATATCGACGATAAGCCGATTGACCTCAGCGAGATCCCATTCTAAGGAGTTTTCAGTATGACAAAGCGATTACGCAAGGACGTGCCTGTCGCGTTTGACTACAAAGACGTAAAGACACTGTTGCGGTTTATTGACCCGTACGGTCAGATTGAGCCGATTGGCAAAACCGGCTTGACCGCCAAGCAACAGCGGCAGCTAGCGCGCGAGATAAAACGTGCGCGCCATTTGGCGATGATGCCGTTCGTATCGCAAGGGTAACGGTGGAAAATTTTTCAGCGCATGACTACCGTGCTGGTCGTGCGCTGGTGAGCATTTCTACAGGATAAACAAAGGAGGCGTATGTATCAACCAACCGATTTGAAAAAAGGCATTGTTTGCCAGATTGACGGGCAGCCGTACCGTGTTACGGAATATAACCAAAAAGTTATGGGACGCGGCGGCTCAATCGTGAACGTGAAATTGAAGAATTTAATCACAGGGGCGGTAATTCCTAAAACATTTAAGGGACAGGAAAAAATTGAGCCGGCCGAGGTGGCAAGCCGCCCAGTGCAGTATTTATATAATGATGGATCGGCGTTTTTCTTCATGGATCCGGAAAGCTTCGAACAGTTTGAGTTGCCGGCAGACGTTGTGGGCGATGCAAAACAATATTTGAAAGAAGGCGACGAGTTAGCGCTGCAATTTTTCGGCGAGCGCGTTATTACTGTTGAGCTGCCAAAAAATCTGTATCTGGAAGTGACTTATACCGAAGATGTTGTTAAAGGCGACACGACCTCAAGCGTCTTGAAAGATGCGACGCTTGAAACGGGCGCTGTCGTGAAAGTGCCAGCATTTATTAAAGTTGGCGATGTAATCTCAATTGACACGACAACGGGCGAATACCGCGAGCGCAAAAAGTAGTATACTAAAGAGCATGGCGACGAAGCCGAAACAAACAGCACGTGTATCAAAGCACCGTTTAACTACGCTTCGGCGGCGCGCGGCGAAAACGAAAGAGCATTTTAGCCGGCACTATTATTCGCTCATGCCCGAGAAAAAACACCACCGTGTGATGGTGTGGACGGTGTTTTTGCTTGTAGCGAGTACAATTATTGGACAGATGATGTATCCGATTGATCGCGCGTTGCCGTTTGCCCGGCTAGGCGATCAGATGGTTGGCTGGCAGACTGACCTGGAGCTGCAGGGCCGCGTCAACAACCGGTTTGCGACGGCGTATGTAAGGTTCTCAAGCGAAAATACGACATCGAAAGAATATACATTAGCAAGCGTTGGTGTGGAACCGAAATCAACCGATATGGTAGCGAAGCTTATGGAGTATCCGTTTTGGCTGCGGTTTGTGCCGGGGTCAGTACTGTGGCAATTGCCAGTGGTGCATGAGTGGGATCTGCAGATTTCTGATACGCCGCTACGCGAATTTAGCCAAACGCTGAGCGCGGAGCTAACGCGCCCGCCAGAAAACGCCGAGCTATCAATTGAAAACGGACAATTGGTCGCGAAGCATGATTCGCTGGGTGTGCAAGTGAGCGCGGAGCAGGTGCAAGCGGCGGTACGCTCAGCTGTGGTTGCCTATAACGGTACGCCGACAATTGTGGTAGCTGGGACGGTGCAGCAACCGGAGAAAACAGCGGTAGCGCTGGCTGATGTTCGCGCGCAGGCGGAGCGTGCGCTTGCATTGCCGCTGCAAATTCAAGCGAACAATATGACGTTTACGCCATCGCGAGAAGAAAAAGCGCAATGGTTAGTGCTTGGAACAGACACATCAGGTAAGACGACGCTGCGGATTGACGACGCGAAGCTTCAGTCGTATCTTACAAATGTTGTGACGGTGCGTGCTGGGCGTGTCGCTGGCGTGACAAAGATTCAACTGCAGAATGGGCGCGAGGTGGGTCGTGAAACGGGTGAAACTGGTTTGGGCGTCAACGCGCCGCCGCTCATTGAGACGCTTACAAAATACCTGCTGCAGCACACAGGACATTCGCCGTTCGTTGCTGATATGGTTGAGATTCAACCGAAGGTTGCATATAGCGGCGACTATACGACGACGCGTGATGGTTTGCAGGCATACATTGATAAAAAGGCCCGTTGGAATACATGGATTAGCATTCAGCAGCTTGACGGCGAAAAATGGTCGCTTGGTGCGCGCGATACTGAGAGTGTCGTGAGCGGCAGCACATATAAATTATATGTGGCGCTGTATTTATTTAAAGAGATGAATGAAGGTAGGCACGACTGGAATACGCCAATCCTTGGCACGACAACAAATGCGTGTTTTGACCGCATGACAATCGCGAGCACAAACCCCTGTGCCGAAGAGTGGTTGAACCAATTCGGACGTACAAATCTGAACAATTATTTGTATAGCCGCGGCTTTAGCGCGGCGACGACATTCACGCACCCAGAAGCGGCGCATACATCAGCGCGCGACCTGACGAACTATATGATTGGTCTTGAGCGCGGTACGCTTATTGGCGGCGCGCAGCGCGAGCGGTTGCTAAGCTCGCTGAGTCGTCACCCGTACCGCTATGGCATTCCAGCGGGTAGCAAAGGAAAGGTATGGGATAAGGTTGGATTTGTGTGGGATTATGTCAATGATACAGCGATCGTGCACCATCCGCGCGGTACGTATGTGATGACGATTTTAACGCGCGGGCAGTCGTATGGCGCTATTGCCGCGATGACACGCGACATTGAACGGATTATGTATCCGTGATTGGTATAATGAGGCTATGAAACAGCGGCTTGATAAATTGATGGTTGCGCGTGGACTAGTGGAAACGCGTAGTGAGGCGGCAAACTGGATTCAGCTGGGGCGCGTATACGTGAACGGGCGGGTTGCGGTAAAAGCAGGCGAATTCGTTGATGAAGCGAGCGATGTAGCAATGAGCGCGCCGGAGCGCTACGTGAGTCGGGCGGGACTCAAGCTTGCGAGCGTTGCGCATAAGTTTGCCGTGTCGTTTGATGACGCGGTTGTGCTTGACGTTGGCAGTAGCACGGGCGGATTTACCGATTACGCACTGCAGCATGGTGCGCGATTTGTGTACGCGGTTGACGTTGGTACGAATCAACTACACCCAACACTACGCAAGGATGCACGCGTTGAGTTACATGAAAAAACCGATATTCGTGATTTTTCGCCCGCACAAGTGCCTGACGTTATCGTGATTGACGTGTCGTTTATTAGTTTGCGCCAGATTTTACCGCACATTCGCACACTAGCTGGTTTGAATACAAAAATTATTGCGATGGTGAAGCCGCAATTCGAAGCGGGACGCGGGCAGCTTGGCCGGAGCGGCGTAATTAAAAATAATACGATTCGCCGCGCGATTCTCAAAGACTTTGAACTATGGGCGCGCTCGTTTTTCCGTATCCTAGATAAAGCCGATAGCGCTGTAAAAGGCGCGCACGGCAACCAAGAACGATTTTATCTATTTATATTAGGCTAGGCGATTTAAACGCTAGCGCGAAACATTGAACCGAAACTCAACGACATCGTCGGGCTGCATGACGTAATCTTTACCTTCGGTGCGGATTTTGCCGGCGGCGCGTGCGGCCGCTTCCGAGCCGGCAGTTACAAGGTCGTGATAGTTAACGACCTGTGCAGCGATAAATCCGCGCTCAAAATCGCTGTGGATGACGCCAGCGGCTTGCGGCGCGGTCCAGCCCTGGTGAATTGTCCAGGCGCGCACTTCCTTCGGTCCGGCAGTTAAGTAACTTTGCAGTCCGAGAATATCATAAGCAGCGTGAATCATTTGCGTTAAGCCAGTTTCGGAGACTTCGTAACTTTGCAAAAGTTCAAGCGCGTCGCTTTCGTTGAGTCCTTTGAGCTCGTCCTCTAATTTGGCGCAGATGAATAAACTGCGTGATTTTGGCACGAGCGCGCGTAATTCTTGCTTGGCTGCGTCGTTTGATAACATTTCTTCGTTGACGTTAAACACATAAATGACAGGTTTGGCTGTTAGTAAATATAGGTCGGCGGTGTCTTCCGCTTCAATGTTTGATTGTTCGTTGATTGGCTTTCCAGCTTTAAGTTCGGTAACGATTGCCTCCAAGCGGTTGACGCGATCGAGCGCTTTTGGGTTAGCTTTGGCCTCTTTGGTGAGTTTGGCAAGGCGCGTCTCGATCGTCTGAATATCAGCTAAAATTAGTTCGGTATTGATCGTTTCGATATCACGCGCAGGATCGACGTTATTTTCCACATGAACAATGTCGCCGTGCGCAAATGCACGCACAATGTGCACAATTGCGTCGCAGTTTCGTATGTTTGCGAGAAATTTATTTCCTAAGCCTTCGCCGTTTGCTGCGCCTGCGACGAGTCCTGCGATATCGACGAACGTCACGGTGGCGGGAATTATTTTTTCGGCATGATACATCTCTGCGAGAATTTCCAGCCGCTCGTCGGGAACGGGCACAACGCCAGTATTCGGCTCAATCGTGGCGAATGGATAATTTGCCGCTAAAATATCATTGTTTGTTAAAGCATTAAATAGCGTAGACTTGCCGACGTTAGGCAAGCCGACGATTCCAATTGACAGACTCATATTCCTTAGTATACCGCACAGGAGAAAACTGGTGAAATGCTTGTGTTTTTCGAAAAACTTATGCATAATAGAACCATATGAAATTTCAAAAAGGGCTGGGCGATTTTTTTGCACTGGATATCGGTACCAACGCAGTGCGCGTATTGCAGCTGTCTGCAGCCGGCCAGAATAGTTGGAATCTTGTGGCGCACGGCTATGTACCGGTTGACCGCAAGGTGACCGCGAGCGACTCACCAGAGGCGCGCCGCCAGCTTGGCGAAGTTATTATGACTGCCGTCGGGCAAAGCGGTATTAAAACAAAAAATGTAGCGATCGGATTGCCGTCGGGTAAGACGTTTACGACAGTTGTTGATATTCCAACGATGTCCGACGCCGAGCTAAAAGCAACAATGAAATACCAAATTGATCAGTATGTGCCGATGGGTACGGATGACGCTAAGGTCGACTGGGCGCTTTTAGGTAGCTCGCTGCGAGCGCAGAATCAAGAAGAAGTCTTAATAACAAGCGTGTCAAAGGATTACAGCGAGGAGCGGCTTGAGTTGGTTGAGTCGCTTGGATTGAATGTGATCGCTGAAGAGCCGGATCCACTCGCGATGGTGCGCGCGCTCGTACCAGCGAATGCAGCAAATACTGCGTTGATGCTGGTTGATATGGGCGAACTTTCGACGGACATTGCGATCACTTACGGCGATACGCCGCGGTTAATTCGTACGATCCCGACGGGGTTAAACTCGCTCGTTAAGGCTACAGTACAAAACTTAAGCGTGCAGGAAGACCAAGCACGCCAGTTTATCCTGAAATTCGGACTCGCGAAAGACCGGCTAGAAGGACAAGTATACCGTGCGATTGAAATGACGCTTGATAGTTTCGCTTCGGAACTGTCAAAATCAATCAAGTTTTTCCAGACGCGCTATCCGAATGTCAATGTGTCGCAAATTTTGCTTTCGGGCTTTGGCTCGATGATTCCGCAGCTCGACGCATATTTCTCGGATAAGACAAACACTCCTGCGTCGCCAGCGAACCCGTGGCAAAATATTCAGATGTCGCAATCCGAGCAGCAGGATCTGGCGGCGGTCGCGGCTGAATACGCGACAGCTATCGGTTTAGCAAAAAGGAGGAATCTTTCATGATTGAAGTAAACTTGATTCCAGATGTAAAGCGCGAGTATCTGCGCGCGCAGCGAATGCGCAATATGGTGGTATCGGCATCAATCATGGTAATGATTGTTGCGGGCGGCGCGATTGCGGTACTTGGCGTCGGACTCGGCGCGATCAGTGCAGCGGGGTTAGTAAAAGACGGCGAGATTAAGTCGGGCTACCGCCAGCTGAGCGGACAGTCGGGCGTGAATGATATTGTGACGATTCAAAATCAGTTAGCGCATGTGTCAGAGTTGGATAAGGCACGCGGTATCAATTCGCGCGTGTTTGAGGTTGTGAGCGCAGTTAATCCGCCGGCGCCGAACAATATCAAGATTTCGACGATTCGATTTAAGCCGTCGGAAACATCAATTGCGATCGACGGCTCAGCGGCAAATAGCTTTACGGCGACTGATATCATGAAAAAGACGATTTTGAATACAAAAATTCAATACCGCGACGATTCATCGACAAAAGAGGTGCCGCTTGCAAGCGAAGTAACGATTACGAATACAACGTACGCGCAGGAATCTGACGGCTCAACGGCGCTGCATTTTACGCTGACGTTCTCGTATCCGAAAGAATTGACGTCGAATGAGTACAAAAATGTTACGATCGTGACGCCGACCAGCAGCATTGATGTAACCGACTCAAAGACGCATGTACCGGACGGGCTATTCTCGTCGAATTCGTCGAAAAAGGAGGAGAAGTAACTATGCCAGAGGTAAAAAAAGATCAATCAGCTGGTAAGCGGCAGCAAATTTATAAATCGGGCCGCACGATGTTTGCCTGGGTGGCTGGTGCATCGGTAATTGCCGGTTTTGCGGTCGTGGTCGCGGGATTCTTGATACAGCGCATCGTGTTTGAATCGAAAGTGTTAGTAGAAAAGCAAAATACCGTCAATACGCTCCAGGCAAATAACAAAGCAGTCAATAAGCTGCGCGACGAAATCCGCGTATTGAACACAAATGCGGCGCTTAGCTCAGTGAAGTTGAATGACAACGAAGAGCCGTTGCGTGTCATATTAGATGCTTTGCCGGCAGACAATAACGCGCTTGCACTCGGCGCGTCGGTGCAGAGCTTAGTAGCGCGGACACCGGATGTGAAGCTTGAATCGTTCCAGGTCGGTGAAGATGCTGCGACGGACGACGGCACGACGGCAACGTCGGGGTCAAACGTCAAAGATGTGCAGCAAATTCTATTTACAATGTCAATATCGGCAGCGAATCCCGATGCGCTCCGCGATGTATTGAAGAATCTTGAAAAATCCATTCGCGTGGTTGATATTGATTCTATGACGATTGAGCAAGGCGACTCGCGTGTTGTCATGACGATAAACGGGCATGGATACTATTTGCCGGCGAAAACTATTCAGTTAACAAAGAAAGAGGTAAAGCCGTGAAAAAAACCGATATTGCGATGCTTGTGCTGATCGCTGGAATATCAATGCTATCGGCGTTTTTGATTGCTGATAACATTCCGGCACTCAAGGTGTCGCCAAAAGGTGCGCAGGTTGACACAATCGAAAAAATCAGTGATACTGTCGAAAAACCAAGCGAAGATACATTTAACTCTAAAGCAATCAACCCAACAGTTGAAACAGTTATCGGACAATCGTCGAGCTAACCGGAGCATATTCGCATGGCGTTGATGACCGATGATATGCAAGAGAAGCTCATCAAGCTCTTAACGGACGAAGGGCTTGTTTCTCGCGATGTCATCAAACAAGCAGCGCAAACGGCGAAGCAGAGTAATACGCCGCTCCTCGCGACGCTCACGTCGAACGGAACGATTGATGAAGAGTTGTTGACGCATGCAATTGCGCAGGTGTCGGGTGTGCCGTATGTTAATTTAACATCAAGTATCATTGATCAGAGTATTTTGTCGCTGTTGCCGTCTGATATTGCCGAGCGGTTCATGGCAGTGCCACTTGCCGAGGTGCAGAATCGCCTCGCGGTGGCGATGATCGACGCAAATAACGTGCAGGCGGTCGATTATCTGGCGAACCGTATTCAGCGGCCGCTGAAAGTCTTTATGGCGTCCGAAGCGGGCGTGCGGCACGTACTTGACCAGTATAAGACCGATCTATCAAGCGTTGATGAGGCGGCGCAAGTCTCACAGGCAGAAGCGGCGCAAGAGGCGGCGCGCGATATAAAAACAATCGTGCAAGATTCGCCGATTAGCCGGGCGCTGAGCACGGTGCTTGAGTATGCTGTGAAAAGCCGCGCGAGCGACGTTCATATTGAGCCGCTTGAAAAATCGCTGAAGATCCGCTGCCGTATTGACGGCGTGCTGCGCGAAGTGATGCAGTTGCCAAAAAGTATTGAGCCGGCGCTGGTCAGCCGTATAAAAATTTTGTCCAACCTAAAGATTGACGAGCATCGTATTCCGCAGGACGGACAATTCACAGTGCGCGTGAGCGACAAAGAAGTTGACTTGCGTATTGCGATCAGTCCGGTGGTATGGGGCGAACAGGTCGTTATTCGCCTACTTGATAAAGCGGGAAATTTGTTTGATCTGGAGCAGATGGGCTACGCTGGGCGTTCACTGCGTGCGATCCGCAAAGGCATTCAGCGTCCGAATGGCATGGTGCTGACGAGCGGTCCGACAGGAAGCGGTAAATCGACGAGCTTATACGCGTTGATTAAGGAAATTAAAACGGACGCAATTAATATTGTCACGCTTGAAGACCCGGTTGAGTATAAGATGGACGGCGTGAATCAGATCCAGGTTAATACTGACGTCGGTCTGACGTTTGCAAATGGATTACGCTCAATTTTGCGCCAAGATCCAGACGTGGTGATGGTCGGTGAGATGCGCGACGGCGAAACTGCGAACCTTGGTGTGCAGGCAGCGCTGACAGGGCATCTGGTGTTCTCGACATTGCATACAAACTCGGCGGCGGGCGTGTTGCCGCGTTTGCTGGATATGGGGATTGAACCATTCTTGATCGCGAGCACGGTTAATACAATTATCGGCCAGCGGCTGGTGCGCCGCGTGGCAAATCGGCGCGATGCGTATTGGTCGACGCCGCTTGAAACGCAGATGATTAAAGAAACGGTTGGGCATTTACTACCGAAGACGAAAGAGGAAGTTGCGAACGTTTCAGCGGATTTAGGCTATAAAGACTTGCCACTTGCCGGCCAAACCGCTTATACTTTAGTGAAAGGGCGCGATACGCCGGCAACGCCGCATGGGTACGCTGGGCGCGCTGGTATTTTTGAAGTGATGGATGTGACCGAAGCAATTCAGAATTTAATTGTGAAACGCGCTACAAGCGCCGAAATACAGCATAAGGCAATTGAGCAAGGCATGATCACGATGCGCCAAGATGGCTATCTGAAGGCGCTAACAGGAATCACTACGTTGGAAGAAGTTAATCGCGTGACGTCGGCAGACACCGCATAAAAGAAAGGGAAGGCTATGCAAAACGAAGAACTCATGATGGAAATATTACTTGAAGAAGTCGTCAAGAAACGTGCGAGCGACTTGCATATTCAAGTTGGACTACCGCCGATGTTGCGCGTTGACGGTTCACTTTCGCCGGTTGCGGGGACGCAGCCGCTTGATGAAGCGACGGTGGAGCGTTTGGTATTTCGTATCCTTGACGAAGACCAGCAGCAGATTTTGCTGAAAGATAAAGAGTTTGACTTTAGTTTCGCGTTTGGCGAGCTTGGACGTTTCCGCGTGAACGCGTTCCATGAGCGCGGCAATCTGGCGGCGGCGTTACGCTTAATTCCGAATGAAATCAAGTCAGTGCAAGAACTTGGGTTGCCGCCGGTGGTCTTATCGTTTGCAGACTATCCGCGCGGGCTTGTGCTCGTGACTGGGCCAACTGGTTCGGGTAAGTCGACGACGCTTGCAGCGCTTGTTGATAAAATCAATAGCGAAAAAGCGCAGCACATTATTACGATTGAGGATCCGATTGAATTCACCCATAAGTCAAAGAAGTCGGTAGTAGTGCAGCGCGAAGTTCACTACGACACCTATTCGTTCTCGGCGGCGCTGCGTTCAAGCTTGCGCCAAGATCCGGATGTCGTGCTAATTGGCGAGATGCGCGACCTTGAAACAATTTCGGCGGCGATCACGATCGCCGAAACGGGACACTTAGTGTTTGCTACGTTGCACACCAACTCGGCGGCACAAAGTATTGATCGTATGATCGACGTTTTTCCGCCGCACCAGCAGCCGCAAATTCGCGCGCAGCTTGCAAACATTTTGATGGGTATTTGCTCGCAGCGCTTAGTGCCATCAATCGGCGGCGGGCGTGTCGTTGCGGCTGAAATTTTGGTAGCAAATCCGGCAGTCCGCAACGTTATTCGCGAAGGTAAAAGCCATCAGCTTGACGCAATTATTCAAACTGGCGCCGAACAGGGTATGCAGACGATGGATCGCACGCTTGTAAACTTGGTACAAAGCGGCACGATTACGTATGATAACGCACGGGAATTTGCTGTTGATCTGACGGAGTTTGAAAGGTTGATGAGGGGGTAAAGCGTGAAAAAGTTTAACTACGAGGCGCGCGACAAGGCGACGGGTAAAATCGTTAAGTCGCTTGTGCAGGCGGATTCTGAAACGTCAGCGGCAAAAGTGTTGATTGAGCAGGGCTATATGCCGCTCACAATCAAAGAAGAGGGCGGCGATAACAATATCTTTGCACGGTTTGCGAATCGTATTACCAACAAAGACAAAATTGTATTTTCGCGCCAACTTGCGACGTTGATTGGTGCGGGGTTGCCGCTCACGCAGAGCTTACGTACTGTACTCGACCAGACAAGCAACAAGCGTATGCAAGAGGTTATTCAAGAGATTGTCGCTGATGTTGAGGGCGGTAAAACTCTATCAAGCGCATTTTCAAAGCATCCGGAGGTGTTCAATAAAATTTATATTGCGCTCGTCACTGCCGGCGAAGCATCTGGTACGCTTGACGAAGCGCTCAAACGTATTGCCGCCCAGCAAGAAAAAGATGCCGCTATGCTTAGTAAAATCCGCGGCGCCATGGTGTATCCGGCAATTGTGCTTGTCGTGATGGTTGCTGTCATGTTGTTTATGATGTTTACGATTGTGCCGCAAGTTGAGAATCTCTATCATGATATGAAAAAAACATTGCCAATTCTCACGGCTATCCTGATAGTGGTATCAAATTTCATGATAAAGTTTTGGTGGCTAATGCTTATCGTCGTCGTCGTTGTTGTGTACTTTGTACGGCAATATTTCAAAACAGACGCGGGTATTCGTGTGCTTGATACACTCAAGCTAAACATGCCACCATTTAACGGTATGATGCGCCGCTTGTACATGGCGCGGTTTACGCGCACCGGGCAGACACTACTGGCGACAGGTGTGCCGATGCTTGATATGCTTAAAATCTCGTCCGAATCGGTGAATAACGTTATTATTAGTGAAGAGATTATGCGTGCTGCAAGCAAGGTACAAAGCGGTAAAGCACTTTCGGCAGCGCTTGAGCATGAAGATTATATCCTGCTCATGGTGCCGCAGATGATTAAAATTGGCGAACAGTCCGGCAAAATTGACGAAATGATGGGCAAGACGGCACAAGCTTATGAAGATGAGTTAGACGAGCAGATCAAGGCGGTCTCTACGCTCGTCGAGCCGGTATTGATGGTTATCCTAGCAATTTTTGCGGGTGGTTTGATCGCGGCAGTGCTATTCCCAATTTACGGGTTGGTAAATTCTATTCGATGATAACAAAGACTAGACAGCAGCGCGATAGTGCGCTATGCTAGATGTAACCATAAGAAGTGTTAAGGAAAGGTGGAATGGGGGTATGAGCAGACAACAACTTAAGGAGCGCGGATTTACGATCATTGAAGTCGTACTGGTACTGGCGATTGCGGCGTTGATCTTCTTGATGATATTTATCGCTCTGCCGGCACTGCAGCGCAGCCAACGCGATACAGCGCGTAAGAACGACGTGAGTATCGTGTCGGCGGCAGTAAACAGCTATGCGAGCGCAAACCGTGGCAATCTACCAACAACCCGTGACGAGCAGCGGCTTCGCGCGTATGTTACAAATTTGTCGGGTAACTCAGCTAGGGATCGTGTCATGGTCCGAGCGTATAATAACATTATGACTGTAAATGACGGTGAAATCATCGTTGTCTTACGTGCGCAGTGTGGTGCTGCCGGTGTAAATAGCACAACTCAACAGCTCAGACCGGGCACACTCCGCCAGTACGCGACGATCACGCATCTCGAAAATGGTAACTCGACGTACTGTATGGAAGCTTAGTGTAACAAGTGTAAAATAGGAAAGAGGCTTCAAATGATACAGTTTGAGGCCTCTTTTAGTTGTAAGGTTGCTTGTGTATCTTATTGATTGCTACCGTTATTATGTCTCGCGCAAATATCATTCATAGTGTACAATAGCGGTATGGATACGATCATCACTGTAATACTGTTTGGTGTTTTCGGACTTATCATAGGGAGTTTTGCTGGCGCACAGGTGTGGCGGCTGCGCGCGCGGCAGCTATGCGAAGATAAAGAAGCGCATGAACCTTATGACAAGGTAGAGTTCAAGCGGCTCAAACCGCTCTTGGGCAAAAAAGGTAAGCACGATCGTTCGTGTTGTCTGCAGTGCTATCATGCGCTCGCCTGGTATGATTTAATTCCAATCGTCAGTTGGCTGTCAACGGGTGGAAAATGCCGCTATTGCCGTAAGCCGATTGGCTGGTTTGAGCCGGTCGTTGAGCTGATGACGGCAGCACTCTTTGTGGTGTCGTACGTGTGGTGGCCGTTTCCGCTTACCGGCGCGGGTTGGGTGTTGACTGTAGGCTGGATATCGTTTGCTCTGTGGTTAGTGTCGCTCGTGCTACTCGTGATGCTCGCAGCCTACGACCTAAAGTGGCAATTGTTGCCGAATCGCCTCACTTGGGCGTACGCCGCGCTTGCGCTTATATTTGTCGTACTGCGGTTTGTGTTTGTGTATGATATTGACATATGGTCGCTGGCTGGCGCTGTAGCGATTATGTCGGGATTGTATTTTGTGCTGAGCGTTTTATCACATGGCACGTGGATCGGTGAGGGCGACGTGAAGCTTGGACTCGGGCTCGGACTTATGCTCGCCAGCTGGGAAAAGGCATTTTTAGCGTTGTTTTTGGCGAACTTTATCGGCTGTATCATCGTGCTGCCGGGACTTATCGGCAAAAAGCTCAAGCCGGGCAGCGAAATACCGTTTGGTCCGCTATTTATTCTCGGTATGTTGATCTCGTATTTTGCAGCTAATCCTATTGTGACCTGGCTATTCGCAGTGACAACTTTCTAGTGTTAATTCTGTTATGCTTATGGTAAAATAATCAGTATGAAGAGGGCATCGCGCGGGTTTACGATTATCGAAGTTATGCTGTTTCTGGCGGTGACGGGTGTGCTTGCGGCAGGGATTTTGGCGTCAGTTGGTTCAACGCTCGGGTTGCAGCGGTATCGCGATGCAGTCGATGGGTTTTCGTCGTATATTCAAGGGCAGTATGGACAGACAATCAACGTACGCAATGATATTGATGACCACCGCGAATGCGCGGCAGACGGTACGTTTTCCATAGCTCATTCTGCGCCGCCCGGCACGAGTGAGACATGCGTGATTGTTGGGCGTTTAGTAACGACTGCAAATGGGCAGACGTTCCAGTCGCAACCGATCTATATGTCTGGAGTGACAAATACATTTTTGAAGTCTGGCGTTGGTGACGATGTAGTTTTTACAACAGATACGGCGGCGAATCGGCGGCTGTTTATTGATAGTAGCGCTCAGGCGCAGACGTACCAGCTTGATTGGGGTGTACGTACGCAACCGCCGGCAACAGGCGATAATGCGTGGGCGATTGCAATTGTACGTTCGCCGATTAGCGGGGTAATTCATACTTATGCAATGCGTCGAGCGTCGGTAATGCTAGATCAGCTTGTTGTAGAGGGTAATCGTCGTAATGATTCGGTCATCTGTATTGATCCATCCGGCTGGTTAGCAGGGCAGACGCTTGGCGTTGCGATTGCGGCAGATGCGCCTGGCGCAAGCGGCGTTGTTACGCGTACGGAGGGTTGTAACTGATGAAGCGATTTGCACGCGGTGATACGGTGATTGAGGTGATGTTTAGCTTCACGGTGCTCAGTATGCTCGTTGTCGGTACCTATGTCCTGATGAATCGCGGTATGCAGGTAGCGCAGCGTTCGCTTGAAATTACGCTTGTACGCCAACAGATTGATTCGCAAATTTCAATGATACGCTACATCCAGGCGCATCATACCGACGCGTGGCAACAAATCCGTAGTCGATATGTAATTCAGTCGGCGAGCCATGGACCGCATATTAATGTAACTGATTTCGTTGAAAAGAATAATAACCGATGCCCAACACTTGAAAATAATGGATTGACAAATAGCAGTAAGGCATTTTTCTTGGCACAGAACCCAGCTCGCAACGATGTACGTGTTGTTGACGTGACGACGTCGGCGGCGTATGCTGAGCCGGCTGTGTTTGCGCGCGTTGATTTGTCAAATGCGAATGCGCCGCGAGCTCAGGGGCTGTTCATTCAAGTTGTCCGCTCGGAAGCGCGTAAGCCTGGAGAAGAGACAGGTAACGCATACGATGTGTATGTTAATGCGTGCTGGGATAGTGTCGGTACGTCCGTGCCAACGACGATAGGAACGATAACGAGGATTTATGATGGCAAAAACTAAGAGAGCGGCAAATAGAGGGTTTACATTAGTTGAATTGTTGCTCGCGATGGCGGGCGTTGCAGTGTTGTTGATATCAATTGCAGTAACGACGATTCAGCTAACAAATATGTACCATAAGGGTATTACGATAAAATCAATTAACCAGTCCGGGCGCGAGGTTGGCGACCTGATCCGGCGCGATGGTTTGGTGGTCGGGCAGGGCGAGGTGCGGTTTGTCGCCGCTGATACGCAGGGTGCCGGCGGGCTCGGGCGGTTGTGTATCGGTTCTCGCGCTTATTTATGGAATAAGCCAGAGAACTTGCGCTCAAATGACCCGTCGGCGGCAGTCCGCTATAACAGTACAGGTGATGCGATTATCTTGGCGCGCGTGGCTGATCCGCTTGGTACATTTTGTATTCCGCAAAATGGCGTGTACGCGACCGATGTCTCGACGACCGGTACAATGCGCGCAACGGAATTGCTCAAAGGGCAGGCTGATTTGGCTGTGTATCGGATGGACGTGACGCCGATCTTTGATCGAAACGGCGATCGCGCCTTTAATATCTCCTATACGCTCGGCACGAACCAAGGTGAAGAAATCAACACGACCGACCAAACGTGCCGTACGTCAAATGAAGCTGAAAATAACTTTACGTTTTGCGCAATCAACCAGTTTAATGAAATTGTAATTATGGAGAAGGCATCATGAACCGGCAGTCTGAAAAGGGCATGGTTTCGATTATCGTTGTAATGTTTACGTCGCTTCTATTGATAATCATATCAGTTGGCTTTGTGCGGTTGATGTCGCAGGAGGAAACGCAGGCATCTGATAATAATTTATCACAAAGCGCTTACGATTCGGCAGTTTCTGGTGTTGAGGATGCGAAACGCGTCATTACGGCGTGTGCAAACGGAAGCACTGCGAGTGCGGCGTGTACGGCTATTTTAGCGCAACGATGCGATACTGTGCAGAAAGCCGGCATTGCTGCGTCGACGACCGACACGCGAGTGACAATCCGCAGCAATGGTGCGCCGGCTGATAGCACCCAAGGGCAGGCGTATACGTGCGTCAAGATTGAAAGCACAACAGATGATGTGAAGCATACGCTTGAAGAGGGCGTGTCGAAAGTGATTCCGCTTAAAACAACGAATGATACGGATCATATTATGGTGCAGTGGACGCTTAAAAGCGACGAGACGCCGGCAATCGCTAATCCGAATGATACAAACCCAAATCATCTGCCGCAGCATGATGCGTGGGGCGCGGATGCTCCAGCAATGTTGCGCGTGCAAATTGTTGTTCCTGAAAAACCAGATGGCAGCATGGAGCAGGCCGACTACGACAGTAGCCAAGTGATGACGGCGCTCTTGCGACCGACCAGTGTGCGCGGATCAAGCGCGATGATTAATACGATTTCGTTACAGGCGACGCGTGCGGCGGGCTCGCAGACGAACGTGACAGTGTCGCCATCGCCGGTATTATGCTCGACAGCTCGCTTCAACGCGAACCAATATGCTTGTGCGGCAGTCCTTACTATCCCGAATGGGCGCCAGCTAAAGGCTGGTTCACGGATGGCATTTATGCGGGTTACGAGTTTGTATACGCGCACACAACTTCGAGTATCGTTTGAGGATGCTAGCGGCAATGCAACAGCGCGGTTTGATGGCGTGCAACCGCTTGTTGATTCGACCGGTCGTGCCGGCGATGTTTATCGCCGCGTTCTGAGTCGTGTCAGCCCGGACGGGGCGTTTACGTTCCCTGAATATGCTGTTGATACGACGGGTAGTTTGTGCAAGGATTTCTCAGTGAGCGACACAGCCGCTATCAGTGGCGTATGTGATCCGCGTCCGAAGAAATAGAGTAGTTTCGAATAACCGTAATCGGCCTAGCTTTCAAGATATATAAGTATCATGCCTCGGTATTATCGCTGTGAAAACGTTCATACACATCCCGCAAATGTTGGTCAGTGACGTGCGTGTATACTTGCGTTGTGGCGATACTGCTATGCCCGAGCATACTTTGCACGCTGCGAATATCCGCGCCGTTCATAAGCAGGTCGGTCGCAAAGCTGTGGCGCATCGTGTGCGGACTGACGTGCTTGGTGATTCCAGCAAGCCGCGCGTACTTCGCGACCATTCGCTGCACACTGCGCTGGTTGAGCCGCCGGTAGTCGCCGCTTGTGCTCGGCGCTTGAGTATTGCGGCTGTAGCTTAAAAATAATGGGATGAGCGAATCTGTCCGCGCGCGAAGATACAGCTCCAATCGAGTCGCCGCGCTCTTGCTGATAAATACTGGGCGGTCTTTTTGGCCTTTTCCGCGCACTGTGAACTCTCGACGTGTAGTGTTGACGTGGTCGCGGTTTAGCCCGATGAGCTCCGAGACGCGCAGTCCACTTGAGTATAGTAGCTCTAGGATTGCTCTGTCGCGCAGATGCGAGATCTCGTCGTCATCTGGTACGGCGTCAAATATTCGCTCAACTTCGTCGTTGTATAAAAATGTTACTTGTTTTCTATGAACGCGTGGTAACTCAATTTTATTTGGTGCCATACTTGAAATGCTGCGTTTGCTGAGGTAGTTGAGAAACCCGCGTAGCGCGATGAGATGATAGTTCTGTGTGATGAGTGCGAGCTCGTTTCCGTTGTCGTCCTTTTGGCGGTTGAGCCATAGGCGGTATTTGCGAACAAGTTCTGGTGTGATTTTGT
>ERZ773063.117-NODE-117-length-53144-cov-6.183258_pt1 | contig 53144 bp, 46 predicted proteins | sample MGYA00580625_ERZ773063 | MGnify/ENA primary metagenome ERZ773063 (study PRJEB29015, sample SAMEA2738022) | human oral metagenome | biome: human oral; feature: human-associated habitat; material: dental | place: China | collected 2042 ... | reverse complement strand
CGAGCGTGACCTCGAACAGGATGGCGCCCAGCACACGATCGCCATTGAAGGCGGGTTCAGGGAAAACCATGCCACGGTACCGGCCAGCGCCCTCATTCGCACTTCAGAATCCGGTACCCCACACCCGGCGCCACCCGCATCACCAGCCGCAGCAGCCGGGACTTGCCTACATAACACTCATCGGTACCCCGCTCGATGGCAGTCACCAACGCTTCGGCTACCGCCGACGGAGAAACCTTGCCCGTGCCTCGCCCCGCCGTCATGCGGGTATCGACCAGCGGCGGGATCACTTCCTGTACCCGTACATGCGGAGCGGAGGTTTCCACCTGATAGCGCAGCGACCGCGTAAAGGAGCGCAGCGCTGCCTTGGTGGCGCAGTAGACCGGCGCCGACTGCTTGGGGGCCAGGGCCAGCCCCGTGGTCACATTGACGATGGCCGCCTCGGGCTGGCGCGCCAGCAGGGGCAGCAACCCGGCCGACAGCGCGATGGGGGCTTCCAGATTCAGCGCCAGCTCCAGCGAGGTTGCGGCCTGAATCTGCGCCACATCGGCCTGCATGAAGTCCAGCGCATGCTGAACGGCCGCGTTGTTGACCAGTACGGCAAGATCGGGATGCGTCGACACGAGCCAGGCAATCAGGGCCTCGCGGTCGGCCGCAGACGTCAGGTCACAGCGCCGGAACGACACCCCCGGCCCCGGCGCCTGTCCGGGTTCATGACGGGCACAGGTCACGACCTCGGCGCCACGCGCCGCCAGCTGCGCCACGATGGCCGCACCGATACCCTCGGTACCGCCGGTAACGAACGCCTTTTTGCCTTTCAGATGCATGGGATGCGTCTCCCTGGCAGGCCGGAATCAAAGGACGTGACATGAATACGCAAGGCACGGGACGGCCTGCGCATGAAATACCAGCCAAGGCAGCTGCCGACGGCACCTCCCTGAATCGCCCCGGCCACGACATTGTTCATATCAAAAGAAGCCATGTCTCCTCCCGTTATTACCCGGCATGAGCGGCACATGCCCGGCTCATGAAAACTGCCCCTCTGCCCCGATCCACGCCCGAACCTTCTGCATGGCAGGCGTACCCGCACGCCGGACCGGAGCACACACATGGTAGCAGTACCCCTCCAGCACTGGCCCCGGCAACACTTCCAGCAGCCCCGTCTCCAGTTCCCGCGCCAGCAACGGCAAGCCCAGCAGCGCCACCCCCTGCCCCGCCACCGCGGCCTGCACGGCCAGTGTCCCGTCCGAATAGCGGGTGCCGGGCGCCAGTGCATCCGCAGGAAGCCCCGCTGCTTCGGCCCAGGCCGGCCAGTCGAATACGCGATGGGCCGGCCGGTACCACGTCAGCCAGATCAGCGGCCAGGTCCGCGGATCAGGTCCGAGCTGCCGGCACAGCACCGGTGAAGCCACGGGGGCGAAACGCTCCCGGAACAGGGGCATCGCCTCCACCCCGGCCAGCGGCTCCGGGCCATAGCGGATGGCCAGATCGGCCACACCCGCGTCCAGATCGGCCGTTTCGTAGGAGGCATGTACATGCAGCGCAATATCCGGATGCTGCACCTGAAAGCGCGCCAGCCGGGGCACCAGCCACTGGGCTGCAAACTCAGGGGTCATCGACACGGTCACGGTCTGCCGTACCGGATGGCGGATACGGTCCACACAGGCAGCGATTTCCTGCAGGCCACGACTGACCCCCGCCTGCAGCTGCTCGCCTTCGGGCGTCAGCGTGATGGCGCGCACCGGCCGGTGGATTCACGCCGCCTTCACCCCCGAGACCCAGCGTGAACCATGGATGCGCGAGGTGCTGCGCACCAGCGATGAACTGGTGGACGAGCTGCTGGCCGCCGACATCATCGTGGCCGGCGTACCCATGTACAACTTCGGGCCGCCGGCACAGTTCAAGGCATGGATCGACAACATCGTGCGCGTGGGCCGCACCTTCGGCTTCGACCGCAGCCGGGAGGGCACGCCCTACTGGCCGATGCTGGCCGACACGAACAAGCGCGTGGTCGTGCTCAGCTCACGGGGCGACTACGGCTACGACGGCGGCCAGATGGCCGGCTGGAACCATGTGGAGCCAGCCGTGTTCACGGCACTGCGCTATCTGGGCATCACCGACGCGCACAGTGTGGCCGTGGAATACGACGAGTTCGGTGACGAGCGGCTGCAGCAGTCGCTGCGGGAGGCCGAGGCTGGGGTGGACCGGCTGGCTGAAACACTGGCAGCAGCACGGCACGGCATGTAGCACGCGACAGCAGACCCGGCTGCAGGGGCAACTCACCCTTTCCCGATCTGACGCACGCCGTCGTGCCCGCGGACGCCACAGAACCGGGCATGGAGGGGGCAGCGATTCTGCGCTCATCTGCTCCCAGCTGCCTCGGCCAACGCGTTGTAATGCCGCTTCATCTCGGCCAGGAACACGCTGTTTTCAACGTATGGGCCACCTTCAGCACGACTGGCCTGGACCTCAGCGCGAAGCCAGCCGTTATACGCAGCTTCCTGCGCGGCCGTCTCGAACTCGTTAGTGAGATGGTCTCCAGAATACCGTGCCTCAGCACGCCAGATGATGCAGTCGATACTGGCCTGTACTTCCTCGTCGTCGACATCCGGCAAAGGATCATCCAGATTCTCCTCGATACGTGCATTCACGGCCGCGCAGAAACGCGCCTCAGCTTCTGCATCCACCAGCCTGGGAAACATCTGTGCCTTCTTCATCGCCATCGCAGAACCCTCCATCACTGTAACGAGTGTACCTGCTGTGCCCTTGCACTCACCACAGCAAAAAACCGGCCACCCCACCCCCACACAGGGGCGAGAATGACCGGTTTCTGTCCAGCCTGCTCCTCCGGGCCACACGGGGCAGCCCGGCAGGTTCAGCTGACGCCCATCAGGTGATCGAGGCCTCGTAGATCGACTGGATCGACTGGTCCAGCGCCTTGTTGAACTCGGCGTCGGACTGCTTGGCGCTCAGGCCCTCGGACAGCGCACGGCTGAAGCTGGCGATGATGCCCTTGTTGCGAGCCAGACGGCGGTTGGCCTCTTCACGCTCGAAGCCGCCCGACAGGGCCACGACCTTCAGGACTTTCGGGTGAGCGACCAGCGCATCGTAGGCGCCATCCTTCTCGGGGATGGTGAGCTTCAGGATGACCGGTGCCGACACTTTCTCCAGGCGAGCCAGGATGCCTTTCTTCAGCGTTTCCTCAATGGCGGCGCGTCCCGGGGAATTGATGTCGACTTCCGGCTCGATGATGGGCACCAGACCGGCGGCCAGCACTTCCTCACCCAGCGCGAACTGCTGGTCGAGCACGTCGCTGATGCCTTTCTCGTTGTTCTCGAAGACGACCGAGCGCTCTTTCGTGCCGAACACGCCCTTGGCCTTGGCACGGGCCAGCAGCTCCTTCAGGCCCGGAATCGGCTTCATCATCTGCACGCCGTTGGCCTTGGCTTCCAGGCCCTTGTCGATCTTCAGGAAGGGAACGACCTTCTTCTCTTCCCACAGGTACTGGGCAGCATCCTTGCCCTGGAACTTGCCGTCGAGCGTGACCTCGAACAGGATGGCGCCCAGCACACGATCGCCATTGAAGGCGGGGCTGGAGACGATGCGCTCACGCATCTTGTGCACGAGCTCGAACATCTCCTTGTCGTTGCTGTATTCGCTTTCGTCCACGCCGTACAGCTTCAGGGCCTTGGGCGTGCTGCCGCCGCTCTGGTCCAGAGCAGCGATGAAGCCCTTGCCCTTGGCGACGCGGTCGCGTTGTTCGGTGGTGATAGACATGACGGAGCTTTCTCCTCTTGAAGGAACTTGGATGGCTGCACGGACAGCCTGCAAAGAATTTTAACAGGCAATCCGTGCGGCTACCGGGATGACCACAACGGGGAAGTCGGGCAGGACCTTCCCCGACCTGATCAGATGATCAGCTGTGGCTGCCGATGCGGACGATCTTCAGGTTGTTGGTGCCGCCGGACTTGCCGACCGGTTCGCCCACAGTGATGACCACGAGGTCGCCGTTCTTGACCAGGCCGTTCTCCAGCATCAGCCGCTCCACGTCGGCCAGAACGGCCGGCATGTCATACGAGCGGTACTGCATGGCCACCGGGTGGCACTCGCGGAACAGCGTCATGCGGCGACGCGAGCTTTCTTCCGGCGTCAGCGCATAGACCGGGATGCCCGAGTCGATGCGGGTGACCCACAGCGCGGTCGAGCCCGACTGCGTCAGCGACACGATGGCGCTGGCCCGCATGTGGTGCGCCGCAAAGAGCGCCGCCATGGCGATGGACTGGTCGATGCGAGTGAAGGTGCGATCCAGGAAGGCTGCATCCAGGGTGTGCGAGCGATCGGCGCGGTCGGCCTCGGCGCAGGCAGCCGCCATGGCCGTGACGGTCTCGACCGGGTACTTGCCGGTGGCGGTCTCGGCCGACAGCATCACGGCGTCGGTACCGTCCAGCACGGCGTTGGCCACGTCCGAGATCTCGGCACGGGTCGGAACCGGCGCCTCGATCATCGACTCCATCATCTGCGTGGCGGTGATGGCGACCTTGTTCAGGCTCTTGGCCATGCGGATCATGCGTTTCTGCAGCGCAGGCACCGCCGCATCACCCACTTCCACCGCCAGGTCGCCCCGGGCCACCATGATGCCGTCAGACGACTTCAGGATCTCTTCCAGGTTGCCGATGGCCTCGTAGCGCTCGATCTTGGCGATCATCAGCGACTTGCCGCCCGCTGCCCGGTTGAGCTCGCGTGCCATGTACATGTCCGCAGCATTGCGCGGGAAGGACACCGCCATGAAGTCGGCCTGGAAGCCCACGGCCGTCTTGATGTCGTCCATGTCCTTGGCCGTCAGCGCGGGTGCCGACAGGCCACCGCCCTGGCGGTTGATGCCCTTGCGATCGGACAGCACGCCACCCAGGATCACTTCGCACTCGATGCGGCTGTCGGAGACGCGCAGCACCCGCATGGTCATCCGGCCGTCGTTGAGCAGCAGGGTGTCACCCGGGTGCACGTCGTTGACCAGGTCCTTGTAGTCCAGACCGACCACACCCTGGTCGCCGGACTCGCAATGGATGTCGAAGGCGAACGGATCGCCCGGATTCAGGTTGATCTTGCCCTCGGCGAACTTGCCGATACGGATCTTCGGGCCCTGCAGGTCAGCCAGCACGCCGACATCGGTACCCAGGCCCACCGCCACCTCGCGGACCAGCCGGACCGTTTCGGTATGCTGCTCGGCCGAGCCGTGCGAGAAGTTGACCCGAACGACGTTGACCCCTGCCTTGAACAGTCGGGCCAGCATCTCGGGCGAGTTGGATGCCGGGCCAAGCGTGGCAACGATCTTGGTGGCACGGGGAATGGTGATCATGGCGCAGCTTCCTCCCTAATATGACGGCGTAACGTCCAGACAACCGATGGCCCGATGCCACGGCCGGAGCCGGCATGTCGCTGCACGCAGCAACGTCCGCCGGGCTCCTGGACAACCTTGCGCCCCTCAATTCTGAACCAGAAACCATTATGCTGCAGAATTTCACACTATCGTCCTGTTGATTCGTCCGGCATCGCCCCCATCTCTTTCCAGCGGGCCGCCACCTTTGTCGGATATCCCCCACACCCCATAACCGACCAAACACAAAACATTCGCCATGGTGATGGATACCGGCCGCTTCGCCATTCTGGACGACCCCGAAGAGCTGATGGAGTACGCCCGGCCACTGGCCGGCGACCCGACGCGCCAGGAAGCCATCCTGGCCGTGGACGCGGTGCACTGCGCCGCCTGCACCCAGACCATCGCCGCAGCCATCGACGACGAGCACGCCCGCATCGAGGTCAACGTGGTCTCGCGCCGCGCCCGACTGGAATGGGATCCCTCCCGACATGCCCTCAGCGCCCTGCTCGCCCGCATGGCCGACATCGGCTACGAGCCGCGCCCCCTGCCGCTGGACATGGTCGAGCGTGCCGATCCGCGCCCCCGCCGCCGGGCACTCTGGCGCATGCTGGTGGGCATCTTCTGCATGATGCAGGTCATGATGTTCGCCGTCCCCCGCTATATCGGCGGCGACGCCATCCCGCCCGACCTGCAGAAGCTGATGATCTGGGCCGAGGCCATGCTCACCATCCCAGCACTGCTCTTTGCGGCCGGCCCCTTCTTCATGGCCGCCTGGCGTGACACCCGCCAGGGCCGCATCGGCATGGACACCCCGGTGGCCCTGGGCATCGCCATCACCGTCATCACCAGCGTGGTGGCCTTCTACCAGGGGCACGAGGTCTATTTCGATTCGGTGACGATGATCATCGGCCTGCTGCTGGTGGCACGCTGGCTGGAATCCCGCGCCCGCGAACGCGCCGCAGCCGGCCTGGGCAACAGCCTGGCGCGGCTTCCCGAAGCCGCCGACCGCCTGCGCGCCGACGGCAGCATCGAACGCGTCTCGCGCCGCCGCCTGCAGCCCGGCGACCGCATCTCGGTCCCGGCCGGCACCACCTTCGCCGTCGACGGCCGCATCCTGGAAGGCCACAGCGACGTGGACGAATCGCTGCTCACCGGCGAATCCGAGCCCCAGCCACGTGGCCCCGGCATGCTGGTCGTCTCGGGCAGCCTCAATCTGCGCAACCCGCTGATCGTGGAAGTCACCCACCGTGCCGCCGATTCCCGGCTGGCCGAGCTGAACCGCCTGATCGAGCGTGCCGCCACCAGCCGCCCCACCGTGCTGCGCACCGCCGACCGCTATGCGGGCCCCTTCCTCGTCTGCGTGCTGCTGGTGGCCCTGATCGCCGGCATCGTCTGGTGGTTCATCGACCCGGAACGCGCCCCCTGGATCGCCGCAGCCATCCTCATCGTCACCTGCCCGTGTGCGCTGGCGCTGGCCGCCCCCTCCGCCCTGCTGGCCACGCTGGGCGGCCTGGCGCGCCGCGGCATCATCATCGACCGCAGTGACACGCTGGAAGCCCTGGCCCGCAGCGACGTGGTGCTGTTCGACAAGACCGGCACCCTCACCACCAGCACCCCGGGCATCGAGCTGGTCGACACCAGCCCCGGCCTTTCCGGGGCTGACGCCCTGGCCCTGGCCGCCGCCATCGAGCGCAGCTCGCTGCACCCGGTGGCCCGCGCCTTTGCCGAAGCGGCACACACGACCACCACATCAGCAACCGCGCCTGGTGTAGGCAACACAGCCGCTGGCGCCAACGAAACAACCACGGGCTCCCCACACTCGCTGGCTGCACGGGCGCAGGTTCGCGAAGTCACCAACCTGCCCGCCGGCGGCCTGCAGGCCCGGCTCGACATCGACAACGCCCCCTGGATGGCCTGTATCGTCCCCGATCATGCATTCATCATCCTGCAACTCCAGCCATCGTCACAGGATCATCAACCTGACGAACCCACGCGTGCGCCCTTGTCAGAAGCGGATACGCATGCCGGACGACACACCGCACCTCACCCTGCTACCTCCGCGGCCGACGCCGCTGAAGGCACGGCTGCCACGTCGGCCGCCGCCCTGCACGCCCGCTTCCGCCTGACCGAGACCCTGCGCCCCGGGGCAGAAGAGACACTGGCCCGGCTACGTGCCGACGGCGTGCAGTGCCGCATCGTCTCGGGGGACCATGCCGATCGCGTGACCCACATCGCACGGCAGCTGGATCTGCCCCCCGAGGCGCAGCGCGCCGGTGCCCGCCCCGAGGACAAGCTCGACCTCATGCGCGAATTCCAGCAGCAGGGCCGGCGCGTCACCATGGTGGGCGACGGGGTCAACGACGCCCCGGTGCTCAGCCGCGCCGATGTCTCGGTCTCGCTGGCAAGCGCCGCCCCGCTGGCCCAGCACCATGCCGATATCCTGCTGCTGTCCGAGCGCCTGGATGGCCTGCTGGCGGCCCGCGATGCCGCCCGTCGCGCCCTGCGCATCGTCCACCAGAACCTGATCTTCTCCTGCCTCTACAATGTCCTGGCCATCCCGCTGGCCGCCGTCGGCCTGGTGCCGCCCTGGCTGGCAGGCCTGGGCATGGCCGGCAGCTCACTGGTGGTGGTGCTCAACGCGCTGCGCGCCGCCCGCTGATCCTCATCATGGACATTCTCTACACCCTCATTCCCCTGTCCGTCGTCCTGGTGTTCGCCATCCTGGCCGCCCTGGCCTGGGCCGTGCACGCCGGCCAGTTCGAGGACCTGGACGCCGAGGCCGAACGGATCCTGCTGGATGACGACCGGCCGTCCGCAGCACCATCGGCCGAAGCCCCCGCCCCCGCCACGGCCATGCCGAAAGCCGCCCCGCAGCCAGCCGCGCCACCTGCTGCCGGGCACTGATCCGACACGAATCCGCCCCATCACGACCCGTTACGGCCCTCCCCCCTTCCGCCAGAGCATGCCTGCCGACCTGGCGAAGATCCGCTCGGCCCCCGACCAGGTACCCTGACGAGCCCCCTTCCGGGCCGCCTTGTCAGTCACCCGCCCCTACACTGTCGCACGGACAATACGTCTTTCACGTCTTTTCACATCGTGCCCAGCAACGACTTCCAGCCGTCCAGCGGCTTCACGCGCGCGCTGCGCCTTCGGGCGGACCTCACTTGACTTATATCAAGGCGATCTTTCAGATATAAAACATCATAGCCAGCAAGGGATTTTCTGAGCAGTTCGTGCAGGCTCGCGCATTCTCTCGCCAGGAGACATCCGCTCCAGCGTGGAAACGCTCCAGCCGCTGCCCGCATTTCTCCGAATATCACCGACAGGCCCATTAGGTGGCCTGGACAGGCGCCGCGCTCACCTATCGAGGGCAGGCGGTCTGTCCAGGCCTCCTTTTTTCATCGCCGTCCGCAACACTCATCGCGCCTCTGGTGCGTCTTCGCCGGCTTATTACGACATGACTACATCACCCCCCATCGCGTGGAACGACCGCGTCGTCCGCCAGTTTTCCATCATGACCATCGTCTGGGGCGTGGTGGGCATGACGCTGGGCGTCTACATCGCCGCCGAGCTTGCCTTCCCGGCGCTCAACATGGGCATTCCCTGGCTGAGCTTCGGCCGCCTGCGCCCGCTGCATACCAACGCGGTCATCTTCGCCTTCGGGGGCTGCGGCCTCATGGCCACCGCCTACCACACGGTGCAGCGCACCTCACAGGTGCCGCTGTTCGCGCCCAAGCTGGCCGCGTTCTCCTTCTGGGGCTGGCAGGCCGTCATCATCGGCGCCATCATCTCCCTGCCGCTGGGCTACACCCAGTCCAAGGAGTACGCCGAGCTGGAGTGGCCCATTGACCTGCTGATCGCTGCCGTCTGGGTGGCCTTCGCCATCGTCTTCTTCGGCACCATCGTCAAGCGCAAGGTCAAGCACATCTACGTGGCCAACTGGTTCTACGGCGGCTTCATCCTGGCCGTGGCGCTCCTGCACATCGTCAACAACATCTCCATTCCGGCCGGCTTCATGAAGTCCTACCCGGTCTATGGCGGCGTGCAGGACGCCATGGTGCAATGGTGGTATGGCCACAATGCGGTGGGCTTCTTCCTGACCGCCGGCTTCCTGGGCATGATGTACTACTTCGTGCCCAAGCAGATCGGCCGCCCCATCTACTCGTACCGCCTGTCCATCGTCCACTTCTGGGCGCTGATCTTCACCTACATGTGGGCAGGTCCGCACCACCTGCACTACACCGCCCTGCCCGACTGGACCCAGTCGCTGGGTATGGTCTTCTCGCTCATCCTGTTCGCACCGTCGTGGGGCGGCATGATCAACGGCATCATGACCCTGTCGGGCGCATGGCACCGTCTGCGTGAAGACCCCATCCTGCGCTTCCTGATCGTGGCCCTGTCCTTCTACGGCATGTCCACCTTCGAAGGCCCGATGATGGCCATCAAGACCGTCAACGCGCTGTCGCACTACACGGACTGGACCATCGGCCACGTCCACTCCGGCGCGCTGGGCTGGGTCGGCCTCATCACCATGGGCAGCCTCTACTACCTGATCCCGCGCCTCTGGGGCCGTGACCGGATGTACAGCACCAACCTGATCGAGCTGCACTTCTGGCTGGCCACCATCGGCATCGCCCTGTACGCCATCGCCCTGTGGGTGGCCGGCGTCACCCAGGGTCTGATGTGGCGCGCCCTGGAGCCGGACGGCACGCTGACCTACACCTTCGCCGAGTCGGTCAAGGCCAGCTTCCCGTACTACGTGGTTCGCCTGATCGGTGGCGTGCTCTATCTGAGCGGCATGGTCGTCATGGCCTACAACGTCTGGCGTACCGTGCGTGGCGACACCAAGGCCTCCGCACTGCCCGCCACGGTCGAGACCAGCACCCCGGTCGCCCCCGCTGCTCCCCAACTGAACACCGCCAGCCAGAGCCACTGAACCGGCAGGCGCCCTGCCCCGCAGAACCTTCCGTGTGCCGGTCTCCGGACCGGCACACAGGGCAGCTGCGCGCATAAAGCCTCTTCGAGGAAGCTTCGATGAAACTCTCACACGAACAAATTGAAACCAACCCCTGGCTGATGATCGTCCTGATCGTGCTGGTGGTGTCGGTCGGTGGCCTGGTTCAGATCGTGCCGCTCTTCTTCCAGCGTTCCACCACCGAGCCGCTGCCGGGCATGACCCCGCCCAGCGCCCTGCAGGTGGCCGGCCGTGACATCTTCGTCCGCGAAGGCTGCTACAACTGCCACTCGCAGATGGTCCGTCCGTTCCGCGCCGAGACGCTGCGCTACGGCCCCTACTCGGTGGCCGGCGAGTCCGTCTGGGATCACCCCTTCCAGTGGGGCAGCAAGCGCACCGGTCCGGACCTGGCCCGTGTTGGCGGCCGCTACAGCGACGACTGGCACCGTGCCCACCTGCACAACCCGCGTGATGTGGTGCCCGAGTCCAACATGCCCGCCTACCCCTGGCTGGAAGAGACCCCGGTGGACCAGAGCAGCATCGTCCGTCACATGAAGGCGCTGCGCAGCGTCGGCGTGCCCTTCAGCGACGAATCCATCAACGGTGCGGTCGAGGAGCTTGAGGGCAAGACCGAACAGGACGCCCTGATCGCCTTCCTGCAGGGTCTGGGCCGCGTCCGTCCGCAGAACCAGTAATGGAGGAACGGTCTTGGATTTCAACGTGATCCGGGGTGTCCTCACCCTGGTGTTCCTCATCTTCTTCCTGGGCGTCATCGTCTACGCCTGGTCCAAGAAAAACAAGGCCCGCTTCGATGAAGCCGCCATGCTTCCCCTGAACGAACCCAACGAGAGAAAAAATGGCTGATTTCGTATCCGACTTCTGGTCATACTACGTCATCGTACTGACCATTCTCAGCCTGCTGTTCTGTCTGTTCGTTCTGATCGCAAACAGCCGCAGGCCCGCCCCCACGCCGGACAACACCACCGGCCACGTCTGGGACGGTGACATTCGCGAGGCCAACAACCCCCTGCCCCGCTGGTGGATGGGCCTCTACCTGATCTGCACCTTCTTCGCCATCGGCTATCTGATCTACTACCCTGGCATGGGTGATTTCAAGGGCGCCGGCGGCTGGACCTCGATCGGCCAGTACCACAAGGAGCGCGCCCAGGTGGAAGCCACGCTCGGCCCCATCTACGCCAAGTTCGCCGGCCAGTCGCCCGACCAGCTGAAGACGAACCCCGAGGCACTTGCCATCGGCCAGCGGCTCTTCCTGAACAACTGCGCCCAGTGCCACGGTGCCGATGCCCGGGGCAGCCGTCACTTCCCGAACCTGACCGATGGTGACTGGCTGCACGGTGGTGATGCCGAGACGATCGTCGAGACCATCACGGAAGGCCGTCACGGCATCATGCCGCCGCAGGCTGCCGGCTTCGACAGCCCGGCCGACATCGAGAACACCGCGCAGTACGTGCTGTCGCTGTCCGGCTCGGCCACCGACCCCGTCAAGGCCCAGAAAGGCAAGAAAGGCTTCCAGATCTGCGCAGCCTGCCACGGTCCTGACGGCAAGGGCAACCAGGACGTGGGCGCCCCCAACCTCACCGACCGCACCTGGCTGCACGGTGGTGGCCTGAAGGGTGTCATGCACGCCATCAACCATGGCTTTGACAGCCAGATGCCGGCTCACAAGGACCTGTTTACCAAGGAACAGATCGATGTGCTGGCTGCCTACGTGATGTCGCTGTCCAACCAGAAGAAGAACTGATCCCGTGGAACCCGAAACCCGCGTCATCCAAGTCCACCGCAACCGCTCGACGACCGGCACAGGCAAAGCCAAGACGGCGGCAGCTCAGGCTGCAGCCAACGAGGCTGGCAAGGAAGGTGGGCTGTTCTCCAGCTACTCGGCGCGGGTCAAGATCCAGCCCCGCTCGGTGCGTGGTCGCTACGACAATCTCCGGATTGCCGCAGTGATCATCACCCAGCTGGTCTTCTACGGGCTGCCCTGGTTGCAGTGGAACGGCCGTCAGGCCGTCCTCTTCGACCTGGACGCCCGCAAGTTCCACCTCTTCGGGGCCGTGCTCTGGCCGCAGGACTTCGTCTATCTGGCGGGCCTGCTGGTCTTCTGTGCCCTCACCCTCTTTTTCGTCACGGCCGTGGCCGGGCGGGTCTGGTGTGGCTACTCCTGTCCGCAGACGGTCTACACCGAGATCTTCATGTGGATCGAGGCCAAGCTCGAAGGCGACCGCGCCAAGCGTCGCAAGCTGGATGCGGCCCCGATGTCCTGGTACAAGTTCCGCGTGCGCGGCACCAAGCACCTGCTGTGGGTGCTGCTGTCGCTCTTCACCGGTTTCACTCTCATCGGCTACTTCGCCCCCATCCGCGACCTGCCTGCCCAGATCATTGGCATGGAGCTGGGTCCGTGGCAGTGGTTCTGGTTCCTCTTCTACGCCTTTGCCCTGTGGGGCAACGCCGGCTTCCTGCGCGAGCAGGTCTGCACCTACATGTGTCCTTACGCCCGCTTCCAGGGCGCGATGTTCGACAAGGACACGATGATCATCACCTACGACCAGGAACGGGGTGATCCGCGCGGCTCGCGCTCCAAGAAGGCCGACCCCAGCGCCCTGGGACTGGGCAGCTGCATCGACTGCGGCCTGTGCGTCGAGGTCTGCCCCACCGGCATCGACATCCGTGATGGCCTGCAGTACCAGTGCATCAGCTGCGCCGCGTGCGTGGACGTGTGCAACGACGTCATGGACAAGATGTCCTACCCGCGTGGCCTCATCCGCTACACCACCGAGAACGCCCTCGCCAACCACCTCGACACCAAGGCCACCGCCAAGCGGGTGCTGCGTCCGCGCGTGCTGGCCTACGCGGCCCTGCTGCTGGCACTGGCCGGCTTCCTGGTCGGCTCGCTGGCCACCCGCAACCCGCTGCGTGTCGACGTGATCCGCGACCGTGCCTCGCTGGCGCGCTTTGCCGACAACGGTGATATCGAGAACACCTATACCCTGCAGTTGATGAACGCCAGCGAGCGCCCCCTGGTGCTGGAGCTGAGCGCCAGCGGCCTGCCCGGCCTGCGCATCGCCGGCCAGAACCGCATCGAGGTGCCTGCGGCCTCCAACCGCCTGGTGCCCATCGCCCTGCAGCTGCCGGCCGACACCGACCAGCGCCCCGGCTCGCATCCCATCAAGATCGAGGTCACCCCGGTGAATCCTCCGGATCAGGCGGATGGCCCCAGCGCTTCGGCACGCCATGAGGACAGCATCTTCATGGTGCCCCGCTGATCTCCGGCTTCACATGGATTCACGGTTGCCCCCTGCACCGTGAATCCAGCCGGAATTAATATCCCATCAGGGCGGCCACTTCCCTATCGGCCGCCCTTCACGAGCAGCGGCCCCAGGCGCAGCGCCACCCATCCCAAGTCACGGCCGCGGCAGATCCCCGATTCCTGTACCCCGGGTACGTATCGTCCCCTGCCCTACCTCGATCATCATGAGCAGAACCGAACAGCCCACCACCGTGCCCTCACAGTCTGCCCGGCCCGTCAAGGCCTTCTCGCAGCCGCTGATGTGGCTGGTGGTCGGCATCCCCGCTGCCACCGTGGTGGCCGGCCTCTTCACCCTCTGGATTGCCGTTCACGGCGCCGATACCCCGGTGGGCAGCGACTACGTGAAACAGGGACTCAGCGTCGCACCCGACACCCGCCGCGAGGATCGCGCCCGTGAACTGGGCGTGGCTGGCACCCTGGCCATGCACACCACCCAGGGCAACATGCTGCTCGTGGAGCTCACTCTCGCCCCCAACGGCGCCGACATCAAGCCCACGCGCCTGCGTCTGCTGCACCCCTCCGATCCGAACAACGACCTCGCCATCCACATGCTGCCTGCCGGCGATGGCCACTGGCACGCCCGGCAACCCATCACCTGGGCCCCCGGCACCCGCTGGCATATTGCCCTGGAAGGTGAGGACTGGCGCCTGCCCATTGCCGGTCTTCAGACCCTTGAAAGCCTGCGTGCCCAGCCCTTCGACGCCAACAAGGCCACCGCTCCGGTCCTGCAGGCGCCGCGGACCCTGCCCGCCGATTTCCGGCCGAAGCAATGAACAGCGCCTGGCCCCTGGTCTCGGCCGCCCTGCTGATGGGCGCAGGAGGCAGCCTGCACTGTGTCAGCATGTGTGCCGGCCTGCAGCGCATGACCCTGCGTGGCATCCCGGTCATCACCGTGAAGGGAGGCGCTGCCACGTCCCGGACGTCGGAAGACGCACCCCACCCCAGTACAGCCGCCAGTGCCCCGAACGCACTCAAGGCAACGGCAGCATCCGCCATCACGCCTGACAACGGCAGCACCGCCACCCTCCCCGGCTCTTCGCTGGCGCGACGCCTTGCCCTCAAGCTGCCCGACGCCCGCTGGTGGCGCTTTCAGGCAGGTCGCGTGCTGGGCTACAGCCTGCTGGGCCTGGCTGCCGGTGCCATCGGCCAGCAGGTCCTGGCCGCCGCCTACTGGCAGCCAATCTTCGAATCAGTCTGGGCCGGCCTCAACGCCCTGCTCGTCCTGCTGGGCCTGAGCCTGCTGGTGTTGGGCCGCGAGCCCCTGTGGCTGAGTGCGCTGGGCAGCCGCCTGGCATCACGCACGCCGCTGGCCCCGGGCCGTCGTACCGAATGGCTGCGCGGCATGCTATGGGCGCTGCTGCCCTGCGGGCTTCTGTACACTGCGCTGGGAACCGCCATTCTGGCCGCCACCCCGCTGGGCGCGGCCGCCGTGATGGCTGCCTTTGCACTGGGCACCAACCTGGGCCTTTTCCTGGTGGAGGCAGGTGCGCGCAACCTGCTGGGCAACCGTGCCCCGCAGGTGGCCTATCGCCTCAATGGCATCTTGCTGATCATGCTGTCAGCCGCAGGTCTGGCCGCTGCCCTGGCCGGGCATGCCCATCCGTACTGCTGACGTTTACTGCGAGCTCTGCGACTCCGACCACGGCTGGTGGATGCGCATCAGCGCCACGCGCCGTGCGTTCTCGGGTGACATGTCGGTCGCCAGACCGGACTCGGGCACACCGGAAAGCACACGCAGCCGATCATGCGAGATGATCTGCATCTTGCGCTGCTCCACCGAGATGACGCCCTGCTCCTGCAGGCGCGACAGCGTGCGGCTGACCGTTTCCAGCTTCAACCCCAGATAGTTGCCGATCTCCTCGCGGGTCATCCGCAGGATGAACTGGCTGGATGAAAAACCGCGCCGCATGAAGCGCCGTGACAGCTCCAGCAGGAAGGCGCCAATGCGCTCCTCGGCCCGCATGGTGCCCAGCAGCATCATCAGCCCCTGGTCACGCACGATCTCGCGCGAGATGATGCGATGCAGCCGCTGCTGCAGCGGCGGGAAGCGCCGGCCGATGGATTCCAGCTCCGAGAACGGCACCACGCAGACATCCGCGTCTTCCAGCGCCACCGCATCGCTGTGGAACGAGCCCCGGCTGATGGCGTCGAAGCCCAGCACGTCGCCCGGCATGGGAAAGCCGATGATCTGCTCGCGCCCGTCGGGCGACAGCACCCGCGACTTGAAGAACCCGGCACGGATGGGATAGATGGCGTCGAAGGGATCGCCCGCCTTGTACAGGTAGGAACCGCGCCGCACCCTGCGCCGCGTCTTGACCATGCCCGCAAGCTGCTCCATGTCGGCAGCGCTCAACCCTTCCACCAGGCACAGGTCATGCATGCTGCATGACATGCAGGAAGCATGCCCGGATGCAGCCTGGGCAGGCACCGTGGATTCAGCCGTAGGAACGTTCTTCAAGGGAAGGACCTCTGGTCAGGCAACGAGCGTACACGCTGCGCGCAGCGTGCAGAAAGGGAAAAACAGACAGTTAACCGAAAAAAATACTCTCCCGACGCGTCCAGCTCACCCATCGGGCCAGGCCGCGCGGCTATCGTCGGATGACAACACATGAAAGGCGACGACACCACCCCAAGAGCCGCGCCTCAGGGATTATAAGTGTCCGTTGACCAGGATCAAAACCACCAAGTCACGTTCATTCATGCTTTTTGTATGGACAGCATGCCGACACTCGAACTGATTCGCGTTTTCGACCAACCGGGGCCCAGGTACACCTCCTACCCCACGGCGGATCATTTCGCCGAGGCCTTCGACGCCGAGAAACAGGCCTGGTGGCTGGACAACCGCACCCTGCGCCAGCCAGGGCAGCCCGTCACCGTCTACGTCCACATCCCCTTCTGCGAGTCCATCTGCCATTATTGCGCGTGCAACCGCATCGGTACCCGAGACCATGCCAGAGCCGTGGCCTATCTGCAAACCCTGAAACAGGAAATCCGCCTTTATGCGGCGCACCTGCATCGGGATGTCAGGATCTCGCAACTTCACCTGGGCGGTGGCACCCCCACCTTCTTCAGCGACGAAGAGCTGGCTGAACTGCTGAACACGCTCGACGCCGAGATCGGCCTGCAGTCCCAGGCCGAATGCTCCATCGAGATCGACCCCCGCACGGTGGACAACACCCGGCTCACCAACATCCGGCGCATGGGGTTCGACCGCATCAGCCTGGGCGTGCAGGATCTCGATCCCAAGGTCCAGGTCGCCATCCACCGCATCCAGCCTGAAGAGATGCTGGTGGGCCTGATGGAACACGCCCGCACGCTCGACTTCAAGTCCATCAACATCGACCTCGTCTACGGCCTGCCCAAGCAGACACTGGAGACGCTGGCTCATACCCTGGACCGCATCGCTGCCCTGCGCCCGGGCCGCATGGCCATCTATGGCTACGCCCATCTGCCCGAGCGCTTCAAGGCCCAGCGCCTCATCCATCGCGAAGACCTGCCCGACCAGGCCGTGCGCATGGCCATGGTGCAGCTGGCCATCCAGAAGCTCAACCAGGCCGGTTACCGCTACATCGGCATGGACCACTTCGCCCTGCCCGACGACGACCTGGCCATCGCCCTGGAGCGCGGCACCCTGCGCCGCAACTTCATGGGCTACACCGCCATGCCCGGTGACGACCTCATCGGCCTGGGCGTCTCGGCCATCAGCGCCATCGGCCCCAGCTACTCGCAGAACCACCGGGAGCTCAAGCCCTGGCGCCAGGCCATCGAAGCCGGGCGGCTGCCCACCGCCCGCGGCATCGAACTTCGTGGCGACGACACCCTGCAGCGTGCCGTCATCATGGAACTCATGTGCCAGGGCCAGCTCGACTTCCAGTCCATCGGCGACCGCTTCCTCATCGACCCGCAGGAATACTTCCGCCACGAACTCGAGGGCCTGCAGCGCTTCATCGAGGCCGGCCTCGTCCTGCGTGACGAAAGCGGCATCCAGGTCACGCCCGTCGGCCGCTACTTCCTGCGCAGCATCGCCATGGTCTTCGACCGCCACGCCCAGCTGCGCCGCCGCCAGCGTGAACAGCAGCGCCTGCTGGAAGAGACAGGCGCCACCCCGGTGGCCGTCGAGGCACGGCTGGCTGCAGCTGCCGACGCCGGCCGCGCTGGCGCCAACGACGACGACGCCGGCGCCTCCGCACGGCGCGTCATCCCGCTGCACGACGAACGGCCGGGACTCACCCGGGTCAAGTAACAGACTGCCTGCAACCCGGGCGGCAGCAAGGCCGCCCATCTCCAGTCCCCCTTGGCCCAAGGGGGACTGACACTCTGCCGCCCTCTTCCAGGCCCCCTTTCCCATGGAGGCCTGACATCCTGCCTGGCGTCCCATCTCAGGCGCCCCAATCCCTCGCGCACCATCCCACGCGCCCCATCCCGTGCTCGACCATGCCCACAGGCCATGCGCCCGCCGGGCAACGGCCGGGCAATAACGGGGCAATAGCACCTTGCTAAACCAATACACCCAAATATCGTACTGATCATTACTTTCATTATTATAATTGCGACGCGCGGCGCAATCTGGTCTGCGCTGCATACCTCAGAACCCCATCCCAACCCTACCTTCCCCCATCATGCACAACGCCAAGGCACTTCCCTTCGCGCTTCTTCTGTCGACCCCGCTGGTCGCCCCTGCCCACGCCCAGGAAGCCGACCGCGCCACCCTGCCCGCCGTGAACGTCGTCGGTGCCCAGGATGACGGCTACACCACGCCCGACGCCACCAGCGGCACCAAGACCAACGCCCCGCTGCGCGACGTGCCGCAGACCATCAACGTCGTCCCGGCCCGTGTCCTGGAAGACCAGCACGTCAACTCCATGCAGGACGCTCTGAAGAACGTACCCGGCGTGTCCTTCTCCCACGGTGACGGCCAGCGTGACCAGGTCTCCATCCGCGGCTTCTCGGCCATTGCCGACCAGTACGTCGACGGCTTCCGCGACGACGCCCTGTACTTTCGCGACCTCTCCAACATCGAGCGCGTCGACGTCATCAAGGGCCCTGCCGCCGTCCTGTACGGCCGTGGCTCCGCCGGCGGCCTCATCAACCGCATCAGCAAGAAACCCGGCAAGGACATCACCGCCGCCAACCTCAGCCTGGGCTCCTGGAAGGACCGCCGGCTGGAAGCTGATCTGGGTCGTGCCAATGGCGACCAGAGCCTGTCCTGGCGTCTCACCGGCGCCATCGAGAAGGCCGACAGCTACCGCCACCAGCAGTTCCTCGACCGCAAGGCCATCGCCCCTTCGGCCCAGATCAAGTTCTCGCCCGACACTCAGGTGCTCCTGCAGGCCGAATACCTGAATGACCGTCGCGTGACCGACTTCGGCATCCCCGCCTACCAGGGTCGCCCCGTGAACGTTGACCCGGGCACCTACTACGGCGCCGCCAACGCCCGCGATGCCGACTACACCCACACCACGGTCCATGCCTATACCGGCGTCGTCACCCATCGCATCAACGACACCCTGTCGCTGCGCAACGCCACCCGCTACTACCACTACGAGCTGGACCGCAACAACACCACCACCGCCTCGGTCAACGCCGCGACCCGCACCGTCAGCCTCGCGCACAGCAACATCTTCCGGCGTGAACACGGCTGGAGCAACCAGACCGAACTCACCCAGCAGGCTTACCTGGGCGGCCTGAAGCACGAACTGCTCTATGGTCTGGAACTGGGCCAGCAGAACAAGGATCTGGTCTCCCACGCGCAGCGCAACGTTGGCACCGTGGACCTCTTCAATCCCGTGCTGCCCACCCTGGCACGCCAGGCCAGCGGCAACCCCACCAACGACAACCTCGGCCGCTTCGAGACCATGGGCCTGTACGTACAGGACATGATCTCCATCGACGAACAGTGGAAGGTACTGGCCGGCCTGCGCTATGACCACTTCAAGCAGGAAACCGGCGAGCGCAACACCGGCCGCAAGCTGCAGCGCACCGACAACGACATCAGCCCCCGCCTGGGCGCCGTATACCAGCCTGACGCCGCCCAGTCGTACTACCTGTCGTGGAGCCGCTCCTTCCAGCCCTCCGGCGAAGCCTTCGCCCTGAGCAGCGGCAACGCCAACCTGGATCCCGAACAGACCACCAACACCGAGATCGGCGCCAAATACGATCTGCTCGACGGCCGCCTCAGCACCACCTTCTCGCTGTTCCGCCTGAACCGCACCAACGTCCGCGACACCGACCCCGCCACCAACCAGCTGGCCACCATCGGCACCCGTCGCACCGACGGCTTCGAATGGAGCCTGAGCGGCGAACTGGCCCCCGGCTGGCGCGCCATCATGGGCTACGCCTTCCTCGACGCCAAGGTCACCCGCTCGCCCTCGCGCAATGATGGCCAGCCCGTCCAAGGCAAGCGCAGCACCCTCACCCCGCGTCACGCCGCCAACTTCTGGATCACCAAGGACCTGGACGGCGGCTTCGGCGTGGGCGCCGGTGCCAACCTGGTGGGCAGCCGCTACGCCAACGCCGGCAACACCGTGCGCCTGCCCGGCTACGTGACGGCCGACGCCGCCGCCTGGTGGCGCCAGGGCCCGTGGGGCGTGCAGCTCAACGTCTACAACATCACCGACGCCCGCTACATCGTCTCCTCGCACGGCGCCAACGGCAACATGAACCTGCCCGGCGCACCGCGCAACGTGATGCTGAAGCTCAGCTATCGCATGTAATAGCGTACAGCCCGAAGGTCCGCATCGGCAGCATCGTGCGGACCTTTGCGGGCTGTGCTTCGGTGGGAAATAGCCACACGAACTCCTTACTAGGGCTCCCCCATACCTCACCAGAAGCAAGCCGTACGGCAACACACCATACCCTCCTAACAGTACAAATAACGAGCCATATCTCTAATTGCAATAGCCTGGTTACAACAGTAGACACCGGAAGGTTGTCAGACGAGCCTCCGTAGCGCAGCATGGCCATACCTGTAACGGCGTGACTGAATGACATGGCCATTCCGAAATATGACGATATGTTTGCGCCTCTGCTTTCCCTGATGCGTGATGGCGTGCCGCGCACCAAAGCATCCTTGATCCAACCATTGGCCGAGCACTTCAAGCTCACCGATGACGAAGTCCTGGAAACTTATGAGGGAAAGAACACCATCATATTTCCAAGCCATATATCTTGGACATTGAGCTATCTAAAAATGGCGGGACTTCTCGAACACCCTGGCCGAGGTCAGTACGCCATCAGCAAGGACGGCATTGCATTCTCCGAGCGCTCAAACGAAGAAATCAAGGATTACGTAAAGTCTCAAGAGAAGAAGAGAGCGCATGAAAGAAAGCACAACGATAAAACACATACGTCCAGCCCTGCCAAATCAGAGAATAGAACACCCTTAGATCTCAACAAACGAGAAGGACAGACGCTGAACGATCAGATCAATGATCTATATCTGATCTACAAACGCACCAAGTACGAAGAGATCATCGACATGATCCTTTCGAAGACCCCCGAAAGCTTCGAAAGGGTCGTTGTCCAGCTCCTGCAGAAGATGGGCTATGGTCGCCAGTTCAAGGATGCAGGCCGCACCACCCAACTCAGCCGGGATGGCGGCATCGACGGCGAGATCCGGGAAGATGTCCTTGGCCTAGGCAAGATCAGCATCCAGGCCAAGCGCTACCAGCGTGATCAGTCCATCGGACGTCCTGAAGTCCAGGCCTTCGCAGGCGCACTGCAGGGGAACCGCTCCACGAAGGGTGTCTTCATCACCACCTCGAAGTTCACCAAGGACGCCATCGACTACGCAAGATCGCTGGCCAACGTCACCATCGTTCTCATTGACGGCATGCAGCTTGCCGAATACATGTATCAGTATGGACTGGGCGTGGAGATCCGGGACGAGTTCGCCATCAAGGACCTCGACGAAAGCTACTGGGACGAGCTGGCTGATGGTGTTCCATCATTGCCCGCGAAGGCCTGAGCCGGAAGAACAGGAAGCCACGCTCCTAAAAGACAACGGCCGCCACCCGACACACGGGCAGCGGCCGTTCGTTCAACTCAAAGCCGAATCATGTTTTCATGACCCGGTCTGGGAAGGGTCAGAGCGGAAACTTGCAGATCGTTCTCTCATCTGACGTGAGCACGTCACCATAGGTGTACATGATCTCGAAATCAGCCGGCAGGTTCACCCCATCGCTCGTGGGATCCACGTTCATGATGAAGCCGTGCACCTTCTTGGCTGCATCATCGGCGCTGTAACCGGAGATATGGGTCTTGAACAAGTACGGCGAGTCTTGATCGGAGTGGTCGAGATAGACGGCCCGGAAAAGCTGCGTCATCTTGTAGACACGCACCTTGTCACCCACGGTGAAGGTCACTTCCCCATCCTTGGCCAGCTTCACCGTACAGTCCGTGGTACCGTCCCACAGATCCTTGCCCACGAAGACACCAGCCGCACATGCAGCGCCTGTTGCAGGATCGAATGAGCGGAACGTCGGCGTGCAATCCCGACGCAGCTGCTCATACATGGCCCGGTTGATCAAGGCTGCCCCCTGGGCATTGCTGGCCGGAGCCGGCGCTGTCGCAGCCGGTGCAGTCGCCACAGGCGAGTTCGTGGCCGGTGTCGTTGCAGGCGGCGTGGTGGCCGGTGCCGATGGCGCGGTCGCGGCGGGCGTGCTTGCAGCCGGCGTGCTGTTGGTCGCAGTCGTCGTGCCACCAGCCGTGCTGGTCGTGGTCGAGCCACTGCCATTCGTCGCAACCGGGGTGGCCGGCGTGCTGCTGTCACCGCCGCCGCCACAGGCGCCAAGAACGGCCGAGATGGCCAGAGCCAGGGCAAGCTTGCTGCCGGATACAAGTTGAGTGTTCATGGTCATTCCAGAAAACAGAAACAAGCGGGAATGTCGATCAGACTCGAAAATGGCCACTGCCTGAAGAGCGGGCAGTGGCCATCCATTCAGTTCATAACCGAATCATGTCGATCCATGATCCGGCTCCACATCTCAGAGCGGAACGCGGCAGGTCGATTGAAGATCCGGAGAATATGACGAGCCAAAGCTATGCTTGATATCGAGATGATCAGGCTTCTTACCGACTTCGGCTCGGGGATCCAGACGCAGCTCGAAGCCATGAACTTTCCCATTGGCATCCTCCGCACTATCAGCGCTGATGGCCATACCCCAGATATGCTGATACTCTGCTCCCGCCAGCGGATCGGTCTTCGAGTACAGGAAGTGCTGTGCCAGCTTGAAGGCATACACATCATTGCCCATGGTGTACGTCACATCACCATCCCGCGTCAGCCGGACCGTGCAGACCGTCTGGCCGTCCCTCAGATTCTTGCCGACGTAGGTGCCGGCAGCACACGCATAGAAGCCCGCTTCACTCGTGTACGACACGACCTGGCACTGCGTGCGCAGCTGCTCATACATCGCCTGGTTGGACGAAAGCGTCGGCTGGGTGTTGTTGGCTGCAGGCGTGGTCGCAGCCGGCGTGTTGGTTGTGGCAGCAGGCGTGGTTGCTGCCGGCGTGTTCGGTGCCACCGGCGTCGTCGGCGTGCTGCTGCCACCGCCGCCACCGCCACAAGCGGTAAGAACAGCCGAGACGGCCACGGCCAGGCTCAGAGACAGTTTGCTGCCGAATGCGTGTTGCTTGCCCATGATGGCTCCCCAGAAAAAAGGGTGGAAGTTGCAATGGCGAGCAAACTAACATGCCGCGTTTTGAGGACATATGGCATTTTTCCGCACGCAAGATCGGCGGACGAAATCAGCCGACAAGTGCATGAGCGCTTCAGAAGCCCCCCCCGGTAAAGCCCCTTCCCTCGCGCACAAAACAGAAAGGCCCTGCATCCGCATGCGCGGTGCAGGGCCTGTCCGTGGTGAAGACCCGGATCCGGACAAAGGCCGGATCCGGTCAGGTCATCAGCCGGCAGCTGCTTCCAGGGCAGCCACGGCCGGCAGGGTGCGGCCTTCCAGGAACTCCAGGAAGGCGCCACCACCGGTGGAGATGTAGCTGATCTGGTCGGTGATGCCGAACTTGGCAATGGCGGCCAGGGTGTCACCACCGCCCGCGATCGAGAAGCCCTTGGAGGCCGCAATGGCGCGGGCCAGGGTCTCGGTGCCCTTGGCAAAGGCGTCGAACTCGAACACGCCGACGGGGCCGTTCCAGACGATGGTGCCAGCAGACTTCAGCTGCTCGGCCAGCTTGGCAGCCGTCTTGGGGCCAATGTCCAGAATCATGTCGTCTTCGGCCACGTCCTTGGCGGCCTTGACGGTGGCCGGGGCGTCAGCCGCGAAGGTCTTGGCCACCACCACGTCCTCGGGGATGGGCACTTCGGCGCCGCGGGCCTTCATCTTCTCGATGATCTTCTTGGCGTCGCCCACCAGGTCGGGCTCGGCCAGGGACTTGCCGATGGGCAGGCCGGCAGCCAGCATGAAGGTGTTGGCAATGCCGCCGCCCACGATCAGCTGGTCAACCTTGTCGGCCAGGGAGTCGAGGATGGTGAGCTTGGTGGAGACCTTGGAGCCGGCCACGATGGCAACCATCGGGTGAGCCGGGTTGTGCAGGGCCTTGCCCAGGGCGTCCAGCTCGGCGGCCAGCAGCGGACCGGCAGCGGCTTCCTTGGCAAAGCGGGCGATGCCGTGGGTGGAGGCCTCGGCGCGGTGAGCGGTACCGAAGGCATCGTTCACGTAGACGTCGCACAGGGCGGCGTATTTCTTGGCCAGGGCTTCGTCGTCCTTCTTCTCACCCTTGTTGCAGCGGGTGTTTTCCAGCACCACCACATCACCCGGGGCCAGCGGGAAGCCGCCATCCAGGTAGTTGGCCTGCAGGCGCACGGGGCGGCCCAGCAGTTCCTCCAGGCGCTTGGCCACGGGAGCCAGCGAGTCCTCGGGCTTGAATTCGCCCTCTTTCGGACGGCCCAGGTGGGAGGTGACCATGACGGCGGCGCCCTTGTCCAGCGCGGCCTTGATGGCAGGCACCGAAGCCCGGATGCGGGTGTCGTCGGTGATGTTGCGGTTCTCATCCAGCGGGACGTTGAAGTCGCTGCGGATGAAGACTTTCTTGCCTTTCAGGTCGAGGTCTGCCAGTCGCTTGAATTTCATCGTGTTCTCCATGACAGGCCAGTCAATGGGAGGATGCGGCATTCACTGACCCGGGAATTCGGTCGGCAGGGCCATCAGGGCCTCTGCACGGATGTCTGGGTGGCGGCCGGCCATCGGGTTTCCGTGGACACGGAAGGATCCGAAGGCCGGCTGGGCCACAAGACTGCCGAGAGCACCGGCAGGGCGGCGTCAGGATGCCTTGCGCGCAGCAAGGCCACCGACACCGTCAGGCCGACACGGGACGGCAGCCAAGCACCCTGCCCTTTCGGGCGGGGTGCCGTGATGCACCGATCACTTGGCGTTCATCAGCGCCACGGTGGTGTCGAGCATCCGGTTGGAGAAGCCCCACTCGTTGTCGTACCAGCTGGTGACCTTCACCAGACGGCCGCTGACCTTGGTCAGGGTGGAGTCGAAGGTGGAGGACGCCGGGCAATGGTTGAAGTCGACCGAGACCAGCGGCTTGTCGTTGTAGTTCAGGATGCCTTTCAGTTCCTTGCTTTCGGAAGCTTCCTTCAGGATCTTGTTGACTTCCTCGACCGTGGTGTCACGGGCGGCGATGAACGACAGGTCGACCAGCGAGACGTTGATGGTCGGCACGCGCACGGCGAAGCCGTCCAGCTTGCCATTCAGCTCGGGCAGCACCAGGCCGACGGCAGCGGCAGCACCGGTCTTGGTCGGGATCATCGACTGGGTGGCCGAACGGGCACGACGCAGATCGGAGTGATACACGTCGGTCAGCACCTGGTCGTTGGTGAAGGCGTGAACGGTGGTCATCAGGCCATTGACGACGCCGATCTTGTCCTGCAGCGGCTTGACCAGCGGGGCCAGGCAGTTGGTGGTGCAAGAGGCGTTGGAGATGACGGTGTCCGAAGCCTTCAGCACGCCCTGGTTCACGCCGTAGACGATGGTCGCGTCCACGTCCTTGCCGCCCGGTGCGGAGATGATGACTTTCTTGGCGCCGCCGGCCAGATGGGCGCTGGCTTTTTCCTTGGAGGTGAACAGGCCGGTGCACTCCAGCACCACGTCGACGTTCAGATCCTTCCAGGGCAGCTTGCTGGGATCACGCTCGGCCAGCACCTTGATCTTGTCGCCATTGACGACCAGGTAGTCGCCTTCGACCTTGACTTCACCGTTGAACTTGCCGTGGGCGGTGTCGTACTGGGTCAGGTGCGCATTGGTTTCGGGCTTGCCGAGATCATTGATGGCGACGATCTCGATGTCGTGCTTCTTGCCGCTTTCATAGTGGGCACGCAGCACATTGCGGCCAATCCGGCCATAACCATTGATTGCAACGCGAATCGTCATTTCTTTCTTCCTCTTGTATTGAAGGATCAGAGCCCCAGCACCTGCCGCACGGTGGCGGCAACGTTGTCGGCAGTCATGCCGAAATGCTGGTTGAGTACCGATGCGGGAGCGGATTCGCCGAAGCGATCGATCCCGACCACCGCCGCAGGGCGGTATTTCCACCAGAAATCGGTGACACCGGCTTCCACGGCAATCCGTGGAAGGTCGTCTGGCAACAGACGGCGTTTGTAAGCCACGTCCTGGCTGTCGAACGTGGTGGTGGATGGCATGGAGACCACCCGGACACGAATGCCTTCATCGGCCAGCTGGCGCGCGGCAGCCAGTGCCAGCGACACCTCGGAGCCGGTGGCGATCAGCACGGCCTTGGCGGCACGCGGGGCGTGCACCAGGTAGGCACCACGACGGATCTCGTCGACGTCGACCACTTCGCGCTCGATGAAGGGCAGCCCCTGCCGCGACAGCAGCAGGCAGGTGGGGCCTTCCTCGTTCTCGATGGCGGCCTGCCAGGCAATGGCGGTCTCGACCGTGTCCGCCGGACGCCAGACCGACATGTTGGGGATGAGGCGCAGGCAGGCCGCGGTCTCGACGGGCTGGTGGGTGGGACCATCCTCACCCAGGCCGATGGAGTCGTGCGTGAAGACGTGGATGACCCGCTGCTTGCTGAGCGCGGCCACGCGCAGGGCGTTGCGGGCGTAGTCGGAGAACACCAGGAAGGTACCGCCGTAGGGAATGAAGCCGCCGTGCAGGGCCAGGCCGTTCATGACGGCGGCCATGCCGAACTCGCGCACGCCGTAGTTGATGTGGCGTCCGCCGTTGAGATCGGAATCATTGTCAGCCGACGGACGCAGCATCTCGACGCCCTTCCAGGCGGTGAGGTTGCTGCCGGTGAGGTCGGCCGAACCACCCAGCAGTTCCGGCAGGGCCGGCCCCAGGTAGTTGAGCGCGCGCTGCGAGGCGGCACGGGTGGCGATGTTCTCGGCATCCATCACCGTGTCCATCACCAGGTTGTCCATGATGTCTTCCCAGTCGGCCGGTAGCACGCCGCGCATGCGGCGCTCCAGCTCGGCAGCCTCTTCGGGGAACTGGGCGGCATAGGCGTCGAAGTCGTCCTGCCAGCGGGCATGGCGCTCGGCGCCGACCTGGGTGGCGTCCCAGGCCGCGTACAGGTCGGCCGGGATCTCGAAGGGCGGCTCGGACCAGCCCAGGGCCTTGCGGGTGGCGGCGATTTCCTCGGCGCCCAGCGATTCACCGTGGGCCTTGGCCGTGCCGGCCCGGTTGGGCGAACCCTTGCCGATGACGGTCTTGCAGATGATGATGGTGGGCGCAAAGCGCAGCTCGCCCACGCCTTCGCCGTCGACGACCGGACGGCCGGTCTCGCCCCAGTCGCGCGCCTGCGCGATGGCCTGGGCCACGGCCCAGGCGTCGTGGCCATCGACCGCGTCGATGACGTTCCAGCCATAGGCGGCAAAGCGCTCGGCCACGTTCTCGCGGTACCAGCCCTTGACGTCGCCGTCGATGGAGATGCCGTTGTCGTCATAGAGCATGACGAGCTTGGACAGGCGCCAGATGGCGGCCAGGGCGCAGGCCTCGTGCGAGACGCCTTCCATCAGGCAGCCGTCGCCGGCAAAGACCCAGGTGAAGTGATCGACGATGTCGTGGCCGGGACGGTTGAACTCGGCAGCCAGCAGCTTCTCGGCCAGGGCCATGCCCACGGCGTTGGCCAGCCCCTGCCCCAGCGGACCGGTGGTGGTCTCCACGCCCGGCGTGACACCCACCTCGGGGTGGCCCGGGGTCTTGGAGTGCAGCTGGCGGAAGTCCTTGATGTCGTCGATGGAAAGATCGTAGCCGGTCAGATGCAGCAGCGAGTACAGCAGCATCGAGCCGTGCCCGTTGGAGAGCACGAAACGGTCACGGTCAAACCAGCCCGGCTGGGCAGGATCGTGCTTGAAGTGTGCGCCCCACAGGGCCACCGCAATGTCGGCCATGCCCATGGGCATGCCGGGGTGGCCGGAACGGGCCTTCTCGATGGCGTCCATGGACAGCACGCGGATGGCGTTGGCCATGCGACGGGCGGTGTCAGGCGACGGGAAGGCAGGCCAGCCGGTGGCCACGAAGGCCTCGGCAGGCTTCTGGGCATCAGGCAGGGTCACGTCGTCCACCTCGGTGACGCCATCGGACCATCCCACATGTTCAGTGGCGGGAAGCGTCTCGCCCCCGGCTTCATCGGGGGAAAAATCCAGCTCGGCAGTAGCAGGAGCTTCGGTGGGAAACGAGTGGTCGGTCATGGCAGAAAGGGACGAATTGAGCTGAAAATGCGATGAAAAACGGACTTTCAATCAGGCGGCCCGCCCGGAATCTGCCGTTGGCGCCCTGGCCTGCTTGCCATGCCATGTCCGGGTCTCTCCTCCCGACGCTGGGCGCCTTCGGACCGGGCATGCCGGCAGGGCCGCCAGGAACCTCTGCACAGTATACTGGACGCCAATGTAACAGCTATTTGCATTGTCTGCAGGGGAAGGCCCTGTTGCGCGCCGGGGAGATTCGCCAGCCTTCTTGGTGACATTCAGGCAACGAATCATTCGGTCGCCTGCCGCTGCCTTCCCCGACAGTTGCTTCCCTGATCTGATGACCCCTCGAATCCATCTGCCTGCCCTGGTCGATCAGCCCGCGCCCCCTGCCCCGTCCGATCCCCTGCCGCTGGACGAGCCGGCCGCACACCACCTGCTGCGGGTGTTGCGCCGCGGCATCGGTGACGGGATCGAGGTCTTCGACGGACAGGGACGATGCTGGCGTGCGCAGGTCGCCTCCACGAAGCCGGCGACCGTGACGCTGCTGGCCGCCCTGCCCTCCGAGCCACCGCCCCACCTGCGACTGGGTCTGGCGCAGTGCCTCAGCACGGCCGAAAAGATGGACTGGACCATCGAGAAGGCCGTGGAGCTGGGCGTGAGCCACATCGTGCCGCTGCTGTCGGCCCGCAGCGTGGTGAAGCTGGACGGGGCACGCGCCGAGAAGCGCGTGCAGCACTGGCAGCGGCTGGTGGTGGCAGCGGCCATGCAGTGCGGGCGCAGCCGCCTGCCCGAGATCGCGCCCATCCAGCCCGTGGGCACCTGGCTGGCCAGTCTGTCCGCCCCGCAGACCCATGAGCGGCGCTGGGTGCTCAGCCCGCTGGCTGAATCATCGCTGATGGCACAGGCCGGCGCACTGGCGGCCCAGATTGGGACACCGCTTGCGGGGGATCATCAGGACCAGCCGGGCGATGCAACGGCCAGCGAGGCCGGCACCACGGCCTGGCTGCTGTGCGGACCGGAATCAGGGCTGGCCGAAACGGAAGTGGACCAGGCCTTGTCCCACGGCTGGCAGCCGGCACTGCTGGGCCCGCGGGTGCTGCGCACTGAAACCGCCGGGCTGGTGGGGCTGACGGTGCTGCAGGCCGCGCTGGGCGACCTGGGCTAGGTCAAGCCTGAGCCGTCGTCGCTGACTACGGCTTGCGCACCGAGTAGAAGACCCGGAACGCGGTCTCGTGGTCATAGAAGAAGTCGGCCGCGTCCCGAAACACGTCGAGCAGCGTGCTGCGGTCATCCGCCGACAGCTGCGTCGCATCGGGCAGGTTCTCGATGAGCAGCACGAAGCCGGGACGGTCAGCCTCATCCGAAGGCTTCAGGTCAGTCAGGCAATCGTAGAGTGCATCCAGATTGCGGCCGTAATGGGCCGGCAGTTTCAGTCCCTCCCCCAGGGCAGCCAGCACGGACGCCTTGTCATGAGCTGCCGCGCAGTCGCACTGCAGCAGGGTCTGGTCGGTCTGCAGCGCGGCACGCACCAGACCGTTCTTGTCATAGGCACCCAGCGGCAGAACCGCGTGCCGGGGGATGTTGGACAGTGCACTCATGGGAACTCGATCCTGCGGAAGGTCTGGTAGTGGTCGTCCGTGTAATAGAACTCGGTGGGTCGGCCATCCCGGCCACCGGCAATGATGCGGCGCGCCCCACGTGAGCGGACCTGCGGTGTCCTGACCGTGTATTCGGTGTAGTAGCCCCGACGCTGGCGCGGCAGCTTGCGCTCGTAGTTGCCAAAGACGGTGCCGTCCTTCTCGTAGGGGTATGGGCCGCCTTCACGGATCAGCGCCAGCGTTTGGCGCGCCTCGGCAGGAAGATCACCCACCGCCACGGTACCGAGGCCGTCGGCCCCCTGTCGGGAAGCCCTGTCGGAGGACCGATCGGAAGCACGATCGGACGCCTTGCCCGATGCCCTGTCCGGGTTACGGTCATTTGCCCGCTCGGACGCCCTGTCGCGGGTCCAGTCAGCTACCCCGCCGGATGCCCTGTCGCGGGTCCAGTCAGCTACTCCACCGGAAGCCCCACCGGATGCCCTGTCGGAAGCACGCTCCGATGCCCGGTCCTGCGCCCGTTCTGATGTTCGGCTGGCTGCCCGGCCCACGGCCTGCCCCGTTGTCTGTCCAGACGCCTGTCCGGACGTCCGCACCTCCGGCTGCGCGGCAGGTTGCGGCTGGCTGTTGCAGGCCTGCAGGACCGACAGCCCCGTGCCCAGCAGCAGGGCGGCCAGCAGCGTCAACAACGCCCGCGCCAGCCCCTGCCGCAGCACCAGCAACGAGAAGGGACGTCGCAACGCGCGCCCGCCCCCCGATGTGGCCTGCGAATTGAACAGAATGCGAATGAACGTGACAAAGGCTTTCATCCTGTCATCCTACGACAGGCCTCGGTCGGCGGGAAGCCCCGAAACACATGACGCTGGCACGGCGCCATCGTCCTGTCATCGTGGAATGGGCGACGGCATCCTCCGATAGCCGGTATTCTTTCCGGTTCACCCATTGAAAATGGGCACGGATCACCGGGGCCCCATCGACCACCAGGAACGTCACCCCATGCCAGACGCTGCCGCTCACCCCTCTCCCCGCATCCTGCTGTGGCTGGTAGCGGTGGGGTTCTTCATGCAGACGCTGGACGGCACCATCGTCAACACGGCGCTGCCGGCCATGGCGACCAGCCTGGGCGAAAGTCCGCTGCGCCTGCAGGCCGTGGTGGTGGCCTACATGCTGACCATGGCGGCGCTGATCCCGGCCAGCGGCTGGCTGGCTGACCGCTTCGGGTCACAGCGGGTGTTCCTGAGCGCCATCGTGCTGTTCTCGGCCGGCTCGGCGGCCTGCGCACTCTCCAACGACCTGTCGCAGCTGATCGCTGCCCGGGTGCTGCAGGGGCTGGGCGCTGCCGTGCTGCTGCCGGTGGGCCGGCTGGTGATCCTGCAGCACTTCCCGCGCGAGGAACTGCTGTCGGCCATGAGCTTCGTGGCCATCCCGGGACTCATCGGCCCGCTGATCGGACCGACGCTGGGCGGCTGGCTGGTGGAGACCGCCTCATGGCACTGGATCTTCCTCATCAACCTGCCTGTGGGCCTGGTGGGTGCACTGGCCACGATGCGCTACATGCCCAACCTCAAGCGCACGGACGCCGGCCGCTTCGACCTGGCCGGCTACGCCATGCTGGTGCTGGCCATGATCGCCATCTCGCTGGCCCTGGACGGACTGGGCGGTCTGGGCTGGGCCAGCACGCTGGTGGTGCTGCTGATGGTGGCCGGACTGGCGGCGCTGACGGCCTACTGGCTGCACGCCATGCGCCACCCCGCCCCGCTGTTTCCGCCGGCGCTCTTTACCGTGCCCAGCTACCGTGTGGGTATTCTGGGCAACCTGTTCGCACGCATCGGCTCGGGCGCCATGCCCTACCTGCTGCCGCTGCTGCTGCAGCTGGCCATGGGGTTCTCGCCGGCCGAGGCCGGCATGATGCTGCTGCCGGTGACGCTGGCCAGCATCGGCGCCAAGCGAGCCGTCTCCGACATCGTGAGCCGCTACGGCTACCGGCGGGTGCTGCTGGTCAACACCGTGCTGCTGGGCGTGCTGATTGCCGCCTTCGCCCTGATGACCCCCGACCAGCCCCTGTGGCTGCGCACCACCCAGCTGGCCTTCTTTGGCGCCGTCAGCTCCACCCAGTTCTCGGCCATGAACACCGTGACGCTGAAGGACCTGGACGCCGCCCACGCCGCCAGCGGCAACAGCCTGTTCTCGATGGTGCAGATGCTGGGCCTGAGCCTGGGCATCACCTGCGCCTCGGCACTGCTGCACGCCTTCAGTGGCTGGCTGGACACGGGCACCGGCGCCAGCGAACTGCCGGCCTTCCGCGCCGCCTTCGTGGCGGTCGGCGTGCTGACGATCGGGTCAGCAGGGATCTTCTGGCAGTTGCGGGCGGATGCGCCGGGGCAGGTTCGGAATCTCGGGGCATGAGAAAGGAACCCGTCAGCAGCCGATGACGCCTGCCGCCCGTGCTCCCGGACGCCTCAGATGTACCGCCCCAGCCCCTCCAGGAACGCCCTGCGCTTCTCGTCCGTGGTCAGATTGGCCTTGCCACAGTTCACCCAGCGACGGCGGCGGACACCCACGCCCTTCAGCGTGTGGCCCAGCATGGCCTTGGTAATGACATTGCCGCAGACGAACTTCAGATAGAAGGTCGGCGCCGTGGAGGTGCTGATGACCAGCGCCTCGTCAATGTCCAGCCGCCCCTCCAGGAGGCCAACCCGGTTCTCCATGTAGGCAAAGGTCCGCAGCAGCACCTTGTCCAGGAACCCCTTGACGATGGCCGGCATGTCAGCCCACCAGATGGGAAAGATGAAGATCAGGCGCTTGCTGTCCTTGAGCGCCTGCTGGTATTGCAGCACCAACGGATCCAGCGCCTTGCCCTCGCGGAACAGGGCCAGCTCCTCTTTCGTGTAGACGGGGTTGAAGCCATCGGCATACAGGTCGATGAGCCGGTATTCCTGCCCCTTGGCGTCCAGCAGCGCCTGCACACGCTCCAGAATGGCATGGTTGAAGCTTTTCTCGTACGGGTGGGCGTAGATGATGGTGGTCTTGCTCATGGTGGTCTCCCTGGGAACCGGGCGGCGTGCGACCCACTGGCCTGCCCCACCCTGGCACCTTGATGATCCGGAAAGATGCAGGCTCCCGGCAGCACCTGCGCAATCAAGGGATCATTGTGCCCACCACGCCATCAGCGCGGATTCATTTTCCTTGCGAACGACGTGCCATCCAGGATGGACCATCGCTGGTGACGGCATGTCATCGGCAGCCTGCCGACGCACTCCCCAACCCACGACCCCGGCCCAAGCCGGCAAGGTAGCTCAGCGCCCGCCCAACAGGATCCCCGTCGGATCGAACTGCCTGCGCACCTCGGCAAAGGCCTGCCGAAGCGCCGGGGTCCAGCGCGGCGGCAAGGTAGCCGCCAGAGCCTGACGGGCCATCGGTCCCGCCCCTTCCGACACCACCAGCTGCAGCTCGCCAGCGGCTACCTGCCCACGCCATGACGGCTGTACACCCTGCGAGACCAGACGCTCATCCAGAGCAGAAACCAGCCCGGCCAGGGTGGCCGGGTCCTGCGGCGGCAGCGGGATGATGCAGGCCGATGGGGGAATCGACGGTGAAACCCGTTCACCCAGCAGCGTCTGCCAGACGGGCTGCACATCCCCTGCCGCCGCACGACCATGCGATTGCAGCCCGCCGCCGGCCTGCAGCGCCAGGCCCGTGGTGCCCTCCTGCCGTCGGGGTTCGAGCAAAGCCGCCAGACGCCGGTGAGCGGCTTGGACATCGGCATCCGTCTCGCCCGAGAAACGCACCAGCCAGGCGGCCGGCCCGGCCTCTCCCGGCTGCGGGCCGTCCGGGCGCCCCGACATGCCTTGTCCGCTACCGGCCAAACGGCACAGGGCCTGATCGTCCGGATGGCGCGAACCGAGAAGGTGACGCAGATCCACCGCGTCCAGCAACAACGCGGCCGAGGGCCGCAAGGCCAGCACGGCCGGCGCATGGGCGAGCGCGACCGCTGCCGACGGTTGCAGGAACAGCGCCCAGCGCGAGACCGCCGGGCGACGCAGCAGGCGCAGATGCAGCCGCGCCGACCAGGCCAGCGTACCGGCCGATCCGGCCAGCAGATGCGCCAGATTCACCGATCCATCAGGCGTGTAGGGACGCTGCGGACGCGGGTGGAAAGCATCCAGCAGATAGCCATCCGGCACACGCTGGCCCGGTGGCCAGTGACGGGCCATGTCGGCCTGAACGCCAGCCGCAATGCCGAACAGGTAGGAGACCAGCTGCCCTGCCCGGCCGCTGTTCAGGCTGACGGAAGACCGCTCGCCAAACGGGCCAAACAGCTGTCGGGTGCCATCATCCAGAATGGCATCAATGCCCAGCAGCCGGTCAGCCAACGTCCCCCAAGCCGGAGCCGCGGCGGCGGCATCCAGCCCCACCAAGCCCCCCAGGGTGGCCCTGGATTCCGGATGCGTCTCGATGGGCAGCCACCAGCCATGGGGTTGCAGCAGACGGTTCAGATCGGCCAGCCGCACACCGGGCTGGACCTCGATCATGCCGCGTGTACCGTCGAAGCGGGCTGCGCGGGTGAGATGGGTGGAAGCATCCATCTGCAGGCTGGGCAGACCGCGTCGTGACGAATCCGCATGGCCTGCGGACACGGCAGGAAGCCCCCCGGTCGCGCCCCCGAAGCTGACCGGCACGGCCAGCTCTCGCGCCAGCTCCAGCGCCGTGGCCACGTCGGTTTCATCCTGCGGCTGCAGGCGGGCATGGCCGCCCGCCAGAATCAGCTCGCCCCGAACCAGCCGGCGCAGACGCTGCACCAGCCGGGCCAGGCGCTCTGCGGCATCAGAGGTCGACGGACTTGCGGCCGCCATCGGCCTGCGATGCCATGGCCTGCGAGGTGGCGTTGTTGCCCGCCGCCACCGACACCGAGACAAACTCGTCACGGCGACGCAGCACCTTGTTGCCATAGCCGCCGTCATGCGACATGCGGGCGGCCCCCACGTAGGCCTTCAGGGCCTGGCGCTCGCTGCCGCCGTAGCGCTTCAGGTAGTCGGACAGGATGCTGCTACCCACCTGGATGTTGACCTTGGGCTCCCAGACCGTGTCCGTGCTGCCGTAGGGCTTGAAGCGCTTCTTGTGCATGCGGGTATGCACCTGCATGAGCCCCTGGGCCCCCACGCGGCTTTGCGCCCGGGGGTTGAAGCTGGACTCGGTGGCCATGACGGCCATGATGAGATAGGGGTCGACGTTGTAGGTCTTGCCCGACTGGCGGGCATAGCCCATGTACTGCTCGACGGAACTTGCGCTCACGCGGTACTTGCGGGCGATGTGCTGCACCACGCCGCGCTCGGCGCGCGTGAGGCGAACCGACGGGTTCTCGCGCGAGGTATCGGCATCCGTGCCGGTGGCCGCGATCTTGCGCAGGCCACTGCGGGTGGTCGGACGCATCAGCCGCTTGCTGCGCTGCGCGCGCACGGCATTCCGGGAAGAGGAACGACGCTCATCCGCACCCACGGCCATGCGTCCCGCAGACGCACGACTGGCGGGTTTCTGCGCCGCCTTCACGGCGCTGCGCGTGCCCTGGGCCGTGCGATGAATGCGGCCAGAGTCTTCCGACGCCGACACCTTGACGGCCCCGCCCTCACCCGTCGCACTCGACGGCTGGGCTTCGCGGATCTCGACTGGTGCCCGTGCCTCGGCCGCTGCCGACACCACCTCACGGCTGCCGCCACTGGACTCGCTGCGCTCGGCCGGACGCGTGCGCTCGACCACCGGAGCCGGCTCATCGGCCTCGGCCAGCGAGGGGACCGCGCCGAACATCAGTGCCGAACCTGCCAGCATGGCCATCCACAGACGCCCGGCCACGGAACGACCCGACCCGTGACGTGCGGACGAAGAAGGGTTCGTCCGTGCGGAGGCGGCAAGGGGAACGGCAGGCGATGCTGGCATGGTGAAGGCTCCTGGTTCAGTGGGCACTGCATGGACAACAGGATGGGTGCGCGGACAGCAGGGGCTGCAGGCCCGGCGCTGCCGTTCAGGCAGAACGCCCCCGACGGGACGCCCTGCCGGCAAGGGGCAGCGCGGGACAAGAACCCAAGAAAATACCCGCGAAAGGCAGGGGAATACCGCCCGGCGGCAAACCCTGACTTGTAAAAAACAACATTTTGGCAACAATTACTGCGCATTTTAACAGCCTTTTCGCTGCCAACACGCATCAGACGTGCAATTTGACCTTGCGCAAAGTCTGTCGACACTCCCCATTCCTGACGCCTCACCCCCCTTGCCATCGTCGTCAGGGCCTTCCGCTGCCGCCCATCGACACAGCGTGACACAATGCAGGCAACGACAAAGGATCGAACCATGCCCCTACGCTATGCCGACCTGCGGGAGTTCCTGCAGTACCTGGAAGGCCGCGACCAGCTGCGCCGCATCGACGTGTCGGTCTCGCCCATCCTGGAAATGACCGAAATCTCCGATCGGGTGCTGCGCCAAGGCGGCCCGGCGCTGCTGTTCCGCAACCCCGAGGCCGAAGGCCGGCGCTGGCACTTCCCGGTGCTCACCAACCTCTTCGGCACCCCGGAGCGGGTGGCCTTGGGCATGGGCGAGGATTCCGTGGCCGCCCTGCGTGAAGTGGGCCGCCTTCTGGCCTACCTGAAGGAACCCGAGCCGCCGCGCGGCCTGAAGGACGCTTGGGAGAAGTTCCCCGTCCTGCGCCAGGTCATGAACATGGCGCCCAAGGTAAGCGCCAGCGGCCCCTGCCGCGAGGTCGAGATTCCCGCCGACAGCGTGGACCTGGACGCCCTGCCCATCCAGCACTGCTGGCCGGGCGACGCCGCCCCGCTGATCACCTGGGGCCTGGTGGTGACGCGCGGCCCCGGCAAACCGCGCCAGAACCTGGGCATCTACCGCCAGCAGGTCATCGGCCGCAACAAGACCATCATGCGCTGGCTGGCCCATCGGGGGGGTGCGCTGGACTTCCAGGAGCACCGCCGACAGTTCCCCGGCACCCCCTTCCCCGTGGCCACCGTGCTGGGTGCCGACCCGGCCACCATCCTGGGCGCCGTCACCCCCGTGCCCGACTCACTGTCCGAATACCAGTTCGCCGGCCTGCTGCGCGGCGCCCGCACCGAACTGGTCCGTGTGCCCGACACCGAACTGAACGTGCCCGCCACCGCCGAGATCGTGCTGGAAGGCCACCTCTACCCCGACCCCGACGGCGAGAAGACCCTGGCCCACGCCCGCCGCCTGGGCTGGCAGGGCCCGCTGCCGCCCGCCGCACTCACCGGCTATGAAATGGCCCTGGAAGGCCCCTACGGCGACCACACCGGCTACTACAACGAGAAGGACTGGTTCCCCGTCTTCACCATCGACCGCATCACCCACCGCCGCAACGCCATCTACCACTCCACCTACACCGGCAAGCCGCCCGACGAGCCGGCCGTACTGGGCGTGGCCCTCAACGAAGTGTTCGTGCCGCTGCTCACCCGGCAGTTCCCCGAGATCGTCGACTTCTACCTGCCGCCCGAAGGCTGCTCGTACCGGCTGGCGGTCGTGTCCATGAAGAAGGCCTACGCCGGCCACGCCAAGCGCGTCATGTTCGGCATCTGGAGCTTCCTGCGCCAGTTCATGTACACCAAGTTCATCATCGTGGTGGACGACGACGTGGACATCCGCAACTGGCAGGAAGTCATCTGGGCCATGACCACCCGCGTCGACCCGGCCCGCGACCTGACCCTCGTCGAGAACACGCCCATCGACTACCTGGACTTCGCCTCGCCCGTCAGCGGCCTGGGCTCGAAGATGGGCATCGACGCCACCAACAAGTGGCCCGGCGAGACCACCCGCGAATGGGGCACCCCCATCACCATGCCGTCCAGCGTGAAGAAACGGGTGGATGCCATCTGGCGGGAGCTGGGGATCGGGTGAAGGACAACCTGGAGCCCTTTCCGGGGCGCCTACCCTTTCCTGGGCGCCCACCCTTTTCGGGGCACCTGCCCGTCCCTGCATTGGGGGGCACGTCCTGCCCCAGATGGAACTAGTCCCTCTGCACGTCCTGGCCGAACTTGACCAGCTCCTGGATCGTGTGGGAGTTGTAGTTATATATCCACTCGTGGTCAAAATGCGTCTTCAGCCGATTGAGCATGAAGGCATCTCCTATGACCAATGAGTTGAACTTGTTCCCCGAGTCCCGCTGCCGCTTGATGTCCTGCAACAGCGTATCTGGCAGCTCTCCCATGACGAAGTCGGAGATCATCAGAACATCCGCCTTCTCATAGCCTCCTTCCTGAATCATCTTCAAGGCATGACGCAAGGCCGGAGCTGCGTCCGTGCCCCCATGAAATGACTTCTTCAAAAAGGATATAAGGTCGGTAACGCTTCTGGACTCCGAGAGGTCAAGCAGCTCAATGTCCGTGGAAAAATTGATGACAAAGCATTTCCTGCCTTGAGCAATCGCCTTGTTCCCTGCATACAGAACCATGGCCTTTGCAATATTCTCGGGCGTGCCATTCATGGAGCCGCTGGTATCGACGCACAAGATCATCGGCCCCAGCTTCTCTTCGTCTTCGGACTCGGCCTCCACCTCGATATCGGCCTTCTCGCCCTGATACACGACCCCTTGAAGATCAAAGCACACCAGCTTCGATTCGAGGAACTTCAGATCAAACAGCACTGAAGTTTCCGGATCAGCCATGAGCGCCAGCTCTGACGGAAGCGCATACTCCAGATCCTTGCCCAAGCGAAGACCAACAATCTCTTCCCGGGAATTGACATCGACGACAGGCACATCAATGGAAACAGTCTTCACGACTCGTTCCAGTCTCGTCGACTTCTCGACCTGGCGCATCCTGCCCAACAACTCGGCAATCTGCCTTGCCGCAGGGTCTTTGGCAAAGTACGAAGCCCACCGCTCCAGCTCCGCAATATCCTGATCACTCAGACGACCTTGGCTGGCATCAAACCAAACACCGAAATCAAAGCCGAACTCGGAAAGCTGCCTGTTCAGGCGTTGAATGACATCCAGCCACTTCGCCATCACCTTCAGAAACTCACGGCGAAGACGTTCGATCTCTGCCAGTTGCCAGCGAGCCTGCTCCCTATCCAGGGCCTTCTGCCACTCGTTCAACAGAAGGCGCAAGATCACATCACGATCCTCTCCCTTCGCCCGCGCGAACCGCTGACTCCAGAAATTTTCATCAAAGGGAACAGCAGAAAATCGGCAGAAATCCTTGTACAGATCTATCGCTGCGACATGAGACAGCCCCGATCCATCACGAAAGGCGTCCTCACACGTCTGCCAGGAATCACGGTACGCCAGATAGGGGTCTTTCTCCCGGACCTTTAAACCGGCTTTCAGCGCATACTCACCCGCCCGCTCCTCAACCCAACCATGGAGACCATCACCCTCCAACGCCACCCCATGCTCAGCACGAAGCACATCTAGGACTGCCCGTTTTTCCTGGCCAACATTCACTGACACAGATTCTCCAGACGCTCGCAATCAACAATCCTGACCTTCAGCTGCTTAATCTGATCCAAAATCCCTTCAATGGCCGTATCAATATCAGCACCAACCACAAAGGGACTCTTCAATCGATCCTTGTAGGACTCTCCTTTTGCCTCGACAACCTTCAACGCCTTCTGGAGCTCGACGCGAACATCCTTGACGGACCCAGAAAGAGAATCAACAAGCCTCCGATTAATATTTTGCTTCTTTTCACCCTTTGCAAACAATGGCTTAAAACTCACAACAGCGATTTCATTACCATGAAAATCATCTGAACATACGCAATTCCCCTGATCATCAAATCTTGCAATAACATCTAGCATACGATACCCATCACCATCACAAGGATTGAACTCCTCATCTTTCTTAAACATATCAACAGGAAAATAATAAACACCATTCATGTGGGAAAGGTAACGCTTTTTATATTCAACATGCTGCCTGTAATACCGACCACCATCCTTAAGAGTGACAATATCATACACGTCCTCGCTATAGTACATCTCCTCATTTATCTCCCTATCCAGCACCTCTTTTCTTTCATCCAGCTCAGCCAGATCAAACCCGCTATCAAATCCGCACTCTCGAATCGCCTCCATCACGATCTCAGCGACCTTCTCCCTGTTTTCCGGGGTCGTCCACAGGCAGTGCTTGAGAAGCACGGCATCGCTGTGATTGGTCTCGTTGCGACCATTGCAAAATGCTGATGCCTTCATGAGCATTGCAGCACGCTGCCAACGCCTGTCAGACACATAGGCATTCAATTCGTCGAAATTGTCGGCCAGCTCCTGGCGAACATAGTCGACGATCTGCATCGTATCCTTGCTGATCTGGACATCCAGAATCTGATCTCGCCACTGCGCAAGCTCTGCCTCGTCGATGAGAAGGTTGGCATCAATTTCTGGCGCATCCGAACTCGGTCTGCTTTGCAAGAGACTCTCGAAGTTCTTGCTCTCCTGAATGGGAGGAACATGCAGCCTGATGATGAAGCGATCGTACAGAGCGTCCAGCCCCTGATTCTCGGGAGGCACCTCGTTGGACGCCACGACCAGCGATTTCAACGGTACCTTGACCCGTTCGCTTCCATTCTTGAAGAGATGCTCATTGATGATGGTGAGCAGATTGTTCAGAATGCCAGGACTTGACTTCCAGATCTCGTCCAGAAAAGCAAACTCGGCAGTCGGCAGATAGCCGTCCGTTTTACGGACATACCGATCCTCCTTCAGTTCCTTGATGGACACAGGGCCGAACACCTCTTCCGGGGTGCTGAAACGGTTCATCAGGCACTCGAAGTAACTTTTCGACTTGAACGCTGCCGCCAACCTCCTTGAGATCAGACTCTTCGCTGTTCCCGGTGGGCCGTACAGAAAAGTATTGTGTCCCGCAATGGCTCCCAGTAGGGCAACAGCAATGATCTGCTCTCGCTCATGCATGCCAGCGCTCAGCTGCTTCAGCAGGGCATGGATACGATTTTGCCGAGCCCAATTATTATCCTTAACAACCGCACCAAGCTCATCAAAGGACTTCATGGATTGCGAAGGCACTATATTTTTTTTCATGACGATGATTTTTATGAGATTGGTTTCAATGCAAAAAGACGACTTTCGGAGGTTCCGCCGTCTTTCTTCCATCTGACATTCAAATCGGCCACACAGACCTTTTCAGCCTTACAGCACCGAGCAATTCCAATCCAGCATGCATCAGAGAATACGAACAACACCTGCGCCCATCAGAACATGATTCATTTTTCTGACGTAGCCATGGCATATTCTCCTCGTCGTTCAGGAGTACCCACACCAAATTTCGCATACATGACTGCAAACTTCGCCGACGAACCGTAGCCTCCTTCATCGCTCAGCTTCCAGTGCTCCCTTTCCACACGGAAGCCGAACGCATACTCAAGCAGCGACCTCAGCTGCCTCTTGGCGCCCCTATCCAAAACCCATACACCCACCATGGATATATCACGTTCTGAAACCTAACCAGATAAACTGATACAAACCCCCACCCAATACAAAATAGAGACAGTCCCGTTGCCGCCCGGTACCGCGGCTTCCCGCCCTGCCGGCGATGCCAGGCGGGCAGCCGTGCGCCGTGCCAGCGCCTTTCGTTCCAGGAGAGTCGCCATGCGCCTGCGCGCCCCCCATTCGTCATTCCCCGCGGGTGATGCCCGTCGGGCCGCCCCCCTTGATCCGTCGGCCGCGCCGGCCGGCGCATCACGCACCGCCATCCCTCGTGCCGCCCTGGGTCTGTTCATTGCCCTGTCACTGGCCGCGTGCACTGTCGTCCCCGGGCCGCTCAGCAAGGCGCAGACCGACCGGCTGACCTCGCCCGACCTCGCCGTCAGAAGCTCGCAGCTCACCCAGGCGGCCGCCGCACGCTACGACGCACAGAAGGATGTCTTTCATCCGGTGGTGGCCCGTCACGGCATGGTGGCCAGTGAACAGGCACTGGCCAGCCAGGTGGGGGTCGACATCCTGAAGGCCGGGGGCAATGCCATTGACGCGGCCGTGGCGGTGGGCTTCGCGCTGGCGGTGGTGCTGCCCAACGCCGGCAACATCGGGGGCGGCGGCTTCATGATGGTGCATGACGCCCGCTCCGGCCAGTACGTGGCGCTGGACTTCCGCGAGACCGCGCCCGCCTCGGCCACCCGCACCACCTTCCAGGACGCCAAGGGCAACGTCATCGACGGCAAGTCGCTCTACACCCATGCCGCCGTGGGTGTGCCCGGTACCGTGGCCGGCCTGACCCATGCCCAGAAGAAATGGGGCAGACTCTCGCTGGCCAAGGTGATGACCCCCGCCATCGAGCTGGCCGAGAAAGGCTATCCGGTCAGCCCGACACTGGCCCGCGCGCTGAAGACCGAGGCCGACACGATGGGCCGGTGGCCCGCCACCCGCGCCATCTTCTGGAGAAATGGCGCGCCGCTCAAGGCCGGCGACCGCCTGGTGCAGAAGGACCTGGCCAGCTCGCTGAAGCTCATCGCCCTGCAGGGGGCCGATGCCTTCTATCGCGGCCCCATCGGGAAAAAGATCGTGGCCGACAGCCAGGCACACCGGGGGCTGATCACGGCCGCCGACCTGCAGGGCTACAAGCCGGTGGAGCGCAAGCCCGTGCGCGGCAGCTACCGCCAGTATGAGATCGTCACCATGCCGCCCCCGTCCTCGGGCGGTATCCACCTGCTGCAGATCCTCAACATCATGGAAGGCTGGCCGATCGGCAACTGGGGCCAGAACAGCGCCCAGACCGTCCACCACATGGCCGAAGCCATGAAGCTGGCCTATGCCGACCGCGCCGAGTACCTGGGCGATCCGGACTACGTGAAGATCCCGCAGACCGGCCTCGTCTCGCGCAAGTACGCTGCCCTGCTGCGCAGCCAGATCGACCCGGCCCATGCCAAGCCTGCCAAGGACATCAAGCCCGGCCGGCCCCAGCCCTATGAAAGCGACCAGACCACCCACTACTCGGTGATGGACGCCAAGGGCAACGCCGTGGCCGTCACCTACACGCTCAACACCAACTTCGGCACCGGCATCGTCGCCCCGGGCACCGGCATCCTGCTCAACAACGAGATGGATGATTTCTCCGTCAAGCCCGGTGTACCCAACGCCTACGGCCTGGTGGGTGGCGAGGCCAACGCCGTCGGCCCGCGCAAGCGTCCGCTGTCGTCGATGACGCCCACCTTCGTGCTGAAGGACGGCAAGCCCTGGCTGGTGACTGGCAGCCCCGGTGGCGCCCGCATCATCACCACCGTGCTGCAGACCGTCAGCAACGCCATCGACCACGGCATGAACCCCGCCGAGGCAGCATCCGCTCCCCGCTTCCACCACCAGTGGACACCGGACGAGCTGCGGGTGGAACGCGGCTTCCCCGTCGACACCACCGAGCTGCTGCGCCAGCGCGGCCAGAAGGTCGTCGAGAAGGCCGCCATGGGCCGCACGCAGACCATCCAGGCACAGGATGGCGAGCTGTGGGGCTACTCCGATCCGCGCAATCCGGACGGGCTGACCCTGGGATACTGAAAGGGTCGGCATTGAAGGCACCGCCCCCGGGCGGTGTTACCCTAGCGGGTTTACCTGTCAGCGCCTCCGGCCCATGCGCAAGCCTCGCCCTACCGTCCTTACCCGTGAATTCCTGCAGAGCGGAGACTACCTGCGCTCCTTTGTCGACACCCCGCACCAGAAATGGTGGAGTCGGGAGCAGATCAGCGAATCACTGGAAAAGACGCTGGCCGAGCGCCCCGACCCCGACGCACCCGTCTGGGTCTTCGCCTACGGTTCGCTCATCTGGAACCCGCTCATCCGCGTGGCCGAACAGCAGTTGGCCACGCTGCGCGGCTGGCGCCGCAGCTTCTGCATGCGCCTGCTGGCCGGGCGCGGCACCCCCGAACACCCGGGCCGCATGCTGGCCCTGGCCCGCGCCCCCAGCACGGCCCACCCCACCACCGGCATCGCCTTCCGCATCCGCGAAGAAGAACTGCGCGACGAGCTGATGCTGGTCTGGATGCGCGAGATGATCGGCGGCACCTACGAGCCGCTGTGGCAGGAAGCACGCCTGGCCGACGGCCGCCTCGTGCAGACCATCGTCTTCGTGATGGAACCCTGCACACCCGCCTACGAGCACGACACCTCGGTCAACACCGTCGCCCCCCTCATCGCCACCGCCAGCGGCCATCTGGGCCACAATATCGACTACCTGCTGGAACTGGACCAGGCCCTAGCCGCCCACCACATCCACGACACCTACATCCAGGAACTGATCGCGGCCGTGCGGGCTTATGGGGCGGATATCTGAGCGCAGTCCGCTGGGAGACCCTCACACGGCACCTGCGCTGACATCCTGACGTCCTCGACGCTTCCAGAGCCCCCGGCATCGCCCCCTCTGGCGCCCACTAATCCGCCAGGAACCCCTCAAGCCGGGCATCGATTTCGGCCAGCGCACGCTGCACGGCAGCCTCCGGCCCAGCGGCCTGCGCCGTGCCTTCGGCGCGGACGACGTCCACGCTGGCAAATCCCAGAAAACCGCCAAGCAGGGCTTGCAGATAGGAAACGCTGAACTCCAGCTGCGCCATCGGACCGGTGCTGTACACACTGCCGCTGGCCTGCAGGAGCAGCGCCTTGTGGGTCCCCATCAGCCCCTTCGGGGTACCGCTTTCGTCATATTGAAAGGTCTGACCCGGCATGACGATGTTGTCCAGCCAGTCCTTCAGGCGGGCGGGAATGCCGAAGTTGTACATCGGATAGGCAATGACCAGGCGTGGTGCAGATTTCACTTGCGCAATCACCTCACCGCAGCGCGCCAGCAACGCACGCTGCCCGGAATCGGGTTGCTGCCGTTGAAACACGGCATGGACGATCGCATCCAGCATGTCCTTGTCCAGCGGCTGGATATCGGTTTCCGCCAGATTGACGACTTCCGTGCTTCCCGCAGGCAGCCTGGCCACGAGATGCTGCACCATGCGGTTGGTAGCAGCCCCGGCAGCGTGTGGGTCAGGATGGGCGTTGATGATCAAGGTTTTCATGGTGTTCTCCTGTCAGACATGGAAGGATCAGGCGTGCAAATCCTTCACCCTGCCTGCGCTTTCCCCAGCTTGCGCCGGCCAACCAGATACATCATGCCACCAAAGAAAGCGCCTCCCACCAGCCAGGTCACGATGAAGACGGCATTCATCTTGATCGGCATGCCCGCAGCCCAGGGCAGGACCCCCTGCATCAGCACGATCATCGTCACGCCCCAGCCTGCACCACTCAGGATCGACTGCTTCCTCAAGGTGCGCAGACGTTTGGAATGCTCGTCCGCCGACAAGGGCGGCTGGCGCAATGCCTTGTTTCCGCGGATGCCCCACCATGCAAACAGGCTCTGCCCCATCAGCAGGACAAACAGCGCCATCGTTCCAAACGAGACCGTCACGCGCTGATGCGAATAGGCGTCCCAGATCAGGCTGAGCTGCACCAGCAGGGAAGTCATGGAGAAAGTGTACGCAGCCGTGCCGGACAGGGCGCGATCCACCTCATGCCACTGCGCCTCATCCAGCGGCCCGTCCAGACCAATCAGGCGACGCTTCATGCGCTGGACCCTTTCTTCTTTCTTCATGCATCCCTCCAGAGAAAAGCCATCGAATACCGCTGCATGGTAGCGGTCGAAGCTGTCCTGCCGGAGAAATTGCCCTTTCATGACCATGGGGCGTCGCACGTCATGAAATGCCGGATGCCGCGGCTTATCGCCGGATGCCGCTGCATGAGCATCCGGAAAGATGCGACTGACGGACGGGATTCACCCGTGCCGATACACCCACCGCAGCAGCTCGTCCTGCGCATGCAGCGCACGCTCGGCCGGGTACTTGCCGTTGATCATCAGCGACAGCGCGTAGCGCCTGCCCGAGGCCGCCGTCACGTAGCCGGCGATGGCCCGCACGTTCTGCAGCGTGCCGGTCTTGATCTGCGCCTGACCCGCCACCGGATCCATCCGCAGCCGCGTCTTCATCGTGCCATCGATGCCCACCACCGGCAGCGAGGCCTCGAACCAGGGCGCCGTGGGACTGCCAGCCGCACGGGCCAGCAATGCCACCATGTCGCCGGCCGAGATGCGCGCCTGCCGTGACAGCCCGGAGCCGTTCTCCATCACCAGCGACGGCAACGCCAGCCCCTGGCCGCGATACCACTGGTGCAGCCACTGGCCGGCACGATCCGGGGGCAGCGCGCCCTGCCCGCTGGCCGCTGCCATTTCCAGCAGCAGCATCCGCGTCATCACGTTGTTGCTGAACTTGTTGATGTGATGCACCACCTCACCCAGGTCCAGCGTGGACTGCCAGGCATAGAGCGGACGGCCGCGCGCCGCCGCCCCCGGCTGGATGCGCGTGCGCCCCGTGAACTGACCGCCCATGTCCTTCCAGGCCGCCTTGAAGATGCCGTGCAGGAACTGCTGATGATCCAGCATCGCCGCATAGAACTGCTGTGACCCGCAGGCCCGCACCTGGGTACCGTTCACCGACACCACCGGGCGTCCGGCAGCTGTCGCACCGTCCTGCACACCCAGCCGTGTGCCCCCGCTCCGACAGCGCCCCTTCAGCACCTTCACGTCATAGCGCAGCTGCACGTCGGCCAGCGGCGGCTCCAGCGCCAGCTGGCGCTTCTTCGGATCAATGACCAGCTTGCTGGCCTTGAAATTGGTCAGGGCCGCCCACGGCCGCACGTTGTAGGCCTGCGAGGCATCGCCGTCGAAGGCCTCCCCATCGGTCGGCCCCACCGCAAAGCGCGCATCATCCACCACCAGATCGCCGCGGATCGTCGTCAGCCCCTGCGCCCGCAGGTCCGCCATCAGCGCATGCAGATCCTCGATCACCAGATGCGGGTCGCCGCCCCCCTGCAGGATCAGGTCGCCCTGCAGCACCCCGTCCCGAATCGGGCCCGTGGTCAGGAAGCGCGTCGTCCAGCGATAACCCGGTCCCAGCATCGACAGCGCCGCATGGGTCGTCACCAGCTTCATCGTGGAAGCCGGATTGAACGGCCGCTCGGCCTGGTGCATCACGCGCAGCATCGGCTCATCCGATACCCGTTCTGCCAACGTTCCATCGACTTCCTGGCGGTTCGGCCACGAGCGCCCCTCGTTCAATACACGGCCATCCCGAACGCCGACGCCCGCGTGCTGCCATCCCGCGCCTCCCTCGGTCGTCCGCTGCTCGATGGGGGCTGCCGGCGTCCATGAAGCCCCTGCTGGCGGAACCGGAGACGCCCCTGCCCCCTTCAGCGGCACAATGGCCATGCCGAAGTCCGCCTCGGCAATGCCCGCACGAAGCAGCTGCTGCACGGCCAGTGCCGTCATCGCCTCCCCGGAAATGGGCGCGCGCCCACCGGTATCGGTACGGGGCCAATCCAGCAGCGCCACCTGCGTCGCGCCCGCCAGGCCTGCAGCCGACACCGTCCCTGTCGCAGAACGTGTGGCCGCAGCGACCTGAATGCCTTCGCGGGGTGCAGACACGCCTTTCAGGGCCGTCAATGGAATGGCACCGCCCGTGAGCCGTTGCGCCCCCTGTCCGGCCACCACCTTTCCGGCAGCGGCCTGAGCCCCTGCATCTGCACGCCCCGAGGGCTTCGAGGCCGACAGGGCGATGCCGCCCGACGCACGAGACGCCCCCGACGTCGAGGAAGCCGTCGTCGCGGCCAGCGCCCCCGTGGCCAGCAGCAGGCCGGCCGCCAGCACGCCACCCTTCAGGCGCGGCGCCCTGCCACCCTGTCCCAGATGCTCCTTGCCGCCGCTGTCCGGCCCCCGCCCGTCACCCATCACCGTCCCGTCCCTGCCACAGGAATGTGCAAAGTGGGCATGGTGCGCCGTGCAGGCTGGGTGATGCGCCATGGCGGGACGAACGAGCGGCCCGCCCCGACGAAACGGCCGCCGCCGGCCAGCAACGCAACATTCCGACCGGGTGTTCGCCTCATCCGGATGACACGCCCCCACCCATGGCGCTTTCCGCCGTCCATCGGCTTGCATCGGCCGTGTCGCCTTGTCTATCATTGCGCGTTAGCACTCTCCTGCCACGAGTGCCAGGATCGGCAAAAAAATTTTGCTTTCGGCTCTTGTCTTCTGGCTGGCCGTCCCCAGCTTCGATGACATCCCGTCCCGACCGGTGCCTCCTGGCCCGGGAAAGCGGCCCGATCCACCCGGCAGCCGCCCATGGCCAGGACCGCACCCCTTCGGGACAAACCATCCATCCCTTTTCATCCTTGTTCAGGAGTTAACTGAATGAAACTGCGCCCCCTGCACGACCGCGTCATCATCAAGCGCCTCGACAACGAGCGCAAGACCGCTTCCGGCATCGTGCTGCCGGAAAACGCCGCCGAGAAGCCCGACCAGGGTGAAGTGCTGGCCGTCGGCGACGGCAAGATCGGTGATGACGGCAAGGTCCGTCCGCTGGCCGTCAAGGTCGGCGACAAGGTGCTCTTCGGCAAATACTCCGGCCAGACCGTCAAGGTCGACGGCGAGGAGCTGCTGGTGATGCGCGAAGAAGACATCATGGCCGTGGTCCAGTAAGACTGACCGCCGTCCGACAGAATCCAAAGAACTCAGGAGTTTCCACACATGGCAGCAAAACAAGTCAATTTCGGCGACGAAGCCCGTGCCAAGCTGGTCGAAGGCGTCAACATCCTGGCCAACGCCGTCAAGGTCACCCTCGGTCCCAAGGGCCGCAACGTGGTGCTGGAGCGTTCCTTCGGCGCCCCCACTGTCACCAAGGACGGTGTCTCGGTGGCCAAGGAAGTCGAGCTGAAGGACAAGCAGGCCAACATGGGCGCCCAGCTGGTCAAGGAAGTGGCTTCGCGCACCAGCGACAACGCCGGTGACGGCACCACCACCGCCACCGTGCTGGCCCAGGCCATCGTCCGTGAGGGCATGAAGTACGTGGCCGCCGGCATGAACCCGATGGACCTGAAGCGTGGCATCGACAAGGCCGTCGCCGCCCTGATCGAGCAGCTGAAGAAGCAGTCCAAGCCCACCACCACCAGCAAGGAAATCGCTCAGGTCGGCACCATCTCGGCCAACAGCGACGAAGAGATCGGCCAGATCATCGCCGACGCCATGGAGAAGGTTGGCAAGGAAGGCGTCATCACCGTCGAGGACGGCAAGTCGCTGAGCAACGAGCTGGACGTGGTCGAAGGCATGCAGTTCGACCGTGGCTACCTGTCGCCCTACTTCATCAACAACCCGGATCGCCAGGTTGCCGTGCTGGAAAGCCCGTTCATCCTGCTGTGCGACAAGAAGATCAGCAACATCCGTGATCTGCTGCCGGTGCTGGAGCAGGTTGCCAAGGCCAGCCGTCCGCTGCTGATCGTGGCTGAAGACATCGAGGGCGAGGCCCTGGCCACCCTGGTCGTCAACAACATCCGCGGCATCCTGAAGACCGTCGCCGTCAAGGCTCCGGGCTTCGGTGACCGTCGCAAGGCCATGCTGGAAGACATGGCCATCCTGACCGGCGGCGTCGTCATCTCGGAAGAGACCGGCATGTCGCTGGAAAAAGCCACCATCGAAGAGCTGGGCAGCGCTGCCCGCGTCGAAGTGGCCAAGGAAAACACCACCATCATCGACGGCTCCGGCGATGCCAAGGCCATCGAGAACCGCGTCAAGGCCATCCGTGCCCAGATCGAGGAAGCCACCAGCGACTACGACCGCGAGAAGCTGCAGGAGCGTGTCGCCAAGCTGGCCGGTGGTGTGGCCGTGATCCGCGTCGGTGCTGCCACCGAAGTGGAAATGAAAGAGAAGAAAGCCCGCGTGGAAGACGCGCTGCACGCCACCCGTGCTGCCGTCGAGGAAGGCGTGGTGCCCGGCGGTGGCGTTGCCCTGCTGCGTGCCAAGGCTGCCGCCAAGATCGAGGGCAGCAACCCCGACCAGGAAGCCGGCATCAAGATCGTTCTGCGCGCCGTCGAAGAGCCGCTGCGCCAGATCGTCACCAACGCCGGTGAAGAAGCCAGCGTCATCGTGGCCAAAGTGGCCGAGGGCAAGGGCAACTTCGGCTACAACGCCGCCAACGGCGAGTACGGCGACCTGGTGGAAATGGGCGTGGTCGACCCCACCAAGGTGACCCGCACCGCGCTGCAGAACGCCGCCTCCATCGCTGGCCTGCTGCTGACCACCGACGCCCTGATCTCCGAGGCTCCGGAAGACAAGCCGGCCTCCCCGATGGGTGGCATGGGCGGTATGGGTGGCATGGGCGGCATGGGCATGGACATGTAAGTCCCGCCCGGCCCGGAAACGGGCCCGTCAGGCACCCAGGCAGCAGAAACCTCTCTGCTGCCCCGGCATCCCCGGGCCCGCTTCCTGCCACTGGCAACACAAAGGCCGTGTACCTGGCCGCCTTTGGGCGGTTCGGTACACGGCCTTTTTCAATGCCGCAAACAGAAAGGCCCCGTCATGACGGGGCCTTCATCGTGAACGGGAGGCTCAATCCGTGGCGGTAGACAGTCTGCCAATCCAACGGATCGATGCCCGGTTCGGCGTCCGAAGCTCAGTCACCCACCTTCAGCACGCCACCGCGGCCCAGGCCGCCCTTGACCTGTTGCGCCTTGTAGTTGCGCAGCGAGATGACCATGTTGTTGTAGGCGTCCATGAAGGCAGCCACCGTGGCCTTGCCTTCCGGCGTGCGCGAGAAGCCCGCCAGGCCGCCGGCTGCACCACCACCCAGCATGCCCAGGGCGGCACCGTAGTTGGTGGCCGAGGCATTGCCTTCCGAAGCACTGATCTGCACGCCCGAACGGATGTCGTACAACGACAGCGTGACCACCGAGACCTTCGACTCCAGCGAGCCGGCCAGGGCGCCCAGGCCGGAACCCAGGAAGCCCGCCAGGCCCCCGGCCACCTTGCCCGTGGAATCGTTGTCGATGATGATGGCCGGCTCCATCAGGTAATCGGCCGCCACGCGCTGGCCCTTGTGCTGCTTGGAACCGGCACGGAATTCACCCGAGTTGCGCTGCTTGTCAGTGATCGCCGCCAGGCGCGCCTCGGTGCGGCTGTTGCCGATGGAGGTGATCACGAAGCAGTTGGACTGCTGCACGGCCAGCCGCAGCAGTGGCTCGATGGTCGTGACCTTGGTGGCAGAGCCGAAGGCATCGTACCAGTCCTTGTCACGGCCATCATCCATGGCGATGGTGCCCAGCGGCGCATCGCAACGCTCCAGCGACGAGTTGGCATTGACGCTGGAGCTGCCGGCTGCGCCGCCGCGTGCATCGCTGGGGCTGTTGCCCTTGGTGATGTGGCCACCGCCCATCTGGGCACAGCCGGCCAGCACGGCCACCGAAGTCAGCGCCAGCGCGCCTTGCAGAAGTTTCTTCGCAACCATCGGGAAAATCCTTTCGTCAGGAGTCAAACAGAGCGTCGTTCACGACACGGTCGAGATCAGTAGTAGTACCAGTACCCTGCCTGCCAGTACGTGTAGTAGTGGTAGGCATTCCACCAGTAACCCATCCACAGCGCCCGGTGGGTGTTCACCCAGCGCCGGTATTCCGCTTCATCCTTCTTGGCCTTCTGGGCCTCTTCCAGCAGTTTCTTCGCTTCGGGGTCGCCCTTGCCGGCGGCAGCCAGCAGCCACGACTCGGCTTCGGCCGGATCAGAGCCCATTTCCTCGAAGCCGCTCAGATACAGGCGGCCCAGCGCCACCTGCGCCTTCGTGTTGCCCCGTTCGGCAGAATCACGCATCCAGGTCAGCGCCTTGTAGGAATCACGGCGCACACCGTCGCCCCGGAAGAAGCGCAGCGCCAGGTCGAAGGCCGCGCGCGGGTCGGCCTTGGCCTGCTTCTCCAGAACAGCAATGCGGGCCTCTTCTTCCGTCACCGGCTCGGCCACCGGCTTGCGGCCGGCCTCGCTGCGCGCCTGATCGCTGCAGCCCTCGTCCTGAGTACAGACACGGACAGGCTTGCCCGCCTGGGAATCGACAGCCTGCTGCTGGGCGGCACACGCACCCAGCAACACCGAGAGAGCCAACAGGGAAACTGAACGTGCATTCATGATCCGACGATCCCCCACGGGAGTCAGTTGAAAGGAAGGATCAGCTTACCGCCATCGCCCGTCCGCCGCCATTCGCCGGGCGGCCAGCCGAGGCCGACCGATTGACATCCTGCCGCCCATCAGCGTGCTCAATGTCACATCCTGCTTCAGTTTACCGCCGTACCTCTCGCCAGCCCCCCGATATCCGCGCACACCCACCCCGACAGGCCATGGCATATCGCTTCGCGCCCTCCGCCTCTGTCCAGCCAACGGCCGGATACGACCATTTGTCACACACAGTGACAAAAAAGTTACACTATCGGTAGCCTGAACACCGTATCCAATTCGCAACACACAAGTCCGATGCCCACAGAACCTCTGCGATCCATCGACCGCGGCCTGCTGCCAGTCGGCGCGCCCTCCTCCCACCCGATCCGTCCCCTGGCCGACACCACGACGCCTGCCGCACGGACAGCCCTGTGGTCCCTGCCTTCCTGGCGACACGCCCTGCTGGCAACCAGCCTGACCCTGGCGCTGGCGGCCTGCGGAGGTAGCGGAGGCGAATCCGGCGATGGCGAGCGCCTCGGCCTGGACAGTGCAGACACCGCCGAGCTGCAGACCCATGACCGCACGAAAGCCGGTCCCACGCAGTCGGGCCAGCGTCGTCCGGATGCACAGAGCACCGGGACATCCTCGCAGCCGGCGGCCACGGCGGCCGCATCGAACCATCCGCGCTGGACGCTCACCTCGCCAGCCGAGGCCAGCCGCTTCCTGGCTCAGGCCAGCTACGGCTCCAGCCCGAAGGACATCAAGGCCCTGACCGGCAGGACCGCCAACGAATGGATCGAGGCCCAGTTCTCGCGTCCGGCCACCTCGCTGCTGAACACCATGAGGTACTGGCAGCAGAGAAGCGGCAAGGCCATCACGCTGACCGACGCCCACAACGCCTGGTGGTATTCCACCGTCCAGCAGGACCAGCTGCGCCAGCGCGTGGCCTTTGCGCTGTCACAGATCTTTGTGGTGTCGACCAACGGCGATGTCAGCCACTTCCCGAAAGGGATCGCCAGCTACTACGACATGCTGGCCCGCAACGCCTTCGGCAACTTCCGCCAGCTGCTGGAGGACGTGACGCTGCACCCGATGATGGGCGTCTACCTGACGCACATCGGCAACCACAAGGAGCGCTTCGACTCGACTGGCAAGCTCACGCAGGCGCCCGACGAGAACTACGCCCGCGAAGTGATGCAGCTCTTCACCATCGGGC